>Ga0209831_1000782_pt1 | contig 30372 bp, 20 predicted proteins | sample Maine_Asex4_meta_FD_187451 | JGI IMG/M metagenome (GOLD analysis project Ga0209831, IMG submission 187451) | Marine algal microbial communities from Maine, USA - Maine_Asex4_metaG (SPAdes) (version 2) | ecosystem: Host-associated > Algae > Red algae > Unclassified | place: Maine, USA | collected... | reverse complement strand
AGACAAGCAGTTTAAATTAACAACGCCATATACTGGCAGACAAATAACGGGTCTTAGAGAATCGCTGATTTATGATGGTATAGAATTTAAAAGAGGAGGGGTTGGCGTTTCCAATACCTTTTTCCATGCTAGTTATTCTATTTATAACTGTAGTTTCTATGATAATAACAGTAGTTTTTATTTTGGTACACTAGGTTCTTTTTTACCTTCCAATATCTACTTGGTTAATTCGACTTTTGCCAATAATACAGGGGAAGGAAATATCCGTATTACTAGTAGTGGTGCTATTGTTAATGTTAATATGATTAATTGTACGGTTACTAATAACGGTTCCAATCCATGTCCTGGCTCTACTACAAAGTGTATAGATGATGTGACGGAGGGTATCTTCTCTTATTCTTCTAATCCTGGAAGTGCCACTTTCAATATCACAAATTCTATTGTTTGGGAGGAAGGGGAGTATTATTCGATTAATACGTATCAAGAACAACGATACGGAGCTAATCTATCTTCTATTGTTTGTAATTTTAAAAATTCAAACGTAGCACCTATTAATCAAAGCCAGAATACTAAGGACGAAAACTTTGAAAATACAACCTATGTTAACCCCATGTTTTCAAGTTTGAATGCGCCTCATTTAGACCTATCTAGTAGTAGTCCCTTAAAAGAAGCAGGCCTAAATGTTGGTCTACCTTTTACTGGAAGTGCCCCTGATTTGGGTGTAAACAAATTTGTTGTCAATGGAACTTGTCAAGTGAGTGAAGATGAGCAGCCTGCTTCTTCAACAGAGGAGGTATCTTCCACGATCTTTGATGATTTTTCTTGGTTAAGTAATTTTGTTAATCTTAGTAATTGTTCAACAGAAAAAGTAGAAGTGTATCAGTCTGGGAATTATAAGTATTTATTAATTACGGATGCTAACGGAACGGCTACACTTTATAACCAAGATGGTTTATTTTACTGCCAAAACAGTAGTAATTATGATTGTGTGAGTGCTTATAGCTTAGATGCCCTAATTGCTAGTTGGACTTGTAATGGAGGTAGTACTAGTATACCAGAAGAGGATTGCCCCGTAGTAGATCCATCTTCTTTGTCATTCTTTCAAAGAGCTACTGATTACGACGGCATTTATACGACCAATGAAAGAGGGGAAGTTTGTCTTTTTGTAGAAGAGATCGTACAGGTAGAATATGAGGGACGGACTTATTATAGAGTTGTAGAAAACTTCAATGCAGCGGCGGCATGCCCAATTCAAATCAAGAATATTAAATTTTATGATTGTAAAGGTGATTTTATAGGGGGTATTGGAGATGTTCCTTTATGCGAATCACCTGCGCTTTGTAATGCCTTAGCAGATGCTACAGGTACCGTTATCTGGGCTTACGAAAAGAAAGCCGAATCAGATGCTTCTGTCTTTGAGGACTATCCTTGGCTAACTGATATATTTGATCCTACATCTTGTTCAAGAGAAGAAGTCGAAGTCTATGAGACCAGTACTCAAACTTTTGTATTTGTTCGAACGGGTCCACTTACAGGTCAAGTACATTTGGGTGATGGCACTTTATATTGTGCAAGTACTACCAGTTCTGATTGTATAACCCCTTATACAAGAAACGATTTAGTGAAGTTTTGGACTTGTATAGGTTCGCTCACGGAGCCAAGTGGAACAAAGCTCGCTCGCTTATCACCAGTATCTACTGTCTCGGTATTTCCAAATCCGACAACAGGTAATTTGAACGTCCAACTCCCAAATCAAAGTGAAGGTCAGCATATCAAAGTGATTAATCTGCTAGGTAAAGTAGTTTATGAGCAAGATGCTTCCGATGCTAGTAATCTATCGATTGATTTATCTAATTATGAAGATGGAATGTACTTGTTAGAATGGAGTAATGGGAAAGAGTCTGTTACCAAACAAATAATAAAGCAAGATAATAGGTAAGTAGGTGCCAAAATTGCTGTATTGTTTTATGGCTTTATTGTTTGCTAATTAGACGCTAATAATCAGCAATATAGTCATAAAACAATACAGCCATCATTTTGAAGTTATTTTTGTCCTAGCACTTACTTCATTAATAGTAGGAAGAAAGAGGTATATGAAATTCCTATTTTTTTCTGTAAGGAATTATTTCTTTGGTATATTCCGTAAACTTACGGAACGCTACGGACTTAAAAAATAGTTTCTTAGAGGAAAAAACATGTTTTTATATATGGGTTTCTTATTGATGAATAAGTCCACTAAGTAACGACAAAAAAAGTAGTGCATTTACGCTTTTCAAATGATTTCTTTTTCAATGGATTGAAAACCTATTGGAAAAAAGAATCAATTGAAAAGCGTAAATACACTACTTTTTTTTTATCAGTACTAAATGAATTACTCAACTACTTTTTTTGTCAATACTAATAGTACGCTTCACAATGGCTATGTCTATTTACTCTTCTCCACTAGCAATCTTAGCTGATTCAGTTATCTTAATAGTTGTAGCTGCTTGCATATTATCATTCATATCTGTGCCTGTCATTTGTTCTTCGACGATAATAATACTTGGCATCTTAGCAATTATCGCATCATATTTCATTCTATTCTCAATAGCCTCTTCCAATAAGAAGAACTGTGCCACTTTCATATATGGTAACTTGTTTTCCATTTTATCAAAGTATTCCTCCTTTAATTTCATTTCCGCAATTTCTGCTTCCCAATAATCTTCGATGAAATCAGATACTTCTTCTGCCACTTTCTTTTCCTTTTTCTCTTTTGAAATTTTTGCACTATACTTGTCAATTAACTTAAACTTCTTCTCCGTCCTTTCGTCCTTAGCATCCATATATCGCTTAAATAAAAAAGCAAATCAAATTCACCCCCTCTAAAGAATCTTTCTGCCAGATATACTTGAAATAACAAAAGGGTATTCATTCCAACGGAACAAATACCCTTACTGCACTTAACTAATTATCTTATCAAAATCTCAAGTGAGATTAATTTTGTTTCTTTTCAATTTTTAATAGGAATAACGGATCCTACTGCTTCTATATTATTATCATTCGTCATCAAGAATTCATTTCGAATGGCAGTTAATTTTGTTTCATCCAATCCATATTCTTCTTCTAAGAAATTTTCTACACTACCATAATTTCTATCTATTGCTTCAAAAGCTGCTGCGATATAACTCGATTTGACCTCCACTAAAGGTTGTGCAATTTTTTGATTTACGCCCACCAATGTCGCTTTTCGCAAAGATTTATTAATTTTATTATTTCGGTAGTAATTAGACATTAAGTAATCGCCAAAGATTACCTCTCTTTCGACACCTAACATCGCTAAAAGAAAAGCTGCCCCCATACCGGTTCTATCTTTTCCTGCCGTGCAATGAAATAAAAGAGGCACTTTTGCTGGATTAGAAACATATTCCATAAATGGTTTATACTGAAATGCAAAGCTGTCTATAAACTCGACCATCACATCTACTACAAACTTTTCACTATCAAAATTATCTGGATTGGCCTTCTTAACCGTTTTTCTTAGTTCTCTTTGCATATTCCCACTTGTATCTCCAATTGGCATTCGGATTCTTTCTACCACATAATTTTCCGGATATCGATTAGGGTCCTCTTTAATTTCATGGTCATCTCTAAAGTCTGCCACTGTTTTAATACCTAAAGTAGAAAAATACTGCAAATCTCTTTTGGACAATTCGCTCAATTTACCAGAACGATAAAACTTGCCCCATTTTACCACCCTTCCATCTTTGGTAGGTATACCTCCTAAATCTCTAAAATTCAATACACCTTCCATAGGAATCAGCCGTTCTGAAGCAACTAAGCGTTCTCCCTTATCATTGACAATTCCAAAGAAATAACGGTCAGAAAAATCATACTGCTTAAGTACCAGTGGATTGGTAGAACCTTTTATGACAGGTTTTGACCAATCAATTTTTTCAACACTCGTTCCTTGGTAAATCGTATAGTTATTAAAATTGCTATCCTCAGCAAAGCTCAAAACATAGTCTCCATTTTTAGTCCTGTCTACATATACTTTTTCAAATAACGTTTTCTCAAAAGTTAATTTACTGTATTTAGCACAAGAAGATAAGAATATAACAATTCCCGCAATTATCGCAAAAATGATCAAATAATGCAACTTCATAATTCTTTAATTCTTTTAAGGTGAAAATTCTAGCTTAGCCAAATTAACTAAGCGTACACTAGTTTGTCGCTTTGGAAGCACTCAATATATCAGCTTTATGCTGCGGAAGAGGATAAATTTCGTCCGACCCTTTCAAAGGCACTAAAAGAGGACCTCTTCCCACTAAAATTTGCTTAAATTCTTTGGCATATTCAAGTAAGTCTGCTCGCCTAGCCTTCATATATTTAACCATTTTCTTTTTATCAATGCGATTGAAATCATCTGACCAAACACTAAATGCATTTTCGATTTCTTCATCTGTAAAATCTACTTGTAATTCTTTGGCAACTTCTATAAATACAGATTCTGGAACATCTAATAAAAAATATTGGTCAAAAGGTTTTATCATACCTGGTAAATAATCTATCTTTTTGCGAAAAGGACGCAATAAAGGCTGTATAAATGGACGACCAACCGTCCAAGGTATCAATCCATTAGGATTGTAAAAAGCATTATCTCTATCAGTTGGCAGGGGAAGATAAGTATAAGGTTTTCCTTCTTCTTCAATAACTACCCAGCCCCATTGTTTAGCGTGTCTATCCCAATCACCAATCATCAAATCAAATAATCGAGCACGTACTAATGCTTTTTTATCAATTTCTGAATCGGGGTATTTGATCAACATTTTTTGTACACTTTCCGTATTAATAATTTCTTTTACCCCTTCTCTATTCACCCATGCACCACTACCTTCTGGTTCATATTCCAATAAAAATAATCTTCCTCCATACCTTGAATTAAAAGTATCTAATTGGGTTTGTGGAGGCAAGTACATCAATTTTGGATGTGTATGTAAGATACCTATGGCATCCGCTAATGGAGCAACTACCAATGCCCCGTAAGGATGTTGTGCAGACATACCATCCATGACAATATTCCCTAAATTCAATTTGCGCGCAAAATTGGGAATTAATTCATCTGGATTTTTATTAACAGATCGAAGCGTATAAACTATATCATTTTTACCTTGCAAATCCATAGATAAAGTTTGGAATCCACCACCCATTTCTAAAGGAATGATTCCTCCTTCTATTTCATCCAAAAATTTTACAGGTACTCTTATTGGCGTTGCCCATGCTTTTCTGTAGTTCTTACCCTGAAAAGCATTTTTAATAAAATTAGATTTAAATCTTTTGGTAGCAATAACAGTAATAGAATCTTCTTTGGCTGCCATTTCAGGTGTGATACCTTTTGGTTCCACTAAAATAGACTGTGGCATTCCTTCCATTGTTTTGCAGGAAGAGCAAGTAGCAAATACCAACAAGGAAATAACACCAAGAAACATAAATTTTTTCAGCGGAAATCTCATAATTTATGATAGGGCAATTTTTAAAGGAATGAAGAAACTATTTCCTTAGTTTTAATTAAAATTTAAAATCGCCTCTAAAACGGGTGAGGTTTTAATTTGTTCAGCCATTAAGCTCCTATCCAAAAGGAAATCAGAAAGGAAACTAGCGTGAGTGCCATTCCAGAAATAAATACGGTATAGCAAATCCTCAAATAGCGAAACTTATTTCCCAAAGAATGACCTAGAAAGTATAAGTCGTTAATAATACTCATATCTAGTTGTTCCTTATTAGCAATCACTTTTTTAATTTCTCGTTGATAAGTATCTAATCCTAAATTATAAAAATTACCAAAAAAGAAAAGATTCGTTTTTCCTCCAGGTACTTTTGCTAAATTAGTAGTGCCATCCATTTTGATGGGTCGAGTCGATAGCGTTGCGAAAACCATAGTCGTAATAGTAGTCAACATAAAAACAATAGCAGGAGCTAATAAATATAATTTTTCCGATAAATAAGAGGCAAAAATGGGCATTCCAATTGTCAAAATTACTGCGTTGACACTTAACATGATATTGGACTTATTATCAGCAATAGCGGTTAAATCAATATGATTTCTTAGTGCCGTTTTGAACATGGTCAACGCTGCTTTATTATTAGCTACTGAAAACTCATTTAGCCGTTTTTCTTCCGTTCTTTGTTCCTTTTTAACTCTTTTTTTAACTTTAGCTATATTCGCTGATTTTCTTTCTTGATAAGCGACTTTTGCTGATTTGGTATAAAAAACATGTTCATTTTGTAAAAAATCAAGATTTTCTTCTTCCCATTGTAAATCGGTCGGGTAATAATCCTTTCGATTCAATTCCCATTCTTTTCTTAGATTATCGGAATAGCTGAGGTATTTCTTTTGACCAACTTGCGCAGTATCCGCATCACAGATTAATTTTTCTAGTAAACTAGCGGGTACGATTTTGGGGTCAGTTGCTCTAATAAGATTTTTTACTTGCTCAATTTTATCTTCAGGGTAACCTTTGTCTCTTAGATAAGTCACTGCAATGATTTGGCTTTCTCCTTCGTGTCCTTCATAAGTCTTTATAAATCCAGTATCGTGAAAGAGTGCAGCTATAGTAAGGATTTCTATATCGGCTTTATTTAATTTTTCTGCTTTCCCCAACTGAACTGCTGCTTTCTTTACTTTTAAAGTATGATTTAAATCGTGAAAAAATAAGTTGGCAGGAAGGCGATTATTCAATAATTGTTTGACATGATCTTCAACGGCTTTTATTTTTATTCCCTCGTTCGTTTTCTTTTCTTCGATTGTCATAATTAAGATATAGAGTTGTATTTATTTATATAAAGGTCGAAGGCTTATTTTGTTCGGATTGGGTTAATTTATTTAGCAGTTATTTATAATTCACCAGGTGGTAAATATCAGGAATCATTAATATTACATATTGATAATCAATAAATTACAAAAATTTAAAAGGTATTACGGATTACTTTTTTATATTATTACGTAATAAAAAAAAATCCGTGATTTATAAATCTATGGTTAAAATCATTTCCTAACCACAAGCTTATAAACCACGAATTTTATGTTGGACTTAATTTTAGACGGCTATTTGTCAACGTCTTATATGCAAGCATCCAACAATCTAGCCATCAAACCATTTTGTCCAACTACTTATCTTTCAGCTTGCTTTGTAAACTTAAGCGTTTGTTGCTGTTGAGCGGTAGTTACCTGTATATAGTAAATACCTGCTGGATAGTTACTAATATCAATTTTTTCTGTAGTACCAAGTCCACGAATAACTTGCAACTGCTTTCCTGAATTATCAAAAATAGTCGCCGTTATTTCTTCTTGATCAACTCTTTGTACTTGCGTTAAGTTGATGTAATTAGTTGATGGATTTGGAAAAACTTGTATGTTATCCAACAAAGTTTCTTCGGCTGGAATAGTGGCTGGTGTAGCTACTACAAATTCCGTTAAATCATTTGAGCGAGAAGTAGCAGCAAGTAAATCACTAACCTTATGATCTGACAAGTGAACTGCGGATGCGCCTGCCAACATAAGGTTATAAACAGGACCAACGTTACCAGAATGAGTAGGTAATACAAATCCTAAGACTCTTCCACCACCATTAGCTCTTTCTGCTATGAATACGACTCCAGAGTTGTTGTCAAAAGCTATATCAACGGGATTGCCTAGTAAGGTATGACTGCCTTCAATACGAACTTGCTCATGCTGACTAATAAAGCCATCCGCACTTGCCGCAGTAAAGCCTCGAATTACAATAAATGCACCATCACTATCACTACCGGCATCCCCGATGTCTGTTAGCAGCATCATGTCTCTATCTGCTATATACGTTAATCCATGCGTTCTAACCAATCCTTCTACGGAAACGATTTTATTTGGCATAAGAGTACGAGAACGTTGCGAAAAGAAGTTCCTGAATATGGCTAACTTATTAGAATTGTCCACTACCACATACAGCGTTTCTCCATCTGCATGAATACCCCATAGATTTATATCTACTTTAAATTCTCGCTCAAAATTGACCTTACCATTGTTTGTATTGAATACCACCAATTTATTCTGCTGCCCGTTGGCATCATTAGCGTCTTGCGTTACGACCAATCGACCGTTACTTTCTGCCATTTCTCGGCCATTACTAAATTGACTGGCAGAGCTTCCTGTTAGAGAAGTCGGTAGTTTTCCTTGCTGCAATCGACTACATACTTGTCCGTAGGAGTCAATTTTTCCCTGTTCTCTATTTACTTGAAAAAGAATATCTTTATTCTTATCGTAATAAATACCATCTGCATCTGATGCCATACTTTTAAAAGTGCGAATCGTAAGTTTTCTACTAAAAACATCGAAAGCACTAATGAAGTTTTCTGTATTGGAAGAAACGAATAACTTCGCTTCCGCTGTAGCTTGTGCAGGGGTATTACTTTCCAATTTACTAGCTGCATGAATGGCAGAAGCACCTTCAAATTTGAGATTATAAATAGGATGTTGGTCACCTGAACTCGTCGGCATTCTAAACCCTAAAATTCTTCCTCCTCCATTGGCTCTTTCTGCAATGAATATACTATTGTTATCTTCATCAAAAGCTATATCAACAGGGTTGCCTAAAAAAGATTTAGGACCTGCCACTCTTATTTGCTCGCTACGAGTAATAACGCCATCTGCGCTGGCAGCTGTAAAACCTTTAATCACTACAAAAGCACCGTCATCATCTACACTTCCTGCACCAACATCGGTCATTAGCATCATATCCCTTTCAGCGATATAAGTCAAACCGTGTGTTCGAACAATTCCTTCAACAACTACCTCTCTACTAGGATTTACAAAGCCACTTCGATTAGAAAAAAAGTGATTAAAAATCGCTAATCGATTGGAGTTGTCAACTACTGCATAAAGGGTTTCTCCATCTGCATGAATTCCCCAAAGGTTAATCCCTACATCATACGTTTTAGCCAAGCTAATATGCGCTCCATTGGCAGTGTAGACAAAGAATCTATTTTTCTGTCCATTGGCATCACTAGCATCCTGTGCTACTACAATTCGATTGCCACTTACGGCTATTTCCCTTCCATTTTTAGAATCTGCGGTAGAAGAATCTACAAATTGAGGGGCTTTGTTTTTACTTAAATTCGTATTCACAGAATTATAAGCATCAATAGCTCCACTGGTTCTATTAAGTTGATAGAGTACATCATTCGACGGGTTATAATAAATCCCGTCTGCATCTGGAGCGTTTCCTTTAAACGACCTTCCAGTTAGGAAGGTACTTTGCACATCTAATACGGCAATCGATTGATTCGTGTTAGAAGAAACAAAAAATCTTGAACTTTCACCAGTTGGTGAATTTACAATGGCATCTCCAGTGGAAGAACATTCATTGGTAATCTCCGGTGAATCAGTAAGGGTGTTCCCAAAAGATAGTGTGGGAATTAAGCTACTTAATAGCAAGCAGCTAAATACAAATACACTTGCCCGCTGTGCAAGTAGTAATGTAAAAAAGTTTGTAATTTTCATTACTTAAAAAATTTGGGGAGTAGGTACACCTCTCCTGTACCAACCAAGTACATAGTAGCTTAATTGATGAGGAGAGTAGAATATATACTCTCGGTTAAAGAAAAATGTAGAACTAAAATTTGAAAAAACTAGCTATCAAATGTCTAGCCTTGAATTTGTTTAAAAAAATTTATTATATACTAAAAACAGGTTGGTCTTGAAAATTATAAATTTTCAAAACTAACTCACTATCAACCGAATATAGGAGTTCAAGGTTAAAAAATCAACCTGTTTTTAGTATAAACTGTGTATAATTATGTTTGGGTTTTGTTTGCCTTAATAAGGCTATACTTGTGGATTTGGCTTATTTAATCTTCCTAACGAGTTACCTCATTAGTATGAATTCATATTGTGATATATTAATTTCAATAGACTTATTTGTCAGTAAAAATTGAGTATATTAAATTTATATTTTCTTGTAGGGAATGACCTTTTTTCAGTACATAGCCTACACTACGGACTTAAAAAATCATTTCCTAGAAGGAAAAGATATTTTCATACATCACCAGTTTATTGTTTAAAAACAAAATTAATCATTTTTAAATAAGTTCTATATACGATTTATAGCGTCAGCATTACAAATGCACAGGATAGTTGGATAGAATGGATGGAGAACCGTATTTCAGTTTGAGTAGGCTATACGAAAAGCAAAACCTATTATCTATATATGAAATACCTGTTCTTATTAGGTACGGTTTGAAGATAAGTATTGGATGTTTGAGATAGAAAAAAATTTTGATCGCAACAGATGTGATGATAAAAGAGGTAGTGTTTTCGGAATATCAGAAACCAAAGACGAATGGCTAAAATCCAGCCTAGATAGTAATAAGTGACATGATTTGTAGTTAGTTTGCTACAAAATCGTTCGATAAGGAAAAGAGGCTAATCAAGGAGGATTTTTTATAAAAATCGATAAGTTTATAAAAAAGGTAAAAAATAGTTGACCAGTCACTTTATTTGGGGTTGTGTAAAAAAGTATTTTTTTTACACAACCCTGTAAATGTATACTATTACGGGGTAGTTTTCCATTCTATTGATACCCCATAATTTGAGTGAATTTTAACTCTCTGCAATAATTTGCTTGGCTAAATCTAAAACAACTGGATCTTCTATCATAACGACTCCACTATTGAATCCTGGTTGCTTATGCCAGCCTGATGGTAGTTGACCAGATTCTTTTTTTGCACCGAAAAAATTCCGAATACTTTGCTCTTCCATATCTAGTTGTTGTGCAATTTTTCGGATACTTCCTGTAGGTAATCTGTGCTTAACATCTCTTAATTCTTCAAATGTAACTAACATAGGTTTTGATTTAGTAACGATGAAAAAATACGGTTCAAGTTATTCTTTCACTGTTTTTTAGTGAAAATTAAATTGTTTTATTTTGATGCTATTTGATTTTCAGATTGTATAGATTCTAAGCGCTGTTATAATTCAAATACAGCTAACTATGGAATCACTTCGCCCTTAGGAGTTTGATTAAAAACAGTAGTAATTTTTGGAGCATACTCCATGTAATAAGGAGATACTGGGCGGTTTCGGTTATAAGACATTAGCTCTTTTCCGATTTCTAAAAATTGGGGCTTCACTAAGTAATTCCCATCATAATACATGATAAAGAGTTGGTAAAGAAGCCCCCAAAATAGTGTTAAATAGTATTGTTATGGCGCTGCCGTCATGAATTTCATAAATTCTCAGACAGCCCTCTTTTTTTCTAAATTTAAGTGCTTTGCCGTCATTAGGTTTCATCCTCATAAACATCTTACGGGGATGTCAATAGATTAAGTGATGGTAGAAAATAAACGGTCTCTTTTAAAGGGAATATTTTTAGGGGTAAAACCCCATACTTTTTTATAATTTTTCAATTCATTAAAAACAACTATTTATTTTTTGTCTCTACTAATCGGTTTATAAAGGATCGACAGTTTTAGTGGTGTAGAACTATTTGTCTTAGTTGTCAAAAGCACACTAATCTTTTTTAGTGTTGGAATAACCAGATTTGCTAAAAAACGAATTTTTAATATTCACCAATATATATACTAGTAGAGTGCCAAAAACACAAGTAATTGATAATCAATTATTTACAAAAATAACAACCATTTTTTTTTCTTTTATTTAAGAAATTGCGTTTATTTAAGAATAAACGCTTCATAACTAGCGGTACACATATTATTTATTATTAAAAATGTATTCCTTTTAGTTGGCACACCTATTCTTTTTTGAAAAAAGAGTATTTAACAATATAAAAACTTAAAAAAAGTGGATTTTTTTTTGAATTTATTCCATGGACAATAGAAAATGAGTTGGAAAAAAAGAGTTAAGATATTTTTTTCTTATATTTAAGGAGTGGTAGCAGGCAAATAATACCTTAAGGAAGACATTAACAGAGGTAAGAGGAGATGAACTTACGCTAACTAATTTTGAATCAGGTCAAGAAGAACTACTCCAAATAATACAGCAACCAGTAGATGATTTAAATATAACAACTATTGAAGACGCTTATATCATTGCCGTTCTCCATGAAAGAAAAGAGGAAATCGGAATTCCATCCATTCTAAATGCACAAATTGTGAAAGTGGGGGAAAGTGTGAGTTTTGAGGAATAGCACACACGTAGCCCAGACATTCCTGTCTGGGTGCTTACCCAGACAGGAATGTCTGGGCTACGTATACACCTATGAACTTCGGCACTATATTAGGATAAAGTATAACAAGATTATTACGATTTGTTTTTGTCTTTTCTAATTTAAAAAATCCATAACCCATGAACAATCCTATACCCCTTCTTCTGCTCTCTTTCTTCTGTACGACTTTACTAGGGCAAACGCTAGATGCTACTTTTACAGTTCGAATGACTACGGACACTTTAAGCTGCCCCATAGATGCGTCGAACGCACCAGCACTTAAATTTCCGCCTACTGTTTTCGATATGGGACTTCAATCAGATGGAAAAATATATGTTCGGGGTTCCTTTTCAACTTTAAATGGTATCGCTCTAAATGACTTTGCCCGAATTCAAATGGATGGAGCAGTAGATACTGCCTTTGAATACTACTTGGATACTTGTAAAAATGTTGATTTCATAGCTATTCAACCAGATGGAAAAATAATAACCAAAATCAGTAACTATTACAATTATCCAACATTTTCTATACATCAAAGAATTTCGGCTAATGGAAGTGTAGATACCAACTTCCTGAAGGCTTTACCAATAGAAGCTAGACAACAGTATGGTAATAAATTTATTTTTCTACCAGATGGGAAAGTAGCTGTTTATGGATACAGCTTCTACATCTTAAATGAAGATGGTAGTATTTTTTTAGATAGATCTGCTTTTTTGCCAGAAAGAAATTTTAGTAGCTTCAGAACAGTCTTACCTCAGCCAGATGGTAAAATGTTGCTAGGAGGAGGTCGTATATTATATGAAAATAGGATTAATTATCCGCTACTTCGGATAAATGCTGACTACACTTTAGATGACTCTTTTCCTTTAATTCAACTAAACCAAGCAAACCAAGAAGGGGTTATTGGTAGTATTAATGATTTAGAGGTATTGGCAGATGGTACCATTGTGGTAGTTGGTGATTTTTCCTTCTTTAATGGACAACCAGTATCCAGTGGAATTTTATTTTTAAATCCTGATGGAACCTTAAAATTACTCCCTAATCTCAACAAAGGCTTTAGGAGTAATGGAGGAAGGGGTAAACTAACTGAGGTATCTTTACTCGACAATGGATTATTAGTCGTGTCTGGATTTGCAGATACCTACAATGGTATTCCTATTAAAAATTTTGTAATCTTAGATCAACAAGCAAATTTAGTAGCAACAGGTGCAGATTCTTTGGAGGGAGCGATTAGAAAGGTAATTACAGATGCAGACAATAACTATATATATCTGGGAGGTGACTTTAATGAAAAAGGAGATACCACTCCGCTGCAATTAGTCCGAATAGATGCTGGCGAAAACTATTTCTCCGATAGTATTCGACTTAATCTTTTTCCTAAAGAGGCTTGTTTAAATAATCCAAATAACTGTCAAACACTTCAAACCTTTGCAGCTCAATTGGAAACTTTGACAACATGTGGAGCTACTCAGTTTGATTGGTCTATTAGATCCAATAATGTTCTACTTGCTGAAGGACAAGGCAGTTCTTTTGATTATACAGTAGATATGGAAATGACTTATGAGGTAGAATTTTCGGCTAGAGACACTTGTGGTGCAGAAGCGACTATTAGTAAAAATTATACGTTCCTAGACTGCCAAGCCCCTATCTTAGAAGCTGCAAATGGAAAACCGTTTTCCTTAAATCAATCAAAAGAAATAGCCGTATATCCTGCAGACTTTATACTCGCTGCTAGTGATAATTGTAGTCCAGAAGAAGATTTAATTTTTAAAATAAGCTTTGAAGAAGCTAGTGATATTTCTAAAGAAACACTACTACAACTCCCAGACTCCATTAGTTTTTCTTGTGATCGATTAGGTACAACTGAGGCTTATATATATGTCTTAGATGCAGCAGGAAATGTAACTTCTAAAACAGTCTATATAGTACTAAGTCTAGGTATAGGAAATGATGGATGTGGTATCTTTCCAACCTTTCACCAAGTATCAGGGATTGTAAAGAATACGCTAGGAATGGGCATTGAAAATACAAACATTCATTTTAAAGGACAAAAGGAAGCTACTGAAATAACCTTAAAGGATGGCAGTTATACGCATGTTCTTCCAGAAGGAAGCTATGACATCATCCCTTCCAAAGAAGATGATCCCATAAATGGAATATCCACCTTTGATCTAGTACTGATACAAAAGCATCTACTTAACCGCCAACTGTTTACCAATAAATACCAGTATCTAGCAGCAGATATTAATTTATCAGGTACTGTCACAGCTTTTGATTTAGTGCTACTATCAAAGTTAATACTAGGTAGAGAAATTCCTTTTACCGCCCAAGAATCTTGGATTTTCCTACCCGCTGATTATATCTTTCCAGAAGCGTACACGACTGATTTTCTAGTCAGTCAAACTATTCAGACTTCTTTAGAAATTGACAGTGGTTTTAATTTTATCGGTGTAAAGAGAGGAGACGTAAATGGCAGCGCAAAAGTAAATAGCAATTTACACCTTGCCAGTAGCAGAAATAATAAAACGCTTCCATTAAGGACGAAAGATATTTGGCTAGAGCCGAACAAGAGGTATACTGTTCCATTTATATTTTCTAATACAGATGCGCTATCAGGATTTCAGTTAGCACTCTCCACAGAAGATTTGTCTCTATTAGCTATTAATGACGAACCTATCGTAGAAAGCGTTTTTAATAGTAAAGAAAACCTTACATGGTATGCTCCTACTCCACAAGAATTGCGACTAAATGGTATAGCAACAACAGCACTTCCTGTTGCTCAATTTGCCCTTACCGTACAAGCTAAAAGGGCTGGCTATCTAAGTGAATTACTTTATTTAAATCAACACTTTTTTAACAATGAAGCTTATACAGACCAACTGATAACTAAAGATATTTTGCTGTCTTATGATCGCTCTTCTATCGCTATAAATACAGCTATTCCATTGCTATCAACTACCGCACTATTGGAACAAAATCCTAAAATATACCCCAATCCTAGTACTGATTTTGTGACGGTGGAATTTAACCAATTCAGCCTCAACCCCAATTCTAATACGGAAATTTTATTAATGGATATATCAGGAAAAATATTGCTGAGAGAGCTGTTAGATGAGCACTCGTTAAGTGCGGTTATTGATATAAAGGAATATTTTAGTGGTACTTATTTTATTAAAGTAAATAGGGATGGACTCCCTTCTTTTGTTCAAAAAATTATTAAACTATAGGGCTATCGTCTACGTCTATTTGCGTCCAACGTAATTGCCAAATTTATTTGGCAGATTCAAAATATGCTAAATTTTATTCTAAAAAAGAAGTATAATATATGGAATCTGCCAAATAAATTTGGCAATTACGTTGGACGCAAATAGACGTAGGTATCATCTTTTTAGCTGATACTCTGAGAGACTAGATTTCTCTACTGTTCTACCCAACCTTTCTTGTTTTTTAAGCGTCTTTTAAAATAGTAAAAGCATCTAGAATCATATCAGGTAGCGAACACTAGGATAAACGCTGGATTCTACTTTTAGAATCCGAATGACTACTGACACTTTAAGCTGCCCCATAGATGTTTCTATTACACTACATTTCTTAATACGAATAAAAGACATGAAAATTTATCTATTAATTTTATCAATCTTCTGCACGACTCTCCTTGCTGCCCAAAACAAATGGACCGTAGGTGTCACTACTGGTATCGGGTATTCAGGCTGGCATACCAACCATGACTGCAGTGGCTTACAAGCTGGCAGAAAACTCGGAGGTCGGTTCGCCCCTGCCTTTAATGGTGGTGTTTATCTAGCTAAACCTTTAGCGGAGAGAATTACTTTTCGAACAGGACTAAACTATCAAAATAGTGCTGGTAGATGGGTGCAAAAACAAGATGGAACGAATATCAGCAAAAGCACTTATCGGCTACATCAGTTGCAATTGCCGCTACTCTTGCAAATGAACTTTAATAAAAATACGAAGGGTCTTTTTTTGAACCTTGGCATTATCCCCAACTATATCATAGATGGACAACTAATAAGTTATCACTATAATTCAAGCCCAGATACAAAAGAACGATCAGAACTTCCTTTGGATTTTTCGACTCAAACCAATCAACCCCTACGCTTTTTTGTTCAACCTACGATTGGTCTAGGCTATGCTTTATCCGATCGATGGACAGTAGCAACCAATTTTACTTGGGGGGCAAGCATGAATTATGATGTCGGTGCGATTGATTTTTACTATTGTTTTTTAAGACATAGTTTATACAACAGAAGATCTTTTCTGGTACAAATGAATTACCAATTATCGCGATAAGTAGCTTTGGTCTGGTTGGGGATGAAGAAATAAATAACCTATCTATAAGAAAATAGGCAAATATTCACGTCTAAATCACTTGCCATTTATCCGTTGCCAATGAGCTTATTGGCAACGGATAAATGGCAACTGATTTAGACGTGAATATTTTTTGTATTATGATTATAAAAATATCATCGAATAGGTTATTTGATTCCTCATCCCTTACTATTCAAATACAAATAAAAAATATAAAAATTTATCTACTAGTTTTATCAATCTTCTTAACGACCCTCCTCTCTGCTCAAAACAAATGGACTGTAGGTGTTACTACTGGTATCGGATATTCAGGCTGGCATACTAACAAGGAAGATGGAGAAAAAAAGGGGGCACCGATTCGCTCCTGCTTTTAATGGCGGTATTTCCTTAGCTACTCCTTTAGCTGATAGAATTACTTTTCAAACAGGCATTTCTTACTAAAAACAAAATTCATTTTAGCTGGCACAGCTATTTTTTTAAAAAAAAGAGCAATTAACAATATAAAAACTTAATATAACCTGATTTTTTTTTGATTTTATCTATTGAATAATAGAAAATGGATTGGAAAGAAAGCGGGGAAGTGATTTATTCACTATTCTCACTACTCTATTCTCTATTCTTAAAATCTCATAATAAAACTTAGGTGGTGGTACAAATGTAAGGCTAAATGTAGGGGATAAATCAAGTTATCCCCTACATTGGAATTCATTGGATAAACTTGTCATAAATTTTCATCTTTCTTTAAACCAAATTCTTTTTTTGTATCTAAATAATAGTATTACTATTACAAATAATAGTTTTTATAAAAAAAATAATATTAAAGCTTTTATTTAAAACAAAAAACACCTATCTTTGTCAAAGTAAAAAGACACTATCCACTTAATCATAAAATATGAAAATCAAAATATTAAAATCAACAATCTACTGCTACTTTATGGCAATATTCTGTATTTCTGCATTTGCTAATACGCCTCCAAAAGCAGTAGAAAATGTAATCAATTCTACACTAACTATATTTGACAAATTACAGCAAGAAAATGTTGAGGTAATTACTATTACACTCCCAATAGATTCTCTTATTTTAAATAAAAATACGAATAAGTCCTTTGCAGGAAGCTTTACTTATAACGATAAATTGGGAGTAGAACTTAGTAAATCTATTATGATAAAACCCCGAGGAAAATCCCGAAGAAGGCACTGTTCTTTTCCCCCTTTAAAGATTGCTTTTTCAAAGGATAATTTACGAGCGTATGGGCTGCGTTCTAAGCACCGTTCTTTAAAATTAGTGACGCATTGTAATAGTACAGCAAATGCGAATGATAAAGTATTAAAAGAATATCTTACCTATAAAATATATAACAAGCTGACAGAAAATAGCCTTCAAGTACAGCTTTTACAAATAAACTACAAGGATTCTAATAGTGATAAAACACTCACTTATTATGGCTATCTATTAGAAGATATAGACGAATTAGCAGAACGGTTAGGGGGAGTAGAATCGAATATATACGGCAAATCTCTAGCAGAATTTGTCCCGACCAATACCAATTATGTTACACTTTTTCAGTTTATGATTGGTAATGAAGATTGGGAGATTCCTAATAGAAGAAATGTACGATATGTTCATTTACAAAAAGAAAATAAGTTTTTACTAATACCTTATGATTTTGACATGACAGGTTTAGTAGCGGCAGAATATGCAAAACCTAATGTTAATCTAGGTATGCGGACTGTAACACAACGACTTTTTATGGGACAATTTGTTGATAAATCAAATAGAAAAAATACTGTTAATCATTTTCTTTCTAAAAAAGAAGAAATATATCAACTTATCAATGATTGTGAGGCACTAAGTCCAAAGCATCAATTATATATGAGCAATTACTTAGATTCTTTTTTCACTATACTCACAGATACTAAGTTGTTAGATCGAGCTATTCCTGTTGGAAAAATAATACCGGAAAAAACAGATATAGACGGCACTATGTAGTGCTTTATTAGAACTTAAGTGATAACAAGTCTATTGAGTATTTTAGAAAGTAATTTTTGATGAATTTTCATTTCTATTTGAACAAAAACTGTTTCACCTACGTTTGGGCAATCGTATTACTATTAATCTTAATAGTAATATTGTTCCTTTAATATTAAAGTCTTTAATTGCAGTTGATAATATTTATCTTAAAAAATACTCGCTTATAAACAGACTTGTCCTTCTTTAGAGATATTTCATATAAATATTCTTTAAATAAGAATAATGTTAATAAAAAATACTAGATATGAGAACCAATGTAATAAAAATAATCACCAGTTTATCCCTACTCCTTACATTAACATTACCAACCTTTAGTTGGGCACAACTGCTTCAGAATCGGACGCTGTCCACTACTAGCAATTCAGGAGTAGAGCTATATAGAGAACGGATTCAGCGTTTTTTGATAAAGTCTGAAAATTTGTTCCGACAAGGTAATTACCTAGAAGCCTTAAATCAACTAGATTTAGCAGTAGAGGCTGCACCACAAAATCCAGAAGTTTATTTACATAGAGCAACACTTCGCTATCGACTGGGTATGAAAACAGAAGCTAAGCAAGATATTGCATTGGTCTCCAAAATGAACCCTGTCGCAACCGATTTATTTGGTATTAATGGGCCGAAGGCTCAATTAGATTTACTCGCTTTTTATCCAAATGATTTGTATCTAGAGTTGGATTGGGAGGCTCAACTTGCCATTTACGACGCTGTCGTACTTGATTGGTATGAAGCAATGACAGAAGCAGGAACAACCGAGCCTTATACATCAGAAATGGCAGCAAATCATGTAGCTATTATCCGAGAAGAGATGCTCCAAGAAAACTGGCATGCAGCTAGTAAAGAGTTGGAACTATTGGCAAATATTAAGTTCAATGAATCGCTTGTCTATGACTTAAAAGGGCTAATAGCAGGAGGTAGAGGCAACCTGGAGGAAGCAGCTAGTTATTTTCGGACAGCTATACAGCTTGAGCCAAATAATGCCATCGGATGGTACCATCTAGGTCAAGTACAACGCAAGTCTCAGAATGAAGTAGTTGCTTTAACTTCTATTAATAAAGCGATACAACTACGCCCTACTTTACATGCAGCCTATTTTGAGCGTGCCTTATTGCACAAGGACCTGGGTGATTTAGAAGCTGCATTAACAGATTATTCTAATCTAATGCAGGTTGAAGAAGGTTACAATTTACCTATACTTTTTAATAGAGCCTTGACTTATAAAAAATTGGGTAGATTTACGGATGCCATGAATGATTTAGATTATATCATCCTAAATAATCCGACAACAGCACTTCCTCATAAAATGAGAGGTAATATTCATTTGTTAACTAGATATTATAACAAAGCCATTTACGATTTCACAAAAGCCATTGAAAAAGATGGAGAATTAGCAGAAGCTTATTTTAATAGAGCAATTGCCCATCTATTGAACAATAACATTGCTCCTGCTTGCGTAGATTTTGAAAAAAGTGTTTCTAAAGGCTACGAACGTGGTGATGAAAAACAAATAAATTTTTGTAATAATTAAGGGTATAACCATTAATTGATTAAGGGTTTAAAGAGCATTTTTTAACATTATTTTTTACCAAATTTGGCATTAGGTAAACAGTAAATTGGATAGATTTTTTTAGAGGGAGGGAATTTGCCTGCAAAGTATCGGGTTCTAAACTAGTCCTAGTGATGGGACACGAACATTGTGGTGCTGTCAAAGCAGCAGTAGATGATGTGAAGCTAGGTAATATTACCTCTATGTTGACGAAGATTAGACCAGCGGTAGAAGCAGTTGAGTATGATGGAGATAGAACTTCCAAAAATACAGCATTTGTCCACATGGCTTGCGAAAGTAACGTTAAAAATACCATAGAGCAAATTCGCTTGAAAAGTCCAATTTTGAAAGAAATGGAAGAATTAGGTATTATCAAAATTGCTGGAGCTATCTATGATATGGATACGGGGGAAGTAGCATTTTTATAGCATAGTTTTTTTGAATACAAAAAGTAAAAGGTCGTTGATTTACATAATTAGTCAACGACTATTACTTTTGTCACTCGGAGACTATTGGTTGAAAAGTACTATAACATTTTTCTTTCGAGGTTGAAAGAACTTAATTTAGTATTGATGAAAAAATAAATAGGTCTTTTTGTTTTTTAATTGAGTCTTTTTTTCATAGGTTTTCAACCCATTAAAAAAAGAACTCATTTTAAAAATGACCTATTTATTTTTTCATCGTTACTTAAAGGAAAATTTAAAGCACAAAGCGTATGCTAAAATCAGTTCTAATAGGAATAATTTTATTGATAAGTAATACCATAACGGTAGCACAGTCTGTTGAAGAAGACCAACTGGGTGCCTGGTATATGTATTTTTTTAATGAAAATTTTGGGGAGAGTCAGTTCGGTATTCAAGGAGACTACCAATTTCGTTTTTGGAATGCAGGTAGTGATTTAGAGCAAATTTTACTTCGTACTGGACTTACCTATGTACCCGAAAATACTAATCTCAAATTTACGCTAGGATATGGTAATATTACTTCAGGTACGCCAGGAGAAAGTAAATCTAAAAGTAGCGAAAGTCGAATTTATCAAGAATTATTAATGCCTACTAAAGTGGGAGAACGTTTTTATTTTACGCATCGCTTTCGTTATGAGCAACGATGGGTAGAAGGACAAGATTTTCGGACCCGATATCGGTATAATTTATTTTTAAATGTGCCACTAAATCAAGAACAATTGGGTAAGAACACTATTTATCTAGCACTTTATAATGAACTATTTGTCAATGGTCAAAGGGATATTGGAGAAAGCCGTTCCGTACAATTATTTGACCGAAATCGTACTTATCTTGGATTAGGTTATGGCTTGTTTGATAAAGTTCGTGTGCAGTTAGGATGGATGCGGCAGACCACCGACAATTGGGCCAAAAACCAAACGCAAATAAGTTTCCATCAAAGCTTTTAATCCCTTATGTTTTGCTTAAATACCGCTTAATTTTGCCTCCTCTGACATCATTCACATCAAATTCTATAATAAAGGCATTTTGGTCAATAGCATCGACCATAGTATGTAGTCTTTTTACATCAATTCTGTTAATAACTAAATGAATAATTTCGTTTTTTTCATTAAACCCTCTTTTACCAAATCCTTTAACTCCTTGATAGACCGTAATACCGTGTCCAATTTTTTCAAGGAAACAATCTTGTAAAGCCGTACTTTTACTGGAGATAATCATCAAACCAACATAATTCTCAAAACCTTGTATCGTAAAATCGACAGCTTTTCCCGTAATGATATAGGTCAAGATGGAATACATTGCTATCTCAGGAGTCAGTACCAAGGCGGTAATACCAAATAGTACGATATTAAATACAAGAATGGCGGCACCAATAGAGATACCAAATTTATTATTAATATAAATACCTAGCATCTCAGAACCATCCAATACCGCACCATTTCTGATAGCTAGACCAATTCCTGTACCTAAGAACAAACCTCCGAAAGTAGCAATAATCAATTTATCATTGGTGATAGGTTCAAAGTTTTCAAAGTGAATAACGAGTGACAAGCAGAGAATCGCAAGGAAGGATTTGATTAAGATATTTTTATCGATGGTAAAGAATCCTATAATGAAAAATGGGATAGAAACAATCGGTAAGATGACGGAAATATCTACATGAAATAATTCACTAAAGAGAATAGCGATACCTGTAGCACCTCCATCTAAAAAACCGTTGGGTAGTAAAAACATTTTTAAGCCAACACTTGCTAAAAAAATAGCAAATCCAATTTGAGTTACTTCTAATAGTCTATTCTTGATTTTATTCAATTCCATGTCATTATTTGATGAATATTCGAGTAAGAATAAGGCTTTTTTAGATAAATGCTTTGGAAATAAATAAACTATTTAAATTGGGGTAGTTTGAAAAATAAAGGGATGAGTTCACTTAGGAGTGTCGAATCTACATCTGAAATTTACATCATTCACGGGTAAGTTTCCATTGATATTGAAAATGAACTTTTTAACGATAAGGAAATTTCTAATAACTTTACTTCTTAAAAATGGATAAACTAAAAAAAGAATTACTCAACATTTACCAAACTATTTTAGACAAAGAACCTGCTATCAATCAAATGGCGTCATCGGTTCATTCCGACTATAAGTTAAGTGCTAAAAACTTATATCGATATTTAATATTAAGGTCTTTTGATTTGCGAAAAGTCCATGATAGTTTATCAGAATATGGTATCTCTTCTATGCGTACGGCAGAAAGTTATGTCTGGAAAAACCTAACCAATGCTTTAAGTATCATTAATTTATTACAAAGCAAATCATGGACGCCAAAATTGTCGATAGAAGGGTTAGGTTATAAAAAATCTAGGAAGTTATTGACTAAACATGCCAATCGGTTGTTCAATACAATGAATAAAAGTCATACGACAGAAATCATGGTAACGATGCCTACTGAGGCAAGTGAAGATTTAGAATTGGTGAGGAATTTAATTTTAGCAGGGATGGAAGTTGCTCGGATTAATCTAAGCCATGATAGTATTGAGATTTGGCAAAAAATGGTTGAAAATTTAAAAAATATCAGTCAAGAATTAAATTTGCCCATTAAAATTTACATGGATTTATCAGGCCCTAAAATTAGAACAGCTGAAATAGCAATTCCTAGAAAAAAGAAGAAAAAAGACCGAATAGATAATTACCTAAATCTAAAGAAAGGAGAGCATTTAATTTTAACTAAGCGCCCCACAAAGGGCAAACGGGCTGTTTATAAGGATGATAAACAGTTGGTGAGTTATTCAGAAGTCGGGATTACCCTTCCACAAGTAATTACTGACTTGGAGATAGGTGACCCTGTTTTTTTTGATGATGGCATGATAGAAGGAAAAGTGTTATCGAAGACCGCAGATGACATCGAACTAGTTATTACCAAAGTATACAAGAAAAAATTAAAATCAAGAAAAGGAATTAATCTGCCGGAAACACATTTGAATTTACCCTCATTAACAGACCAAGACATTAAGAATTTACCTTTTGTTGTCGCCAATGCTGATATCGTCGGTTACTCCTTTGTCCGTACCCCAGAAGATGTACAGAAATTGTATCAAGAATTAGCAAAATTAAAAAATGAAGACATCGGCGTAGTTTTTAAGATTGAAAACAAAGAGGCTTTTGAAAATTTGTCACTTATTTTATTTGAGGCAATGAAAAGACCTAAAATAGGGGTAATGATAGCTAGGGGAGATCTAGCTGTAGAATTAGGATATGAGCGAATTTCTGAAGTACAACAACAAATTTTATGGTTTTGTGAGGCGGCTCATATTCCCGTTATTTGGGCAACCCAAGTGCTAGAAAATTTAGCAAAAACAGGTATCCCTACTAGGGCGGAAGTATCAGATGCCTCCTTAAGTGCACAAGCAGAGTGTGTCATGTTAAATAAAGGCCCATTTATTGTTGAAACGGTGCAAATGCTTAAGCAGATTTTGGTAAAAATGGAAAAACACGGTTCTAAGAAAAAACCGACCATGCGAGCTTTGAATGTAGCTAAATTGAAATTGGATAAGTTGGCCGAAATCAGTTAATTTCGATTTTATAAAATTTAGACCATGCAGCAGCCTATAACTTTCGTTACTTAGGTTTAGTTCAGGTCAAAGGAAAGTAAGCAGCACTAAAGATATAACTTAACAATTATCGTCCTACTGAAAGTTGTTTTATCTTTCAGTAGGATATTTTACACGTTCACAATTAACAATTTATAGATGAAAAGCTTAGTCAAAATCAATATTTTAATTGGGGTCTTATTTATTGCCTTATTATATGAAATGAATGCCCAAATTACTTCTGGCTCTTCTGGGATAAACAAAGAGTACTATGATTTAGGAGAAGCCCTAAAAAATCCGAATAATGTATATCGTCTAAATTTAAGTAATCAAAATTTCAACGCTCTTTCAGACAGTGTTTGGGGTAAGTTTGAAAATTTGGAATATTTAAGTTTAAAAAATGACCATCTAAAAGAGATACCTTCTGGAATTGGCAACCTAAAAAACTTAAAAATACTGGATTTGAGCAACAACGATTTTAAGGTTTTACCCCAATCATTTTCAAGGCTAGAAAATTTAAGAGAAATTTATCTCAATGATGAAAAGGAAATGGATATTAATCAAAGTCTCAGGGCAATTAAAGATTTACCTAATCTAAAAATATTACACCTTGAAAATGATAATTTAAGCTCTCTTTCGGACAGTATTTGGGGGGAGTTTGAAAATTTGGAATATTTAAGTTTAAAAAATGACCACCTAAAAGAAATACCTTCTGGAATTGGCAACCTAAAAAACTTAAAAATACTGGATTTGAGCAACAACGATTTTAAGGTTTTACCTCAATCCTTTTCAAGGCTAGAAAATTTAAGAGAAATTTATCTCAATGATGAAAAGGAAATGGATATTAACCAAAGTCTCAGGGCAATTAAAGATTTACCTAATCTAAAAATATTACACCTTGAAAATGATAATTTAAGCTCTCTTTCGGACAGTATTTGGGGGGAGTTTGAAAATTTGGAATATTTAAATTTAAAAAATGACCACCTAAAAGAGATACCTTCTGGAATTGGTAACCTAAAAAACTTAAAAATATTGGATTTGAGCAACAACGATTTTAAGGTTTTACCCCAATCATTTTCAAGGCTAGAAAATTTAAGAGAAATTTATCTCAATGATGAAAAGGAAATGGATATTGATCAAAGTCTCAGGGCAATTAAAGATTTACCTTATTTAAAAATATTACACCTTGAAAATGACAATTTAAAAAGCATCCCCCAAGGTCTATTGCAATTTACACAATTAGAAACGTTATATCTTAACAATAACAGTTTCAACGAAATTCCTATGGAGTTAAAAAATCTAAAGAATTTAAATTATATAGATTTTCACGACAACAAATTCAAATTTAATAGTCAAGATTTTCCATTGCCATTTCTAGGGTCTGGTGTTATAATGAGCTTTTAAGGAACGAAGGAAAAATAAAATGAACATTTTGTTTTTAAAAACCAACCCCTGTAAGGGTTTTAGTCTTATAAAATGTAAAGTTATTTTATTTTATTGTCGTTCCTAACCATGCTTAATGTGTGCATTCATTAATTCAGAAGATAAGAACCACAGATAATATTATAGCACAAATCTAACATTTTACCCAAAATTGGAATTTTCAAAATGATTAGAAAAGATATTAAAATTTTTCTGAAAGACCGATTTAACTTACAGGAAGAAAAAGCAAGCGAAAAAGCAACCATTGCTTATATTAAAGGTGATGTAGATTTTCGGGGAGCGAATCTTTGGATTTTGATTTTTGCAATTATAGTTTGTTCCGTCGGTTTGGATGTCAACAGTACTGCTGTTGTGATTGGTGCGATGTTAATTTCTCCACTAATGGGACCTATCATGGGCATTGGTCTGGGCATTGGTATTTACGATTTTTCATTAATTGTTACTGCGATGAAAAATCTACTATTTGCCGTCCTTATTAGTGTACTTACTTCTGCTTTTTATTTCTGGATTTCGCCGATGGATGTAGCACATTCAGAGTTGTTGGCAAGAACATCACCCACACTTTGGGATGTTTTTATTGCATTTTTTGGAGGACTGGTAGGCATTATTGCTAGTTCCAAAAAAGAAAAGAGCAATGCGATTCCTGGTGTAGCCATAGCAACCGCCTTAATGCCTCCGCTATGTACCGCAGGTTTTGGGATAGCTACTTCCCAATGGAATTTTTTTTGGGGAGCAATTTATCTATTTTTTATCAATAGTGTTTTTATTACTATTTCTACCTATATGATTGTTAGGTTTTTAGATTATGATAAAAAGGAATTTTTAGATGCCGAAAGGGAAAAAAAAGTAAAGCAATATATTCTAATTTTTGTCATCGTTACCATCGTTCCAAGTGTCTATACCGCTTTTTATGTAGTTAAAAAAAATATTTTTGATAAAAGTGCTCATCAATTTATTCAACGAGAATTGGTTTTTGATAATAACCAAATTATTAGTTCAAAACTCACTTTTAACAAAGATAGATTTAACAAAGACAGAAATCTAATTGAGGTGACTTTGTTTGGAGAACCCATTGATTCTGTAGTAATCGATGAACTAACAAAAAAGCTTGAAACTTATGACCTCAAAAAGACCGAATTAATTATCCGACAAGGCTATCAGAAAGAAGAAGGAATTGATTTAGCAACTATCGAACAAATGAATTTAAAATTAAAAACGGGTATTATCGAAGAATTGTATAGGAAGAATGAAGTAACGCTAAAGAGTAAAAATGCTCGAATCAAATTTCTGGAAGACAAAATCGTTCAGTTTCGCTCCAAAGAAATGCCGATTATGGATTTAGCACAAGAAATAAAGGCAATTAATAGTAATATAAGTGAACTATCGGTTGCGTCCACTATTGTTTCTAATTTAGATAGCTTGACTTATGACACCTTGGTTTTAGCATATGTCCAGTTTAAAACAAAACCTAAGAAAAAAGAAAATACACAAGTGGAAGATTGGCTAAAAGCTCGTTTGAAGGTGGAAACGATTAAATTAGTTGTCCAATAACTAGTATTTATTTGTAATTAATTCAACCTATCTGTAATAGCTATTTGTTTGATTGGATTTATCCATACTAAGTAGTGTGACAAAAATAAACATTAAAGATATAATGGTGTTTGAACTAACAAGGCTAAATAGACTAGTAAATCTCAAAACTATTATTTAATTCTCCTAATAAAAATACGTATGTCAACAATAAAAAAACATAATACTCAAATCTCCAACGTGCTTGTTATCGGTAGCGGAGGGGCAGGTCTGAGAGCAGCAATCGAAGCTAAAATGGCTGGTGTAGAAGTGACCGTAATTGGTAAACGGAAAAAAGAGGATGTTCACACGGTGCTTGCAGCAGGTGGTATCAATGCAGCATTTGGAAATGTAGACCCAAAAGATAATTGGCAGCAACATTTCGCTGATACGATGATTGAAGGATACCTCCTTTCAGACCCCAGAACGGTCGAATTGATGGCGAAAGAATCTCCTGATTTAGTCCAGGAAATCCATGATTGGGGCGCTAATTTTGCTACCCTGCCCGACGGTCGTTTAGACCAACGATATTTTGGGGCACATACGTATCGACGTACGTGTTACTCTGGAGATTATACGGGAAGATCTATTCTGTTTTCTTTAATCAAAAAAGCACAGGAACTAAACATTCCTATCCATGATTCTCAGTATGTAACTGAATTGTTGGTGCGCGACAAGACTTGTTTTGGAGCGATGACATTTGACATTAATACTGGCGAGCGTACGGTTTTTTTAGCGGATGCAGTCATTCTCGCAGCAGGAGGTCACACTAGGATTTGGCGGAAAAGTTCTTCCCGAAGAAATGAAAATACCGGAGATGGGTTTTACCTTGCCTTGAAAGCTGGCTGTACGTTGACCGATATGGAACAGGTACAATTTCACCCGACTGGAATGGTGATTCCAGAGACGATTGCGGGTTCTCTTGTGACGGAAGCGGTCAGAGGGGAAGGTGGTCATTTGAAAAATAGTAAAGGGGAACGTTTCATGTCTAAATACGACCCAGAACGTATGGAATTATCGACTCGGGATAAAGTGGCGATGGCTAATTACACAGAGATAATGGAAGGAAGAGGCACTGAAAATGAGGGAGTCTATCTGGATATTTCGCACAGAGAAAAAGATTTTATTATTGAGAAACTTCCTCGTATGTATCGAAAATTTCTCGATACCTTGATGCTAGATATTTCAAAATCACCTATGGAAGTGGCACCAACTGCACACTATTCAATGGGTGGTGTTTTGGTAAGCCCAGAAGAACATGCCACAAACATAGAGGGATTATATGCAGCAGGGGAAGTCGCTGGAGGTCTGCATGGAGCGAATAGATTGGGTGGAAATTCACTGGCAGAAATTTTGATTTTTGGAAAACGTGCTGGCCGTGCCGCAGCTGACCGTTCAATCAATTTACTAACACAAATCAGGTCCAAGGAGGTCATCGATCAAGCGCATGACAGCATCAATGCTTTTCTAAAAACTGGCGATATTGTAGCAAGACCTTTACAGCGTTCCCTTCGAGATACGATGTGGGAATGTTGTGGTGTCGTTAGGGATGCAAAATTGTTACAAAAAGGAGTATCTAAAATACAGGAAATCAAAGAGGCTACAAAAGAATTGGATGTCAGACCAGACTCCGAAGGCTTTGAAGATTTAATGTTAGCTTTTGATTTGGAGGGTTCTCTAGCATCTGCAGAAGCCACTATTCTATCGGCAATTGAAAGAAAAGAAAGTAGAGGAGCGCATCAGCGAAGAGATTATAATGCAACCAATAATAAGGAGTTTTTGGTCAATTTTGAAGTTCATTGGGATGTCAATCGAAAGGCGGTAATAACGAAACATAAAGTGAATCCGTTGAGTCCAGAATTGAAAAAAGTAATTGATGATACTTCTGAGATTGCTGATTTTAGTGGTAAGCTTTTGGAGTAATAGATAGTCACCAAAAAAAGGGAACGAGTCTTAGCTCATTCCCTAATATCTTTCATCTATTTCCCAAGCTAGATAGATAGTAACTGTTTCAGAGTAGAGAAGCGAAAATAGATAGCAGATTTATCCTTAAAGTATAGCTTTTCCTATTAAATTTAGCACAATTTTATCTCTATTCTCGCTGCTCTGCTCTCTATTCTGCAACAGTTACAAATATAGTTTTTCATGATAGTTGCTGCTCGTTTTTTGAGCTAAAAGAGCCCTTTTTTATTGCCTCCTCTAATACATCAATATTATTAAGTAAATCTGGAGATGAAGGGAAGATTGTAATACCTTTTGGTAAATTATCACTAGGAATCTGTTGCGCTTGATACCCTGAAATCCATAATTGGGAATCATAAGTAGATAAAATAGTAGCATGAATTTCTTCTAAATAAGCAAGTACTTTACTAGCTTCTGGTTTAACCGTAAAATAAGAGATGAAAATTAGTTTCGTATCCATACCATACAACCAAATAATTAATTTTTAAATTTATAAATCACTGATTCTCTATAAAATCGTTTTTATTTTACTTGAATTTCTTCACGAACCATTGTAACTATAAACTAAATGGTAATTTATTTAGTTTATAGTCTACTTAACTGGACTTTAGTCTGCAATGGTCAAAGTCCAGCTTAAGTAGCTCATGGAAGAATTTAGTGGTACATTAGATCCAGAATTCCTCCATGAGTTATTATTTCTTAGAATAGTAGAAGCTTGCCCATATCCCTATAATTTGGGCAACTCAAGAATTGCGAAAGAACCTATTTTTTTTCCTCTTTCACTAAAAAAGTAATCATGAAAAAAGAAACGTTTTTTTCTATCGGTTTTATTTTGCTTGGTTTGGTATTCGAATACTTGTATATGACTTCTGACAGTGAAGTATTCGATGCAAAGTTTGCTTTTCTCGGTACCCTTGCCTTATTAGCTGGAATAATTGGTTTGTGGTTGTTTACCATTTTACCCGCATTGAAAAAGAAGAAAGACTAATTAATTTAATTGCTAACCCAATTAAACGATTAGGCGTTAAATGAGTTATACAGACAATGTGTTGGACCTTAGCATTTAGTCTTTGGTCTTTAGTAGTAGTCTACAAATTTTAATCAATAGACTTGTTACCCTTTAAGAAATGCCTATATGAAATAGCTATTTTTTTGTTAGTTTTCTTTAAAAAATCACTGAATAATCATTTTATTGAGTTATTTTTTAGAGGAAAATAACAGAAAAAGAGCATTTCAGATAGGTGTTTCTTAAAGGGTAACAAGTCTAATA
>Ga0209831_1000780_pt1 | contig 30419 bp, 25 predicted proteins | sample Maine_Asex4_meta_FD_187451 | JGI IMG/M metagenome (GOLD analysis project Ga0209831, IMG submission 187451) | Marine algal microbial communities from Maine, USA - Maine_Asex4_metaG (SPAdes) (version 2) | ecosystem: Host-associated > Algae > Red algae > Unclassified | place: Maine, USA | collected... | reverse complement strand
TCATGCTGGGGTGATGAGCGCTTCCCCTGCTGCGGTGACCCGCATGATCCTGATCCGCCACGGCCAATCGGCATCGAATGCCGAGGGCTGGTTGAGCGGCCAGGAGACGTGTGGTGGGTTGACCGACCTCGGCGTCGCACAGGCCGAGGCGCTGCGCGCCCGGTTGGCTGCCGATCCGTCGATGCGACCCGATGCGGTGCTCGTCAGCACGATGGCCCGGGCGGTGCAGACTGCCGAGATCATCTCCGAGCCGCTGGGCGTCGTGCCCGAGCAGCACGCCGACCTGATGGAGCGGACCGCCGGCGAGGCGGAGGGATTGACGATCGCGCAATACACCGAAAAGTACGGCATCGCGCCGTGGACGGACTGGGAGAACCCGCTCGGACCCGGTGGCGAGTCCGGCCCGGAGTTCACGCACCGAGTGATCACCGCGACGGATCGGGTGGTCGAGGAACATCGCGGCAAGACCGTCTGGGTGGTGTGCCACGGTGGTGTGATCATGGTGACTGCAGTGCGCCGGTGGGCGGGCGTCGACGTCGATCTGACCAAGCTGCCGGTCGCGAGCCCGCAGAACACCTCGGTCAGTGAGTGGCATGTCGATGACGACGACAACTGGCGGATGTCGCGTTTCGCCGACGACACCCACCTCATCGGTGTGAGCGCCGGCGCAGCCAACATCACCGGCTGACGCGCTACCGAGTGTGACGGGTCAACTCTCGACGATTGCTCGGAGGTGCGGCCAGGCGGCGGCGAATCCGGCGTGCAGGGCGAGTGCATCGACCTCGTCGGGGGTGAACCACTCGACGGCATCGGTCTCGAAGTTGATCGAACTGCCGAAGCGTTCGTCGACTTCGACCACGACGGTCGTGTAGGCCCAGTCGACGGCAGGCTTGAACAGGTATTCGCCGAGCAGTCGTGGTGCGTCGGGTACTGCGCCGACTTCCTCGGACGCTTCGCGCAGCGCACCTTCGAGGGGCATCTCGCCCTGGTCGAGGGCGCCACCGGCGCAGCTCCAGGTGCCACCTTCGTGGGCCATCTGCGACCGCTTCTGCAACATGAGCCGTGGTCCGTCGGCTTCGCGGATCACGAACACGACGCCGGCAGCACCGAACACACCCCACCGGACGTGGCCGTCGCTGCAGCGCACGAACCCGTCACCGGACAGTCGTCCCATCTGCTCATTGCCGCCGTCTCGGAACATCACCCCACCCTGCCACGCCACCGCCCGCCATGTCTCGTTTGCGTGCACCCAGATGTACGCAGCGCGTGCAATCTGGTGCACGCAAACGGGCTGGGAGGTGGTGAGTGTGGTTGTATCGCATCGTGACCGACCTGCAGAACGACCCGCCGACAACCGAGGAGTTCGACCTGATCATCGTCGGGTCCGGCTCGGGGAACTCGATCCCCGACTATCTGAGCGACTGGAATATCGCGATGGTCGAGCGTGGAACCTACGGCGGCACCTGCCTGAACGTCGGTTGCATCCCGTCGAAGATGTTCGTGCTGCCCGCTGACGCAGCGCTCGGAGCGCAGCACGCCGACAAGATGAACATCGATGCGCAATACAACGGTGTCGACTTCCCGGCACTACGTGATCGTGTGTTCGGTCGGATCGACGCGATCTCCGACAGCGGCCGGGAGTACCGGGCGAACGAGTCGGAGAACGTCACCCTGTTCGAGGGGACGGCCCATTTCATCGGCGAGAGGGAGTTCGAGATCGACATGAACGAAGGCCCGAAGCGTCGCATCGCGGCGCCGAAGGTGTTGCTCGCAGCGGGCGCTCGGCCGGTGGTGCCGTCGATTCCCGGTCTGGTCGAGACCGGGTTCCACACCTCCGACACGATCATGCGACTCGATGACCTCCCGAAGCGCCTCGGTGTCATCGGTGGCGGCTTCATCGCTGTGGAGATGGGCCACGTCTTTTCGGCATTGGGGAGCGAGGTGACGATGATCAACCGCTCGGCCGGTGTGCTGCGCGGCTTCGACAAGGACATCGTGGAGCGCTTCAACGAGTTGTTCAGCCCGCGGGTGGACCTCCGCACCGGGCACGTGCCGACCAACGTGGAGCGCACCGACGAGGGCATCGTCATCACCAATGGTGGCGAGCAAATCGTCGTCGACGAACTGCTCGTGGCGACCGGTCGTCAGCCGAACAGTGACCTGCTCGACGTCGAACGCGGCGGCCTGGAATGCCATGACAATCGCACGGTGGTCGTCGACGACACGATGGCGACGAGCGTCGAGGGCGTCTGGGCAATCGGGGACATCGCGAACAGCTACCAGCTCAAGCACCTCGCGAACGCCGAGGCATCGGTGGCGTTCTGGAACATCGCCCACCCCGACGACTGCAAGCACCAGAGCTACAAGGCGGTACCGGGCGCGGTGTTCTCGAACCCGCAGGTCGCCAGTGTTGGCCTCACCGAGCAGGAGGCCGAGGCGCAGGGCATCGCGTTCACGGTCGGCAAGCGTGACTATGCGGGCACGGCGTACGGCTGGGCGATCGTCGACGAGACGAGCTTCGCAAAGGTGCTCGTGAACTCCGAGACCGGCCTGATCATCGGTGCCCACATCCTCGGCCCGCAGGCGTCCACGTTGATCCAGCCCCTGATCCAGGCCATGGAGTTCGATCAGAAGGCCGTCGACGTGGCCCGGGCCGTCTTCTACATCCACCCAGCCTTGACCGAAGTGGTGGAGAACGCCCTGCTCGACGCACTCAGCTGAGCAGGCCGAGCAGAACGTTCACCCGGATGAGTCAGCTCACGGGGCGGTGTAGGCCCAGGTGAACAGGAGGTACGCATTGCTGTCGGGTGCGAGCGTGCCAATGTCTGTCGCCATCGAGACGACGAAGGTTCGATCGACCAGTTGGGAGGCTGCGAGACCGTTCACCCCATCCATCCCCTCTGATGCAACGACGTACAAGCACACCGTGCCAGACGGGGCGGTCGGTGCAGCAGCTGTTCCGCTACACGTTGCGTCAGCATCGCTGACGATGGCGGATGCGGCGAAGTTGACGTCGATGAGGTTTGCGGGAGCCGTACCCGGTAGCTCGACGACGATCTCCTCAACACGATTGTCGACGGTGCCGATCATGTAGTGGGCTTCGAAGCCCGTCACCGTCACGCCGCTCGGGATGACGTTGGTGTCCTGGAGCAGGTCGTCGATGAGGAGGCCCTGGTTACCGATTTCAAAGCCGTTGCTGTCGGCGAGGAGTTCGACGTCGTTGACACGAACTTCGAGGTCGAAGAGACGACCCTCATTGTTGAGGCTCGTGTTCGTATTGGCGGTGATGGCCAAGTCCTGTGCTGTGTCGTTGGCGGTGTTGTTGGCAATGGCCGTGTCTTGTGCTGTGTCGTTGGTTTCGAGTGCGGTGATGTCGGTGTCTTGTGCTGTGTCGTTGGCTTCGAGTGCGTCGATGTCGCCGTCTTGTATTGCGTCGTTGGCTTGGAGTTGGTCGATGTCGTCGTCTTGTATTGCGTCGTTGGCGGTGAGCGGTGCGACTGCTGCTTCGAGTGCGGCGATGTCGGCTGCGTTGTCGGCAATGTCGGTGCTCGGTGTTCCGCCGTTGGCGGTGAGCTGCGTGACTGCTGCTTCGAGTGCAGTGATGTCGGCTGCGTTGTCGGCAATGCCGGTGTCCGGTGTTCCGCCGTTGGCGGTGAGTTGGGCGAGTGCGGTTTGGAGTGCGGTGATGTCGGCTGCGTTGTCGGCAATGCCGGTGTCCGGTGTTCCGCCGTTGGCGGTGAGTTGGGCGACAGCGGCTTCGAGTGCGGTGATGTCGGAGGTGAGTTGAGTGATGGTGGAGGTGCTGTAGTAGCCGACGATGTCGGCGAGGACGTCGACGGTGCCGGTGTTGTTGAAAATCTTGACCTGGCCGCCAGGGGACAGTTTCACGTCGACCTTGTTCGGTGTCGGTGACTGTCCGGCCGTCCAGTTGAGGTTGGAGCCAACGGGCAGGCTGGTCTGCTCGGCGGGGAACAGGACCAGGAACGAGTCCGCTGTCGGGTTGACGATGGTGACGTTCATCGCGACGCCGGAGATGCCTGCCGGGATGTCACAGTTGCCGACTTGACCGGTGACCTGCTGGGTTCGTGTTTCTGTTTGGCCAATGGGTGTGGTGTTGGAGTCGGCGACGTTCTGGTCGGGTCGGGTGTCGAAGAGTCGGCACGGTGCGACGGGGACGAAGGTGGATTCGCCTGGTGTGACGGCGGCGTTGGCGCGCCAGGCGCCGAAGATCGCGATCGAGGTGACGGTGAGTGCGACGCCGGTGGCGAACCACAGGAACGATCGAAGATTCAAGGTGTGCATGGGTGTCCTCCCGTGAGAAGGGCCGTCCCGGACGAACGAGCCTCACCCGAGGAACGTTAGCGACCGCGACGACCCAGCATTTTCAATCGAGGGTTCACCGATCACGACCACGAGTTGCGCTGCTCGGGCGCGACGCCGACGATGGGGCGATGAGCTCGACCTCCGAACACACCGCACCGCTTTCGGGCCCGATCCTTTCGGTCGCCCCGGCGCCGGCTGATCCGCCGCCCGGCTTCGTCGCCCACGTCCACGACCACGAATGGACGATCGGCCGGCCACGCGCCGCAGTGTGGGAATGGCTGTGCGACCCGAAGACGTTCACCGACGGACAGATCCCCCCGTTCCGCGTCGAGTTCCTCGCCAACGCCGCGGGCCGAACGGGCTTCGAAGAAGGTGTGTACAACGCGCACGTCGGGCCGTTGATGTCGTTCTCGGGTGTGCTCGGCACCATCGTCGACGAGCGCTACCGCGACCTCCAGTACTTCTACGGCAGCTACGCGTTGAGCCACGCGCTGTTCCGCCCGACGCGCCTGCAGTTCTGGCTCGACGATGGATCGACCGACGAGTCGTGCGTCCTGCGCCTGCAACTCGACACCTTCGTGCGCGCTCGAGCCGTCGGCACGTGGGAGAAGCTGATGGGACTGTTCTGGCAGCGCTTCGGCCGATGGTGCGAGAAGGCCATTCCGAACAACTGGCTGCGCTGACCTGTCGAGCGACCAAGCGCGCGTGCGCGCAGAGCCATGTAGCTTCCGCACATGACCGGAGCATCGACCGAATCGCCTGACGCGGTGGCTGCGAATCCACTCACCGACGCCGAGATCGCCGAAGTGCGCGCCACGACACCCGGATGCACCGACGATCTCGTCCACCTCAACCACGCCGGCTCGTCGCTGCCCGACCAGCGCGTCCTCGACGCACAGATCGGACACCTGCGACTGGAAGCGACGATCGGCGGCTACGAGGCGGCAGGTGCGTTAGGCGACGCCACAGAGCAGGTCGGCGAATCGATCGCCACGATGATCAATGCCGAAGCCTCTGAGATCGCCCGCTTCGGCAGCGCTGCGGCCGCGTGGAACGCCGCGTTCTGGTCGATCCCGATGGAGGAGGGCCAACGGATCATCGTGCACGACCACGAGTACGGGGCCAACGCCATTGCCTTCATCCACGCCGCTGAGACTCGAGGCATCGTGATCGACCGAGTGCCCAGCGATGCGCACGGCCAGGTCTGCGTCGCCTCCCTCGCCGAACGACTGGATCACGCCGACGACGTCGCCCTCGTCTCGCTGACCCACATCCCGACCAACGGCGGCCTCGTCAACCCGGCCGCTGCGGTCGGCCGCCTCACCCGCGCTGCCGACGTGCCCTACCTCGTCGATGCCTGCCAGAGCGTCGGCCAGCGCGTCGTCGACGTCGACGAGATCGGCTGCGACTTCCTGTCAGCCACCGGCCGCAAATTCCTGCGCGGGCCGCGCGGCACCGGCTTCCTCTACGCCCGCACGTCGATCCTCGACCGGGTGACGCCGTCGCAACCCGACCACCACGGCGCCGACTGGACGAGCACGGACGGGTACACCCTGGCCGACGGAGCACAGCGCTTCGAGTTCTGGGAGTACAGCCACGCCGGCTGGCTGGGCCTCGGCGCAGCAGTCGACGTCGCCCTCGGGATCGGTCTCGACCGGATGCAGGCAACGATCACCGAACGCGCCGACCAACTCCGCTCGATGCTCACCGACATCGGCATGACCGTCTACGACGAAGGCATCGAACGATCCGGCATCGTGACCACAGCAACCCCATCGGCGCCGTCCGCCGAGCTTCGCCACGCACTCCGCGCACAGAGCATCAACGCGTCGGTCACCTTCATTGGTTCGTCGCGTTATGACGTCGAACGGCGCAACCTCCCACCACTCCTGCGTCTCTCGGTGCACTGCACGACGACCACCAGCGAACTCGAACGCGCCGTCGACGTGCTCCGCGCCGCAGTCGCAGGCTGACCGAGCCCCGCACAGCAGAAACTCCCGACACCGGGGCCTGATGCGGTGACCTACCGTCATCGCGTGCCTGTACGCGACCCGGTCCCCGTCTTTCTCTGGTGGACCGCCCTGTCGAGCGCCAGCTTCCGCGGGTACGGCCTCGCCGCGCTGATCTACTTCGTCACCGACGCCGACCTCGAACCGTTGCAGCTCGTGCTGCTCGGCACCGCCCTCGAAGTCGCCGTCCTCGTCGCCGAGATTCCCACCGGGGTGGTCGCCGACACGCTGAGCCGCAAGCGATCGATCGTGATCTCCCACGTGATCATGGGCTTGGCCTTTGCCGCCGTCGGCCTCACCACCGACTTCGTCCTCCTGCTCCTCACCCAGGTCGCCTGGGGTGTCGGATACACGTTCATGAGTGGCGCCGACGTGGCCTGGATCACCGACGAACTCGACGACCCGACCCGCATCGACCAGGTCCTCGCCCGACGCGAACGCTGGCGACTGCTCGGCGGCGCCGTCGGCCTGACCGCCTCCGGTCTCCTGGCGTGGGCGACCGACCTCACCACTGCGATGATCGTGATGGGCACGATCCGACTCGTACTCGGGCTCTTCGTCGCGCTCCTGTTCACCGAGCACAACTTCACGCCGGTGGTCGAACACCGCTTTGCCGAGGCGAAGGCGATCTTCTCCGAGGGCGTACGCCTGGCGCGCCACGACACACAGATCTTTCTCGTGCTCGGCGCGACGCTCACGCTCAACAGCGGCGCTGAAGCAGTCGACCGGCTCTTCACCCGACGCCTGATCGATGTCGGCTTCCCGGAGACCGCGAACCCGATCGTGTGGTTCACGCTGCTCGGCATCGTCGGCCTCCTCGCAGGCGTGCTCGCGCTGCGCTACATCGAAGCGCGAGTCAGCGCCGAGGGCGCACCCCGTCGCTACTACCTGTGCGGTGTCGGCCTCGCGATCATCGGCACCGGCGTGCTGGCGTGGGCGCCGAACGTGTGGGTCGGCGTCGCCGGCACCTTCGTCGTGCGCGGCATCGGCTGGTCGATCATCCCTGCGGTCGCGATGATCTGGGTCAATCGGCGCACGCCGAGCAACGTCCGTGCAACGGTCCAGTCATTCCTCGGCCAGGCTGAATCGGTCGGCGAGATCACCGGCGGTGTCCTGCTCGGCGCCGTTGCCCAGTGGACTGCGGTGCCCATTGCCCTCACCGGTTCGGCGGGCATGTTCTTGCTTGCGTTCGTGATCGTGTCCCGCAGCAAAGCAGGCCGTCTCACACCCGCCTGACGTCGGTCTGTGTCACCGCAATCGGCGAACTTCAACGCTTGTTGTGACACAGAAGCCAGGGTCACAGCAGCCAGGCCGGTTCAACCGCGAGCTACATCCAGGGTCGGGAGTCGGTCTCGGTCGCGACCAGCACGGTGTCTCGAACAGCGCATGCCTCGGCGATCGGCAACATCCCGACCGACACCGTGCCAGCGGCCGTGACGAGATGCACTCGACCGAGACCCCGCCGACGTTCGAAGATCGTCTGGGTGATGCGGACCGAGTTGGCCTTGCGCAGCAGCGCCTGGCTGGTCTCGGAGTCGATGACACGTCGGGAGGTCGTGAGCTCACCGCCGAGGGCCCACCGGAAGTTCGCAACGTCTCGACGTTGCATCAACCAGACGAACGGCACGAAGGCGAACGCGAGGATCGACCACCAACCGACCGCGAAGTACAAGCCGATCGCGAGCACCGCTGCTTGGATCGCAGCGTTGCGGGTCCGCAGCCAGACCTGGACCGGATGAATGCGGCGGGCGGGGCTGATTCGACCGATCGGCGTCGATCCACCGAGTTCGCTCACCATCGCAAACTGCGCCGCGTCGCATCCCGGAAGTGAAAGGTCGCCCTCGCCTACGTTCGACAGCTCGACCTGGTGCACGCCGGCTCGCCGCTGCAGCGGATTCTGCCTGCTCGACACGACCTGCACCCGGGCCACACTCGTTGCCTTGCTCGTCCGCGACAACAGACCCGACGTCCGGCGCAGGCTGGTCGACGATGCGTGCAGCGTCAGATTCCAGTCCTGGAGAAAGACCCGGGCGATGTTCAGGATCACGCTCAACAGCATGAACAACACGATCCCGACCGGCACGAACCACCAGCGGAACGAGCCGCCGTCGAGCCGAGAGTCGTCGAGCATCGGCACCCGGTCGAGCACCTGATCGATCGCGTCGTCACCGAGGGCGAAGAGCGGGCCGAGAACGAGCAGACCTGCGAGAGGCCATGCGGTGATCGCCGTGACGAACAAGCGGGCCGCACCATGGGTGAACACGACGCGGTCACCAGCATTCACACCAACACCCTCATCGCCACCGTCATGAGCGCCATCGCCATCGCTGATGAGCGGTGGAGGCAGCGCCTCCCCCGGAAGCAACGGCCCCGGTGTGTTCGCTGCGGCGTGCACCTCGGTGACCGTCGCCCGCTGGAGGCTCTCGGCGACCGGTCGCGAGATGGCATCGATGGTGAACTCGGCCGCCGCGGACCCGGCAGTGTCGATGACGACCTTGACGAGACCGGTCACTCGGTGCAGGAGCGCCTGGTCGATGGCGATGCTCTGGATCCGCTCGATTGGCACCGTGAGCCGGTCCATTCGGAAGACGCCCTTGTGCACGACGAGCTCACCGTCGACCACCTGGAACGTGTACCTCCACCATGCCAACGCGGACACGGCGCCGAGTACGAGGATCGCCGCGGACGGGACGAGCACGAGTGGCCCGCCGAAGGGCCCACGCACGATGAACAACGCCAGGATGACGAGTTGGGTGAGGCCGAGCGACCGCAGGAGTCGCAACCCGAGGAACACGATGGCCAACGGCGATTGCCGTTGCGGAACCGCCAGATCGAGCATCAGGGAGCAGGCGGCGCGGGACTCGACGGCGCAGGGAACGGTGCCGGTGCCGGCACAGATGATGAAGCCGGTGCCGGCAGAGATGGTGGTGCGGGCGGCGCCAGCGGAGCGGAGTCGTCGAGGTCGACACCTGCGCGTTGAGTCACGAGCAGTTTGATGCGTGACGCATCGGCGTCGGTGAGACCGGGGATGACGATGTTCGGGCCCGCCGAGCTGACTTCAAGCGTTGCGAGGCCGATGGCCCGCTCGATCGGCCCGCGATTCACGTTGACGTGTTGCACACGGGTGAACGGCAACGATTCGACGGCGTGAATGATCACACCGCTCCGCAACGACAGATCGTGTGCACGGAGTTGATAGGCGAGTCGGCGTACTTCGAGCACCTTGAGTACCGCGACGAGTGCGAGGACGCACAGCACGCCGGCGCCGATCAGCACGACGACGACGGGTTGTTCGGCCTGGGACGCCACGATGCCGGCGACCACGACGGCGACGAGCGCGATGAGTGCGGTACCGGCAAGCGAGGCCCGCAGGTAGCGCGGATCGACCGAGACGAATGCGTCGTCATCCAACGCCGGCAGGTCGTCGACGGGAATCGGCTCGTTGGCGAGCGGCTCGGCCATCTCTGGTGTCTACCAACCGAATCGACTCAACACGATGACGTGGCTCGAACCGCGCCGCGCTCCTGCACGATCGAGAGAGCTGCAAAGCTGGCGCGATGACCGATCAGCAGACACAGCGTCGAGTCGCATTCCTGCGTGGGATCAACGTCGGAGGTCACCGCAAAGTGCCCATGGCCGACCTGCGAACACTCCTGACCGACCACGTCGGCCTCACCGATGTCACCACCTACATCCAGAGCGGCAACGTCGTGTTCTCCGGCCCCGAAGCGACGTCCGGTCGGTCGAGCGGCCAGGTGGACCAGGGGAGCGAGTCGATCAGCCAGTCGATCAGCGCGGCGATCGCCGACCGTTTCGGCTTTGACGTGCCGGTCGTCGTACGCGAGTCGAGCCTGCTCGACGGCCTGCTTGCACGTTCGGCCGAGCTGTTCGCGCCCGGCACCGGGAACAGCGAACTCGATGACACTCATGACAAACGGGTGATGGTCGGGTTCCTCACCGCGGCACCCACCGCCGACGCAGTCGCCGCGATCGACGCCGATCGGTCGCCGGGTGATTCGGTGATCGTCGACGGCGAGCACGCTCACATCCAGTACGCGACCGGGCAGAGTTCCACCAAGCTGACCGGCGACTACCTCGAGCGCGTCCTCGGGGTCGGCATGACGACACGCAATCTCTCCACGTTGCGCAGGGTCGCTGCGCTCGCCTGACGATCACGCACCACGACACTCGGCGACCTAGGCTCCGAGCCATGAGCGTTCCTACCCGTAACTGGGCCGGCAACCAGCGATGTCACCCGACGGATGTCCACGAGCCGACGACCACCGACGAGGTGGCGCGCATCGTCGCAGCCGCCCATACAGCGGGTGAACGAGTCAAGGTGATCGCCAGCGGTCACTCCTTCACCGACACCGCAATGACCGACGGGCATCTGCTCTCACTCGACAAGATGCAGCAGGTGTTGCGCACCAACGGCAACGACGTCACCGTCCAAGCCGGCATCCGCATCCACCGCCTCAACGACGAACTCGCCGCCTTTGGTCTGGCGCTGCCGAACATGGGCGACATCGCCTACCAGTCGATCGCCGGCGCCACGTCCACGGCAACCCACGGCACCGGCGCCGCCTTCGGAAACATCTCGACTCGCGTCGTCGGCATCGAGCTGGTGACCGGCGACGGTTCCGTCGTGCGCGCCGACGAGAGCAACGACGCCGAGCTGCTGCGCATCGCACGCGTCGGCATCGGAGCCCTCGGCATCGTCACCGAGATGACCTTGCGCTGCGTACCTGCGTTCAACCTGCACGCGGTCGAGAGCATCGAACCGCTGCACGACGTGCTTGCCGACTTCGACAACGTCATGCACTCGACCGATCACGTCGAGTTCTACATGATGCCCGGTGCCCGACGCTGCCAGGTGAAGCGCAACACGATCACCGACGCACCCGCCGAACCCCAGTCGAAGGTGGCCTACATTTGCGACAAGTGGATCGGTGAGAACCTCGCCTTCGGCACGGTGTGCCGCGTCGGTCGGCGCTTCCCGAAGCTCGCACCGCGCGTCGCCAAATTGGTGATGTCGTCGGCATCAGAACGCGAGCTGATCGACCGCAGCGACAAGATCTTCACCAGCCCGCGCAAGGTGCGCTTCTTGGAGATGGAGTACGGCGTTCCGTTCGACGCAGTGCCCGACGCTCTCGGTCGAATCCAGGCGCTGGTGAAGACGTTGCCGGTCAAACCCATGTTCCCCATCGAGGTCCGCTGCTCGGCAGCCGACGACATTCCGCTGTCGACCGGCAACGGGCGAGCGTCCGGTTGGATCGCCGTGCACCAGTACATCGGCGTGCCGTACGAGTCCTACTTCCAGGGTGTCGAGAACATCATGAACGACTACGACGGCCGACCCCACTGGGGCAAGATGCACTACCAATCGGCTCAGACACTGGCGCACCGTTACCCCGAGTGGGACGCGTTCCAGGCATGGCGAACCAAGCTCGACCCGACCGGCACGTTCCGCAACGCCTACACCGATCGAGTCCTCGGCACTGCCTGAGCCGACCCAGGGGAGGCGCGTCAGTTCAGTCGAGGCGGCGGGTGAGCTCGACGTAGACCTCGTCACCGGCCAACGCGGTGAGCTCGTCGCGCATCGATTCGATGACGGCGCGCTCTCCCGAGTACGCCTCAGCACCCTCGGAACGTTCGGTGCAGCACCACGCCATCGTTTCGCCGTGCTTGCCCCAGTCGGCTCGACTCCACCGGCGAACCGTCGCGGTCTCGGCCTGCGGATCGGCTGCAGTCGGCGTCGTCTCCCAGTCGATGCGCAACGGCAACTGCCAGCAGACCGACGGCTTCCACTCGGTCGGTGACTCGCCATCGGCGAGCGCTGCGATGTGCAACGCGCAGCCCTCGCCGCCCGCAAAGCCGGGTCGGTTGAGGAAGATGCATGCCCCGTCGACGACTCGGGTGTGCGTTCGTTCGTCGTCGCCGTAGATGCTCAGTGCACCGGGAGACGCGTCGGTGTCATGGGCCTCTTCGTGGAACTGGAACTGCCCGGGAGTCAGCATTGCCGCATACGCCTGGACTTGGCGCGCTTCGTGCTGGCCGGCGGGCCCGTCGCCGAAATGTGCACCGAGCGAACAGCATCCCTGATTCAGCTCCTCGGCTTCTTCGGCCAGGATGCCCTTGCATCCGTTGCCGAACACGCAGGTCCAGTTCGACTCGAGGAACTCACGTTCGAAGCGCCAGACCGTGTCGCCCCGATCGATGTCGATGAACTCGTCGCTCATGTCAACACACCGGACCTCATCTGCAGCTCACTGCATCCCACGGGAGCGCGTCACAGGTCGGCGAAGAAGATCGAACGGCCGGCTCGCCCGATGTCGACGGGTTCGACACTGTCGTCGGAGTCATCGTCGCTCGACTCGCCAGTCTCCCTAGCGACCAGCTCGAGGCGGTTGGCGCGCTCGGTCGCGAGCGTTTCTCCGTCGGGCGAGATCGCAACGACGTCGCCGACGAGAGTCACCGGCGCCACTGCTTCGGTGTCGAGCGAGATGTAGCCGGCCGATGTCGGAACGACCGGCCGGCACCCGTCGACGGGGGAGAGCACGTCGGCCCCGGTCAGCGCTTCGGCGCCCACGGCACCGGTTTCGAGATCGATCACTGCGACCTCGCCGGCAGCGTCGCGTTCGACCACGAGACAGGTGGCGCCGCGCGGCGCGACCTGGTCGAGGCCCGATGTCGTCGGCTGCGCCGCAGGCAACTCGGCGATGACCGCACCGTCAGCGCCGACGATCGCCGTGCCGTCGGTGCCGGTCACGATGAGCCGATCGCCACTGATCGACACGTGGCCGGATTGCACCGTGCCGATCGAGAGATTGCCGACTTCGGACACATCACCGTTGGTCAAGGACATCTGGAGGACCTCGCCGTCGACACCGACGAGGACCACGGTTCCACTGCCGGCGATCGCTGCGCGGACCGACGTCGTTTGGGCTGCGGCGCCGGGTGCACCGGTGTGGTCGAACACGGCGACATTCGCATTGGTTCCGACGTTCGCTGCGGTGACCACGATGTCGTCGTTGACCGCGAGCGCAAGGCCGGGAAAGAACGACGGTTCAGTGCGTTCGAACGAGAACAGCACGCTCTGGAAATTGCCGGAGTCGGTGACGAGGACATGCCGTCCGGCAGGCTCGGCGATGGCGAGGGCCAGGTCGTAGCGAGCGCCCGGAACCGTGTCGGCGTCGGCGGTGTCGAAGATCTCGCCAGTCGGCCCGTGCACCATCACCAGCCGTTGCGCCGACGCTGCGGCCGCAACGACGGTTTGCGTCGTCCCTGACGGCCGCAGTAGTGCGCCGGTCGACTCGATGTCGACGGTGACGACGTCGGTGGTCGCGATCTCGTCGTCGGCGTCGAGGCGAACGACGCCGAGTGCGTCGGCGTCTGTGGCGATGAGCGACCGGTCGATGACCGCCGTTGCGGTGAGCGGACTCAACCCGAGACGGAAGCGGTTGGTCTCCTCGCCGTCGGTGTCGGAGATCACGATCGTGCCGACGTTGTCGTCGACTGCCACGATGCTGTTCCAATCGGCGCTGGCGAACGCCGACCCGGAGCCATCGCCATCGCCGCCGAAGAAGCGACCGACGCCGATCGCGATGCCGGCGATGACGAGCACGACGGCGCCGACGACGATCGCACGCCGGAACAGGAAGTTCGGAGCGCGCCACTGCTCGTCATCGTTGGCTTCCCATGACTCGCGATCGTCACGTCCACCGCCGCGGCGTGCTGACGGGCGGCCGTCGGGGTCGTCGCTGTTCGCTCGTCGCCGGGAGCGGTCGACGTCAGGCAGCCCACCGCCATCGTCGAAGATCGGCGGTCGGGAGTCGGGCATCGAACTGGATCGTACGCGTTTCACGACCGCCGGGGTTGCTTTCGGGCGACCGGGGTTCGTGGCACGACCTCTGAGTTAGTCTCGCCGGCGTGGAGTTCACGTGTCCCCGCTGTCAGTCGTCGGTCGATGCCGAGTTCTACGGGCCGTGCGACGACTGCTGCGCCGTACTCCGCGCGACGATTCGCGCGGACGCTCGCGACATCGACGTCGCGGAGTACGAACCGAAGATGAACGTCACACCAAACGCCGTCGCGCTCAAAGACGACTGAACACGGCCTGCCGTCACTCCTCGTTGCGCTGGGTCGGCTGTGCCGCTTTGTCATCGATCCAGGCCTGCACCTGGGGGAGCAGCGTGCACAAGCCGATCGCGCCGGCGATGGCGAGCGAGACGCCGACGACGATGAAGTCGCTGAACACGATCGCGATCACGATGCCGCCGACGATCAAGCCGACACCCGATGCTGCAAGAGCAAACTGACCGCTTTTGTTCCCGGTGACCTTGGTCGCGGCGCCGGCGGCCTTCTCGGTGGTCTTGTCGAGCATCCGCTCGGCCCAGGTGAACTCGGTCGCCAAGATGACGAGGCCGACGATGATCACGACGACACCAGGGCCGGGCAAGGCGAGCATCGCGACGCCGGCTGCGAGCACGGCCACACCGACGATGAACACGAGCAGCCGCTTGGCGTTGCGGGCAATCGTGCGGAGCCAGTCGGACGGTGAATGGAGGTCGACCATCCCAGCAGTGTCGCAGCTTGACGGCGAAGCCGGCACGGTCGGGCCGCGATGCTGACACGATCGACAGCGAGCCTCTGCGAGTTCGCTGCCGGCTCGCCGTCGATTCCCGATCGGATCTACGCCCGAGCGTGGGCCAGCGGAGCGGTCGCGTCGGCGTCGCATCCGACGCAGTCGGTCGTCTGGCCGTTGTGGTCGAGGAAGCCTTCGTGGCCACAGCTGCACTTCCACTGGAGGACCGGGCCGTCGGGACCGTTCCAGAAACTGATGGCGTTGCGACGGGTCATCATGACCCGTGCGTCGTGGGTCGGGCAGAACACTGAAAACATCATGTGGCAAGAATGCGCTGGCGCGTGTCATTCTGCCAATGGCAGAATGACACACATGAGAACGAAAAACGACAGTTCGTTGTGGCAGGAACGTGAGCATCGTGTGGCAGTTCTGCTCTTCGACCGCCCAGCGATGTTCGAGACGTCCGTGGCGATCGAAGTATGGGGGAACGACCGCACGGAGATGGGCGTGCCGTTCTCCGAAGTCCGCCTGTGCTCCAACGAGGGACCGACGCTGCGCGTCGAGACCGGCTTCGATCTCGTGCTCGAACACGACCTGACCACACTCGACTGGGCCGACACGATCGTCTTGCCGAACGGTGGTCGACCGAGCCCGCTCATCGAGTACGAGCCTGCGGTGATGGAAGCACTGCGCGCCGCGCATGCCCGTGGCGCGCGCATCATCTCGTTCTGCTCGGGAGCATTCCCGCTCGCCGCCACCGGCCTGCTCGACGGTCGCTCTGCGACGACGCACTGGCTGTACATGGCCCAGTTCACGGCGCGGAATCCCGCAGTCGAGATCGAACCGGACGTCCTGTACACCGGTGGTGATGGCCTGTACACGGCCGCGGGAACGGCGTCGGCGATCGATCTGTGTCTGCACCTCGTGCGCGAGGACTGGGGCGCCGAGGTCGCCAACACGATTGCCCGGCGGATGGTCGTGCCGCCGCACCGCGACGGTGGCCAGGCGCAGTATGTCGAGCAGCCCGTTCCGCACTCGACCGACGTAGAGGGCGACCTGCGCGCCGTTCTCGAATGGGTCGAAGGCAATCTGGCGCGACATCTGACCGTCGACGAACTCGCCCGGCGTGCTGCGATGACGCCGCGCACGTTCGCCCGCCGGTTCAAGGCTGCGACGGGCACAACGCCGCTGCAGTGGATTCTGCACCAGCGCGTGGTCGCCGCCCAGTCGGCGCTCGAGACCACGACGGCGACCATCGATGACATCGCTGCGACCTGCGGCTTCGGCAGTGCTGCAGCGCTGCGTCAGCATTTCACCAAGCTGGTCGGGTCGACCCCGAGCAACTATCGCTCGGCGTTCGCCCACGCAGCCTGACCGAGTTCTCTCGCACTGCACTGCCCCGGACCTACCCCGGACCCACTGGCTGCGGTTTCTGTCAGCACAGAGGTGAACCGCGGTGGTTTGTGCTGACAGAAACAGGGTTGCTGCGGGTGGGGTGGTCGCAGTGACTTGATCTGTGTCGGACGGTGGGAGCGGCTGCGTGGCCGCTATCGTGTTGGTGCCTCTGGGGACGTAGCTCAGTTGGCAGAGCACCTGCTTTGCAAGCAGGATGTCGTGGGTTCGATTCCCATCGTCTCCACACTGTGATGTCGCAAGACATCCCGGACACCCGGACCCGACAGGGTTCGGGTGTTCGATTTTTCGGGTCTACGAGTCCGCCTGGACGCCGAGGCGTTGCGCTGGACGGAGCCCGGTCAGGCTCGATGTCTCGTTGATTCCACCCTCACGGGAGGGAGGAGAAGTGGTGACCGTCGGATCGGGGTCCGAATCCGGATAGGGGCCGGGACCGGGATCTGGATCGGGGCCAGCGCCAGGACCGGGATCAGGGTCGGGGCCAGGGCCAGGGCCAGGGCCAGGGACGGGGCCGGGATCGACCTGTCGAAAGGGACCGGAGATGGCGTAGGTGATGCCGTTGCCATCGGTGCCCCGCTGGGACGACACGAGCAACGTCGACCGATCCGGACTGATCGCAGGACCAGTCACCTCCGACCTCCCGTGGCCGACGAAGCGGATGAACCCGGAGATCTCGAGGGCGCCATGCTCGTCGGCCAGCACGAGCGCAAGATCCTGAGTGGGACCATCCTCGGCGACGAACAGGTCCCCCGTGCCGTGATCGACCATGAGATTGTCCACCTGGTCCAGGATCGTGTCCGGAGCCGCCACGCAGTCGTGATAGATCGAGATCTGTTCTCGAGCGATGTCGTAGTGCCAGATCCTCTTGTCACCCTTGGTTGCAAGGAACAACGCATCACCCCATGCGGCGAGGCCTTCGCCGCCATTGAACGCCGTGGTGTTCGCGCTCCGGTCAGGTTTGTAAGGCAACACCGGGATCCACGTGACCGCTCCGTCTGCGGCAACCGACGCCGCCTCGAGGAGGCCCTTGGTCAAGTCTGGCCAGGTGGTCGGAGTGAAACGGTAGAGACGTCCTGAACGACTGTCCTCACTGAGAAAGACAGCGGAGACAGACTCGACGATTTCGACGGCCTCGTGATTGAACGAACCAAGCGAAGGCAGGACGCGCGACGGTTGGACGCCCAGTGGATCGCACTCATAGACCTGACTCGAAGATCCGTTCTCCTCGCACGACAGCCACGTACCCCACGGGGTGGTTCCGCCGCTGCAGTTTCGACTGGTTCCGTCCAACACGCGGTATGCGTCGATCACTCGGCCCCGGTCATCGAAGCGCAGCGCACCGGCGCCACCCTCCTCGAAGCCCACTTCGCTGTTCGACACGTAGACGAAACCACCGTCATCGGTGGCGAAGCACGCACCGCCGTCCGGGTCGCCGTGCCATCGGTAGTTGGTTCCCGGGACGACCTGACCGGTCTGTGCGACGATTCGACTGGAGAATCCCGGTGGAAGTCGAAGCCCGTTGGCGTCAACTGGCCCAAGCGGTCCGTATGGGCGGACCGACCGCGCCCCATTGGCCCACGCTCGTGTCGTCCACCCTGCTCCGCCGACTGCGGCCATTGCGGCGATCGCGGATCCACGACTCAGGAAGCTGCGGCGAGACACATGTGATCGGCGAGGGTCGTCCATGACCGTTGTTGTACCCCGGAGAAACGTTGCGTACTCGTCATCGGCACAAAATTCAGCGGCGTGCAGACACTGAGGAGGATGGACGAAGTTGTTTTCAGTGTCGGTTGAGCGACCACAACGCTTCGATCGGTTCGGCCCTGTTCACCTCTGGTCGTCCGCAAACACCGACGTTCGGCATCCGTTCGGGTGAGTCCATCCACACCCAGCGCTGCCGGGTTGATCACTTCGTGCGATTCAGCGCTCAGGGGTATCACCCGTTCGGGTGATACCGCTGTCGAACGCCCCCACCGATTCGAGAAGTGTGCATAGGTTCCGACGTGACGGGTAACACCCAGATTGAGAGCCACCGAGTCGCGACGATAGACCGCGTCGTCGGCCAACCACCTGTCTGAAAGAGCATCATGCGGAATTCTGTAGAACCCGACGCAGACCACGGGCGACGGCGCCCCACGAATGTCATCGTGACATTCGTTGCGATGATGGCGATGGTGGCCGGCCTCCTCGTCGGGAGCTCTGCTCCCGTGGCAGCGCAGGAACCGCCACCGCCCGGAACGCTCACCTTCATCAACGGTTTCGACGCGGCTCGGTTCACTGCCGTCGTCGATCCCACTGCAACGTCGCGACAGGAACTCGACGTCAAAGAACTGCGAACCCTCAGCCCGATCGAGCTGGCGCCGGGAAGCCACAGCGTCGAGATCTACGCCGGGCAGTCGGCGGACGGGGCACCACTCGCCACCCGCGATCTCACGATCGAATCCGGCGGCGCGACCTCGTTCGTGGTCCATCCCGGAGCGTCCGGCGACGTGGTGACCTCGGTCTTCACCGACGACGCCAGGCTGACCGGATCCGACACGACTCGGCTCGTCGTGCGCCATGTCGGCGAAGCTGGAGCCGTCGATGTCGAGCTCCGTCCGTCGCCAGAAGTCCCCGACTCGGTGTCTGCAACGACCGATTCCTTCACTCTTACGAACGGGCAGCAGGCAACAGTCACGGAGGTGATTGCCGCTGAGAACGTCCTCTACGAACTCGTGGTGTCCGCAGCCGGGTCGTCGAGCCCGCTGATCATCGACAACGATGTGACGTTCACCCCGGGCGAGGTCACCACGATCTACGTGGCCGGCAACCCGCCGACGGCGGAGACATCTTCCGACCCGGCCTCCTTGCTCCAGACCACCACCGAGGTCGGGGCACTCGCGCCGCCGAAGGTCAACCTCGTGAACGGTTTCTCCACCGGCCAGTACGTCTTCTACGTCGATGGATCCCAGGCCGGCTCGATCGAGGCGCTCCGGCAGAACGGCCTGCTGCAAGGTCTCACGGAAGGCACCGTCACCGTAGAAGCGTATTCCAACTCGGGCACCCCGGGATCGGGAACGCCTGACGCGTCGCTCGACATCAAGGTGTGCGACGGCCGAAGCTACGACCTCGCCATCCATGCTGACGCCGCAGGCAACGAGACTCTGACGCTGTTCGAGAACGACGTGACCGAACTGGCAACGGGTACCACGCGCTTCACCGTGCGTCACATCGCCGAATACGGCCCGCTCGACGTCATCTTCCGCGGCAGCGGCGAGAATCCGGGCCAGCCTGCGACCTCGGCGAACTTCCCGCTCTCCAACGGCGATGAGCGCATTATCGACGATGCGCTGATCAACGACTACCTCATCCGAGCAGTCAACCCGGGCACCACCGCCGGAGCGGTCGCTGAGAACCCGGATTTCGAAGGAGAAGGCGGCGACACGCAGATCGCTTACATCATGGGCACTCCTCCCGGCGAGACACCGCCGCTGATGAGGTATCTGCCCTACTCGACCGAACGGGTGGTTCCGGGAGCGTCGGCCCCCGGCACCGGCTGCCAGAACGAGAGCAGCGGCGGCGATGGCGGTCCCACGACGCCGGCGCCAGGTGAGCCCAGTGATCCTCCGACGCCGTCGCAGGATGTGATCGGGAGTTCGTTCACCTCCATCACACCGGAACGGATCCTCGACACCCGTGAGTCCGACCTCGGCCACGCCGGCATCGTCGGCGCAGGCCAGTCGATCACTGTGCCGGTCGCCGGACAGGCAGGCATTCCGACTTCCGGTGTGACCGCAGTGTCGGTGAACCTCACGGTGACCGAAACGGCGATGCCCGGTTATCTCTCGGCCCGCCCCACGGCTCCGAGCGAGCCCCCGCCGACCAGCAACCTCAACTACTCGGGCATCGGGCAAGACCGAGCGGCGATGGCGACGGTACCCCTCGCAGCGGATGGGTCATTTTCGATCTACGCGCACGGCACGACCCACATCGTGGCCGACGTCCTCGGCTACTTCACCGCAGAAGACACCGCAGTCAGCGCCGGTCGGTTCATCCCGCTGTCGCCTGAGCGCCTGTTCGACACACGAGAGCCCGGCGATCTCGTGGGCAAGCTCGCACCCGACACGACCTATGCAATCCAGGCCGGCGGTGAGGCGAACGTCCCGTCGTCGGGCGTCGACGCACTCGTGATGAACCTCACCGCGACCGAGCCGGAGGCGAACGGCTTCCTCCAGGCGACCGCATCAGGTGCTGCGTCGGGTTCGACGTCGTCACTCAACTTCTTGAGCTCCGACATCGCCGTTGCCAATCAGATCGTGGTGCCCCTCGATGCGGACGGCCAATTCAGCCTTTCCGCCCACGTTCCGGTTCACGCGCTCGCCGACGTCGTCGGCTACTTCACCGACGACACGTCGATCGAGTCGGGCACCGGCTTGTTCGAGCCGATCACCCCGCAGCGCGTCCTCGACTCCCGATTTGGTCTGGCCAAGAGCGGCAAGGTGTCCTTGACGAGCGTCGTGGATCTCGATGTGGTCGGACCACTGTCGGTGTCAGCTGATGAGGTCAGCGCCGTCGCCATGACGGTCACGGCGATCGAAGCCGACGCCCCAGCGTGGGTGCGGGTCAGCCCCGAACCATCTACCCAGCTTACGTCGACGCTCAATCTCGAACCAGGTGACGTGCGGGCCAATGCCGTTTACTCTGGCATCCAGAGCGATGGCACTGTCTCGATCGTCGCACTCAATCCGGTGAACGTGATCGCCGATATCAGCGGCTACTTCACATCGTGATCGGCGCACTCCGCAAGCATTCTCCGATCAACCCTCGAACCACCAGCAACACATCCATCAAGGCAAAGGAAACATCATGAACAAACGACGGACGCCGGCCACCCGGCTACTCACCGCCACGACCATCACCGCCGCAGCTCTTGGCCTCGGCGCCGGAACCACCCTGGCTGCCGAAGTCGCCGCCGGGGACAGCCAGTCAGCCGGTGCCGTTCCGGCAGCGGCAACCGCTCCGGCTGAGGCCGAAGCCGAAGTCGAGTCTGAAGTCGAAGCCGAGGCCGAAGTCGAAGCCGAGGTGGAAACCGAAGTCGAAGCCGAAGCCGAGAGCGAGGCCGAGGTCGAGGTCGAGGTCGAGGCGGAGGTCGAAGCAGAGGCGGAAGCCGAAGCTGAAGCGGCCGTCGGATTCCTGTCAGCAGCAGCTGCAGCAGCCGGTGCGTCGTCGTCCTCGGCGTCGGCCGTCGGTGGTGCGGCTGCATCAGCCGCCCCGGTCGGATCCGCCTCAGCCGCCGCTGGCGCAGCAGGTCCTGCAGCCGCGGCGGGCCCTGCAGCCTCGAGCGCATCATCAGCCGGGTCACCGACGTCAGATTCCTCGGCAGGCACAGGTGACGGCGCCGCTGGTGGTTCGGCGAACAACGTCGCGACCTCTGCCGACAGCGACAGCGCCGTCGCCGAGGCCGTCTCGACTGACGCTTCGACTCGTGTCATGGCTGATGCGGATACCGACACATCGGTGAGGTCCGATACGTCGTCGTCCGCCGATTCGGACACGTCGACTGCAGTTGCTGTCGCTCCGGTCACGTCGCTCACCGACGTGACCGTCGTGATGGGTGCTCCGGCACCGGCTGGCAGCTGACCTGATGGTGTTGCCATCGCTCCCGGGGACGCCGCGATCGAAAGTCGCGGTGCTCGTCGCTGCGTGCTTGACGTTGATCGGCGGAACGATCGTGACCAGTGGTCTGTCCACTGTGTCGACGACGTCCACGGGGGCGATGGTGCTGGTCGTCGATGCCGGCGCGAGTGACTCACCGGTCAGGACCACGGCGAACACCACGACCACGACCACCACGGTCCCGGTTGGCGTCGAAACGGTTCCCGACGATTCGACCCGATTGGTCGTGGTCATTCCCGACGACTCGACACCGACCTACCTCGAAGTCACGCCGACATCGTCGACGCAAGACTCATCAAAGAGTGCATCGTCTGCCTCCGTTCGTGCGCCCGGCAAGAACAACGCCGGACCGAATCCCGATCAGTCGAGCACCGAGGTGTCGATCCCGACCGTCGAGATCGAGTACGGCGTCTACGACGCCGACGCTGGCATCTATGTCGATGATCCCAATGGCGAGCTCGCAGAGATTGCAGCGGCGTCCGCCGCTGCGAGCGGCGCGGCATCGGCAGCCGGCGTCGACGCCGATGCCCAAGCGGCGAGCGCCACGGCGATCGACGACGACCAGGATGCGGTTGCCGTGTCGCAGGGCTATGCAACCGCAATCGCTGACGGCGACGCAGCCGCGGTGGCTGTCGCAGTGGCGGCTGCTGTCGACAACAACGCCGTCGTCGGCGAACCGGAGGTCGAAGCAGAAGCCGAGCTCGAAGTCCCCGACGACGTTCGGAGCTATCTCGAGGTCTATGCCGATGTCTCGGTGATCGTGATCAGCGACGACGTGCTGGGCCTCGATGGCGGCTCCAGCCTGGTCATCGAAACCGCGGTCGTCATCCTGCGCAACAACGAAGTGATCATTGTCCGGACCGACGCCACCACCGGAATCGTCACGACATCGTCGACGACGATCGGCACGGTGATCTCCACCGAGCACACCTACTCCATCGACATGGAGGAATCGATCCTGGGTGCCGATGGCGAACTACCAGAGACAGTCGGTCAGCAGATCCTGAACCGGTTGTCCGAGACCGACCCGGGCACATCGCCGACGACGACACCGACCCCCGTGCCACCGGCTGAGGAAACGAGCGAGGTGCAGCCGTGGGACGACATCGACGGCGTGCTCGATGACTTCGTCGACGACGTGATCACCGCTGTCGAGGACGAGGCACCCAGCGATGCCGTCGACTTCTCGGACGAGGGCGACGATCTCGCCGAACCGGTGGCAGACGAGGTGCCAGGCACGACGATTGTCGAGGTCGATCCCAGCGACGAGAGCGAAGCAGAAGCCGAAGCAGAAGCCGAAGCCGAAGCCGATGCGAACCGCCTCGGCGGTGCCGCCGCAGCAGGCAGCTCCGCCGCAGGAGCATCGAGCGCCGAATCGTCCGGGTCTGCCGAGGCCGACGCAACGGTGATCACACCGACCGAAGTGGAACAGGAATCAGAGAGCACCCCGTCGACCGTGCCTGACGAGCCTGCAGAGTCGGCGACGGCGACCGCATCGGCCACCGAAGCCGAAGCAGCCGATGGTGCCGAGACCGTCACCCAGAGCGACGGTGAGGGCGCCGGGGCCGTCGAGCTCGAGACAGAGTTGGTGACAGCAACGACGACGCCTGCCCCGTGATCGCCCAGCGGGCGAGATGGGGGGCGGCGGTACTCGCCGCAGCCATCCTCGTATCGTGTTCCGGCGGCGATGACGAGCCAGAACTCTCGGCGGCAACGTCGGTCGCCGGGTCGGCCGACGTGGACGACACCGACCCGACCGGACCGACCGACCCGGAACCCACCGTGGTCGCATCGACGGAACCGGTCGCGACAGATGCTCCACCGGAGACGCTCAGTGCCAGCGACCGTGCCGACGAGACGTGCACGCTGTCGACGGGCGACCGATACGAGACCACGAAGCAAGCCGTCGACGATGCCGACGTGGTCGATCTCGTCGCCACGCAGTGTCCCGACGTGCTCGATGCCATCGTTGCCGCCCGAGCCCTCGAGGCCTCGACGACGGCGATTGCCGATGTCGCCGAACCCATCGAGCTCACCCGCCTGCAATGTGCTGACGGCCAGTATTCGTTCGTCGCCACGAGTCGTGTGTCCGCACCGATCGGGGTGCACGCGGTGTTCCGGATCTTTGTGGGTGATGACGACCAGCCGACGTTCAGTGCGAACTACCCGATCGTGATCTGGCGACTCGACGAAGACCAGTCGCAAGGTATCGAAGGCACCTTCCCGGTGCCCGAAGACGGTGACTATCGCTGCACGCTCAATGCACGGGTGTTCAATGCCGACGACACCGCCGCCAGCGCAGGGTCCGGTCGTGCATCGTTGCCGAACGTGACCGGAGACGATCCCACGGAGTGGTTCGGTGCACTACTGACCGCCGAGTCCGCTGCGATCGGGACGGGCGATCCGGATGCTGCGGCACGGATCGAGGACCTCCGCTCCGTCGGCTACGACAACGTGCTGCGCCAGACCGCTGGCTCTGAGCCACCATCGCGCACTCCTCTGTCGGTGACGGTCTGCAACGGGTCGATCGACCAGCCGTCGGCGGACCGCATGAGTTTCATCTACTACATTACGTACCCAGCGGAGTCGGGGGAAGCCGATTCGACCGAATCGTTCCTGCGTCACGGATTGTTCAAACGCGGAGCCGATGATCAGTGGCGTTGGCTGTCATCAGCTCAATACTTCAACTCGCCTGACTTCTGGGGATGCGGAGTACCGACGTCGGCCGAATGAGGACGACGACGGCCGAGGCCGTCAGCTCGTGCGTCCGTGTGCTGAACTCTCGTGGGCGGACCGATGCGTTCCCTCGTCTGCGGAATCGTCCTCGTCTGCGGAATCGTCAGCTTCCGACTGCCGTGCGGTCGCCTGCACCAGATCGGCAAGAGCGCCGGTCTCGCCGACTTCCAGCGTGCGGATGGGGAACGGAACCGACAGCCCGTGATCGTTCACACAAGTCTTCGCTGCGCGTGCGACACGGCTCTTGAATTCGAGGAAGTGCGTCTCATCCAAGTCGTGCCAGACCAAGAGCCGGAGGTTGACGCTGCTTCCGGCGAACTCGTCGACCAGCACCATTGGTTCGCGGAAGTCGATCGCACCGTCGACCTCACGCATCGCATCGCCGAGAGCTGGGATGATCTCGTCGAGGTCGGCGTCGTACGGCACCCCGATGATCACGTCTGCACGACGATGCTCGTTGGCTGACCAGTTCTCGATCGGATTCGAGATGACATCGGCACACGGGATGATGATCTGTTCACCGTCCACCGCATCGACGACAACAGTGCGCAAGGTCACTTCCTGCACTCGGCCGAGGTAGTCGGAGAGTTTGATGAGGTGCCCGATCTCGAATGGTCGGCGGATCTGGATCAGGACCCCGGCGAGAATGTTCTTCAGGATGTCCTTGAGCGCAAAAGCAATGGCGAAACCACCGATGCCGAGGGCTCCGACGAGCGGCCCGACTGCCACGCCGATGGAGTTGAGGCCGTAGACGAAGGCAACGACGAACACGATCGTCCCGGCAACCCTTCCGGCCAGCGTCGCGATCATCTCATTGTGTCGGGAAACGATGCGCCGAACCAGGTAGGCAGCGCCGATCGCCAACACGATCCCGACGCCGACGATGATGCCGGCCTGAATCCAGTCCCCACTGCTCAGCCCCGACGTCTGCTCGGCCGCCGCCGCCGTATCGGGCGACGACTCACCTCCATCGTCAGGAGCAGCTGACTTTGCAGCGAAGAACGTCGATTCAGTTAAAGAGAACACGGGCACCGGGAGCTTTCTGTTCAAGGGCGATATCTAGGGCTACCCGCACATGTCTTGGGGTAATCACGTCAAGAGGGTCAAATGGTGCACGAGGAGCACGCGGGGTGCTACTTTGCGTGGTCTTCGCAACACTTTTCGATGCGATCCATCACCCCGCGTCGGGAACCGGGAAGGTGCCAGGTCTTTGCACGGACACGACGTCGCCTCAGCCAAGGAGGGTCGCAGGCGGACCACCGTCATGAGAATCGGCACGTCGGCAGCGGCTCTCGCTGTGGCCTTGGCCGAGCACCCCCAGCGACGAGTGAACCGCCCTCGCCGACCGTGGACTCGACCTGCAAGAGTGAGACCGTGCTCGGACCACTGATCGCCGTCGGACGAACCTCGAAGATCTTCCGCCACGGCAACGACGCAGTGGCCAAGGTGCTCGATCCGCAGTGGCCGGATCACTGGATCGCCGTCGAGGCGTCGCTCACCCAGTCCGTTCGCGCGCTCGGCGTACCGGCACCGGACGTCCTCGATGTCACCGTCGTCGACGGGCGACCGGCGATCCTGTTCGAGTACATCGCCGGTCCCTCGCTGTGGCATCAGATGTCGACGGACCGGTCATCGATCCCGTCACTCGTGCGCGAGCTGGCCGAAATGCAGCGCCTGATCCACTCCATCGGGGTGCCGGACGGTCTGCCGGGCATGGTCAGCCGACGGTGCGACAAGCTCGCAACACTCGAGGCCGTAAGCGAAGACGAGCGCGACTTGGCGATCGACATGACCAACGCGCTGCCTCGCGGTGGAGCGCTCCTGCACGGCGACTTCCACCCCGGCAACATCCTGGTCGGGGAGTCCTCACTGGTGGTGATCGATTGGTTCGACGCAGCTGTCGGGCATCCGATCGCGGACATCGCGCGCACGGAACTTCTTCTCGATGCCCACGACGTCACCGATCGTCAGCACCTGCCGGGAGCCACCGATGCTGACCTGGTCGCACTCTCGGCGGCCTATGGCTTCGAGATGGTGGACGGCATCGACGCGACCGACGGCTGCCTCGACCGGTGGCGAGCGATCACCGCGTTGAGCCGTCTGACCGAGCGCACCGACGACGATGTCGAACTGCTGGTTGCCCGATGGAACGACGCACGCCGACGCCGGCCCGTCATTGCTGACGCTTGAGATCGCTCGGCTGGCGATCCGGCCGCTCAACCCGTCACGAGGGCGCGGAGCGCGTCGAAGATCGCCGAGGGTGCGGCCATCGACAGATCGAGTGAGTTCTCGGCCGGCAACTCGACTCGCGCTCCGCCTTCGGCGGCGATCAGCGCCCCGGCTGCGTAGTCATACGGTTTCGTGTCCTGTTCGTAGTAGCCGTCGAGGCGGCCGCATCCGACCCAACACAGGTTGAGCGCTGCGGAGCCCATACAGCGGATGTCGCGCGCATTGGGCAGGAGCCGTCCGATGACCTCGGCCTGCGCCCGCCTGCGCTCGGCGGCGTAGGCGAACCCGGTGCCGATCAGTGCGCCGTCGAGCTGCTCGATCGGCCGCACGGTGACCGGTGCGCCGTTCCGGCGGGCTCCGGTGTGCAGTGCAGCAGAGAAGACGTCGCCCCGCAGGACATCGCACACAGCGCCGGCCACGGTGCGCCCTCCGATCGTCGCGGCGATGCTCACGGCCACGACCGGAAGGTCGTACAGGAAGTTGACCGTGCCATCGATCGGGTCGACCACCCAGCCCACATCGTTGGTGCCGACGTCATCGGCGAGTTCCTCACCGACGATCGTCGAACCCGGGCACCGGGACAGCAGCTCGCGACGGATGAGCGCCTCGGATTCGACGTCGGTGGCGGTGACGACATCGGTCGGCGTCGACTTCGTGCCCGCTTGAGCAGCCATCCCGACTGATGCGCGGACGAGGTCGGCAGCGAGACGTGCCACATCGATCGCGACCGCTTCGAGATGCTCACCCGCCGCCGCAGTCTCGATGGCCGCCTCCATCAGGTGAGGACGACCGTGGTCCCGGCGGCCTCGATTGCTTCGACCTCGGTCGGGTCGGCCTCGCGGTTGGTGATCAGGACATCGATGTCGGACCACTCGGCGAACCGAGTGAAATGCTCCTTGCCGAACTTGGAGTGATCGACCAGGGCGACCACCCGCCGTGCAGCGGAAATCATTGCCTGCTTCAGCGCGGCCTCTTCGCGATACGGCGTGCTCAACCCGTTGGCCGCCGTCAGACCGTCGGAGCTGATGAAGAGTGTGTCGACGGCGAGCGGCTCGACCGCGGCGACCGCCTCACTGTCGACCATGGCCAATGTGTTCTTCCTCACCTTGCCGCCAATGACGATCACGTCGGTGTCACACCGCTCGGACAGGACCTGGGCGATGTTCAGTGCGTTGGTCACGATGCGCACCGACGTGGCCATCGGGACGACCTGCGCGAACGTGCTCAGCGTGCTGCCCGAGTCGATGATGATCGAACCGGCGTCGGGAATCTCGGCGACAGCTCCGGCGGCGATGCGTTGCTTTTCGCTGTCGTGCTGATCGCTGCGGCGCGAGAGCAGCGGCTCGAATCGTGCGGTCTCCCACGGCACGGCGCCACCGTGCACTCGACGGACCACCTTGTGGAGCTGGAGATCGGACAGATCGCGACGGATGGTCTCGGTCGTGACGTTGTAGCGGACTGCGAGCTCGGCGACCTCGACGCGCCCGGCCTGCATCGTGGCGGCGGCGATCTCGCGCTGCCGCTCTGACTGGAACAGCGGTGAACCGGCGGACTCAGTCGCTGTGTTGGTCATCTCAGTCGGTTGCTTCCTGCAGGGCGTTGGCGATCGCCGACTGTACCCCGGCGGTCCGGACGTCGGAGAGGGCACTGGTGAACGCAGCGCTGAACACCGGCGACGCCGCGAGTTCTGGGCCGAAGACCTCGGTGAACTGCAGGAACGCTGCGGGATCGTTGATCGATCGTTGCGCATGCTCACGGGCCTCGTCGAGGAGCGGGTCGTGGGAGATCTCGATGTCGGGGTCCTGGCTGAGATACGCGCACCAGCCGGCGAGTGCAAGGGCGCTCAAGCCGACGTGGTGGTCACCGTTGATCTGGGCGCGGATCGTCGGGATCAGGAACTTCGGGAACTTGGACGAGCCGTCGAAGCAGAGCCGTGAGATCTGGTCGCCGATTGCCGGGTTCGAGAACCGCTCGATCAACGATGCGATGTAGTCGTCCAGATCGATGCCGGCTGCAGCGGGAAGTGTCGGCTTGGCCTCCCGGTGGAGGAGTGCTTCGACGAACTGACCGAGCGCCGGGTCGGCCATGGCGGTGTCGACGAGTTCGAACCCGTCGAGCGAGGCGAGGTAGGCGAGGCAGGAGTGGCCGGCGTTGAGCAGGCGCAGCTTGGTCAACTCGTACGGGTCGATGTCGTCGGTGACGATGACGTCGAGTGCTTCGAGCGGGAGGCGGTCACCGGCGAAGCGGTCTTCGATGACCCACTGGCGGAACGGTTCCGCAACCACGGGCCAGCGGTCGCTGATACCGATCTCGTCGGCCAGCCAGGCGATGTCAGATGGGGAGGTGACCGGTGTGATGCGATCGACCATGCTGTTGGGGAACGACACCGACGACTCGATCCAGGAGGTGAGCTCGGCGTTGCCCATTGCCTGTGCCGCACCGAGCGTGGCGGCCCGAGCGACCTTGCCGTTGCCCATGATGTTGTCGCAGCTCATGATCGTGATCGGTGCGCCGCCGGCCTGGCGGCGAGCGTCGAGACCGCGCACGATCACGTCGAACGCGGAGCCGGGGGTGCATTTGTCCGCATTGAAGTCGCCGGTCGTGTCGTCGATCGGGTAGCCGCCCTCGGTGATGGTCATCGAGACGATCTGGGTGTCCGGAGCGGCGATCGCATCGATCAGGGGAGCATGGTCGGTCGGTACGAGCATGAAGTCAACGATGCTGCCGATGACGTCGACCTGCGTCGTGCCGCGGCCGCGCGCGATCAGGGTGTAGAGGCAGTCCTGAGCATGCAGGGCGGCCGCCATTGCCTCGTCGTTCGGGAGGAGACCGACACCGACGATGCTCCAGTCGGTGTTGCCTGCGCCGCACAGTTCGTCGACGTAGGTGGCGAGGTGGGCTCGGTGGAATCCGCCGACACCGATGTGCAGGATGCTCCGACGCACCGCTGATCGGTCGTAGGCCGGGACAGTTGCAACCGCTGCAATCGCATCCAACGTGGTGGCCGACAGCGCGGCAGGGAGCACGGCGGTCGTCGAGGAGGGCGTTGAGTCCGATGTCACGTCAGCACCATAAACAACATGAACACAGATGTCCAGCGAGACGAAACCAAACAAATCCACATTTCCACTTGAAATGCCACATGAAACCAACTAGAACGTGGTGTGACGACGGCGACATCGTGTCGGCGTCGACGATCCTTGAAGGGGGAACACCTATGACGAATCGTCGGAAGATGAAGGTGGCCATTCCGGCCGTCCTGACATCGTTCGCATTGCTCGCCGCATCCTGCGGCAGTGACGATGCGGCCGAGGAGCCGGCTGCAGAGCCGGCTGCAGAGCCAGCAGAAGAGCCGGCAGAAGAGCCCGCCGAAGGCGACCGCTCGATCACCGTTGCGCTCGTGGGTAACGACAACATCGAGAAGATGGCCGAGCTCGCACCGGACAACTTCACCGCCGAGACCGGCATCA
>Ga0209831_1000774_pt1 | contig 30556 bp, 28 predicted proteins | sample Maine_Asex4_meta_FD_187451 | JGI IMG/M metagenome (GOLD analysis project Ga0209831, IMG submission 187451) | Marine algal microbial communities from Maine, USA - Maine_Asex4_metaG (SPAdes) (version 2) | ecosystem: Host-associated > Algae > Red algae > Unclassified | place: Maine, USA | collected... | reverse complement strand
CCTGCCGCGACATCATGCAGGCCGCGATGGGCGAAGGGCCGCGACCGGAAAGCGGGCGTCACCCGGCTCATCAGGCGGCCATGATCTCGAACACCGCTTCCACCTCGACCGGCACGCCGAAGGGCAGCGACGCCACGCCCACGGCGGCCCGCGCATGCGCTCCGGCGACGGGGCCGAGCGCCTCGGCGATCAGGTCGGACGCGCCGTTGATGACCGCCGGGTGCTGCTCGAAATCGGCCGTCGCGGCGACGAAACCGCCCAGCCGCACGCAGCGCACCACCTTGGTCAGGTCGCCGTTGCAGGCCGATTTCAGCTGCGCGAGGATGTTGATCGCGCAAGTGCGCGCCGCCGCGACCCCGTCCTCCAGATCGACATCGCGGCCCAGCAACCCGCGATTCGCGCACTCGCCGTTCGTCATCGGCAACTGGCCGGAGACGAACACGAGCAGGCCCGTCACGACGTAGGGCACGTAATTCGCCGCCGGGGCGGGCGCATCGGGCAACGTCACGTCCAGAGCGGCCAGCCGCTCCTCGATCGTCTTCTCGTCGGTATCCATATGACCCTCTCGTGCACCTCGGTTCGGCCATGATCTTAGTTTCGTCATCTTCGAAGCGCACGGGGGATTTGCGTACCCTTAACGACTTTTTGCAAATCTGCGGGGTATCGCGCACAGTATCCACGGTTTCGGGCCGGTTGGACGCTTGACCTTCACGGCCGGAAAAGTAACATGAAGAAAATACTCAAAGGGCACGGAATGAAACGACTTCGCCTCCTCGCCCTCCCCTGTCTGCTCGCGGTTCCGACCCTGTCCTTCGCGGACACGAACGGGGAGGCGGAAGTCGATACCCGCCTGCCCGGCCATCGCGCCGTCTACGAGCTTTCGCTGGACGACGCGCGCACGAACGGGGCGATCACGGGGGCCGAGGGGCGCTACGTCTTCGATCTGGAGGATGTCTGCGAGGGGTATACGCTCAACGAACGGCTGGTCGTGCGACTCGGTCGGGACGGGGGCACCGTGCTGACGGATTACCGCCTGTCGGCCTACGAGACCGAGAACGGCGACCTCTACCGCTTCTCGACCGAGACGGAGTTCAACGGCGCGAGCGGCCAGTCGGCCTCCGGCAACCTGAGCGTCGAGGACGAGAGCGCGGAAGTCGAATACGAGAACAGCGAGGATATCAGCTTCGACGAGGAGGTGCTGCCCCCTCTCGCCCATATCCGCGCGATGATCGAGGCGGCCCGGGCGGGCGAGGAGCGCTACGCCGCGACCGTCTTCGACGGCGATATCGAGAAGCCCGTCTTCTACGCCGTCACCCGCATCGGCGAGCGCGAGACCAGGGCGGCGCCCGAGACGATCGACGGCTTCGAGTTCCTCACCGATCACGATAGCTGGCGCATCGATTCGGTGTATTTCCCGCCCTCGGGTCAGACCGACCTGGAAAGCTCGATCCCCGAATTCCGTTTCACCGCGACGCTCTACGATAACGGCGTCGTGACCGACCTCATCCTCGATTACGTCGATTTCTCGCTGAAGGCGGAACTGACCGACCTCGAAGTGCATGACGGAGGCTGCTGAGCCGTCCCGTCCGCCGGTCATCCGCATCCTGAGACTCGGAATGCGCGCCCGGCGTCAGATTCCGTCCAGCGCGGCGAACCCCTCGAAATCCGGCGGGCCGAGATAGAGGTGCTTCGCGCTGCCCGCGTCCCTGTGCGCGAGGCGAAAGCTTTTCGACGTGGTCCAGCCGCGAAACGCCTCCTCGTCCGCCCAGCGCGATTGCGAGATATAGAGCGTGTGATCCGCCGCCCCGGCCCCGCGCAGCATGGCGAATTCCAGAAAGCCGGAGGTGCCCGCCAGATGCGAATCGCGATTGCGCCACAACGCCTCGAACTCCTCCTCGGCCCCTTTCGTCACGCGAAACCGGTTCATCGCAATGTACATCTTCGCCATCCTTTTCCTTGATCGCACCGCGTAGCGATACCCTGGCGCAACACTTGCTTGAGGGAAAGTCCGGCACCGTCGTCGCGGGGACGTGATGCCGTGACGACGCGCCGTTGTCCTATGCTAGGACGCGCGGAACGATTTGCGATGGTCTCCATCGCTTTTACGATGCGGCGACAGGTCCACGGGCCATCCGCCGCAGGGATTGCGCTACAGTGTTAAACGGATCGGGACGTCGCCACGGGCGGGCGCCGACCCTCGGGAGGTACGGGTATGACGGTTACAAGATTTTCAGTGGGGCTTGCCCTTCTCGCCGCAGCGGGCTGCACGCAGATTCCCGCCGGTGCGCCTGTCTACGCACCACCCGTCACCACGGGTGCGACCTCGGTCAGCTATGCGCCGGTCACCCCGCTGCGCCGCACCCGGCCGGTCGCGACGGTCCCGGCTCCGGCTCCGATGGCGGCACCGATGTACCGGGCCGTCGAGGCACCCCTGCCGCAGACGCGCGCGCCCTATGCCGCCGCGCCGCGCTACCTGCCCGCCTCCCCTCCGGTCGCGATGGCGCCCGCTCCCGCGATGGTCGCCGCTCCCGTGACGGCCCCCGCACCCGTCCGGCCCGCCGCCGCGCCCGCGCGCCCGGCCCCGGCCTACGTGGTGGCGGACGCCATGCCCGAGGTCGTCCCCGCGCCGCCGGCCGAGGTACGGGACCTGACCCTGCGCGAGCGCGTCGCCGTCTTCGGCACACCGGAGCCGGAGCTTCCCCGCAGCACCGGCAGGCAGTTCCGCGTCATGGAAGTCGCGGAACTGGAGAACCCGTCGGGAGCGCCGGTCAGCGATGCCGGTTCCCAGCGCTTCGGCGGCGCCCAGATCACGACCGCCGAGCCGTTCTCGATTCGCACGGACACGGGCAAGCCCTATTACATGGGCAGCACGCCGCCCGCCATCGAGTACCGCATCCCGCACATCCCGCAGGAGGAGCCGCTGTGGTGCTGGGCCGCCGCCGCGCAGCAGGCGATCGGCTGGGTCAATAACGGCCGCGCCCCCTCGCAATGCGCCATCGTCGCCCTCGCTCACGGTCTGGACGTGCAGGAATGCTGCGCCGACCGGAAAGGCATCTGCGCCCGCACCGGCGAGATCCCGGCCATCGAGAAGCTGGTCGAGCGATTCGGCGGACAGGCGGAGGAACTCGCCACCGTCCCCCGCGATCCGCAGGTGATCTACGACCTGCTGCGCGGCGGCGACACGCTGCTGATTCGCCTGCGCCCCGCGCCGCATGACGAGGCGGTCGGCATCCGCCACATGATCATGGTGCGCGGCATCGAGTGGCTGCGCCTGCCCAACAACCAGCTTCAGGCAACGCTGCTCTACAACGATCCCCTCGGCGAGGGCGAGCGGGCCGTGAACTTCGACGAAATCGAGGGGTTCTTCGAACAGGCGCTGGTCATCAAGCGCATCTAGATGCGGTGCCCCCTGCTGCCCCGCCGATTCGGTGCGGGGCGGCGGGGTACTTTTCCGCACTGTGTACGGCACCGCGAGTGAGGCCCCGGGGGAACTATGGCCGGTCCGAACGCGTTCAACCCACCATCGCGCCACTATTTTCGTTGAACTTGCGGGTTCGGTGTGGTTTCGAGGCTCCGTTGTCGTCCCGGCCCTCGCCGGGCGCGCCCGATATGTATGGAATGCTGAATGACGTTTGACGAGCTTGCTCTCGATCCCCGTGTCCTCGAAGCGGTGAAAGCCACCGGGTACACGTCGCCGACTCCGATCCAGGAACAGGCCATCCCGCCCGCTCTCGAAGGCCGCGATGTCCTCGGCATCGCGCAGACGGGGACCGGAAAGACGGCATCGTTCAGCCTGCCGATGATCACGCGTCTGGCCAAGGGCCGCGCCCGCGCCCGCATGCCGCGCTCGCTGGTGCTCTGTCCCACGCGCGAATTGGCGGCGCAGGTGGCCGAGAATTTCGAGACGTATTCGGCGAACGTCAAGCTCAAGATGGCGCTGCTCATCGGCGGCGTCTCCTTCGGCGAACAGCTCAAGAAGCTGGATGCGGGCGTCGACGTGCTGATCGCGACGCCGGGCCGCCTGCTCGACCATTTCGGGCGCGGCAAGCTCATGCTCAACGGCATCGACATCATGGTCGTGGACGAGGCGGACCGGATGCTCGACATGGGCTTCATGCCCGATATCGAGAAGATCTTCGGCTTGACGCCCTTCACGCGCCAGACCCTCTTCTTCTCTGCGACGATGCCGCCGGAGATCCAGCGCATCACCGATACCTTCCTCCAGAACCCCGTGCGGATCGAGGTCGAGCGCGCCTCCACCGCCGCCTCCACCGTGACGCAGAACCTCGTGAGCGTCGACTCCAGCCGCAAGGACGGGTTGCCGAAAGCCAAGCGCGAGATGCTGCGCTCGATCATCGAATCCGAGGGCGACGCGATCACGAACGCGATCATCTTCTGCAACCGCAAGCGCGATATCGGCGTGCTGCACAAGTCGCTCGAAAAATACGGGATGGACGTCGCCTCGCTGCATGGCGATCTCGACCAGCGCATCCGCACACAGGTGCTCACCGCGTTCCGGGACGGCAAGATCAAGCTGCTCATCGCGTCGGATGTCGCGGCGCGCGGGCTGGACATTCCGGATGTCAGCCACGTCTTCAACTTCGACGTGCCGACTCACGCGGAAGACTACGTCCACCGCATCGGCCGCACGGGCCGTGCGGGGCGCAGCGGCAAAGCGTACACGCTCGCGACGAAGGCCGAAGCCAAGTATGTCGACGGCATCGAGAAGATGCTCGGCGTGCCCATCCCGCCCGTCGAGGGGATCGTGGCGACGCCCGTGGTCGAGGAGACCAAGGCGCCCGCCAAGCCCAAGGCATCGGAAGAGGCCGCCCCCGATGCGCCCAAGGCACGGCGCGTCTCGCGCGGCGGTCGCGGGTCGAAGGTGAAGACGAACGACGACTCCAACCGGTCGACCCAGACCGAGGAAACGCCCGCCACCCAGACGCAACCGGAAGCCACGCAGCCCGAACCCGCCGTCGAGGCCAAGGCACCTGCGGAAAAGCCCGAGCGCCGCTCCAATCGCGGCAGACGCAACGAATCGCGCGCTCCCCGAACCGAGCAGACCGAGCGCCCCGAACGCGCGCCCCGTGCGGAACGCGCCGAGCGGTCTCCCCGTCCGGAGCGCAACACCGAGCGCGGCGGCGACCGGTCGCGGGGCCGGGGCAACGACCGCGATGGCGGACGCAGCCCGAGGGGGCTGGGCGATCACATGCCCGCCTTCATGCTCATCCCCCTGCCCGACCTCGTGCGGCGCAAGCCCGATGACGACAAGGGCGACGGCAAAGGTTCCGTCGCCGACGCCGCCTGACCCTCGCACGGACGGAACCCGTGTCGGATCGCGCGGTCCCGTTCGTCTGCGATGCCCGGCTGTCGTTCGGCGAGTACGACCTCGACGCGCGGATCGACACGGCCCTGTCCGGCACCACCGCCCTTTTCGGCCCCAGCGGCGGTGGCAAGACCACGCTGCTGCGCATTATCGCCGGGCTGGAGACGCGCGCGACGGGCCGCGTCTCCTTCGACGGTGATCTCTGGGCCGATAGCGCGACCGGAGTCTTCCTCCCCGCCCATCGCCGCCCCGTGGGGATCGTGTTCCAGGACGGGCGGCTCTTCGCGCATTTGAGCGTGCGCCGCAACCTCGCCTATGCCGACCGGCGCAGCCGCCACCGCGCCACCACCGCGAACGCATCCATCGATTTCGATACGGTCGTCGATCGCCTGTCCCTCGCCCCCCTGCTCGACCGCCGCCCCGGCACGCTCTCGGGCGGCGAGCGTCAGCGGGTCGCCCTGGGCCGCACCCTCCTCACCCGCCCCGCCCTCCTTCTGCTCGACGAGCCGCTGTCGGCGCTCGACCGGGGGCGCAAGGCCGATATCCTGCCTTACCTGCGCGACCTGCCGGGGCGTTTCGGCATCCCGACGCTCTATGTCAGCCATGCGATCGAGGAGATCGCGCAACTGGCACGAGACGTCATCGTCCTCGCCGACGGTCAGGTGCGGGGCATCGGCCCGGTCGCGGACATGCTGGAGCGGGTCGACCTGCACCCCGTCACCGGACGATTCGAGGCGGGCGCGTTGCTGGAGGCGCGGGTGGTGGCGCAGGACGGGGCGTGGCGCCTCACCCGCCTCGATCTGGAAGGACAGACCGTCGCCATGCCGATGCTCGCCGGGCTGGCCATCGGCGAGACCGTGCGCCTGCGCGTGCGGGCGCGGGACGTGTCGCTGGCGACCCTGCGGCCCGAAGGGATCAGCACCCGCAACATCCTCGCCGGCACCGTCGACAGCATCATCGCCGAGCCGGACACCGCCTTCGCCGAAGTGAGCGTGGCCATCGGCGGGCAGCGCCTGCGCGCCCGCATCACGCGCGAGGCGGTCCACACCCTGGCGCTCGCCCCCGGCGCGCCGGTCCATGCCCTCGTCAAGAGCGCCAGCTTCGACCGGCGGGGCCTCGCAGGGGCGGAGAACCGACCCTAGACCCGGTCTACCCGACAATGAAAACAGTTGTTCGACGCCGAGCGGACATGGACGAATGCCACGTCCTTGCGCGCCAGCAACTCCTCCGCCCGCTCCGCGATGCGCGGCGTGGCGATCACCCCGCCGGTGCCGTAGACGATCCGCTCGTCCGCGCCGTACCCTCGCAGGATATAGCCCGGGCTATCGAGAAACGCGGGCAATTCCACCCCGCCCCCCGCCGCACATTCCTTGGCGCAGAGGAAGACGGGACCGGTTTCGGCATAGGGATGCAACCCCGTGAAGGGCCGGTGCGCCAGCACGAGATACCCTTCCCCCGCCGGGACGAAATCGAGGCAATGGCGACAGGGAATACCGTCCCCGTCCGAGACCCGCCGCTCGGGCGCGTGGCCGTAGGCGTCGGCGCCCCCGGCCTGAAGCGCGCGGACGGTCGCGGTGTCGAGGGGCGAAAAGACGATGGTCATGCCGGGTCTCCCTGTTTCGCCGACCATGCGCCCGTCCTCCGCCCCGCGCCACCCGGTATCTGCTATGCCCCGTCGTCTCCCGTCACCAGATCGAGCGGCAGGCCTGGCTCGTTCTTGCCCGTGCGCACCACCAGCTGCGTGCGCACGCTGGCCACGTTGGGCGCGGCGGTCAGTTCATCCGTCAGGAACCGCTGGAAGCTGGAGAGGTCGGGCGCGACACAGCGCAGCAGGAAATCGACCTCGCCATTGAGCATGTAGCAGTCGCGCACATACGGCCAGTCGCCCACCTGCCGCTCGAAGGCGACGAGATCGGCCCCCGCCTGACTGCGCAGCCCCACCTGCGCGAAGACCATCACGTCGAAGCCCAGTGCCCGCGCATCGAGATCGGCGTGGTAGCCGCGCACCAGCCCCGCCTCCTCCAGCGTGCGCACCCGGCGCAGGCAGGGGGGCGCGGAAATGCCGACCCGGCGCGACAGCTCGACATTCGTGATGCGCCCGTTCGCCTGGAGTTCGGCCAGTATCTGGCGATCGATGGCATCGAGTTTCAGCGCGGGCATGGTCTCTCCGGTCTGGTTCCGGCGCGCGATGGCGACTACCGTTCGTTATGCGAGAAGTACCGCTCCGAGCGGGTTAGACCACAGGCAAGGTGCAATTTGCGAAAGAAAATAACTTGATCGCCCCGATTCGCGAAACGGATTCTGCACGGCGGTGCGTCCTCGCCCTCTCGGACGGGCGCGCGGGCAACGTGGCGATGGCCGAGGGGCTGGCGCAGGCCATCGCGCGGGAAGCGGGATGGCGGGTGGACGCGGCGACCGTGGACCCGTCGCCCCTGCTCGTGCGCGTGCCGCCGCGCCTGTGGTCGATGCTGCCGGCGTCCCTCGCCCTGCGTCAGGCGGATGTGCCGCAGGCGGATATCGTCGTCGGAGCCGGTCGCCGGGTCGCCCCGCTCGTCGCGGCGCTGGAGCGGACGGGCGCGGCGCGGGGGGTGCAGGTCCTCGATAGCGGGATCGCCCCGTCCCGGTTCGCGGCGGTCGTCGCGCCGGAGCATGACCGGTTGGTCGGGCCGAACGTCCTCACCACGCTCGGATCGGTGAACCGCATCACGCCCGCCCTGCTGGAGGGGGCACGCGAGGCGTGGCGCGGGGTCTTCGCCCCGCTCGCCGCGCCCCGGATCATGGTGCTGATCGGTGGCGCGACGAAGCGCAAGCCGCTGGACCCGGACCGATTCGCCCGGTTCATCGACGATCTGGGCGCGCTGGCCGGGGCGACGGGCGGCACGCTGGTCATCACGGCTTCGCGGCGCACGGGCGAGGAGAACATCGTCCGCCTGCGCGCGGCCCTGCCCGGCGCGTGGGTCTGGGACGGGACGGGCGAGAACCCCTATGCCGGGATGCTCGCTTGGGCCGATGCGCTGATCGTGACCGATGACAGCGTGAACATGGCCTCCGAGGCCGCCTCGACCCCCGCCCCGGTCGCGCTCTACCCCCTGCTCGGGGAGGAGGGTAAGCTGGCGCGTTTTCACCGCGCCCTGATCGAGAAGGGCGCCGCCGTACCGTTCGACGGCTCCTTGCCGACCCGCGCGGGCGCTCCGCTGGACGAGACGGCGCGGGTGGCGCGGGCGCTCGTCGCGCGGCTGGCCATTCCGTGATGTCGAAAGGCTCGCACTCCGCGCCTCGATCTCCTACATAACTCGGGCAATCGAGGGAGCCACCATCATGACCGACACCGTTCACACGCGCGTTCTCATCATCGGCTCTGGGCCTGCGGGTTATACCGCCGGGGTCTATGCCAGCCGCGCGATGCTCGAACCCGTGCTGGTCGAGGGCATCCAGCCGGGCGGCCAGCTCACCATCACGACCGAGGTCGAGAACTGGCCCGGCGATACCGAGGTGCAGGGTCCCGATCTCATGGTCCGCATGCGCGCCCATGCCGAAGCGGTGGGGACCAAGCTGGTCAGCGACCACATCATGTCGCTCGACCTGACGAAGCGCCCCTTCACCGCCGTGGGCGACGGCGGCACGACCTATACCGCCGACGCCGTGATCCTCGCCACGGGGGCACAGGCGCGGTGGCTGGGGCTGGAATCCGAAGAGAAGTACAAGGGCTTCGGCGTCTCGGCCTGCGCCACCTGCGACGGGTTCTTCTATCGCGGCAAGGAAGTGCTGGTCATCGGCGGGGGCAATACGGCGGTCGAGGAAGCGCTGTTCCTGACCAATTTCGCCAGCAAGGTCACGCTCGTCCACCGCCGCGACACCCTGCGCGCCGAGGCGATCTTGCAGAAGCGCCTGATGGAGCATCCGAAAGTCGAGGTGATCTGGGATCACGTGCTGGACGAGGTTCTCGGCACCGACGATCCGCGCGGCGTGACCGGCGCGCGGCTGGCCCATGCGTCGAGCGGCGAGACGCGGGAGGTCGAGTGCGCGGGCGTCTTCATCGCCATCGGCCATTCGCCCTCGTCGGAACTGGTGAAGGACCAGCTGGAGACCCATAACGGCGGCTACGTCGTGGTCGAGCCGGGCAAGACCGCGACCGCCATCAAGGGCGTCTACGCCGCCGGCGACGTGACCGACCATGTCTATCGTCAGGCCGTGACATCGGCGGGCATGGGCTGCATGGCGGCGCTGGAGGCGGAGAAATTCCTGTCCGAAGACGGGGTCGGGGTGAAGGGCTGGGGCTAGTTCCTTCGGGAGCTATCCACCATCGCATCACGACCCGGCGGGGACGACGAACTCGCCGCCTTTCCGACCCGATCGACAGATTGCCGAGAGACACGTCCGGCTCGACGAACGCGTCGTTTCGACGAAAGTCGAAGCCCGTTTCCGCACGTCTTCCGGTTCGCTCCCATCCGAGTGCAACAGGACAGGAATGCTGCGCGAATATTGCATTCAATGATCGAGAATCATTTATACTGCAATACCGGGGACGAAGCCTGTTAACTATTTTTACTATTTTTGCCCTATATTAATACATATTACGTAATAAGAACTTGATTTTTATTTGATGGAAGCTTCATTTTGGGATAAATGTAATATTCCAGAACAGATACTGAAGCGCAATACTCCATCATGATTGGAAATGAAGATGAACGCTGTATCCTCGGCGAGTCCGGCAGCCATGGGTGCCGGTCAGGCACAGTCGAATTTCGGTGGGAACATGCCCTCCGCTTCGCACCCCGGTGCAGGCAGCACTGCGGCCCCCGTGCAATCCGCTCAGGGCGGTTTCGGCGGCGGCCAAGGCGGCTTCGGCGGCGGGATGTCCCAGGGTAGCAATCCGATCGCTCCCCCCGCGCACTCGTCACCCATCGGCGCACCTCAGGCAAGTGGCGGCATGATCTCGCCACCCCAGGCGGGAACCGGCGCGACCGGTGCGGCGATGTCGCAGTTCGCGTCCAGCGCACCGGCTTCCGTTCCCTCCGCTCAGGCCTCGACGGTGAGGGATGTCGCATCCAACCCCCGTTCGACCATCCCGACCCAGCCCGCCGGTGCACAGTCCCCTTCGGCCCACGAAGCCCCGACAGAGCGTACCAACGGCTTTGCGCCCGGCGCATCGTCGGCCAGTGCCACAGCATCCGCATCGGCGGCATCGAACGAAAACGCCCCGGCGGCCTCGGCCCACGAAGTCCCGACAGGGCGCACCAATGGCTTTGCGCCCGGCGCATCGTCGGCCAGTGCCACGGCACCCGCATCGGCGGCATCGAACGAAAACGCCCCGGCGGCCTCGGCCCACGAGGCCCCGGCAGAGCGCACCGGCGACCTTGCACCCGGCGCATCGTCGACCAGCGCCACGGCATCCGCACCGGCGGCATCGAACGAGAACGCCCCGGCGGCCTCGGTCCACGAGGCCCCGGCATCCAGCGATCAGCCCGTGTTCGGGAATGACGGCGACAATGTCCTGCATGGCGGCGAGGGCGGCGATACGCTCGTCGGCGAAGGCGGCAACGACGAGTTGCAGGGCCGTGGCGGCGACGACAACCTGAACGGCGGCGCGGGCAACGACACGCTCGTGGGCAATACCGGTAACGACACCCTGCACGGCGACGAAGGCGACGACCTGCTCGTCGGCGAGGAAGGCGACGATACCGCCCTCGGCGGCCATGGCGACGACACCCTCTTGGGACAGGAAGGCAGTGACCGCCTCTACGGCGAGAGCGGCGACGACTATATCGACGGCGGCGAGGGCAGCGACACCATCCAGGGCGAAGGCGGCAACGACCGCATCCTGGGCGGTGCCGGCAATGACAGCCTCTCGGGCGGTGCCGGTCACGACAAGATCTACGGGGGCGACGGCGACGATGTCCTGGCCGGTGGCGAAGGGGTCGACACGCTGAACGGCGGTGCCGGCAACGACAAGCTGTACGGCCAGGCCGGCGACAACGTCCTCGCGGGTGGCGAGGGTGACGACATCCTGGTCAGCGGAACCGGCGACGACTACTCCTTCGGCGGTGAAGGCGACGACACGATCGTCAGCGGCATGGGCGACGACTTCCTGAGCGGTGGCAAGGGCAACGACACGGTCGTCATCGACGGTGCCGGTGGCGGAAACGTCTATGCCTCGGGCGGAGCGGGCGAGGACACCCTGGTCCTGATGGGTCAGCAGGCCGACTGGAGCCAGACCACCGACGACCACGGATCGTCCTTCTTCAAGCACATGAACGGGCAGGCCCAGGTTCACGCCGACGGCTTCGAAACCTTCGTCTTCGATGCCCCCCATGCCGATCCGGTGAAGTAATCGATCGACATGTACGCGAACGATGCCGCCCCCCGCCCTGTGCGGGGGGCGGCTTTCGCGCAGCGGGCGGCGGGTATTCCGCGACAGGCTCGCCCCTGCGGCGCTTTTGACGTAGCGAACCGCGCCCCGTCGCCCTATCTCTCCTCTCCATGACAGAGAAACAGACGCATTTCGGATATCGGGACGTGGCGGAGGCGGAGAAACCCGGCCTCGTCAGGGGCGTGTTCTCGTCCGTCGCCACGAAATACGACATCATGAACGACGTGATGTCGGGCGGGGTGCACCGGTTGTGGAAGTCGGCGATGATCGACTGGCTCGCGCCCCGGCCCGGGTGGCGCACGCTCGACGTGGCGGGGGGAACGGGCGACATCGCCTTCCGCATCCTCGACCGGGCGAACAGGAAGGGCGTCGGCACACATGTGAGCGTCCTCGACCTGACCGAAGGAATGCTGCGCGCCGGGATGGAGCGGGCCGAGAGCAACGCGCTGGCGGGGCAACTCGACTGGATCAACGGCGACGCGATGGCGCTGCCCTTCGAGGACGACAGTTTCGACGCCTATACCATCGCCTTCGGCATCCGCAACGTCACGCGGGTCGAGGATGCGCTGTCCGAAGCCTACCGCGTGCTGAAACCCGGCGGACGGTTCCTGTGCCTCGAATTCAGCCAGGTCACGGTCGCGGGGATGGACAGGGCCTACGACGCCTACAGCTTCGCCGTCATCCCGCGCATGGGCCAGATGATCGCCAACGACCGCGCCAGCTACCAGTATCTCGTCGAGAGCATCCGCAAATTCCCTGATCAGGAGCGTTTCGCGGGGATGATCCGCGATGCGGGCTTCGGACAGGTGAAATACCGCAACATGACGGGCGGCGTGGCGGCGCTGCATTCGGGCTGGAAGCTTTGACCCCTCGACGGATCGCCGCATGGGCATCCTGAACGTCCCCGGCCATCTCTGGCGGCTGATGCGGATCGGGGGGACGCTGTCGCGGACGGGGGCGTTCGCGTGCATCCGCGCGATGCCGTCCCTCGGTCGCCGGTCGCGGTTCGGCCTGCGCATGGCCGAGATTCTGCTGCGGCCCTTCGGCGCGAAAGGCGACCCGGCGCTGCCCCCCATCGCCCGCGCCTTCACCGCGCTCGGCCCGGCGGAGGTGAAGCTGGGGCAGATGCTCTCGACCCGCCCCGACGTGGTGGGGCCGGAGATCGCCGCCGAACTGCGCTCGTTGCAGGACCGCGTGACCCCCTTCGACGATGCGGAGGCACAGCGCATCGTCGTCGCCGAACTCGGCGCGCCGCTCGACGTGCTCTTCACCCGCTTCGACCCCGCCATCGCCGCCGCCTCCATCGCGCAAGTGCACAAGGCCGTGACGCCCGAGGGCAGGACGGTCGCGGTCAAGGTGCTGCGCCCGGGCATCGAGGAGGATTTCCTGCGCGACATCGCCGCCTTCCGCTTCGTGGCCAAGGTGGTCGAGCGCGTCTTTCCGTCGTCGCGCCGCCTCAAGCCCGTCGCCGTCTACGACCATTTCGAGGAGACGACGCGCATCGAACTGGACCTGCGGCTGGAGGCGGCGGCGGCATCCGAATTCGCGGCCAATACCGCGAGCGACCCGCATTTTCGCGTACCGGAAATCGACTGGGTGCGCTCCTCGCAGCGGGTGATGACGTCGGACTGGGTGGACGGTACGCCCATCTCGGACCGCGACGCGCTGGTGGCCCAAGGGATCGACCCGGTGAAGCTGGGCGAACGGGTGATCCAGTCGTTTCTCAACCAAGGACTGCGAGACGGGTTGTTCCACGGCGACATGCATCAGGGCAACATGCTGGTGGACGCGCAGGGGCGCATCGTGGCGCTCGATTTCGGGATCATGGGGCGGCTCGACCCGCTGACGCGGCGGTTCTACGCCGATATCCTCCTGTCCTTCGTGCGGCGCGATTACGAGCGGGCGGCGCGGGTGCATCGCGAGGCGGGCTACCTGCCCGACGATCAGCCCATCGACGCTTTCGCCCAGGCCCTGCGCGCGACCGCCGAGCCGATCTTCGGGCTGGGGGCGCGCAATATCTCGATGGCGCGGCTGCTGGGGCAACTTTTCAACGTGACCGAACGGTTCGGGATGGAGACGCAGACGCAGCTGATCCTGCTGCAGAAGACCATGGTGATGGTCGAGGGGGTCGCCCGCGATCTGGACCCCGACGTCAATATGTGGACTGCCGCTCGCCCCGTTCTGGAGGATTGGGTGCGCCGCAATCTGGGGCCGGAGGGCATCGCCCGCGACCTGAAGAAGACCGCCGAAATCCTCACCGGTCTCGGCCCGCGCCTGCCCCAGGCCGCCGAGCAACTGGTGATGCTGGTCGACCGGCGCACGGGCGAGCGCGGGCCGTTCGCCCCGCCCGCGACCGTGGTGCAGGTGCGCGCGCCGCTCTGGCCGGTGGTGGTGGCGGCCATCCTCGGCGGCGGGGTCGGGGCGGGGATCGTGGCGGTGATGCTGGGGGTGATATCGTGACGGATTACGAGGGCATCGCGGCGCGCATCGACTCGCTGGTGGCGGGCGTCGACGACGAGGTCGCGCGCATGGCGACGGTAGTGTGCGAGCTGCAGCATTCCGACCCGCGCTTCCACTGGACCGGCTTCTACCGTGTCACTGCCCCCGGCATGCTGACCATCGGGCCGTATCAGGGCGGGCACGGATGCCTGACCATCCCGTTCTCGCGCGGCGTCTGCGGCGCAGCGGCGCGTACGGGCGAGACGCAGGTGGTCGAGGATGTCGACGCCTTCCCCGGCCACATCGCCTGCGCGTCGAGCACGCGATCCGAGATCGTGGTGCCGGTCTTCGGGCCGGACGGCGCGGTGATGGCGGTGCTGGATATCGACTCGGACGACCCGGCGGCGTTCGACGCGGCGGATGCGAAGGCGCTGGAGGCGATCTGCGCGCGGGTGTTCGGCGCGCGCGACTAGAGTGAAACCCGATCAAGTTGGGTCAGGAATTGCGCCAAGCGCTGCGCATTTCCTGACGCTCTTTGGCTCAACCTGATCGAGTTTCACACTAAGCAGAATTGAGCGGTCTATCCAACGAACGATTGATGTGATTCCCTTGTCGTTGTTCTGGACAGGGGGCGAGGGATGGGAAGAAAGTCGTTTTTGGTGGCGAGCGACGCGCAGAAAGCCGCTTTGCGGAGGATGGCTTCTGGCGCTGACCGGGTTGAAGCAGATCGGGCGCGGGCGATGCTTCTGACGCTTTCGGGCTGGACGAGCGCGCGGCTTGCCGAAGCATTTGGTGTGCGTGAAGACACGGTTCGTCTGTGGCGCGGCATCTTCATGCGTGGCGGAATTGAGGCGTTGAAGACACGCAAGCATCCCGGCCCCGCCGCGCATAAGTCGGAAGCTGCGCTGCGGGTTGCCGGGCCGCTGCTGAGCGCCCCGGTGGCAGACCGGACCAACTGGACGCTGTCCCGTCTGGCACAGGAGATCAAGGAGCGCGAAGGCCTTTCCATCTCCCGCTCGCAGCTCTCGAAGACGCTGCGTAAAAAAGGGGGTTCCGCTGGCGCAGACCCAGGCACACGCTGAAAGGCAGGCAGGATGCCAATGACGTGGATCGCATCGGCCTGCGCCTGAAACTGTGCAAGCAGCAGGCCGACGCGGGCGATATCGTCTTGCTCTTTGCGGACGAGAGCGAAGCCCTTACCCACCCCTATCTCGCCCGTGCCTGGGCCAGATGCGGTGCTGACCTGCGCGTCGAGGCTCCGGGACACTCGAAAAAGGTCGCCCTGATGGGGGCACTGGATTATCGCACCCGCAAGTTGACCGTCACGACCTCGCCGACCAAGCGCAGCACCGATTTTATTGTCTTGCTCGAAGAACTCGACCGGCGCTACGGACCACAACCGGGAAAACCGCAAACGCCCACAGTGATCGTGCTCGACAACGGCCCCGTCCATACCAGCAAGGCAACGCGCAAGGCCCTCGCCGAGCGCGAACACTGGCTCACCGTCGAATGGCTGCCGAAATATGCCCCGGAACTCAACGACATCGAAACCGTCTGGCGGGACATCAAAGCCCACAACCTCGCGCATCAAACCTTCACGGACGCCGATAAACTGGACCAGGCCATTCACAAAGCTGTCTCAGACTTCAATGACGAGAGAAAACGCAATACGTTGGACCAACCGAGAATCTCTGCTTAGCTTTTGGCGGGTTCGAGCGTCACCAGCACGTCGCCGTCGCCGACCTGATCCCCCGCCTCGACCATCGCCGCCGTCACGACGCCGTCGCGCGGGGCCTTGAGCGACTGTTCCATCTTCATCGCCTCCATCACCACCAGCGTTTGACCCGCCGTCACCGCATCGCCCGCCGTCGCCGCGACGCGCAGGATCGCGCCGGGCATGGGGGCGAGGATCGCGTCGCCCCCCGGCCCCGCGCCCGCTGAAACCGCAAGAGGGTCGCGCGTGCCGTAGGTGAAGGTCGCGCCATCCATCAGCACGAGGACGTCGCGCCCTCGCCATAGCGTCTCGGCGGTCAGGCGCCGCCCGTCGATCTCGACCCGGTTGCTGCTGCCGACGACCACGTCACGCCGCGTCCCGTCGATGGTCACGCCGTAGCGGCCCGGCCCGTCGATGCGCACGCTGGCCTCCACCGCATCCTCGCCGTCCAGGATCGTCATGGACTGCCGCGCGACGCCCCATGCCCGCCACCCCGAGAGCGTGGCCCAGGGGTCCGCATCCCCGGCATCGCCCGGCAACCCCAGCGCCCTGAGCGCCGCGAGGGTGGCGGCCTCGGGCGAGGCGGCCGGAACCGGGGCGAAGCGGTCCATCCCCCGCTCGATCAGGCCCGTATCCACATCGCCCGCCGCGAACCCCGGATCGGCGGCAAGGGCGCGCAGGAAATCGACATTCGTGACCGTCCCGGCGATGCACGTCGCGTCCAGCGCCGTGCGCAGCCGGTCGAGCGCCGCCGCCCGCGTGCGGTCGTGCACGATCACCTTGGCGATCATCGGGTCGTAATGCGCCGTCACCGTATCGCCCTGCCGCACGCCGGTATCGACCCGGGCGATACCGTCCGGCATGCTCATCCGCTCCAGCCGCCCGGTGGCGGGGAGGAAGCCGCGCGCCGCATCCTCGGCGTAGATGCGCGCCTCGAAGGCGTGGCCGTGGAACTCCAGCTCGTCCTGCGGCGGCACCACGGGTTCGCCCGCCGCCGCCCGGATCTGCCATTCGACCAGATCGACGCCCGTGATCGCCTCCGTCACCGGATGCTCGACCTGGAGCCGGGTGTTCATCTCCATGAAGTAGAACCGGTCCGTGCGTAGCCCGTCGCTCGCATCGATCAGGAACTCCACCGTCCCGGCCCCTTCGTAGCCGATGGCCGCCGCCGCGCGCACCGCCGCCTCGCCCATCGCCGCGCGCATCCCCGGCGTCATGCCGGGGGCAGGGGCTTCCTCGATCACTTTCTGGTGGCGCCGTTGCAGCGAGCAGTCGCGCTCGAACAGGTAGACGGGCGGATTGTGCCGGTCGGCGAAGACCTGCATCTCGATATGACGCGGGCGGCCCACGTAGCGCTCGATCAGCACATGCCCGTCGCCGAAGCTCTTCTCCCCCTCGCTGCGCGCGCCCTCCAGCGCCTCGGCGAATTCCTCGCGCACGTCGACCCGGCGCATCCCCTTGCCCCCGCCCCCCGCGCGGGCCTTGATGAGCACGGGATAGCCGATCTTCTGCGCCTCCACCGCCAGCGCCTCGGCCCCCTGTTCCGCGCCGTGATAGCCGGGCACGACCGGCACGCCCGCCTCTTCCATCAGGCGTTTGGCGGCGTCCTTCAGGCCCATGGCGCGGATGGCCGATGCGGGGGGGCCGATGAAGGCGATGCCCTCGCGCTCCAGCCGTTCCGCAAAGCCGGGGTTCTCGGACAGGAAGCCGTAGCCGGGATGCACCGCCTCGGCCCCCGTGCGCCGGCACGCGTCGATGATCGCGTCGATGCGCAGATAGCTGTCGGAGACGGGCGCGGGACCGATGCGGATTGCCTCGTCCGCGGTCAGCGTGTGCAGCGCGTCGGCATCCGCATCCGAATAGACGGCGACGGTGCGGATGCCCATGCGCGCCGCCGTGCGCATCACCCGGCACGCGATCTCGCCCCGGTTCGCGATCAGGATCTTGCGGAACATGGCGGCCTCTCCGTCGATGGGGTCGGTCGCAGGCTATAACGCGCGCCCCCGACTGTCCCCCCGAAAAAGCCGCCCCGCCGCTCTTTCGCACCGCCGTGCATTGCCTGTTGCCGCGCCCCGGGTCCCGGTCTAGCGTCGGGGTACGGAACACGCGAAACACCACACGGGGAAGACGCAGATGACCGACATGAAGACACTCGAAACACTTGCGGGCGAGGGGCGGGTGAGCCGCCGCGAATTCATCCAGGCCGGGGTCGCCGCGGGCGTCACCGTCGCCGCCGCCTCCACTGCCTTCGACAAGGCGCTCGCCGCCGTGCCGAAGAGGGGCGGCGACTACGTGCAGGGCCTCACGGGCGGCTCGTCTTCCGACAGCCTCGACCCCGCGACGATCCTCGACAGCTTCATGATCAACGTGTCTTCGGGCCAGCTGCGCAACAACCTGACGGAGATCGGCCCCGACAACCAGCTGCGCGGCGAACTGGCCACGAACTGGGACGCGACGCCGGACGCGAAGGAATGGACCTTCGAGCTGCGCCAGGGCGTCGAGTTCCACAACGGCAAGACCATGACCGCCGAGGACGTGGTCCAGAGCATGCAGCACCACATGGGCGAGGACAACAAGTCCGCCGCCAACGGCCTGATGAAGCAGGTCGAATCGGTGACGGCGGACGGCAACAATGTCGTTTTCGTGCTGGAGGGCGGCAATGCCGATTTCCCGTTCATCATCTCGGATTACCACCTGAACGTCTGCCCGGCCAAGGACGGCGGCGGCATCGACTGGGAATCGGGCGTCGGCACCGGCGCCTACATGCTGGAGGAATTCGACGCCGGGGTGCGCGCGAACATGACGCGCAACCCCAATTACTGGAAGGAAGATGCCGGGTATTTCGACACCGTGCAGAACCTCTTCATCGCCGACGCCGCCGCGCGCACGGCGGCCGTGCGCACGGGCGAGATCCACTCCATGTCGAACATGGATATCGCCACCGCGCCCCTGCTCGCGCGCGACGACAGCGTCGTGGTCGTGCCGACCTACGGCAACAAGCACGTCGTCCTGCCCATGGACTGCCGCGCCGATCCTTTCACCGACAATCACGTCCGGCTCGCGCTGAAATACGCCGTCGACCGCGAGGAGATGCTGGAGAAGATCACGCGCGGCTTCGGCGAGGTCGGCAACGACTTCCCCATCGGCCCGGCCAACGTGAACCGCGCCACGGCGGAGGAAATCCCCCAGCGGGCCTTCGACCCGGACATGGCGAAATTCCACCTGAAGAAGGCCGGGATGGAGAACCTCGCGCTGAAGCTCCACCTCGCCGATTCGGCATTCGAGGGCGCGGTGGACGCGGGCCAGCTCTACTCGGAATCCGCCAAGAAGGCGGGCATCGACCTCCAGATCGTGCGCGAGCCGGAGGACGGCTACTGGTCCAACGTCTGGATGAAGAAGCCCTTCCTCGGCGGCTACTGGGGCGGTCGCCCGACGGCGGACTGGATGTTCAGCCAGGTCTACTCGTCCGGCGCGGAATGGAACGAGAGCTACTGGGAGAACCGCACGTTCAACAAGCTGCTCGTCTGGGCACGCTCCGAACTCGACCCGGTCAAGCGCCGCGAGATGTATGTCGAGATGCAGCGCATCTGCCACGACGACTGCGGCTCCGTCATCCCGATGTTCATGGCCTACACCCACGTCATCCGCAAGGAGATCGGCCTGCCGGGTCAGGTCGCGTCGAACTGGGAACTGGACGGCCACAAGAACGCCGAGCGGTGGTGGATGGTCTGACGGTTCTTCTTGCCGTCCATCCCGCCACGGCACATCGAAACGGGGAGGAGGGGCAATCGCCTCTCCCCCCTTGTGCGAAACGCGAGCCTGCGCAACACTTTCGCACCGCACCATTCGCGAAAGGGGCCACCATGGACGCCGTCTTCTCCCGCCGCAACCTGATCGAACCCGCCGCGCTGCGCCCGATGATGGCGCGGTCGGACCTGCGCGGGGGCGTGCAGGCCGGGTCGCATTTCGGGGCGATCCTCGCGACCGGGTGGCTGCTGTCGCTGAGCTGGGGCAGCCTCTGGGCGGTTCCCGTCTTCGTCGTGCATGGCGTGCTGCTCAACTTCCTCTACGCGGGCCAGCACGAGTTGAGCCACAACACGCCCTTCCGCACCAAGTCGCTCAACGAATGGGTGGGCCGGGTCATCGGGTTCCTGATGCTCTACCCGCGTACCTTCGACCAGATCCAGCACCACGCGCATCACCAGCATACGCAGGACTGGGAGAAGGACGGCGAACTGGTGCGCCAGCCCTATACCCTGACCTCGTATCTCTTGTGGTTCCTCGGCCCGACCTACTGGTACAGCCGCGTCGCCCGCCTCGTCCGCCTCGCGCGCGGGATCGTGGTCGAGCCGTATATCCGCCCCGATCAGGAAGCCACCGTCATCCGCGAGGCGCGCATCCATATGGCGCTCTACGCCGCCATCGCCGCCCTGTCGGTCGTGGCGCAAAGCGGGGCCGCCGTGCTCTATTGGCTCGCGCCCATGGTGCTGACCAAGCCGGTCCACCAGTTGCAGAACACCATCGAGCATCTGGGCCTGAGCCACGAGGACGACATTCTCGAAAACACCCGCTCGACCGATACCAACGCCTTGATGCGCTGGATGTGCTGGAACATGCAGTATCACACCGCGCATCACAGCTTTCCGGCGGTCCCGTTCCACGCGCTCAAGGGCCTCAACGACACCATCGAGCGCCGAATCGGGCACGAGGTGCATCGCATGGGCTATATCGAGTTCCAGCGCGAGGTGATCCGCAAGCTGCGGGGCGGCAAGTCGGAGGCGGATTATCCGTCGGACGAAGTGTGGATCACGCGCCGTCCCGGGGGCGGGGCGATGGCGGTGGACTGAGCGCATGGCCGAGTTGCGCGTCTTCCAGTCTCTCTGGGCCATGCAGCCCTATGACGATATGGCCGCCGCCTTCGACAAGGTGAAAGACGCGGGCTTCGAGGGGATGGCCATCGATCTGGGCGCGTCGGACGTGGCCACCGCGCGCTCGACCCTGCCGCATTTCGAGCGCACGGGGCTGGTCCCGCTGATCGTCGCCTTTCCCAAGACCGTCGCATCCCTGCGCGAGACGCTGGTGATGGCGCGCGATTTCGGGGCGCCCTTCGTGGTCGTCATCGGACAGGTCTTTCCTCTGACCGTCGAGGGGTCGATCCCCGTCATCCGGCGCTGGATGGAGATGGCCGAGGAGGAGGGCGTGCCGATCCAGTTCGAGACGCATCGCAACTGCATCACGAACGACCTGTTCGCCATGCTGCACCTGATGGATGCGATCCCGGACATGCCCGTCTGCGCCGACCTCTCGCATTACGTGGTGGATCGCGAGTTCTGGTATCCCCTGTCCGATTTCGATCGGGGACTGGTCAGCCGCGTGCTCGCGCGGGCGGACAGCTTTCAGGGCCGGGTGGCGAGCCGCCAGCAGATCCAGCTTCCGCTGGCCTTCCCGCAGCACCGCAAATGGGTCGCGCTGTTCGAGGAATGGTGGGAGGAGGGGTTTCGCGCCTGGCACCGTCGCCATCCGGGCGAGGCCCCCGTCTTCCTGTGCGAACTCGGCCCGCCCGAATACGCCATGACGGGGGCGGACGGGGCGGAGCTGTCGGACCGATGGGAGGAGGCACTGATCCTGCGCGATACGGCGCGGGCGATCTGGGCGCGGGTAAGCGCGGAAGGCTAGTTTTCCTTCGGCGGCTCCGGCGGGACGGGCAGGATCGCGATGCCGTCATCGACCATCGATTTGGCCTCGTCGGGGGTCGCCTGTCCGCGAATGGGGGCGTTCTCGATCAGGCCCTCGTGCATGTCGCGCGCCTTTTCGGGGAAGCGGCGGCCCACGTCGGTCGTCTCGGCCATCACCTTGGCGCGGTACTCGGCGACCTTCTTCATCATCTCGCGCGGGGCGAGGGTCTGCGCCTTGGCGCGGGTGGCGACGCCGGGGGCCATCAGCGCCTTCTTCACCGCCGTCGAGCCGCATTCGGGGCAGGAGACGTGGTTGTCCTGCGCCAGCGCGTCGTATGTCGCGCTGTCGGCGAACCACATGTCGAAATCGTGGTCCCTGTCACATCGGAGGGCGTAGCGGATCATCGCGGGGCATCGGTTCCCTGATTGTCGGTCCCCCTGAAGATAGGCGGGGCGGGGGCGGGCGGCAATGGCGCGGATGCGCGCGCCGTGCTACGGGGAGCGGCATGGAAACGGCTCCCGTCAGAACGACACGCCTGCGCGATACGATCCTCGCGGGCGCCCTCGCTGCCGGGGGCGCCTGGGCCGCGCCGTTCGATAGCGCGGCGGGCGGGGCGATCGCGGGGGTGGTGGTCGCCACCGGTATCGGGATGGCCTTGTCGAGGCGCAAGGCGCGGGTCGGGCGTAGTCCAGTGCCGTCCGCCCCGTTTCCGAAGCCCCCCCGCCCCGATGCCGCGCTGCTCGACCGCCTGCCCCTCGCGTTCCTGCTGCTCGATGCACGGGCGCAAGTGGCGTTCTGCTCGGCGCAGGCGCGGATGCTGCTGGTGCGCGAGGCGACGGGGCTGCATCTCTCGGCGGTGTTCCGCGCGCCGGGCGTCCTCGCGGCGGTCGAGCGCGCCTTGTCCGAGGGGAGCGACGAGACGGTCGAGTTCACCGCGCAGCGCCCGCGCAAGCGTGTGCTGCGCGCCACCGTCCGCGCGCTGCCGGAGGGAAGCGCGGAGCGGCTCGTCCTCGCGTTGCAGGACGTGTCGCAGGTTCACCGCCTCGACGCGATGCGCATGGATTTCGTCGCCAATGCCAGCCACGAGCTGCGCACCCCCCTCGCGTCCATCGGCGGCATGGTCGAGACGCTGCAAGGCCCCGCGCGCGACGACACGGCCAATCGCGACCGTTTCCTCGGCATCATCGCGCGGGAGACGGCGCGCATGTCGCGGCTGGTCGACGACCTGCTGTCGCTGAGCCGTATCGAGTTGCAGGCCAACGTCGCCCCGACCGCACGCGAGGATCTGCGCCCCCTCGTCGCCGAAGCCGTCAGCGCCATGGCCCCGCTCGCGGCGGAGAACGGCAACGATCTGCGCGTCGATCTCGGCGACGATCCGCTGATCGTGCGCGGCGATCGGGACGAGTTGTTGCAGGTGTTCCACAACCTCCTCTCCAACGCGATCCGCTACGGCGGCGCGGACCGGCCCGTCGATATCGAACGTGTGTCGCAAGCCGAAGGCTGGATCGCCGTCGCCGTGCGCGACCGGGGCGAGGGGATCGAGCCGACGCTGGTGCCGCGCCTGACCGAGCGGTTCTTTCGCGTGAACAAGCGCGAGAGCGCGGCGCGGGGCGGCACGGGTCTGGGGCTGGCCATCGTGAAGCACATCCTGACCCGTCATCGGGGCGAATTGCGCATCGACAGCACGGTGGGGGAGGGGTCGTCCTTCGTCGTCCGGCTGCCCCCGGCATAGGACGATCTCGACAAGGCATTGATATCAAGACACTATCCCTGTCGCATAACTGTCACCGTTCCGTAATATCCCTGTCCCCGCAAAAGACGAGTATCCGCTTGCCGGGGCAGGGCCGTGCCATATGTCCCCGGTCAGGCGCCCGCCGGGTGCCTCGTTCGACCAGGACCGGCGCTTTCATGCGTCCCATTCAAGGAAAGCTTCGCCATGAAGTCCCTGAACATCCTCGCCATCGCCTCCCTCGCAGCCGTGACCGCGACCGCCGCCACCGCGCGCGACGAGATCCGCATCGTCGGGTCCTCCACCGTCTTCCCGTTCTCGACGGCAGTGGCCGAGCAGTTCGGCAAGAAGACCGCCTTCGCGACCCCCGTGGTCGAATCGACCGGGTCGGGCGGCGGGATCAAGCTGTTCTGCGCCGGGGTCGGGGCCGAGCATCCCGACATCGCCAACTCCTCGCGCCGCATGAAGCTGAGCGAATACGAGATGTGCCGCGACAACGGCGTCAAGGACATCATCGAGGTCAAGATCGGCTTCGACGGCATCGTCATCGGCAACGCCATCGACGCGCCGTCCTTCGACCTGACGCGTCAGGATCTCTACCGCGCGCTCGCCAAGGATGTGGCGCAATACGGGCGCATGGCCCCCAACGCCTTCGGCACGTGGGATCAGGTCAGCCCCGCGCTGCCCGTCCAGCCCATCGAGGTTCTCGGCCCGCCCCCGACGAGCGGCACGCGCGACGCCTTCGAGGAACTGGCTATCCAGAAGGGCGCGATGAAGGCCGGCGTGGAGAAGGGCGACGTGAAGAACGTCACGATCCGCACCGACGGCGCCTATATCGAATCGGGCGAGAACGACAACCTGATCGTCTCCAAGCTCGAAGCCGACCCCGCCAAGCTGGGCGTGTTCGGGTTCTCCTTCCTCGACCAGAACGCCGACCGCATCAAGGGCGCCAGGATCGAGGGCGTGGAGCCGACCTTCGACAACATCGCCTCGGGTGAATACCCCGTGTCCCGCTCGCTGTGGTTCTACGTCAAGAAGGCGCATATCGACGTGATCCCCGGCATCGAGGAGTACATGGCCGAATTCCTCGACGACGCGGCCATCGGCGAGGACGGCTACGCGGTGGAAAAGGGCCTGATCCCGCTGGACGACAGCGAGCGCGGGCTGTTCTCGGCCGCCGTCTACAATCAGGTCGTGATGACGGGCAAGGGAGGCCTGAAGTAACGGCTGGCCTTTTCGCCACCGTGCCTTTACGCCCCCCGGAAAGCCGTGTCGCGGGTTTCCGGGGGGCGGTCGCCTTTTTACCGACTGAGCGGATGCCGATCGTGATGGAGTCCTCCCGATGCTGAACTGGGCCGCCCTCGCGATCCTCGCTCTCACGGTCGCGGGCTTCGCGCTCGCGCGGGGCCGGGCCGTGACGCTGGGGGGCGAGACCCCCGCGCTCCTCCATTCGCGGCCCGTCTACCACGGCGGCTACGTCGCCATTCGCACGGCGCTGGCGGGCTACGGCGTCCTGATCGCCGGGCTGGTCCTCACCAATATCGCCATCGGCTGGGCGCTCTACTCGGGCCTGCCGGACGGTTTGTCCGAGATCGAGCGCGACCTGATCGTCTCCGACGGGGTCGCGCTGGCGGGGGGCACGCTCGCCTCGCGTACCGGCGAGGCGCGAGAGGCGGTCGCCGAACTCTATGGGCGGCTGACGACGGTGCAGGTCTGGGGCCTCGCCATCGCCTCGGTCGGTGCGGCGGCCTTCGTGATGATGCGCGGGCTGGCGCGGGTTGCCATCCCCTTCCGCGCGCGGACCCTGTTCGAGCGGATCGTGCAGGTCGTGCTGATGATTTCCGCCGGGATCGCGGTGCTCACCACCATCGGCATCGTCGCCTCGCTGCTGGGCCAGACGCTGGTGTTCTTCTCCGAAGTCCCCGTCTGGCGCTTCCTCTTCGGCACGCTCTGGTCGCCTCTCTCCGGCGTGCATGACGGGACGATGGATCCCGACAAGGTGGGCGCGATCCCGCTCTTTGCCGGGACGCTCCTCATCACCGTCATCGCGATGGTCGTGGCCGTGCCCGTCGGTCTCTTCGCCGCCATCTACCTCTCGGATTTCGCCAGCCAGCGTGCGCGCAGCGTCATCAAGCCGATGCTGGAGATCCTCGCGGGCATCCCCACGGTCGTCTACGGCTTCTTCGCCGCCATCACCGTCGCCCCCTTCCTGCGCGATACCGGCGCGGCCATCGGCCTGAGCGTCAGTTCCGAGAGCGCGCTGGCGGCGGGGGTGGTCATGGGGATCATGATCATTCCGTTCATCTCGTCCCTGTCCGACGACGTCATCAACGCGGTGCCGCAATCCCTGCGCGACGGCTCCTACGCCATCGGCGCGACCAAGGCGGAGACGATCCGCAACGTCATTCTCCCCGCCGCCCTGCCGGGCATCATGTCCGCCGTATTGCTCGGCGTGTCGCGCGCCATCGGCGAGACGATGATCGTGGTCATGGCGGCGGGGCAGGGCGCGAACCTGACCGCCAACCCGCTGGAGGCCGTGACCACCGTCACCGTCCAGATCGTCGCGCTCATCACCGGCGATACCGAGGCGTCCACCGCCGCAGGCCCCGCCTTCGCGCTGGGCTTCACGCTGTTCTGCGTCACGCTGGTCTTCAACATCTGGGCGCTGCGCCTCGTCAGAAAATATCGGGAAGTCTATGACTGACGCCATCTCCCACACGCCCGTCGACGCCTCGTTCCACACCACCGACGAGGCCGCCGCCCGCCTGCGCAAGCGCCGGGCGGCGGAGACGCGCCTGCGCGCCTACGGCATGATCGCCATCGGCCTGGCCGCCCTCGCCCTCGTCGCGCTGTTGTGGAACATCGTCTCGCGCACGATGAATGCGACGACCGAGCATTACATCGCCATCGAAGCCGATATCGCGCCCGAGGAGGACGATTTTCTCGGCGTGGTCAAGGACGCGGCCAAGGCGGCGTTCCCCTACGCATCAGGGCGCAAGGAGCGGCGCGACCTCTACGCGCTCTTCTCCGACGGGGCTGCCGATGACATGCGCCGGGCGCAGGAGGAGGGAACGCTGGAAACCGGCACCGCCATCCCCATGCGCTTCCTGATGTCCGACACCGCCGACCTCTACATGCGCGGCGAGTTCGGCGATCTGGAGACGCAGGTGAGCGCGGGGCCGCTGACCGTCGCCGAAGAAGGCAAGGGCTACGCCCTGCGCGCGGACGGCGCCTTCGCCGATGCGCTGGGCCGCGCCAAGGCCGGGCTGGCGCGCGAGGCGGACGAACTGCGCCGACAGGCCGCGCGTCAGGGCGCGGGCATCGCGACGCTCGAAGCGCGACTGCCGAATCTCGAAGAGGGCCTGGAGCGCGACGATACCATCGCCCAGATCGAGCGGTTCACCGGCGCGCGCACGCGGCTGGAGGATCAGGCGGCGGCACTCGACGCGCTGGTGACGGGGGATGGCGAGACGCGCCTCGAACTGACGGGCCGCATGGCGAGTTTCTTTGTCGAGGCGAATGGCGGCATCCTGAAACTGACCGACGTGTCCGCCGATACCGCGCTGGCCGTGCCGCTGGTCCCGCTGATCGGCACCGACGATGCGAGCGCGGATGCGTGGTCCTTGCGCATCCTCGACCGCCCCGAACTCGGCCGCCCGGTCAAGGATCGTCAGGTCGCCTTGATCGAGACGCTGCGCGGGGAAGGCCGGATCGAGGAGGTCGCGAACCGGAAATTCTTCTCGCTCAGCGATTCGACCCAGCCGGAGATCGCCGGGATCAAGGGCGCGCTGATCGGGTCGATGTGGACCATGCTGGTCACGTTCGGTCTGGCCTTCCCCATCGGGGTGATGGCGGCGATCTATCTGGAGGAATTCGCGCCCCGGAACAAGTTCACGGATTTCATCGAGGTGAACATCAACAACCTCGCCGCCGTCCCCTCCATCGTTTTCGGCCTGCTCGGGCTGGCGGTATTCCTCAACTTCTTCGGCGTCCCGCGCTCCTCGCCGCTGGCGGGGGGGCTGGTGCTGGCGCTGATGACCCTGCCGACCGTCATCATCGCCGCCCGCGCCGCCATCCGCGCCGTGCCGCCGTCGATCCGCTGGGCGGCCATGGGTATCGGGGCCTCGCGCACGCAGACGGTCTTTCACCACGTCCTCCCGCTCGCCATGCCCGGCATCCTGACGGGGACCATCATCGGCATGGCGCAGGCGCTGGGCGAGACGGCCCCGCTCCTGATGATCGGCATGGTCGCCTTCATCACCGCCGTGCCCGAAGGCATCACCGATTCGGCCACCGTCCTGCCGGTGCAGGTCTTCAACTGGGCCAACGCCTCCGAACGCGCCTTCGACATGCGCACTGCCGCCGCCATCGCCGTGCTGCTGGCGTTCCTCGTCGTGATGAACGCCATCGCCATCATCCTGCGCAAACGCTTCGAGCGGCGCTGGTAACGTGAAACCCGATCACATTGAGCCAATGTGTCGGGAAATGCGCACTCTTGGCGCAATTCCCGACCCGATTTGATCGGATTTCACTTAGGAGCCATCCCATGACCGACGAAATCAAATTCCACTGCAAGGGCGTCGACGTCTGGTACGGCGACACCCACGCGATCAAGGACAACCACATCGACATCCACGACCGCTCGGTGACCGCGTTCATCGGGCCGTCGGGCTGCGGAAAGTCGACCTTCCTGCGCTGTCTCAACCGGATGAACGACACGATCGACATCTGCCGCGTGACGGGCACGCTCCTGCTCGACGGCGGCGATATCTACTCGCGCGAGGTCGACCCCGTCCAGCTGCGCGCCCGGGTCGGGATGGTGTTCCAGAAGCCCAACCCCTTCCCGAAATCCATCTACGACAACGTCGCCTACGGCCCGCGCATCCACGGTCTGGCCCGCAACAAGGCCGAACTGGACGCCCTCGTCGAGGAAAGCCTGCGCGCTGCCGGATTGTGGGAGGAGGTGAAAGACCGCCTCGCCGCCCCTGGCACCGGCCTGTCGGGCGGGCAGCAACAGCGCCTGTGCATCGCCCGCGCCATCGCGACCAAGCCCGAAGTCCTGCTGATGGACGAGCCGTGCTCGGCGCTGGACCCCATCGCGACGGAGACGGTGGAGGAGCTGATCGAGGGGCTGGGCGAGAAATACTGCGTCGTCATCGTGACCCATTCGATGCAGCAGGCGAACCGTATCAGCCAGCGGACGGCCTTCTTCCATCTCGGCCACCTCGTCGAGTACGATACGACCGACGCCATCTTCTCGACCCCCAAGGACGAGCGCACGGTGGGCTATGTCAGCGGGCGGTTCGGTTGACGTGAAACGCGAAGGAATATCGACATGAGCTTCCAGACCGAGATGAACGCCCTCGACACCGCCATCGCGCAATTCGGCGGCGCGGCGGAAGACCAGCTTTCGCGCGCGCTCGACGCCATGGTCCAGCGCGACACGGCGCTGGCGCGCGAGGTGGTGGCGGGCGACAAGGCGCTCGACGCGATGGAACTGCGCATCGGGCGCGAGACGGCGGCGATGTTCACGCGGCGGCAGCTCATGGCCGGGGATCTGCGCACCGTGCTGGCCATCATCAAGATCGCCTCGACCATCGAGCGCATCGGCGACCTGGCCAAGAACACCGCCCGCCGCTCCATGGTGCTGAGCGACCATCGCCCGCTGAAGACGGTGGCGGCGGTCGCGCGGCTGGGGCGCAACACGATGGCGCAGTTCTCCGAATCGCTCGACGCCTTCGCCCAGCGCGACGACGCCATGGCGATGCAGGTCTGGCGGCAGGACGAGGAACTCGACAACCTCTATAACGGTCTCCAGCGCGAGATCGTGCAGGAGATGGCCGCGACCCCCGCCGACGTGGCGCAGAACACGCAACTCCTCTTCATCGCCAAGAACATGGAGCGCATCGGCGACCACGCGACCTTCGTGGCCGAGATGGCGCATTACATCGTGACCGGCCTGCCGATGGAGGAAAAGCGGCCCAAGGGCGTGCCGGACGGGACGCCCGACGGGCCACCCGAAGCGGCGTTCGGATAGGGCCGCTCCATGCGCCGCCGTATTCTCGTGGTCGAGGACGACGATGCCCTGTGCACGCTGCTGGAGTACAACCTCGACGCCGCGGGGTTCGAGCCGGTCGTGGTGCGCGACGGCGACGAGGCATTGCTGCGCCTGCGCGAGGAGACGTTCGATCTCGCGATCCTCGACTGGATGCTGCCCGGCACCTCCGGCATCGAGATATGCCGTCGCCTGCGCGCGATGCCCGAGACGCGCGCCCTGCCCGTCATCATGCTCACGGCGCGGGGCGAGGAGGATGACCGGGTGCGCGGCCTCGACATGGGGGCCGACGATTACGTGACGAAACCGTTCTCCGTCAGCGAGCTGCTCGCCCGCATCCGCGCCATCCTGCGCCGGGGCGGGGCCGGGGACGACGCGATGAAGGCGGGCGACATCTCGCTGGATGCCGGAACGCGCCGGGTACACCGGGCGGGGCGCGAGGTGCATCTGGGACCGACCGAATTCCGCCTTCTGGAGACGCTGATGAAACGGCCGGGGCGGGTCTACAGCCGTGAGCAACTGCTCGATCTGGTCTGGGGCCGCGATGTCTATGTCGAGGCGCGGACGGTCGACGTGCATGTGGGTAGGCTGCGCAAGGCGCTGAACCGGGCGGGCGAGGCGGACCCGCTGCGCACCGTGCGGGCGGCGGGCTACGCGTTCGACGAGACGTATGGGTAGCTACGCCGCCGCCTCTTCCACCAGATCCGCCAGCCGCTCCGCCGCATCCGCCCGCGCGATCCCCGCCGCAGCCTCCGCCATGGCGGTCAGGCGCGCCGGGTTGCCCAGCAAATCCCCGATCACTTTCCCCAGCGCTTCCGGCGTCAGCCCGCCTTGCGGCACCGCGATCGCCGCCCCCGCCGCCGCGAGCCAGGCGGCATTCGCGCTCTGATGGTCGCTCATGGCGGTGGGCAGGGGGATGAGGATCGAGGGGCGGCCTATCACCGCAAGTTCGGCGCAGGTCGAGGCTCCGGCCCGGGCGACGACCAGATGCGCCCCGGCGATCCGCTCCGGCATGTCGTCGAAGAAGGGCGCGGCCTCGACATGCGCGATGTCGGCGGCGTCGTAGTTGTCGGTCAGCGCGCCGATCTCGCCGTCCCGCGCCTGCTGCGTCACGCGGATGCGCGCGCGCAGGGCGTCGGGGAGGAAGGAGAGGGCGGGGGGGAGGAGGTCCGACAGCACGCTCGCCCCCTGCGATCCGCCGAAGACGAGCAGGTTGACGGGGCCGCTCTCCGGCGCCGTATAGCCGC
>Ga0209831_1000770_pt1 | contig 30597 bp, 32 predicted proteins | sample Maine_Asex4_meta_FD_187451 | JGI IMG/M metagenome (GOLD analysis project Ga0209831, IMG submission 187451) | Marine algal microbial communities from Maine, USA - Maine_Asex4_metaG (SPAdes) (version 2) | ecosystem: Host-associated > Algae > Red algae > Unclassified | place: Maine, USA | collected... | reverse complement strand
AATGAAACCGATACAGTCAGCTACTTGAAAGATATTGGGCGAAATCAAGATTACTTGGACACAGTATCGAGGACGTCCGCATATTTCCGCTTTCCCTTTCTGGATGACGGGCGGGACCGTTTGCAACAGAAGGCCTTATTTACGGGCCTAAGGGGCTTAGGCCTTAGCAACGCCCCAGTGACGATTGATAGTGTGGATTGGTACACAACCAGTCGCATGGAAGCCGCGCTCAAGGCTAATCCCAATGCGGATCTCGCGCCTTACCGTGATTATTATGTCAAGATGTGTGTGACTCTGTCCAATCACTGGGATGGCGTCGCGCAAGATTTAGGCTTCAAATCTTTGCCGCACCAAACATTGATGCATAATAACATTCTGAACGGGCATTTTTTGAAGGATGTTTTGTTGGCGCTTAAAGATGATGGTTGGACCTTCGTTGACGCCTCGGAAGCACTTGCGTTTCCGGACTATCACCCCATTCCGCATGAACCGACATCAGGCCGCAATTGGTTGACGCTCAAAGCCCGCGAAACCAAAATTGAAATTCAGCCCTATCCCGAACAATATTTGGGATTTGGGCGCAAGACGATGGACGCGCTGGGACTGTAAGGTATGACGGGCGCATGAAGCTAACCTCACAACAATTTGCGCACATGCAGAGTGATGCCGTCTCGGCGCTATTTCGCGCGCTTCCGGATGGCAGCCTGCGTTTTGTTGGTGGGTGCGTGAGAAATGCAATCTGGGATGAGCCCGTAGGAGATATTGATCTTGCTTGTCAGGTGGAACCCGTCGCTGTCGTCAAAGCCTTGACGGACGCGGATATCCGCCATGTGCCAACGGGTATTGACCACGGCACTGTCACTGCGGTCATCGACGGCACGCCCTATGAAATCACCAGCTTGCGCCGGGATGTCGAAACGGACGGACGCCGCGCGACCGTGGCTTACACGACCGATTGGGCCGAGGATGCGCAGCGCCGAGACCTCACAATTAATGCGCTTTATGCGGACCTATCAGGACAGGTTTTCGATCCGACAGGGCGGGGCCTAGACGATCTGAAAGCACGCAAATTTCGCTTTGTAGGCGACGCGGACCTGCGCTGCCGCGAGGACTATTTGCGCATCTTACGCTTTTTCCGGTTTTTGGCTTGGTATGGCGGGCAAGAGAAAGTTGACGCGGCGTCCTTAAAGGCCTGCCGTGAAAATCAATCCGGGATCAAGAAGTTATCCGCCGAACGCGTTTGGATGGAGATGAAGAAGCTTCTCTCAGCCCCCAATCCTGTGAGGGCGTGTCATATTATGCTGACCAATGGTGTTTTGGAAACGGTGTTTCCGGAAGCTAATAACGTCGACGGTCTGGAAGCCTTACTGAAATTGGAAGCCAGAGAAGCGATCAAGCCGGACCCGCTGCTACGCCTTATGGCGATGAGTGCGCGCGAGCCGCTGCAAATGGCTTTGCTGTCGAAGCGGATGAAAATGAGCAAGTCCGAAACAGCCCGCTTGCGCGGCTGGGCGGATGACGGCGCGCAGCTCTCGACGGATATGCCGGAGCGGGACCGTTTAGCGGCAATCTACAAATCCGGAAAAACGGTTATCTTTGACCGCGCGCGCTTGCGAGCGGCCGGAGAAAGCGACCCGATTCAATCCGTGCGCTGGATGTCGCTGGCCGACCTTGCATTGGGCTGGCAGGCCCCCACCTTCCCGGTCACTGGGAAAGATCTGGCGAATGCCGGCGTGCCCAAAGGCCCCGGAATGGGCAAAGCCCTCAAAGCTCTGGAAGCGCTCTGGGTTAGGTCAGGATTTTCCACGGAAAAACCGCAGCTTCTCGCGGCGCTGAAACTCATGGGATATTGATATCTAATGTCTAATCTGACGCTTTATATAGGCAATTATAACTACTCGTCTTGGTCGCTGCGGGCGTGGCAGATTTTGCGGAAAACCGAGCTGCCGTTTCAATCGGTGACCATCGATCTGGACGTGCCGGGATATAAGGATGCCTTGTTGAACATCAGCGACGCCGGAACGGTTCCTGTGCTGGATGTCAATGGCGCGGTTATCCCGGACAGCCTCGCCATCGCGGAGTTTTGCGCCAAAGCCGTGCCCAATCTCTGGCCCAAGGATGAGGCATTATGGGCAGAAGCCAAGGCTGTGGTTAAGAAAATGCACACCGGGTTTGAAGCCATTCGCCGCGAAGCCCCGATGAACCTACGCCGCCGCACGCAAGGCCCAATGCCCGTTGACTGCCTCAAGGAGGCCGCAGAGATTTCAGCGATGTGGGATGACCTGCTCGGCCGCCATGACGGACCGTTTTTGTTCCATGATTGGACGATTGCGGATGCGTTTTATCTTCCCGTCGCGACGCGTTTTGAAAGCTATGGTCTGCCCCGCTCGACCCGATCAGATGTGTATATTTCAGAGCTGATGACGGATGAGCACTTTCTGGAGTGGGAAGCGCTCGCATTTTCAGAGGCGCATATTTTGCCGGAAACAGATGCCGTGAACGCGTAGGGTGGCTTGCTTATTTGATAATTGCCCGAACCACGATTTCCGCCGTGGTGTTCACGGCGACATCTCCGCCTGAGAACCGCACGACACAAGGCGTTACGCCGCAATCTGTATTAGACGCCGGTAACGCAGGCGACCCAAAGGCGCCGCCCGTAAACCCTGTTGTAGAAGCCGATACAAATTTCAGATTTTCAGGGAGCGTATCCGTGATATCTACATCATCAGCAGACGTCGTCGCAGTCGCTGAATTGTTGACGATAATTTTATAAAGCACTTCATTTCCGGGAGTCATGTAGAGCCCGAGAGATGAAGGGTCATAGACCTCAACAGTTTTCGTGGCATTTAGGTCAGCCTTACGGCGTCCGCACATATTGATTGTGTGCATTGCAATGATTTGAAAGGCTGGGTCCGGGCCCGCACTGATATCGTTCCCGTAATCCCACTCGACGCGGTCAACCGGTTGGTTGAAGGTCACTGTCACATTGCCGGCACCTGAGGTTGACGCAGCGTTTCCATTTTGTCCGATAGCTTCATTACCTGAAATATAGTTTTGCGCGCTGGGCGTGAGGAGGGGACTTACCGCGACGCCGTCCAGAAACCCACGAATTTGGAGACGGTCTGTCCATGCACCGAGGTCAACATCGAAAACCGTGAATTGCAAGGCTTGGACGCCAATATCCGGTGTTCCGATATCCATTTCCATCGTGACAAATTGAGTTGTTGTGTTGAAATCGGCGGCGAGCCCGACGCTAAATTCAGCGGGTGTGATACCACCCGTATAGGAATTTTGCGAAACAGGTGTTGCGCTTCCGCCGACATCGCCGAGAAATCCCGTATCGCCGCTCAGTGCGAAATCCAGATTGATGTTTGATGAGCTGACGGGATCAGGGGCCGTGTAAGATTGGGTGAGGCTGCCGGAAGGCCATCCATTGGGCGTTCCTGGCACAGAAAACTGAAGTGCGAATCGGTCAGTGGCAGGGCAATTTAGCGGCGGCGGGGTAGATGAGGGCTGCACATTCAGAGTTAGCGCTGAATAATCATCTTCCGTTGTCACAGCATTATTCGGCGTAGAATCCAGATCGGTTTGATCAGAGGACAAGATCTCAGCATTTATAGGGAAGCTACCTGACGCGGGTAGCGAGATAATGATCGTGCGCGATCGCGGAGAGCCTGGTGTAAAACCGCTTCCGATGCTCCATACGCCGGTGCTGCTATTGTAACTACCGTCACCGGAGGATGAGACAAAGCTCGCGCCTGCCGGGAGGTTCAATTGCGCTGTTGGTGTTGAGTTCAGCGGACCTTCTGACATCGCCGTCAACGTCAGCGTGACATTATCGCCTGTGGCCGGAAATTCTGTGTTGGCGGTTAGGGAAAGCGAGAGATCTGCCCCCGTGCCCGCAAATGATAGCTCGCCCCGGATAAATTGCCCGTTTTCGCCCGTGTAACCATCACAAATTTTCAGAGTCCAAGTGCCGTTTGGATTTTCGCCATCAAAGGCCGATAAGGCGTTATCTGGCCGGACATAAAATTCGTAATAGGGCGGCGAGGTGTCATTCGCTGTCGCGTGAGAGCCCGTATTGACGTCTTCAAGATTTTCGTCGCTAAGCTCAATATTGTAATTGTCCTGATTACCGGACCCTGAGGTATCTACCTCGATAAGCCGGACTTCAGTTCCCAGAGGCGATTCTAGTCGAACATCCATATCCCCGCGCCAAGTGTGGGTGGCGACAAAGCCAACATTTAGGTCGGTCACTGCGGATAGGCCGCTGACCGTGAAGGTGCGTTCCAAATCATTAACGACGCCGTTGCCGTTTGCGTTCGTCCCGCCCGCGCAGAATGTGCTGTCGTTGATCGCACCAAGTGTCGTATTTGTATAGGATTGCGCATGCGCGAGGGTCGGGACGGCAATGAAACACATCGCCCAGACAACGTTAAATAATATGCAGCAAAGCGTCCGCATCCCAAATCATCCCAATTACGCGCTCATTCCAATGGCGTATCTGATGAAAGGGTATGCGTCCCGGGTTATTAAAGCCTTAAAGTCGCAGCTTGGGCCTAGTCCCGTTCACTGGAGATGGTTTTAGATGTTGAACGTTTGAGCTTTGAAGCTTTCGATTTTTGGTCACCCTTTTTCTCCGCCCCTCTTGCGGCTTTGTTGCGGGCCTTACCGCGTCGGTCGGCGGAGATGAAAATGCCGCCGTCGCCGTCCGGTCCGCACATGATCGTTGTGCGGTTTCCGCCCTTCCCACTCGTGTTCTCGACTTCCCAGACTTTCAGGCCGGACCGGCTGATTTCCGGGGTACCGTAGATTTCGGAAATTTTTGCGTCGATCTCCAACGCGTCCGCTGGGTCAATAGAGCTTTGGAGCTTGATGTAATTTTTGCGCTGTTTCTCCGCCGTGTATTGGGACAGCAGGTCAAAGGCAGCATCGCCGGAATCCGTTGCGAAAACAGGTGTGGCGATAGCGGTGAAGAGTGCTGCTATAAGAATTTTGTGCATGGATGTAAGGTCCCGGTTAATCGGTCGTCAGTTTCCATACGAGTCGTTAAATTCAAATAAACGCGGCTGTTCACATTTTAGACATTGAATTTGAACAGCATGATGTCACCATCCTTAACAACATAGTCTTTGCCTTCTTGGCGAACCTTACCCGCTTCTTTCGCGCCTTGTTCCCCGTTATTGGCGACATAATCTTCATAGGCGGTTGTCTCGGCGCGGATGAAACCTTTTTCGAAATCACCGTGAATGACGCCTGCACAGCGCGGCGCTTTCCAGCCGCTTTGGAAGGTCCAAGCGCGGGCTTCTTTTGGACCGACGGTGAAGTATGTCTGTAATTCCAGCAGCGCATAGCCTTTCTGGATGAGGCGATTTAGTCCCGGCTCAGCCAGGCCAATTGCATCCAGATATTCGGCTTGCTCCTCATCTTCGAGCACCGCCATTTCAGACTCGATCTGCGCCGAAATAATCACGGCTTGCGCGCCCTCGGATTCGGCATGCGCTACAACCTTGGCCGAGAAGTCATTCCCGCTTGCCGCGCTGTCTTCATCGACATTGGCAACATAGAGTACGGGTTTGGACGTCAGCAATTGGAGCATTTTCCACGCCTTCTTATCGTCCTCATCAATTTCAACCGTCCGGGCAGGTTTGCCATCTTCCAAAGCTGCAATCGCCAGTTCAATCAGGCGCATGGTTTGAATGGCGTCTTTGTCGTTTTGCTTTAGCTTTTTCTCCAACCCCGGCTTACGCTTTTCAAGGCTTTCCAAATCGGCAAGCATCAGCTCCGTCTCAATTGTCTCAAAATCGCTCATCGGGTCAATTCGGCCGTCAACATGGGTGATGTCTTCATCCTCAAAACAGCGTAACACATAGATGATCGCGTCAGTCTCGCGGATATTGGCGAGAAACTGGTTGCCCATGCCTTCGCCCTGCGACGCGCCTTTGACCAGACCCGCAATATCGACGAAATTCATTCGCGCGGGAATGATCTGCGCGGAGCCGCCAATTTTCGCAATCGTATCGAGACGATGTTCCGGTACGGCGACATCGCCGACATTGGGCTCAATCGTGCAGAAGGGATAATTCGCCGCTTGCGCATTAGCCGTTTTGGTCAGCGCATTAAACAGGGTGGATTTGCCCACATTGGGCAGACCGACAATACCGCATTTGAAACCCATAGCGGGACTCCGAAACTTAAATTGAAACTCGCGCGGCTCTTTTCAGGCCCGCCCGTTACCGTCAAGACTTAAGCTACAGTGCGGCTCGCCAAATTGCCTCATATCCAAGCGGGGCGTTTGCACGTATGAGAGGTTAAGATGACACCCGAAACCCTCATCGCGAAACATTTATGCCTGCGGGTCTGGCTGCAACGGATTGTGCTGCCAACCATGCTGGTGCTGCTTATCTTTCTCTATGCGTTTTCGGCCATTTCAGACGCACCGCGGTTCCGCGATCATAATGCGACGATTGTCGGGTTTTTTGCTTTTTATTTCGTTCTCATCCGTGGCGGGCATATGATCATGATCCGCTCCCTGCATAAGGATTTGATGAAAAAGCACGAGCCAGCCTATCGCTACGAGCTTTCCGCCGTTGACCCGGTGCTGTTTAAACGAAAATCCATCGGCTTCACCCTCGCGCAAATTAAACGAAGAATCCTAGAAAACGCCCGCCGCCCGAATGGCGAGCAGTCGAGATATTAGGACGCGCAGCGCCCGCAATCGATTCTGTGAATTGATTGCAGTGGAGCGCCGGATGGCTCTTGGCCGTTCGGTTTGACGGGTTTGAGAGTTAGACATAGCGAATTTCCCACTGCCCATAATTCTTTCGAAACCGGGTCAGCCGAAGTCTCATTTTAAAGCAGGACGTGCCCGCAGAGTTGGTCTTCTGATAGAATACCAGAAGGGAAGTTAGTTTTACAGAAGGCAAGATTGGTTTGTAAGACCAATCCCCGCATTTGGCTTTCGCCAATTGCTAGGCTCTGCGGCGATGGTTTTTGAAGATTTCATAACAAATCGATTGATAATCGATTTTTATGCAATGCCCGCTTTTGCCAATCGATTATCAATCGATTGTCTTCAAGCTCCTACCAGTATGGCCAGCGTTGGACTCGTGCATTTTTTGTAAACAAAAATTGCACCAATCGGCTCTCACTCCTAAAGCCCCGGCACAATCTCGGAGTCACCCGAAATGCTCAGACCCACCGTCTTTCAAATGGGTAGATGACGTCCTACCTAGTCCCGTGTTTGAAAGAACTTGATCAATTTATCATTTGTTTTGGGAGTCCGGATTATTCTCATGAGAATTAGTGTAAGTTATTGAAACAAAACAGTTGCCAAATTTTCGAAATAGGGATGAATATCAAAATTAGAGATTTTAGTTTGAGAAAGCTGATAGATGAGATTTGTCCTTGCTCTTAATTAATTCCTACAAATTTAAATTAGTTTATGACGCATCCAAAATTTTATGTTAAGGTGAAGGTCTTGGCACGTGATAATGGGTGAAAATAAGAATGACCAAAATAGCGACATGGCTATATACTTCCGAGTTTCCCGAGCAAAAAACGCCTGACGAAATTGATGCTTTGGCAAAAGGTTTTGCGGAAAGAAATCACGTGAATGAACTTTCGGGTTTTATGATTTCAAATGGGATTAAGGTTATGCAGCTATTGGAAGGCAGACCCAAGACTGTTGCTATTTTTAGAGATAAAATCACAGCAGATTCTCGGCATACTAACGTCCATCCTGAAGTTTGGGATATTTCAGATCATCGTGCTTATCCCAATTGGTCAATGCGCTCGATTTCAGTTGATGATTATGAAATTCTCTTCGAAGAAATCGAACGGACAGAGATACAAACCCTCGCCATCAAAATTGCGTCAGTTCTATTTGACGCTACTTTTCAAAGTTACAACGACTGAGTTGAGCGGCTTTATGGAAACATATTGCTACATACCGAATGTCGCAAAATTGGGAAATAATTCGACCTAAAAGCAATTATGCGTTTTAGCAAAATCAGTCGAAATGGTCTGAGCGAAGTAGATGATAAAATGCTATATGAACAGCAGGATTTGCGACAATCTGCAGCGCATAAGTTCGAACTGAAGCAAGAATTACAGACAGATATTTCGATGAGAATATTCGCGTTGTGCAAGTCCAAAAAGCACCCCTATTATTATACTACTTGCTGACGATCACGCGCTTTCTCTCGCCTCCGGTCACACTGACAGAACGCATCAGCTCGCCGCCATATCCACCCGGCTTGCCACTAAAAAAGTTTTGTCCAAGATCCCAAAGGACGAGGCTGGTTAAATAATAATCTCCATCGGGAATGTTCTCAAAAATGTAACTCCCACCTTGTCCACAATCAGACTTTCGAATTGAAGATACATATACCGGATTGTCCACGCCCGCTACCATACCTTTTTTTCCTGCGTCGCTACGGTCATCTCTATTTAAAACGGCTGCTCTGGAATAGCGTGGCGTATATCTGGGATTATCCCGCGTGCCCGTGTTCTTAAATTCACCGGAATAACTCAAATAACCCCTATCTAATGTGCCGAATTTGAAGCGCATAACGTCATCAGCGAAGGCTGACTTAGGGATGAGCGACACCTCGCCTCCCTGACAAGTTTGACTGGTTTCAACATTATATCGGGTGACTTCAGTGGAAATGAAGGCTTCGCCATAAATGGTGTTTTTACCGGCCCCTCTTGACCACGCGATATCGGACTCAGAGATTGTGGCCGACATAGAAGTAGTTTTCGCAGGTTCGTTTTGCCGACCTTCAGCTGCCTGTATCATGCCTACGGCCGTAGAAACGCATCCCGACAAGGATATCGCTGCCAAGATGAAAGCAATACCAACTGTCTTCATAAAAACTCTCACAGTCCAAACTCCCAAAAATTAATCAACATTTAACTTGGCAACCTTCGCGGGCAAAGTGTCATAACTTTGAGATATTACAACTAAAAAAGTAAAAATATACGCCCATCGATCTCACAAACCAAACTATGCTATCACCTATTAGCTCCGGCTACGGTCCGATTGGATACCTGTTAGACGTATCCGATCCAGCAATCCTTGGAAATTTTTTCTGCGACAGATAGCCAAAAGGCCAACGGCTATTTGTGGGCGCTTTAGAACGCTCGGCTAACGTTCGTTTCGATGATTAAATACCTCTAAAACGCCCCGCCGCCACCTTGGCCATACTCCTCCTCAACCCAATTGCCAAACTTTGTCAGGTTCGGCTGGAAGCTCAGCGCAACCGTGCCAATGGGACCGTGCCTCTGCTTGCCGATGATGACTTCGGCTTTGCCGTGGAGCTTATCCATTTTGGCCTGCCACTCCTCATGTTCGGCGACATTGTCCTCTGACGGCTCTGTCCTTGCGAGGTAATATTCTTCTCGAAAGACGAACATGACGACATCGGCGTCTTGCTCGATGGAGCCGGATTCGCGCAGGTCTGAGAGCTGCGGTCTCTTATCATCGCGCTGCTCGACCTGCCGCGAGAGCTGGGCGAGGGCGAGGACGGGGACGTCCAATTCCTTGGCGAGGGCTTTCAGGCCCTGCGTAATCATCGAGACTTCCTGCACGCGGTTGGAGTTGGAGTTCATGCCCGCGCCGCCCGTGAGGAGTTGGAGGTAATCGACCACGATGCAGTCGAGCCCCTTTTGCCGTTTGAGCCGCCGCGCCCGCGCCGACAGCGCGCCGATGGAGAGGCCGCCCGTATCGTCAATGTGGAGCGGAATTTGGATAATCTCATCCGCCGCGTCGCGGATATGCTCATATTGAGCGGAGGTAATATCGCCGCGCCGGATGTGGTGAGAGGAGACGCCCGATTGTTCGGACAAGAGACGCGTCGCGAGCTGTTCCGAGCTCATCTCCAGTGAGAAAAACCCGACCACGCCGCCATCGGTCGTTTTCTCAATGCCGGTTTCGTCTTTTTCTTTCTTGAAATGTTTCGCGACGTGAAAGGCGATGTTCGTCGCGAGCGAGGTTTTCCCCATGGAGGGACGACCCGCGAGGATGATGAGGTCCGATTTATGCAGCCCGCCAAGCTGGCGGTCCAAATCAATCAGCCCTGTGGAAATCCCGGACAGATTGCCGTCCCGCGAGAAAGCGGCGGACATCATCTCAATAGAGGCGACCAAGGCCGTTTCGAAATCGACAAAGCCTTGCTGCGTCCCGCCAAGCTCTGCGAGATTGTAAAGCTGGCTTTCGGCCTCGATGATTTGGGCTTGCGCGTCGGCTTCGCTATCCGGGTCGGTGGCTGTAGCTTTGATGAGGTCCGACAGGCGGATCAACTCCCGCCGCATAGCGAGGTCAAAGATGAGCTTGGCATATTCCGTGGCCGTCGCGGTGGGCGGAGCATTGTCGAGCAACAATGCGAGATATTCCACGCCGCCAATATCGACCAGCGTTTCATCTTGGGAGAAGCGGTTCTTTAGAACAATCGCATCAGCCAGCTTGCCTGTCTCTATCAGACGCGCGACGGCATCAAAAATTCGCAAATGGACGGGATTGTAGAAATGCTTGGCCTGCACAATCGGTGAAATCCTGTGATAGACCTCATTATCGTAAAGCAACACGCCGAGAAGGGCGGCCTCGGCCTCTTGGCTCTGAGGCGTGGAGTCCAGCTCCTGGCCGCCCGCGCCATGTATCGAATCGTTCTCTGCAACAAATACCATGATGGGACCTTAGGGCGTGTTCGGGGTGTTTGTCATAGCCTATGCAGTGATAGGAATATAGTCCTTTTGTGTATAAGTCTAACTCTGGGGATAAGTCTTGCGCAAATGTGAAAATGCAGACGCAGGGGGAGAGGGCCCTGCGCCTGCTTGCCCCGCCAATCTCGCTCGCTTTGGGGGTGAGCGATGGAGACGTAGCCCGGCGGTTCTTGTGTCTAAGTCAGTGTTTTGATGACCCGCTCCATGTCGTCAGCCAGATAGCCGATGTTATATGTGACGTCGTCCGCTTTGGCCGCGCCGAGGACTTCGCCGGTGTGCGTGTCGACGAGCAGGGCTTTGGCTTCCGCTTCGTCCCAGCTGGCGCAATCCTCATGGACGGTCAGGCCGGTCTCGGACAGCGCTTTACCGCCAAAGCTGGACCAGTAAGCATCCGTGCCCATCCCGTAGAGGATGACGTGGGAGTAGCCTTCATTCGCGGCCGTGATGCGGATTTCGTCAATCTTGTTGTCGGTGTCGACGCCTTGGAAATCGATACCCGGCAGATATTTGAAGTGATCACCGGCGGTCATTAGATCGAGTTTGACGTCCACGCGCTTGTCGAGGAATTTCCAGTCGGCTTCTTCGGCATATGGCGCCGGAATGAAGCGGCCATGGTCAAGGCGCGCAACGGCGATCCGGTTTGTCGCGTCCAGTTTCTCCTGCTCCATAAAGGCGGCTTGGCGCAATTCGGCAGATCCACTGTGGGGCGTGGCGTCTGTTTCTTCCAGAAAAGCGGCTTGGCGAAGCTCGGCAGAGCCTTGATGCGGCGTCATGATTTGGGCGGGCTCGACCATGGCTAGGTAATCATCATCGGCAAAGGCAGTTGGCGATCCGGCAAGTGCAGTGTTTGCGAAGCCTGTGATTAAAGCGGCAATTGCGGCGGTTTTCAAAAGTGTTGTCATGGTCTTAGCCCTCTCAGCTGTGTTGATGAAACCTATATGAGCGCCGCAAAGGGCGAGGGTTGGACGCGGCTGTGCTGATTTTGGGGCAATGTTTCGGTAATGTGGCAGGGATTGCGGCGAAAGGCGCGAATAAGGCAGGATTTTAGGGAATGCGGCGAAAAAGAGCAGGACCGCCGGGGCGATTGAGTTAATGTTTAAAGAGCCGTGTTTACCGCAGGGGCAAATTTCCAAGTCAGCCTTGAGGTCACGCGAGCCAAACCTTGCTTATATTTGGTCAAATTGGGATCGGCCAAAGGGTATAGTTCGATTAAAGCTATATGATGTAAGCAGTTTATTCGATAAAAGGATACGGCTTCTTTCAATCCGTCTCGCGCTGGCTTCAATTTGCTCTAGAGAAATTCGCAGCATATAAGTTACACTACTTTTGTCAGCGTCAGTATTCGCCGTAATAGGTAGGGTCACATGAAAGCTCCAACTCATTGAAATTTTAGCTAGCAGCGTGAGAGCGGACCGTCTTTAAAACATGTTAATCGCCTCTTATCGAAAACATTTCCGCAGACTGGCTTTTACGGGCCTGAATGCACGTTTAAATTATAAGGAAAAGGCGCTGCTGCGCGAAGCTCAATTATGATAAAGGAGATCACATGAAACGCGCCGCAGTAGTTCTCTTTATATCTTTATTTTGTGCCTGCCAGCCTGCGGCGCAAACGCAATCGCAGTCGCCTGAGCCGAATTTATCTTCAGACCTCTTCATCCGTATAATAAAGACCACAGTGGACCACGACAAAGGTGTGTTGCAAATGTGGAAACGCGGCGAGGGCGGAGCGTTTCACCTGGACCGCAGTTTCGACATCTGCACTTGGTCGGGGGACTTGGGGCCAAAGCTGAAAGAGGGGGACGGGCAGTCTCCGGAAGGCTTCTATTTTATCAAGCCATCCTCGCTCAACCCGAACTCTAGCTATCATCTCTCATTTAACCTCGGATTTCCCAATGCCTATGACCGCGCCCGTGGCTTTACAGGCAGCTTCCTCATGGTCCACGGCGATTGCGTGTCCATTGGCTGCTACGCGATGACAAATGACGGGATTGAGGAGATCTATGCGGATGTGGAAGCGGCCTTCGCGGGCGGGCAGAGTTTCATCCGCGTGCATATCTTCCCGTTTGAGATGAGCGAGGAAAACCTGGACGCACAGCGCGGCAATCGAAATTATACATTTTGGTCAAATCTGAAAACGGGATGGGATTGGTTTGAGCGTGAGAAGACGCCGCCCAATGTAACTGTCGCCGATAAAGCTTACGCGTTTGATGAGTCCGATTAGCCCAAAAAGAAAACCCCGGCTGCGCCGCCAAGGGGAGGAAGCGACGCGAGCCGAGGTAGGTATTTGGCGCTAAAGGGAAAGCACCGAAGTCAGTTTTAACGTCAGAAGGGGTTCACGACGTTGATGACTATATTGCGTAGGTCGCTTTCACTTACAAAACACCTATCGGTGGGTTTCGCGTGAGATTGGCTCGCGAGACTGTGAACTCTCAATTCGGCACATTCGTAAGGCCCTCCGCCAGTTTCACACCGTCGGCCACATGTTTGAGATCCTGCAGCCCATCCGCAAACTCCTCAGCAATTTGCGCAACCGCCACCCGGCGCGCAGCATTGCGGAGCTTGTCCTTGCGGTCACCTTTTCCGACCACGGTGCTGACACTTTTTTTGTCAGCAAATGTGCTGCCCGTCAGATAAGGATAGCCATTGCGTACATCGAGCAAGATCGCGCTGGCTGTGGCTTCGGCTTTCAGATTGCGGCTTGGCAATATGAAGAGCCCCAACACGGTCAGGTCAGCTAGACGTAAAGCATTCCCGTCCGACTCAGCGAGATCCGATACCTCATAAGCGATGACATAGTCCAAATGCTGCCGCGCGGCTCCGCGGCGAATGTGGTCAATGACGGTCGTTTCTTTGCGCTGATCAAAACTACTGACGGAATTGGCGACGAGGGGAGACACGGGGATGAATGTACCGAATGACGGGCCGAGGCGTACCGCTGCATCGCGCCAACTTTCGGCCTCATCTACGGGAACGCTCGTCAGATTGCTGTGGTTGATGCGCGCCAAGCCGATACGGGCGGGGAAACGCAAATCTGGCTCAATGGCGGCGATGGCCCGAACATCGGCATCTGTTCCGCTGCCGGTCATCTGCAAGGCCGTGTCTGATGTCTGATACCGCGAGAGGTAATCCTGACCCGAGGTATATTGCGATGTGGTGGCACAAGCGGACAGAGAAATCGCAATCGCGATATACCCAAACTTTGACAAGACTGACATATGATAACTCCCCAGTAATTGGCGCCGTTCCGGATTATTTGAAATCACAAATTCGGCCATATTTGCCGATTTTGTGATATTCGCATAAGTGATTAACGTGGACACGCACGAGGCAGGGATAAGCCCTAACAAGGCGCGATTTTGTCTGGAATATGCTGATTTTGAGGCAAAAACAGCTAATCTAGAGACAAATCGTCTGGCCGTGAATGCCTCTTGAGCCCTGTGGCAATATCACTTCAAGCTGGAGAAACGCCCCATCGCAACATAACTTAAACTATATCGGAATATAAGTTGAGCTAAATCGTCTTCGGCTGACTGGAGGTGGTTCGTAGTAAATTTTTATCAGCTTTGGAATTTCCAATGAAATTTAAAATCAATCGTTCACTATTGACCATCCCCGCCATTGCGATTTGTGCGGCTTTCCTGAACGGCTGCGGTCCCTCAGATGTGTCTGCAAACGACTATAGTCAAGTCACAGCAAGATTAGAAAATCAGCCTGTCAAACGCTGCATAAATATGGGGTCGGCCTTAGAGGCCCCTCCCGGAGAGAACTGGGGCTATACAATTCGGGCAGATGATTTCGCGAGAATACGAGCGGCCGGTTTCGATACTGTGCGCCTGCCTGTGAAGTGGTCTGCCTATACGGGCCCGGGCCCGGATTACACGATCGACCCAAGATTTTTAAACTATGTGGATGGCGTCCTTGAGAGCGCAATTCATAGAGACGTCAAAGTCATTATCAATGTACATCACTTTAATGAATTTAACGAAAATCCAGCGGCCCAAGAAGCGAAGCTTCTGAGAATTTGGACGCAATTATCTGAATATTTCAGAGGGTGGCCCGATCATCTTATGTTTGAATTTATCAATGAGCCTCATTTTGATGCGGTTCGCGGGGGGATAGATGAGGACTATAAGACACCCAAAGGGATAGCGCGCATGAATCGATTAAACGCGCAGTTTATGCAAATTATTCGAAAGGACCATCCGTCGAGATGGGTTGTGCTTGGGAGCTCTCAATGGGGGTCTCATTACCCGCTGGTTCATGGGGTCAATGGCGTAAAGTTTGCACCAAATTTCGACCCGCGGGTCATAACAACTTTTCATTATTATGAGCCGTTAGAATTTACCCATCAAGATATGGAATTTACGGATTATCCACCCTATCCACGAAAATGGGGAACGAGGCAGGATGTTCGCGCGGTTGAGAAAGTGTTCGATGATGTCGCAAAATACCGGTCCGACAATGGCCGAAATATGCCGGTGCTACTGGGAGAATTTGGCGCCGGTACGTCAATCTCAACAGAGCAACGGTCACTTTATTTAGGCGTTGTAAAACGCGCGTCAGAGAAAAAGGGTATGGGGTGGTGCGTTTTCGACTTTGCCGGGCCTACCTTTGGGATGTTCGATGCAAACACCAATAGGTGGGACACAGGACTGGTCAATACACTTATGGATCGCCGCTAATTTTTATTGAATCCGGTGTTCCCGCCGCCGCCTTAGACGATGTCTGCGCGGGCTACCGGGTAGGCGGGTGAAAATGCGGGGCTACTGACAAGGTTTTTCCGACCGGCCGCCAGCTTTTTCATGTAATGCCAAAATCCACTTAATCTGTCCGAACGACTGGGGTTCAGTGTCATTTTTGCGAGTGTAAGAACAAAGAGAAACCCGGAAAGATTACGGACGCCGGCCGGACTGGTTTCGACGGCCCCAACCATAATTACTGCGATGCAAAACGGTATCGCGAAATAGGCGCCATTAGACGAGCGAAGCCTGATGAGACTCATAAAAATTGTTTGAAGCAGAGCTGCAGCTAACAGTGCTGCCCCTATCCATCCTAAGTCCAAGCGGGCTTCAATCAGCGCGTTGTGACTGTGATGCACGGTGAAATCGAGCTCATCATAAACGAGTGCCCGCGAGCCAAATGCATACTGATCAGCCCAATAGGCACTATAACCATGACCCAGTAGTGGCTTATCATGGAGTGAGTAATCGATGATTGCCTGCCAAATCGGGATTCGGCCCGTCAAGGTTCCGCTCTTGCCAAGGCCTTCTAAAAGTCCCGAAGCATCTCCGTCTGTATATAGAAACAGAGGCACCATAGCCGCGACTATGAGAAGCGTCGCCGGGACGCTAATAATAACGTTACGCCGCAATACGCCGACGAGCATGAAAAAAGCTATTACGACAAGATAGGCCAGTAACGCTGTTGTGGACTTGGTTAAAATGAGGCCGATAAAACAAACCACAACGAAGAAACTGGCTATCAAGATTCTTTTCGGTTTGATCGCCAAATAAGCCAGATTGGTTAGCCCGGCCCATAGGAAGAATTGTCCGGTCGCGTTCTTTTCGAACCAAGGGCCGACAAGGGCGCCTTCATAGACTTCCTGCATTTTACCCAGTTTCGGAATTCCGACATATAAGATAAAACTGATGACGATCAGCAGAAGGCAACTTCGCCAGACACATTTTATGATGTCTTCCCAATTCGCAATTCCCGCAACCATGCCCAAATAAGTCACGACGATCAGCATGACGATTGCCTCGCGGATTGTATCCGCCGGACTTACTGACCATGTGTATGATGTCACTGCCAATAGCGCTATCGCGACCCACGTCCAGCAAGCAATTACGCCCGTCAGTGTTGCCCGCACTCTGAGAAGCATGTTGAGTAGCATCAGAAGCAATACCGGGATTGATAACAATACTTCCGGCGTGGGCGGAGCGTAGTTGAATAGCTTTACGTAGAGTGAGCCCGGTGCGCCGGACAAAAAAATCACAACCAATGAAAAAAGGAATAGCTCCATTTTGGTCGCGCGTTGATACATTCATAGGAAATCAGATATTATGGTTAATTTTAAATTAAAATAACAAAATGAACGCCTGTCATTTTCCTTCAAAATCTCTTGTCGGAACACCGTCAGAAACGCCCGCGACGATACCGCTCTACCTAGGTTGTGTGACCTATGGACGGGGGGCAGGGCTCCAAAAATTAGCGGGGCAGAGCAGTCTCAGGCAACTCCCGAATTCAATTAAAGAGAAAGCTTGGCAAAGGCAGCTTGTTCACGTAACGTTCCGGCATGACTGTAACACGCATTATCGGGATTGATCCCTCATTAGTCGCGTGTGGCTGGGGCGTGATTGATAAGGCTGGGAATAAGATTACTCATATTGCCCACGGCGTTATCCGTCCCCCGCGTAAAGAACCGCTGGCCTCACGCCTTCATTTTATCTTTGATGCGCTGACCACGCTTATCGGTGAATTTAATCCATCCGAAGCGGGGGTGGAGGAGGCCTTTATGAAAGATAATGCGATGAGCGCGCTGAAATTGGGTCAAGCCCGGGCGGCGTGTATTTTGGCGGCGACATCAAATGGCTTGAACGTCGGGGAATATGCTGCGCGGCTGGTCAAGAAATCTGTTGTCGGAACGGGCGCCGCTGACAAGGCGCAAGTCGCGCATATGGTCAATCTCTTGCTCTCGGGCGCAAATGTTAAGGCGGGCGATGCCGCCGACGCACTGGCCATCGCCATAACGCATGGGAATAACATATTGACGCCCGCACAATTGGCGCGGCGCGTGAGTTAGAAATTAATAGTTGTCCGGGACGAGAACCCCTGACGGGTCATTCCCAACACTGCGAGTTATGTCTTCGTCCTCAGGCTCTTCATGCACGCCGATGATGAGACTGTTGAGGACCCGCGTCACCAAGCCGTCCAAATTAGTGACGAAACAGCAGCTAACAGAGGGATGATCCGTTTGACAGATAGGTGCGCTATTTGCGCAGCGGGGTCCAGTCTATGACAGGTGTTTCCGGCTCTGGCCAGTGATGCACCGGCGGTTCGTAAACGGGCTCCACATAAGGGATGGGTTCGACATATGGAATGGGTTCCGGCTCTACGATTTGCGGGACCTCGACAATCTGAACTTCGGGCGCAGGCGGCTGGGTGACATACTGATAGACCGGATAAACAGGGACGACGGTCATCATGCCGCAGCTCTGAACTTCGGCTTGGCAAGACCCTCTTAGCCCTCCGCCATAGCGTGAGCGGTGCGTTGCTGTGGAAGAATGCTGTGACTTATATCCATAGGCCGATTGCGAATAACCATATCCGGCTCGCATGGACGCCTCTTGGGTCGCCGTTTTATATGACGGCGCACACGCACTTACGGCTGCAGCGCTGAGTCCACCGACCAAAAACAGCCTGAATGTTCGTAAGTTGTTAACCATAAATCCCCGCTAATCTAAATCGGTTAATGAGATACTAATGTTGTTTCAAAATCCTAATATTTGCCTTTCGCCATGAAGGCCCTAGACCGTGCCTATGATGTTTTGTTTTGATTCCTCTTTTTGGCTTTGGGTGGCGACATGATCGGGATGCTCAGCGGTGTGTGCTTGATGGCCGGAACAGGTGAGGCGATTCTGGATTGCGGGGGCGTGGGTTATCTTGTGCAATGCGGGTCAAAAACCTTGGGCCAGCTCTCCGAAGGCACGCCCGCACGCCTGCACATTGAGACGATTGTGCGGGAGCAATCAATCACGCTTTACGGGTTCGCATCAGAGGAATCGCGTGCGTGGTTCGTGCGCCTGCAATCTGTCCAAGGGGTCGGGCCAAAAGCGGCTCTGGCGATATTAGATATCTTGTCGCCCGGTGAAATTATGAGTGCAGCTGCATTGGAAGATAAAACTGCCTTTTCCCGCGCCTCGGGTGTGGGGCCAAAATTGGCCACGCGGATTGCGACAGAACTATCTGGTAAAGCTGCGCCCACGGGCCGCGGATTTCAAGCGGCCTTTACGCCGCCATCTTCCGCCGGAGCAGGCGAGGCCGAGCGCACAGAAGGCCTATCCGATATGCGCCTGCGCAATGACGCCATCAGCGCGCTGGAGAATTTGGGCATAGGTCAAAGCGAGGCCCTGCGCGCCGTTGCGAAAGCTTACAGCACATTTGCGGATGATCCGAGTTTGGACGATCTGATCAAAGTGTCGCTGAAGGAGTTGGGGACGTGAGCATAAGTCTATGACCGAAGACCGCATCATATCCGCAGACACCCAGACCGGGGATGTTCGGGACCGCGCGTTACGTCCGCTGTCCTTCGGCGATTTCGTCGGGCAGGCGTCCGCGATCGCAAATCTGAAAGTCTATGTCGAAGCGGCAAAGGGCAGGGGTGAGCCATTGGATCATTTGCTGCTCTCGGGTCCGCCCGGATTGGGTAAAACGACACTTTCGCAAATCGTTGCACGAGAGCTGGGTGTGAATTTCCGGTCAACCTCGGGGCCGATTATTTCAAAGGCCGGAGATCTTGCGGCGCTGCTCACGAATCTCGAGCCGAATGATGTGCTCTTTATTGATGAAATCCATCGCCTCAATCCCGTCGTCGAGGAAGTGCTTTACCCCGCTATGGAGGATTTTGAGCTGGACCTTATAATTGGCGACGGTCCGGCGGCGCGGTCGATCAAAATTGACATTGCGCCCTTCACGCTGATTGGGGCGACGACGCGGGCAGGGCTGCTTGCAACGCCACTGCGGGACCGTTTCGGCATTCCCGTCCGCCTCGAATTTTATGATGTCAAAGACCTGACCAGCATCGTCACCCGCGCAGCTGGAAAACTGGGCATGGATATCACGTCGGACGGCGCGCATGAAATCGCGCGCCGCGCGCGCGGAACGCCCCGTGTCGCCGGGCGGCTTTTGCGGCGCGTGCGGGATTTGTCTGAACATGCAGGTCACGCAGTCGTCGATGCACCCGCAGCAGATGCAGCGCTGAAACGGCTCGGCGTGGATGATATCGGCCTGGATAAACAAGATATGCGCTATCTTCATGCGCTGTGCGAAATGTTCGGCGGTGGTCCGACAGGTGCAGACACATTAGCGGCGGCGTTGTCCGAAGCCCGCGACGCGCTGGAAGATGTGATTGAGCCTTACCTCATTCAGCAAGGCTTTCTGCAACGCACCCCGCGCGGCCGAATGGCGACCCCGCGCGCCTATGCGCATCTGGGATTGAACCCGCCCTCCATGCCGCCCGCACCGACTTTGTTTGAGGGAAAATAGTTTGACCGAACAACCAAATATCGGCTGGTTTGAGGGGCGGGAGCATCACTATCCTTTGCGGGTGTTCTATGAAGACACGGATTTTTCCGGCATTGTTTATTACGCGAATTATTTGCGCTTTTGTGAGCGCGCACGGAGCAGTTTTTTTCGCCTCGTCGGGTTTGAACATGCCAAGCTATGGGATGCGGATGACCCGCTCGCTTTTGCCATTCGAAAGATTGAACTCGACTATATGAAACCCGCCCGTGTGGATGATCATCTCGTGGTCGTCACAACATATGACCGGATAAAAGGCGCCCGCCTCTGGGTCAGCCAAGCTGTCTATCGCGGGGATGAGCTATTAGTGACTGCCGTATCGGAAGCCGCCTGCATAACGCCCGAAGGCCGCCCGAAGAGAGCGCCGAAATTTATGGTGGAGGCGCTGGGGCCTTATTTATCCCCTCCTGACGTGTCCCCGGGCAACGACCCGGGGCCTCCGTCGACATTATGACGAGAAAAGCGACTCAGACAAATTGGGTCTACATTCTCGCGAATAGATATAATAATGCGATTTACGTTGGTTCTACATCTGACATAATTTTACGAATTGCCCAGCACAAAGCTGGGGAAATTAAAGGGCATACAAAGAAATATAATATCAATAAGCTCGTTTATTTTGAGCGGTGCGACGATATGGATCTTGCATTGAAGCGTGAAAAACAGCTGAAAAATTGGCGGCGCGCGTGGAAGAATAACCTGATTAATGAAAACAATGCCGACTGGGTCGATATCTATGATAAGGCTATCGTGGATCAAAAGTCGGCAGATTGGGACTAAACGAAGGAGACCCCGGGGCGTTGCCCGGGGACAGAGATATTATGAAAACCGAATATACCCTCTGGCCAACCCGAAAAACCGCTGACCCGCGCGCAGCGACGCAGGTTCAGTTTGTGCATGGCTTGACGGAAATTCTGCAACATCAAGCCCCGATGCAGGCCTTGTCCCTGTTTCAGACCTATGCCAAAGCGTCCGGCCTAATGAAAATTGCCGCGCCCGTACGACGCAAATTTGAGCGCGCCATTACCCTCGCGGAGAAATCCGGCGACATCATTGTTGAGCGAGAGCCTGACCCTGAGGCCGATGGTCCCGATGACAGTGTCGGCTGGATATTGCGTTTGCCAGATCAGAAACCTGTCAGTCTGCGCGATCTCGGCCCGCGCGGCTTCGCAGAAATCCCGATGAGCGAGCTGGCCGCGCTGGTTCTCGAAATCCGAAGCGCGGATGAATTTGCGGGCCGCGAAGATATTTACCGCAGCGTTCTTGAGCATTACGGGCTGCAAAAACTCACGGCTCTCGTCAGGCGTCGTCTCGATGCTGTTCTCGCGGAGTATTTCTAATGACGCGGGACACACTTTTCCTCCTCCCGCCAGGTTTTGCGGATAATGAGCGCCGTGAATATTGTCCGGAATGCGCGGAGATTTGGGGCGTCTTGTCTTATTACCCCGCCATCCAGCAGAGCATCGAGATGATCTATCAACCGATTGTGAAACCGCGAGCCGACCTCGTGGCGCTATTGGGGGATAAGAATCAAAACTGCCCAACGCTTGTGCTTGCGGAGGGCAGTCCTGAATTTGAAAATTGTGGTATTATGAGTTGGCGCGGTGCGCGCTTCATTAATAATGCCCGCGACATTGGCCGCTATTGGTCACAGCGCTACGGCACTGCGGTCCCGCGCGGAACGGGACCCTTATAATAGCAAACCGATTTGGGCCGGCTAAATGTTAGCCCTGTGAGGGCGCGCCGATCGCTTCGCCCGGCGCGGGGCCAACGGCTCCAACGACAACGTCCGGGCTGCAGAAATTCGAAACTTCAGTCTGATTTCCGGTTTCCGGATTGGTCACGACATAAAAGACTTGCGCCTGTTTCATGACGATTTTCTGCTCTGTGCGCTGCTCAATCGGATCATAAGGTGGATTTTCAATCAAACTGATACCAACGACAGTTCTGGTCTCAGCCGGAATTTCTACGCGTTGCAGGTCCGACACCTCGTAACAGGCCGGTTTTACAGGCGCGATGACGACGGGTGTTTGAACCACTGGTTCTTCAACCTTGGGATTGCTTGCGCAAGCAGACAGTGTGACTGTCACAAAGGCGAGGGCTATGAGCCCTTTAAAGGATGTACGCATGATATTCTCCGAGTTGTAAGACGTCATATGTGACGATTCCGCCCAAATTACGACCAAATTAAGCTGTATTTTGGCAATTCTAAGCAGTTCGTTTAAGGATAGGGTTAAGGTTTTATTATTACAGCTTACAAACGCGTAACTGGCTCCAAGGGCAATGGGGCGCTAACGCCAGTTCAATTCGCCAAAGACCTATAGAAGGATTCACATGTTTGACGTTATATTTCAGGCCAGTCCCTTGGCTGACGTCCATAGCGGGGATTTCTCCTTTATCTCGCTTTTTCTGCGCGCGGATTGGGTTGTGAAATCCGTGATGATCCTGCTTGCACTTGCCTCAATCTGGTCTTGGGTCGTGGCCGTTGATAAATTTATCATGTTTGCCATGCTTAAACGCCGCGCGACAGCGTTCGAGGATACGTTCTGGTCGGGCCGGACGTTAGACGAGTTGGCAAAGGCCCTGGGGTCCGATACACGCGATCCAATGGCCCGTGTTTTTGCAGCCGCCATGCGCGAATATAATGAGAGCCAAAATGCTGCCGCGACACCGGGCGTCTTGGGCCGCTCCAACGCAACACATGAGCGTATCGACAGTGTCATGAACTTGGTTATCAACCGCGAACTCGCTAAAGCCGAGCGCGGCATGACGGTTCTCGCAACTGTGGCGTCGGCCTCGGTGTTCGTAGGCCTGTTCGGGACGGTCTGGGGTATTATGAATGCGTTCCGCGCGATTGCGGCCAGTCAGAATACAAACCTATCCGTCGTCGCCCCCGGTATCGCAGAAGCGCTCTTTGCGACGGCGTTAGGTCTTATCGCTGCGATCCCTGCGCTAATATTCTACAATATGTTTACGTCTGACCTGGACAAATATGGCGGTCGTTTGGAAGGGTATTCTGACGAGCTCTCTGCCATTCTTTCGCGTAAGCTCAGCAAAGGCGCGTAAAGATGGGCGCGAATGTCAAACGCGGCGTGGGCCGAAATTCAGGCCGTCGGCGTCATCGCCGCACAGCGTTGAATGCGGACATTAATGTAACGCCGCTGGTCGATGTCATGTTGGTGTTACTAATCGTTTTCATGGTTGCCGCGCCGCTGCTCAGCGTGGGCGTTCCGATTGAGCTGCCGAAAACAGACGCCAAATCCCTGCCGTCGCAGACGGAGCCGATTACGATTACAGTCAATGCTGTCGGTGAAATTTTCATTCAAGAAACCGAAATTGCGCTTGACGACATCGCCACGCGCCTCGTCGCCATCAGTAATAATGGCTATGACGAACGCATCTATTTGCGCGGCGACGGTCAAGCCAATTATGAAGCTGTCATGAAAGTCATGGCCCGCGTCAATGCCGCCGGCTTCTCAAATCTCGGCCTCGTCACCGACCCCGTGAGTTCGGGGAATTAAACTCGGCCTCCCCATATCCCTAATGCTGCATATCGGCGTTTTTGGTGGTTTCACCCTGTTTGCGGCTGAGGCCAAACCCCTGACCGAAGCTAAAGTCATACCCGTTCAAATCCTCACGGTTGCACCGGAAACCAATGTGTCTGCAGCGATAAAACGCCCCCCCAAACGCGTAGTCCCGGAAGAGCAGCCGGAGATTATGACCTCGCCGACGCCGATGGAAAATGCGGAAGAGATTGCACCGGAAGTCAAAGTCACCCCAAAAGAGCAACCCGTTGAAAAGCAGGCCGATATCACGCCTGAAATCACAGAAGATGCTGAAGCCATCCCTGAGCCGGAACCGACACCAGAACCCCCAAGTTTTGATCTGGATGCCCTATCGGGTCTCATAGATAAAACCCGCGAAACCGCGCCCGAAGCGAACCAACAGGTCGCACTTGAAAGCGAAGCCGCCCAAGCGCGGTTTGAGGAGATCGCCCGCCGAGCTGAGGGCGAGGGCAGCGGCCTTGCCGCAACGGAAGCCGATCTCGTGGCCAATGCAATGTATAGATGCTGGCGCATGCCCGCCGCCGCAAAGGACGCGGAAAACCTGCAAGTCCGCCTCAACGTCAAACTCGTCATCGGCGGTCACGTTGAGAGCGTGACCTTGATTGATCAAGCCGCGTCGCGGCGTCTGTCGCCCGGAAATGAATATTGGGATGTGGCCGAACGCGGCGCCATCGCAGCCGTTAACAAATGTGCACCTTATGATTTCCTACCTGAGGAACGTTATGGTGTATGGAGAGAACTTATCTTGAACTTGCGCCCGCAATTGTAAAGACTGCCCCTATGACACGTATCACGCGAATTTTCCCGATCTTGGCCGCATGGCTGCTGGCTCTCTTCCTGAGCTTGCCGGCTCAGGCCCAATTAGAAATTGATATTACCAAAGGCAATCTCGACCCGGTGCAAATCGCTGTGCCGAATTTTCTCGCCAACACGCAATCCGAACGGGAATTGGGGACTCAGATTGCGCAGGTCATCCGGGCTGATTTGGAACGCTCCGGCTTGTTCAAAGCCCTGGATTCTGCCAGCTTTTTGGAAACCCAAACGAATATCGACTATAAACCGACCTTTTCCGATTGGCGGGTGATTAAAGCGGATGCCTTGGTATCCGGCCGCATAAAAACGGAAAGCCCGAGCCGTATTCTGGTCGAATTCCGCCTGTGGGACGTCTTCGCCGGACAGCAGTTAAAAGGTGTTCGTTTCGCAACCACGCCCGATAATTGGCGGCGGACTGCGCATAAAGCGTCTGACGCTATTTATGAGGCCTTGACGGGGGAGGGCGGGTATTTCGATTCTCGTATCGTGTTCATTGATGAGCGAGGCCCAAAAACAGAAAAAACCAAACGGCTCGCTATTATGGATCAAGATGGAGAAAACCCGGTTTATTTGCTGGGCGGATCAAACCTTGTGTTGACCCCGCGCTTTTCGCCAAGTTCTCAGACCATCGTTTATATGAGTTACGAGAACAGCAATCCACATATATACCTGCTGGATATCGAGACAGGTCGCCGCGAGTTATTGGGTGATTTCCCGGGAATGACCTATGCACCGCATTTGTCGCCTGACGGGAACAGTTTGATTCTGACGATGGAACGCCGCGGAAATTCAGACATTTACGTCATGGATTTGAAATCCCGCAGCACAACCCGTTTAACGACTGATCCGGCAATTGATGTCTCTGCCAGCTATTCGCCAGACGGGAAGAAAATCGTGTTCACGTCTGATCGAGGCGGCTCGCCACAGATTTACACAATGGATGCCAATGGAAAAAACGTGAAGCGGATCAGCTTTGGTAAGGGCCGTTATTCTGCTCCGATATGGAGCCCGCGCGGTGATAAAATCGCCTTCGCTCACAGTTCAGGCGGCAAGAATGGTATCGGCGTGATGGATGTCGACGGGAAAAACGATCGCATTTTGACAAATAGCTATATGGACGAAAGCCCGACCTGGTCACCCAATGGCCGCGTTATCATATTCTCCCGCGAATACCGCGGAAGAGAGGGGAGAGTTGAGGTTTGGTCTGTGGATCTCACAGGGCAAAATTTGCGCCGCGTGGAGACGCCGGGAATGGCATCTGATCCGGCTTGGTCGCCGCTTTTGAAGTAAAGGCGCCGCGCCCAACCTGACGAATTTGCAACGCAATTCGGGCAAATAATCGAAATTCAGCCTTGATTGCGCCTTAAACCCTGCGTTTAAAGAAGACTGCGACGGGGCAAAATTAAACGCCGCACAGAATGGAGAGACAAATGAAACTTTATCTTATGGGCGGCGCAGCTCTTTTGGCTCTGAGCGCATGTGCAACAAAACCTGATCCGGTGCCGGAGATGCCTGCACCAAAACCTGTTGTGCAGGCTCCGGCCCCGGACGCCATTAAACCGACACCGCGCCCCCCTGTTGCTCAGCAATTGCCGCCCGTAGTCCAAAGCGCACCGGATCCTAACCTGCCAACTCCCGGGTCGTTAGAGGATTTCGCTTATCAATCCGGTGGCGAGCCGCGCGTCTTTTTTGGGTATGATCAATATCTCCTCTCTCAAGAAGCCAGAGACGTTTTGCGGCGTCAGGCTAATTGGATGAAGATTTACCAAGACGCGACGGCTGTTATCGAAGGTCATGCCGATGAACGCGGAACGCGCGAATATAATCTGGCTCTGGGCGCGCGCCGTGCGGACAGCGTTCAGGCTTTTCTCATTAGCGAAGGCATTTCGCCTAACCGTCTGCGGACAATATCCTATGGCAAAGAACGTCCAATTGACGCTAGATCATCCGAATCCGGTTGGTCGCGTAATCGGAACGGTTTCACAAATTTGCGGCTGGGCGGCGTGAGCTAACGCCAAACTAAACGAAATATTAAATTCGCATTCATAACCCTGACCGCGATTTAAGTCACAAAACTCACCACCGTCGGCTAAGCTGGCGGTGTTCGTTTATAAAACCCGGTCTTGGGAGACCAAAATGAAAAACCCTATGAAACATATCTGCATTGCACTTTTGGCGACCAGCTGCCTGATTGCAGCGCCCGCACAGGCACAGTCTAAAAAAGACTTAGCCGCCCAAAACGCGGCTCTTGCGGAACGATTGGCGCGGCTGGAATCGCGTATGTTGACCGGGGACCCCGCTGCAGAACGGCTTATGGCGCGGATTGATGCGCTGGAAACAGCGCAGCGCGCCTTGCGCGGCGAGCTGGAACGCGTCGCCTATGAGCGGGACGGCCTGAAAGGCGAAGTCATGCAATTGCGCACCGAGCTTCAAATCATTCAAGATATGGCTGGCCGGATGCGCGTGCATTTGGACGCTGTGGATTTGATCGCCGAAGAACAAACCCGTCCTGTTGAAACGCGGCGCGGCCCCGTCACGATGGGGCCAACGACACCGCTCGACCCACTCGGCGGCGCGCCTACATTCGGGCAGCGGCCCCTTGTCCTTGGGCAAAGTCAGTCAGCCGCACCCGCCATGCCGTCAAATGATGTCGCGCAATTGGGCCAACGCGGAAAACGCCTCCTTTCCGAAGGTGATTATGCGGGCGCGCAGACTTCGCTAAAGCAATATCTGCAATTCAATCCGGACGCAGCGGATTATGGTGAGATGAACTATTATCTCGGCGAAAGCTATTATGTGCGGGGCGGATATGCTGATGCGGCGGACGCTTACATCACAAGTATGAAACGCGATCCGCGCGGGGTGAAAGCGCCGGATGCGATGGTGCGCCTTGCCGGCGCGTTACGTCAGCTTGGCAAGACCAGCGATGCCTGCGCGACACTGGCAAGCTTGCCGCGTCAATATCCTGAGGCGTCTGCGACAGTCACGAGTAAAGCCAAGCTGGAAGCTGCACGCGCGGGCTGTTAATCCGTGCATCTGCTGTCCGTTGAAAGCGAGCGAGCTTCGGATAATAGTCAATTGAAGCCCGGTTTTGGACTCCAAATGGACAGGAATTGCACAACAGGGTGAATGTCCCACCCGTATATCCACCTTCGCCCACCGCGATCGCTTTTTCCGGCGGCGGCGACAGTACGGCTTTGTTGCACGCGTGCCGTGACGTTTCGACGATTACACATGCCTTCATTATTGACCATGCGCTGCGAGACGGCAGCGCGGAAGAGGTGGCTGAAGCTGCGCAATTCGCCCGCTCTCTAGGCTATGAGGTCCGAACGCGGCGTTGGCAGCACGGCGGCATCACCTCCGGCATTCAAGTCAAAGCCCGGGAGTTTCGATATGCCGCCATGGGCGAGATGTGCCGCGCGGAAAATCTCTCGTTTTTAGTGACAGGGCATACGCAAGATGATCAGGCGGAAACCCTTTTAATGCGCCTCGATCGTCAGACAGGGTGGCGGGGTTTGGCCGGAATGCCGATCAGTGGCTCGGGGCAGTTATGGCCGGCCTTAGCCGGGGTCTCGCTGATCCGTCCGTGGCTCGATGTGTCCCGCGCCGAAATTCGCGCCTATAATGCGGCACATGATTTGAGATTTGTTGACGATCCGTCAAATGAGAATCGTGACTTTACCCGAGTTCGCGCGCGACAAGCCTTGGCCGCCGATCCTGATTTGCGCCACGATTTGATTGTCCAGCAAAAGGCGGCGCGCGAGAGACTGCGGGCCGAGCACGAGCGTCTCTTAGATTGGATGGACCTAAACGCAGTTTTCAGTCCACATGGTTACATCGAAACTAAGTCTGTCCCGCCACCTGAATTGCTGCTGCATATCTTGAACGTAGTCTCTGGCGGGGGCGGGCCGATTGATGCGGCGAAGCGCAAGCGGCTCTGCGCCGAGATGGCCCGACGAAATTTCAAAGCGGCGACCCTTTCGGGGGCTTGGGTTATTCGCAAGAAGCGGTTGTTTGGTCACAACTATGTGTTTCTGCGCGATAGAGTCGCAGTAACGGGGCGCAAGGACTTGGCGAAACTCACGCCTCAGGTTTTGGAGAAAGGGGCTTTCTCGCTTTGGGACGGCCGATTTTTTTGCGAAGCGAAAACGGATGGCATTCACGTGGAGGCCGCGCAGGGGCATTTGCAAACCCTGCGTCAACTCTCTGAATTTAAACCACTTTTTGACCTACCAGCCGAGGTGCGTCCGACGCTCCCCGTGTTCTTTCACAAGTCTAAACCCGTAGGATTTGGAACCTGTGAAACGGATTTCGTCTCCGCAAACGCCAGTTCGGAGTCTCGCTTGCATAGCCTATCTTGAAATCCAGACCCTGTCCGGGTTTGAACCGTATGAAAACCATATGAGAACGGTGCTTTGTTTTGGCGTTCCGCATCCCATATGCTAGACAGATAAAATAGCCGACTCCCGTAAAGGTCCGAACCGCATGAAAAACGCCAATACTCGCAATTTCATTGTCTGGGGCATCGTCATTGCTCTCCTGCTCGCCATGGTCGTGGCTGGAAATTCAAACTTTGACGCTCCGTCCAAGGACGAGCTCACATATTCCCAACTGGAAAATCACGTTAATTCGGGTGAAGTGAAATCCGCAGTAATTGATGCAGAGCGCGGCGTTATCACAGGCACGCTCACGAATGGCGAGAAATATTCAACGAATATTGGACCGTATAATCTGGACGCTGATGAAGTGTTTGAGGGCACGGATATTCCCTATGAGTTCAAAGAGCAGACAAATCCAAGCCTGCTCGGCAGCGTCCTCGTCGGGATTTTACCTATTCTCCTCATCGCCGGATTGTTCCTGCTGTTCTTCCGCAATATGCAAGGCGGCGGGCGCGGCGGCGCGATGAGCTTTGGGAAATCCAAAGCCAAGCTGCTGACGGAAAATAATCAGCGCAAAACCTTTGATGATGTGGCGGGCGTGGAAGCCGCGAAAGAAGACCTAAAAGAAGTTGTCGAATTCCTGCAAGATCCAACACGGTTCACACGCCTCGGTGCGCGAATCCCGACAGGGGCTCTGCTTGTGGGTCCTCCCGGTACGGGTAAAACGCTTTTAGCGCGCGCCGTTGCGGGCGAAGCGGGCGTTCCGTTTTACACGATTTCCGGTTCTGACTTTGTTGAAATGTTTGTCGGTGTGGGCGCGTCCCGCGTGCGCGAAATGTTCGCCGAAGCGCGCAAGCAGGCGCCGTGCATTATCTTTATTGACGAGATTGACGCCGTCGGTCGTCATCGCGGCGTCGGGACATCCGGTGGCCACGAAGAACGCGAGCAGACCTTGAACCAACTCCTTGTTGAGATGGACGGCTTTGAAGGCGATGAGGGCATCATCATTATCGCCGCAACGAACCGTCCTGACGTGCTCGATAAGGCGCTGCTGCGTCCGGGCCGTTTTGACCGCCAGATTGAAGTGCCATATCCCGACATTCAAGGCCGCGAGAAAATCCTTGAGGTCCACATGAAGGGCAAGCCCATCGGCGCGGATGTGAATGTGCAATATGTCGCGCGCGGCACGCCCGGTTTCTCGGGTGCGGATTTGATGAACCTAGTCAATGAGGCTGCGCTTTTATCTGCGCGCCGGAATAAGCTAAAAATCACGCAGCGTGAATTTGAAGACGCGCGTGATAAAATCCTGATGGGTGCAGAGCGGCGCACCCTGTCTATGACGGATGAAGAGCGCGAGAACACCGCCTATCATGAAGCCGGTCACGCGATTGTCGGCCTTAATATGAAAGGCAGTCTGCCGATCCATAAGGCGACAATTATACCGCGCGGCCGCGCTTTGGGCATGGTGCAATATCTGCCGGAACGCGATCAAATTTCGCAATCTCGTGAGGAAATGATCTCACTTATGGCCATGGCCATGGGGGGACGTGCGGCGGAAGAACTTCACTTCGGATATGACAAAGTCACATCAGGCGCGAGCTCCGATATTGAGCAAGTAACGCGCATCGCGACATCTATGGTCACGGAGTGGGGTTTATCTGACGCGATTGGGCCGATTGCCTATAAGCATACGGACAGCAATTCCTTCGTGCCGGGTATTGGTCGAGGATCTGCCATTTCGCCCGATACAGCGAAACTGATCGAATCTGAAATCAAACGCTTCATTACAGAGGCGCATGAGAAAGCGCTGAGCATCC
>Ga0209831_1000767_pt1 | contig 30683 bp, 29 predicted proteins | sample Maine_Asex4_meta_FD_187451 | JGI IMG/M metagenome (GOLD analysis project Ga0209831, IMG submission 187451) | Marine algal microbial communities from Maine, USA - Maine_Asex4_metaG (SPAdes) (version 2) | ecosystem: Host-associated > Algae > Red algae > Unclassified | place: Maine, USA | collected... | reverse complement strand
ACCCCCACCGCAACGGCAACGGTCACTCCCACCACCGCCATCCCAACATCAACCCCGACGGTGGTCCCCTCCGCGACACCAACCAGCACCGTTACCCCGACGCCAACACCAACGGTCACGTTGGTGCCAACGGCCTCTCCTGCCCCAACGGCCGCGCCACCGCCAACACCTCCTCCGACGGCGACACCTGCCCCCACGGCCAGCGCAACCCCAACGTCGATTCCAATCGTGATACCGACGCCGATTCCCACGGCGACTCCCGACCCATCTCCCACTCCGGTCCCGGTCGCAACGGTGGTGCCGGAACCGACTGCGGCACCCACGCCCACCCGCAAGCCCACCTCAACGCCAACCCCAGCACCGCCGCAGGAGATGGCGTTTGCAGACCGCGGCGCCCCGCCGATACTCGTGGTCCGAACCTCGGGTCGCCACCAGATTGACGTGGTTGGAATTCCACTCGAGGTTCTTGGTGTCACACCGGCAACCAACGGTTCGGCGTCAATCGTCGATGGCCAACTCATCGTGGACATTCCCGACGGCGGCACCGAGACCTTTACCTTGACCGTCGGCGTGGATCAATCCGGTGCCCGCGTCACCGAGACGGTCATCGTCAGTCCCATCCACCTGGTCGCCAGCCCCGAGCTGGCCGAGTCCGCCGCTTCCATCGCTCCCGAAGGATCTTCGCTCGCCGACGGTGATGTCTCGGACTCTTCGACCGAGGACGCGGGCCGGAGGGCCATGACCCGGGTGGACACGCTCACACCAAACCTCGCAACACCGCCGGCCTTACTGGCGCTCCAGGACCTCAAGCTCCCCGTCTTTGAACTCTCGGCCGGCGCACTTCTGAGTCTCCTGGCGGCCCTTGTTGCGCGTCGGCACCTTTCCCGGAGCACCTACCTGGCCGTCGACAGGACCGACCGCGCGTCAATGGCAGCTGCAAGACTCGACGGCGGACAATTCAACCTGCGGCACAACGCCCGCGGGATCTGGACCAGCGGTCGCACTCGGAACACGACCATCGAAGTGGAAACGCCCAATGGCAAAGCCTGGGTTGAGCGAGAGAATCTGGTCCGAGAGTTGGACTGAGCTGAGTGCTCACCATTGGGTGAGACGCTGGGGCCATTCGGCCCAGACACATCGCTCGGACTCACGACACAGCACTTTTGAGCCGATGGACCCCGGGTGGGGACGCCATCGTTTTCAATCCAAAGCCCGGCTCCGCTGGCTGTACGCGCACCAGTCATTGTCGCCTTCGGAGCGGCACGACTGGTGCTGGTCGCCATCTGTCTCGTCGCCCTGTTCAGTCGAACCGAAAGCGGCAGCTGGTCCACCCTCGCTGCAACGGCGCTCTGCGTTCTGGGATTGATTCTCGGAGTCGGAGCTCTCGCCTCCTATCGCAAACGCGAAGACACACCCGACATCGGGTCATCGAAGAGCGCATCCGCCGCCGCCGCCGTTCCAAATTGGATGTACATCCTGATCGACGCAGGACTGGCGCTGGCCATCATCTTCCTGGTCGAAGCTTCAGCGGCGCCCCTGGCGTGGGTCGCCCTCGTCATCCCGGTCGCCGAAGCAGCGCTGGCTTGGGGGGTCGTAGCAGCTGGAACCGTCTGGTTCGGGCTGAGCCTCGTGCACATGGCCTATGTGGTACTGGCCACCGAAGGTTCCACCTCGGTCACTCTTGCGATCCAGCAGCTCCTCGCAGTGCTGCTGGTCGCTCTTCCCTCTGCGCTCCTGATGACCTCGGTCCGATCGCTGCTGCAGCAGGTCACCGAGGACCACGCCCGCAGCCTGGTTGACGCCAGCCGGCTTCAAACAGTCGCCATCTCAGCGGAGAAAATGATGGCCAGTGACTCGGCCAACGAAGTTCTCAGATGCGGAGTCCAGACCGCAATTGACGTGGGATTCGACACGGCGGACATTGTCATAACAGAAGGCGACCGACACCGGGTTCTCGTCCACCATGGCATGGCTCGAAACCGGACAATGCCGCCCGAACTTCTCTTCGACGCAGCCACGTCCACGTCGGGCACCGTGGTTCTGACCCCCGACTCCGATGACAATCGCCAGGCCCTCCACCTTGCGGAATTCCAATGGGGGGCTGGCGTTCACCTCAAGTCCTTCGGACTACCGGGTCAGGCTGTTCTCCGAGCGTGGTCAGATTCACCGATCGATCCGGGATCGGAAGGCGAGCTGCGTCGCGTGCTCGCACTCCTTGCAGCCCAGGTCGGCACCATTCACTCCAGTGCCGTCGCCAACCAGTGGGCGAAGGACGAAACCGAGCGCCTCGCCGTGGCCGCCGCCACTGACCCCCTGACCCAGTTGGCCAACCACGGTCAGGTTCTGCGCGAGGTGACCTCGATGCTGGCCCATGGTCACGAAACAACCATCTTCTTCCTCGACCTCGACCGCTTCAAGCCCATCAATGACACCTACGGACACGAAGCCGGCGACCAGGCGTTGGTGATCATCGCCCGTCGGCTGGTGGAACGACTTCAGCTGGCGGTCGGCGACGCAGGCCTCGTTGGCCGCATGGGCGGCGACGAGTTTGTAGCCGTCGTGGCCGCCCAGGCGCTGACTGAGGCAACGACGGCGTCGCTCAGTGAGGAAATCGCGGAAGTGGTTCAGGAGCCAATTGCCATTGGACCGACCACGACGGTGAGCGTGGGAGTAAGCGTGGGAGTCAGCAGCGGCGGTCCCGAACTCAGCTCAACGGAATTGTTGCGCCGAGCCGACAGCGCGATGTATTCAGCCAAACGCTCCGACGATCACTGGCGACTCTGGAGTCCCGAAGTTGACATCACTGCGGCCCACGCACAGGCGGGCGGCCGATGACGGTCCACGCAGCCCGCCCCAAGGTATCGCGGTCGCGAAGCCCGCTGATTCTCAGCGCCGTCGTTGGTCTGGCGTTTCTGCTGTTGATTTCGGCCATATTCACGGTGTCCTTCAAGGCCCGGGAACTGGCTCGCAACGCCGAGAACTCCCACCAGATCACCGAAGTCCTCCGGCTTGCGGCAGCCGTGCGGAGCGATCTGAGTCTTGGATCGAACCTTGAAACAATCGCGGCCGCAGGCCTTGATGTATCGAACCTTCAAGAAGACATTCGCGCCGGGACGATCCTCAACCTGGCCACATTGCAGGAGGCGGTTGACGATCTGAACCTGGAATCGAGTTCGGGCGCAGTGCGCTCGGCCAACCAGTTCACCGAATCCGCAGCGCTTGAAATGGAAGGATCAGAGGCCCAGTACCCGGAGCGCTACCAGGAGCTTGTCAGTGCTTTGAAGACTGAACGAACTCGGGTACAGGCGGAAATGGCGAGTCAGAACACCACCATGAACCGGGTCGGTTCCACGACCGCCTATGGCATCGCATTCCTGCTGCCCGCACTGGCGCTGTACCTGTTCGAGGCCCTCCGCCGCTTCAGCCTGCGCGCCGATCTGAATGAGCGCCTGGCGCTGGAATCTGCCGATCGTCAGCAGGCACTGGCGTCCCAGAGTGCCCACGTCAGCGACCTGGTCTCGCGCAGCCTTGTTGATCTGCAGAGAGTTACCACGTCAGCCGATGGCTCTGCTGCACTCGCTCGAGCCTCGCTGGAGGTGCGGCGTCTCCGAAACTCCGCGCTGGCATCTGGCGCCACCGTGGCCACGGTACTCCGGTCGATTCACGCCCGCGAGCTGATTGATCGAGCGATCGCCGAGAGCAGCGTGACCGATATAGGCGTGCAATTGGCATTGACTGAAGAGGCGGTGATAGCCGACGAGGAGAACCTGAGATTCGTCCTGGTGGAGCTCCTCCACAACGCCGCCCACGACGCCGGTTCAGAAGTGCAGGTCACCGGATACCAGCTCGACGGTCAGGTCGTATTGTCAATCCTCGACAACGGCCCGGGACTGCGCCCCGAGGTTGAACGAGCGATCTTCACCGATGACCGGTTCGTCATCCGTCGGGAGACCGCTCGAGGTACCCATGGCAGCGGGCTGCGAGCCGCCCGCTCTCTGCTTGAAGCCATGGGCGCGTCGCTGGACTACGAACGGGAGTCAGGCATGACCCAATTCACCGTGTCACTCCCGCTTGCCATGGCCACCGTGCCGGCCGTCGAAAACATTCCGCTCCCGATCGCCACCTGAAGCCGCATGGCTTTGCGTACCGCCAATCGCCACCCGGCTACGGCTCCATCGACCGGCTGGTGATCCCGTCGCCCCATTCCTCAAGAATGCGAACTCCCATGGGGGTCGAAGGTGCCCGCTCCACAAAGGGCCACAACTCTTCGGCGATCGCCCGCCAGTTGGCCGTGGCGTTCAGCTCCCCAAAGACCGCCAGCAGTCCCAGGTTGATTCGCTGCACGACGACATAACGCGGTGGGACATTTGTGTGCTTTGAAATGAGATCGTTCTCGCCGCCATTCGCAAAAATCTGGCGGACGGTCTTCGACGCATACTCCGGGGTCGTCGTGTAGGGACCATCGCGGGAGACGAACTCGTAGAAGTGGGCAAAGTACTCGCCCACCTGTTGGTCGGTAACCGGCGCGCCCGGCATCAACAGGTCCTGTGATTCGGCCAGTCTTCGAAACTGGGCGATGTCTTTGTCGATGACCATGGCCTGGATCAGTTCCATGAAGCCAACGATGTCAGCTGCGCAGTAATGCTTGACCAGGCCGAAGTCCAGAAACGTCACCTGACCACCGGGTCGAAAGATGTAGTTGCCGGGGTGAGGGTCGCCGTTGAACGCCCGGAGCTTGTACATCGACCCAAAGGTGAACCGGTACAAGGTCTCCGCGGCCAGGTCTCGCTCAGCCTGGGTCCATGTGAGTAACTCCTCGAAGCGATGACCTTCAGCGAGCTCGGTGGTGAGCACCCGGCCGGTGCTGAACTCAGGCAGGACAGCGGGCACATGAATAAACGGATGCCCGTCGTAGTAGTCCGAGAACAGTGTCTGATTCCTGGCCTCAAGCTTGTAGTCGACTTCTTCCACCAACCGGGTCTTGAGCTCTTCAACCAACGGCTTGGGGTCAAGAGAGGGAAACGTCACCTTCATCAAACGAAAGAGAACGTCGGCGTTCTCCATGTCGTTGCGGATGGCTTCAGCGACCCCCGGATACTGCACCTTGACCGCAACCGCCCGGCCGTCCTGAGTCAAAGCTCGGTGGACCTGACCGATGGACGCCGCGGCAATCGGCTCCAGATCAAACTCGGCGAAGACCGAATGCGGCGGGGCCCCCAACTCTTCGGCAACGGTGGCCATCAGCAGTTCGTTGCTCATCGGCGGCGCGTCCTGTTGCAGGGACGAGAGCGCTTTGCGTACCGGCTCGGGCAATCCCTGATCCAGGTAGCTGGCCATCTGGCCCAGCTTCATGAATGCGCCCTTCATGTTGCCAAGCGACGTCACCACCTGTTCCGCGGACTGCAGCTCGAACTCGCGGTCCAACTCCTCTTTGCGTTCCGCGCTGGCAAAGATGCGCTTCGCCTTGTTGACTCCCCACCCGGCCCCAACCTGGCCGCTCAGCCGGGCCAGTTGCGCATTCCGGCTGGCCCGTGAGACCCGGTCAACAGGGGCATCGCTGAACTTGTCTGAACCGGTCATCGCAAACACCGCACTTTCGTGGTCACAGCATTTCCCGAAGCTCACGCTTCAGGTCTTTGATCTCATCTCGCAGGCGGGCCGCGTACTCAAACTTGAGTTCCGCCGAGGCATCGTTCATCTCATCTTCCAATGTGCGGATCAGGCGCTCCAGCTGGTCGGCGGGCATCTCGCTGAAGTCCACCGCCGTCTGGGCATCCCGCTTACGGCTGCGCTTACCATCCCCGGGCGTGGGGGCGGTGGGCCTTTCGGCCGGCCGAAGGAACGCAAGAATGTCGGTGACGGCTTTGCGAATCGTCTGCGGGTTGATGTCGTGCTTCTTGTTGTAGGCCTGCTGCAGTTCTCGGCGCCGTTTGGTTTCGCCGATGGCCTTCTGCATGGACTTGGTCACCTGATCGGCATACATCACGACCTGACCATCGACGTTACGAGCCGCACGGCCAATGGTCTGAATCAACGACGTTTCGCTGCGAAGGAAACCCTCCTTGTCCGCATCCAGAATCGCCACCAGCGAGACCTCGGGAAGGTCCAAGCCCTCTCGCAGCAGGTTGATGCCAACCAGAACGTCAAACTCGCCCAGGCGCAGGTCCCGCAGGATCTCAATGCGTTGAATCGTGTCGACCTCGCTGTGCAGGTACCGAACCCGCACCCCCATCTCCAGCAGATAGTCGGTGAGGTCTTCGCTCATCTTTTTGGTCAGGGTGGTGACCAGCACCCGCTGATCCTTCTCCACCCGACCGTTGATCTCGGCCACCAGATCGTCGATCTGGCCTTTGGTTGGTCGGACGATCACTTCGGGATCAATCAGGCCGGTGGGTCGCACAATCTGCTCCACCACCTGGTCTGATACCGCCAATTCAAAATCTCCAGGGGTGGCGGACAGAAAGATCGTCTGGCCGATACGGCCCATAATCTCGTCAAAGTTGAGCGGCCGATTGTCGGCCGCCGACGGCAGTCGAAAACCGTGCTCAATCAGGACTTCCTTGCGCTTGCGATCACCCTCATACTGACCATGGAGCTGGGGCACCGCCACATGCGACTCGTCCATGATGGTTATGAAATCATCCGGGAAGTAGTCCAGCAGCGTGGACGGAGCCTCCCCCGCGCTGCGACCGTCGATGGGCGCGCTGTAGTTTTCGATGCCATTGCAGAAACCCAGCTCCTGCATCATTTCCAGGTCGTACTCGGTGCGCATCCGGAGGCGTTGGGCTTCCAGTAACTTGCCGTCCTTCTCAAAGCTCGCCAGTTGTTTCTGCAGCTCTTCTTCGATGCGCCGAATCGCTCCCAGCATCCGCTCCTCACCGGTCACGTAGTGCGTGGCAGCAAAGACATCCAACTGATCCAACTCGGCCAGGCGCTCCCCGGTCAAGGAGTCGACCCGGAGAATCCTCTCAATCTCGTCGCCGAACATCTCGATGCGTACCGCAAACTCCTCGTAGGCAGGATGAAGCTCAATCACGTCTCCTTTGACCCGGAAGTTGCCTCGCACCAGATTCATGTCGTTGCGGTCGTACTGCATGTCGATGAGGCGCCGAAGGATCACCCGCTGGTCGATCTCTTCGCCTTTGCGCAGCACCAACAGATTCTTCTTGTATTCGTCGGGCGCCCCCAGGCCATAGATGCACGAGACCGAGGCAACAATGATCACATCGCGACGGGTCAGCAGCGCCGACGTGCTGGCGTGGCGGAGCCGATCGATCTCATCGTTGACCGACGAATCCTTCTCGATGTAGGTGTCCGAGGACGGCATATACGCCTCGGGTTGGTAGTAGTCGTAGTAGGAGACGAAATACTCAACCCGGTTGTTGGGAAAGAACTCTCGCAGCTCGTTGGCCAACTGGGCCGCCAACGATTTGTTGGGGGCCAGAACCAGTGCTGGCCGCTGCGCATTGGCGATGGTCCACGCCATGGTTGCACTCTTGCCGGAGCCGGTGATTCCCAGAAGCGTCTGAAAGTCATCGCCGCGGGCCAGACCTTCGGTGAGCGCTGCGATTGCGGTGGGTTGATCGCCGGCGGGTTCAAACTCGGTGATCATCTCAAAGGGGATGTCGCGGGGTTCGCCCACGACCCACGGTTCAACGGCTGCCATGGTCCCAGACTACGAGTAGCTCCCACGCTACGCGCGGCCGAATCAGTTGGCCAGGGCCACCGAGTCCGAGCTCACCAGGAGTTGCGTTACCTGGCCGTGAGCGACGTCGCCGTAGCACTCCAGACCCGTGAAGATCGAGAACTGTGGGGTCATCAGCGTGGGTTCGGCCACCGGACTGAACGTGTGGGTGAAGGTGAACTCGCCCACCACTCCGGGCGGTGGGCCACCATCGGGTGAGCTTTGGAGGCAGCCGTCAAACACACACGCGTCAGCATCGCGGGTGCCGTCGCCCCACACCATCGCCGTGCCGCAGGCGCCGGCGGTCCAACCATCCCGGTCCGTCACAAGAAGCGTGATTTCGACAGTCAATCCAACAACGGAGCCTCGAACAAACTCGACCTGTACCGGATGGTTCTCAACGACAAATGGCGCCTCATCAATCGGCGCCTCGGACCCTGATGCAACCACAACGTCGGCATCGGTGGGTTCATCGGCCGCGCCGGCGGTGGTCTCCGAGTCTGCGGAGCCGCCGTCACTGGCGTCTTCAATCGGAGCCTTTTCTGACTCCGCGGAACTTTCTGACTCCGCGGAACTCTCTGACTTCGCGGAACTCTCTGGCTCCGCGGAACTCTCTGATTGAGCGGGGTTCTCTGATCCCACGGAACTCTCTGATTCTGCGGGATTCTCTGACGGCGTCCCGACGTCTGACTCGGCACCGTCTTCAGCGGCACCGTCTTCAGCAGGAGCAATTTCAGCAGGACCATCTTCGTCGTCCTCGACCGGTGCGGTCTCGGCGACGTTGTTGTCTGGTTCGGTCCTGGTGTCGTTGGCGCTGGTGTCTTCAATCACGCCGACGTCGCCAGTTGCGTCCTCCAACGTCTTATCAGCAGCCGAGGTTGCATCGGCGGCGGACGTCGGGGGCACGGGTGCATCCGCATCACCCGGAGCGGCACCTTCAGGTCCGCCATCGCTCTCGGTTGACGCAAACGAAGCGGCGCCTTGATCGGCATTCGCCTCGTTGGTAGCCGTCGATGACGCTGTCTGGTCGACAGGAGCAGCGGGGGCCGGTGACCCGACATCGTTGGTCGGGTCAGCCGAGGTGTTGTCGTTGGCGTGTGATGCCACCCCCGCATTGCTGTCTTCCGACGTGGTGACCGGCACTGTGGTTACCGGCACTGTGGTTACCGGCACTGCAGGAGACAATTGGGCGGTCGGCTCTTCGGCGTCGCCATCGGGCAGTGCGGCTTCGGCGGCCTCGCTGGCTTGGTCCGGTGCTGACAGGACTGGCTCGTCATCAACCCGTGGGGTGGCAGAACCATCGCCCGGTTCGGGATCGGCGGCCGCTGGCCGGCGGCGGTCGACGGTGGCTTCAGAGGACTCGGATGCTTCGGGGGCCGCTGTTGGTGGTGGCTCGACGGTCACGTCGCTCTCGGGTTCCTGATCAGTGACCTCAGGAATGTCTTCGGCTGCGATACTCAGACCGGGGTCAAGCGCAATCTCCACCGATATGAAGTTGGGACTGGCATCGGACTCATCCGCATTGTCCGATGGTCCAAGGAGTGAAACGTCGCCTTCGCGCACTTCGGGGGCGGTGGCCACTTCAATCGTCGTGGGGTCCTCCCCGGGACCGGAGGCATTCACCAGTGGGTTGACCAACAAGAAGCTGGCACCGGCAATCAGCAGCACGGGTCCACCAACCGCTGAGCGTCGACGCCAGACTTTGGCCTTGACCGACCGGCGCACAGTTGACAGGTGCGCAGCATCAAAGTCCCCATGCGCGTCAGAGGCGCTTCGGTCGACGTTGGGGTCGCTCATGACAGCGACGTCCGCAGATTGGTCAACGCCCGGGAGGCATGGGTTTTAACCGACCCCACCGAACAGTCGAGGATTTCCGCCACGTCGGCTTCGGGGTAACCGGCCAGGTATCGCAGAACAACAACCTCGCGTTGACGGCGCGATAGCCGAGACAAGGCATCGGCCAGCGCCAGACGCTCAAGAACCGGTTCGCCCCGGCCCGCCCGGTCGAGCACTTCGGCGTCGAGGTCCTGGTGGCGGCGACGACGCCAAACATCAATGGCTCGATTGGCGCTGACTCGTGAGACCCACCGTTCGGCATCGCCTTTCAGACGCCACCACCGGGCGTAGGCCTTGGAAAGGGTGTCCTGGGCGACATCCTCGGATTCGGATCGGTCACCCAGAATGCGATAGGCGACTCGATACGCGATGCGGTACAGGTCGTCGAAGCTGTCGTCGAAGCTGTTGGTATCGAAGGTGATGCTGGCCACAGGTGTTGTTCGATCTCGGTCTTTGCAGTTTCTTTGGTAGAGAAGCGTCTTTGGTAGAGAAGCGTCATTCGTAGAGAAGCGTCTTTGGTAGAGAAGCGTCTCCAGGAGAGAAGCACGGCCTCTCGGAGAGAAATCGAGGTCTCGATCAGTGTAAACCGACCGGAGGGATGAAGAAGGGCGGCGCCGTGCGTGTGCGCAGAGGTTACGGAGGGGAGGTAACACCTGTTGTCGAGCGGCGCCGCCCGTTATGTGTTCCACGGCGCAGCAGCCCAATTCGTTGACACGCAGGTCAGAAAAATCTCGGATTTGTTCGGATCTGCCAAGAACCCGGGCGACCGGCTGCCCGATCAGTCCAGTGTTTCGGGCGACTTGGCGGCGTCAGCTTCCTCGGCCCGGCTCCGGATGGTCACCAGATCGGTGCCGGGGGCGGGTCGGTCCAACGTGAGAATCCAGTCCCAGCATCGGTCCACTTCGGTGGCGAGCGCCGCAAGGTCGGCACTGTTGTCCAGCAAAAAGTCAGCTTTCGCGGCTCGGTCTTCGCGTGATGCCTGCTTGCTCACCCGGTTGCGAGCATCTTCTTCGGTGAAGCCGCGAAATGTCATCAACCGCTCGACGGCCGTCTCCACCGGGGTGTCGACAACGATCACCGGCAATCCCTTGTAGTTCGACTCAATCAGCAACGGAATGTCCAGTAGGACCGTCTGGTCCGTCGGAATGAACGTGCGGCGTTGTCGAGTCATCTCCTCGTTCACCGCCGGATGAACAATGTCGTTCAGGGCCTTGAGCTCATCCTCGTCGGCGAAGACTATGGTCGCCACTGCGGCCCGATCGAGACTCCCATCCGGGTTGATGATGTGGTCGCCAAAGCGCTTGGCCATGGCAGCCAGAACCGGCGAGCCCGGCGCTTGCACCTGCCGAACAACAAGGTCGGCATCGACAAGTTCGGCACCGCGAGCGACCAACATCTCCGCAACCGTTGACTTGCCCGAACCAATGCCGCCAGTAAGACCGATTTCCAACATCTCGCCAGCGTAAACCGTGCGACTAGTCCAAAGTAACGATGCCGAGGCGGACGGAGCGGAGTACGGCCTGGGTCCGGTCGCGGGCGTCGAGCTTCTGGTAGATCGATGCCAGGTGATTCTTCACCGTCTTCTGAGAGATGTACAGCTTGCCCGCTACTTCAGGGGTTGAGCATCCGTCGGCAATCAACTGCAGCACTTCGGACTCGCGCTTGGTCACCCGGTGAGCGTTGGTTTGGGTCGGCCGTCCCATCGCATCGGTTTGGGCAACCGAAGACCCGCCGGAGTCGATCCCGGCCGCAGAACGACGCACCTGAGCCAACAGATGCGGCTTGAGTTGCGGGGCAATGACTGTTTCGCCAGCGGCGGCCAATCGACTGGCGGTGATCAACTCTTCAATCGAGCAATCCTTGACCAGAAAGCCCGAGGCGCCTGCGCGAATCGCCCGGGACAGCAGGTCGTCATCGTGGTGCATGGTCAACATGACCACCCGGGTCTTGGGGCTTTGCACCAGAATCTCTTCGCATGCGGCGATGCCGTCAAGGTTTGGCATGGTGACATCCATCAGCACCAGGTGCGGCCGGTACTGCGCAGCGAGGGTCACGGCCTCTCGACCATCGCCCGCCTCGCCCACCACAGTAAAACCATGCTCGGTGAATGTCTTTCGCAGGCTCTCGCGAACCATGCGATGGTCATCGGCCAAAAGAAGGGTGACAGGCATGCATCATGTATCGGCCCGACCCGCCAATACTTGAGCTTCGGGCCCCCAAAACGGGCAATGCCCGCCGCGTGTGCGACGGGCATTGACAGCAAAAACCAGCGGGAAATTACTCGGCTGGATCGGCCTCTTCCGGAGCTTCATCTGGAGCAGCTTCCGGAGCCGCCGCGGCCTCGGCTTCCGGGGCCTCAGCTTCCGGCGCCTCAGCTTCCGGCGCCGAATCTGGAGCAGCTACTTCCGCAATCGGGTGAAGGATGCCATCGCTGTCCTCGTCCGACGGGGCTTCTGATGTGTAGGCGGGTGGCTGTTCAGCCTGTGCGGCCTCGTACTGGGCAAACTCTTCGGCCCAGGCAGCCTGGGCTTCGGTCGAAACCTCTTCACCGGCGCCACCGATGTACTTGCCCTCAGCGTCGTAGGCGTGCTCGCCAAAGTGCTCCTGGTACTGCGCGGCCACGGTGCCACCTTCGGCAGCCTGCTTGATCGACAAGCTGATCCGGCGGCGCTGCAAGTCAAGATCGATGATCTTGACCCAGAGTTCTTCTCCGGGGCTGACCACTTGCTCGGGCAGTTCGACGTGGTGCGCCGACATCTCCGAAATGTGGACAAGACCCTCAATGCTCTCGCCGACCTGGATGAACGAACCGAAGGGAACAAGCTTGGTGACTCGGCCGTAGACGAGTTCGCCGACCTTGTGGGCAGATGCAAACTCCTGCCACGGATCCTGCTGGGTTGCCTTGAGCGAGAGGCTGATGCGCTCCCGGTCCAGGTCGACCTCGAGTACCTGAACGTCGACTTCGTCACCCACCTGCACGACCGAACTTGGATGGTCGACGTGCTTCCAGGACAGCTCGGAAACGTGGATGAGTCCGTCCATGCCACCAAGATCCACGAAGGCACCGAAGTTGACCACCGAAGACACAACACCTTTGCGGCGCTCGCCGGGCTTGAGGTTGTCGAGGAATTCTTCGCGCTGTTCCTTCTGGGTCTCTTCGAGCCATGCCCGGCGGGAAAGCACCACGTTGTTGCGGTTCTTGTCCAGCTCGATGATTTTGGCTTCCAGGTGCTGGCCAACGTAGGGCTGAAGATCGCGAACTCGGCGCAGTTCCACCAGCGATGCGGGCAGGAAGCCCCGCAGGCCAATGTCGACGATGAGACCACCTTTGACGACTTCGATGACCTGACCGGCCACCATGCCGTCTTCTTCTTTGAGCTTTTCGATGTTGCCCCAGGCTTTTTCGTACTGCGCCCGCTTCTTGGAAAGGATCAGGCGACCCTCTTTGTCCTCTTTGGTGAGGACCAGAGCCTCAACCGCTTCGCCCATCGTGACCACTTCGCCGGGGTCAAGGTCATTGCGGATGGAAAGTTCGCGGGCGGGAATGACGCCTTCGGACTTGTAGCCGATGTCCAGCAGGACTTCGTCGGCATCGACCTTCACCACGGTTCCGGTGACCATTTGCCCGTCTTCGATCGACACGAGGCTGGCTGTGTAGAGGGCTTCGAGCTCCTCATCGCTGACTTCATCAGCAACAATCTGGCGCGGTGTGTACTCGCCGGTCGCCTCGTTGAACTCGCCAACGATGGTCTCGCCTGCTGCGGACTCGGTTGCTGGCGGTTCCGCAACCGCGGTTGCGGTTTGTGCGGGAGCCGGGGCCTCTGTGGGAGCCGCTGGTGCTGGGACCTCTGCAGGTGCAGCAGCCGCAGGTACTTCGGGGGTGGGTGTGGTCGTATCGGACACGGATGACTTCTAACTCAACTGGGGAACAGGACAGGTTTGGGAATGTGTTGCCGAATGGCAAAACGGCGAGAAATCTCCCGCACGCTCAAACACACCGCCAGCGTAACCAGATGACACCGAAAAAGGCCCGTAAGGGCATGAAACCGACCAGCGCCTACCCTTTGGCGTCTGCCCAGTTGGGTCCAAACGCAAGGTCGACTTCCAACGGCACTCGAAGGTCAAAGGCGTCGCCCATCAGGTCGACGACCATCTGAGCCACTTCGTCCTTCTCTTCGGCGGGTACCTCGAGCATGACCTCGTCGTGAACCTGCAAAGTCAACCGGGATGCCAGCTTCCGGGTTTGCAGGGCCTCATCAATACGCACCAGTGCCACTTTGAAGATGTCCGCAGCGAGCCCCTGAATGCCAGCGTTCATGGCCTGGCGCTCCCCTGCCTGTCGAATGCGAAAGTTCGGTGAGCTGAGCTCGGGAATCTTGCGCCGGCGACCGAAGAGCGTTTCGGTGTAGCCGCGCTCGCGCGCCTCGCTGACCGTGTCTTCCATGTACTGCTTCACAGCCGGGAAAGCTTCGAAATAGGCATCCAGAATTTCCTGCGCCTCCGACGTGGGGATCGACAGGCGTTGACCAAGTCCGTAGGCCTCCATGCCGTAGGCCAGCCCGTACGAGACCATCTTGGCTTTGGACCGCTGCTCGATCCTGACGTTGTCCGGGTCGATAGCGAAAATTCGAGCCGCCGTGGCGGTATGGATGTCATCACCGGCTTCGAACGCGCCAATCAGACCAGGGTCTTGCGCCAGGTGAGCAATGCAGCGCAACTCAATCTGGTTGTAGTCGGCCACCAGGAGCTCAAACCCGTCGGCGGCCACGAAGGCCCGGCGGAACGTTCGGCCCATCTCAGTCCGGACGGGAATATTGTGCAGATTCGGTTTGTCCGAGCTCAGACGACCGGTTCGAGCCACCGTCTGGTTGAAGGTCGCCCGAATGCGGTCACCGTCGCCAATCTCGTTGACCAGTCCCTCGCCGTAGGTTGACCGCAGCTTCTCCACCTCGCGATACGACAGCAAATGTTCGACAACGGGATGCTGGTCCCGAAGCTTCTCCAGCGTCGCCGCGTCAGTTGAGTAGCCGGTCTTGGTCTTCTTGCCCGGCGTCAGCCCGAGCTTCTCAAACAGGATCTCGCGGAGTTGAGGCGTTGAGTTGACGTTGAACTCTTCGCCAGCTTCATCCTGGACCAACTGCTTGAGCCGGTTGGCCTCGGACCCCAGATGGTCACGCAGACGCTCCAGTTCTGCCCGGTCCACACCAACGCCAATGTGCTCCATGCGCGCCAGCGCAGCGATGAGCGGCACTTCGATCGTCGTGTTGAGGTTGTCGAGGCCCTGAGTTTCCAGCGCTTCGGTCAACGGCCCAACCAGAAACGCGACGGCAATCGCCTGGCGGCCCGTGATCTTGCCCACCGAGTCCGCTTCGTCGGCGTCGGGGTCGCCCAGCGCCAACTGACCGGCCGGTGGCGCGTCGGACTCCGGGAGCTCCATATTGGCGTAGCGCAGCAACAGGTCTTCGAGCGCATAGCCCGAGTCGGCCGGATCCAGCAGGTAGCCGGCAATTGATGTGTCGAGGGCCAACGAGCCGACCGTGAAGCCCTCCCCCAACAGTCCTCGCATGGCCGCTTTGGAATCGTGCATGGCGACCGGTGCGGTGCCGTGAGCCATCAGTTCGGTCAGCGCAGCGTGCAACTTCTTGTCGCCAAAGAGCTCCTGCGGCAGGTAGATCACGCCACCGTTTTCGGCGTCGGTGACGACCGCAAGACCCGTGACCGCCGACGTGCCCGGTTCGTCGGCCCACGCAACCGCCATCGCCACGGTGGCTTCTCCGGATGCCAGCGCCGTGACCTGCACCGCGGCCAGTCCGGGATCATCAAGCTCGGTCACTTCGGCTTCGATGACTTCGGCTCCTCCAATCGATGGCCCCATGTCGATGCCAACGTCGATGGACGACAGCGCGTCGGCCAGCCGGTCATAGAGCGTGCGGAACTCCAGAAAGTCGAACAGCTCCCGAACTTCGTTGGGGTCGAACCCACCCATGCGAAGTTCGTCGACCGACACCTCCAACGGCACGTCTCGAATCAGGACCATGACCTCTTCGTTGAGCCGAACGTTCTCCTCGTTGGCCGCCAGGTTCTCGGTCAGCTTCGGCGTGTGGTCATCCATGTTCTCGTAGATGCCAGAGATGCCGCCGTACTTGTTGATGAGCTTTGCGGCAGTCTTCTCGCCAACTCCGGGGACCCCGGGCAGGTTGTCTGACTTGTCGCCGCGCAGGGCCGCGTAGGGCACGTACAGATTTGGGTGCACCCCGGTACGTTCTTCGATTCCGGCTTCGTCGTAGAACGCATAGTCCGAGACGCCACGTTTGTTGTAGAGCACCTTCACCCACGGGTCTTCGACGAGTTGGTAGGAGTCACGATCGCCGGTGACAACGATCACGTTGCACTCGCGATCTCGACCTTCGGTGGCCAGGGTGGCAATCACGTCATCTGCTTCGAATCCGGACCGTTCCACAATCGGAATGTTGAGAGCTTCCACGACCTGGCGGACCAGTCCCAGTTGCTGCAGGAGGATGTCGGGCGCCTTTTCCCGGCCGTCCTTGTACGTGCTGACCCGTTCATGGCGGAACGTCGGCTCCGGAAGGTCGAAGGCCACCGCAATATGGTCAGGGGTGTGATCACGAAACAGGTTGATCAACATCGCCGTGAACCCATAGACGGCATTGGTCACCTGACCACTGGCGGTTGCCATGTCGGCCGGCAACGCAAAGAACGCCCGATACGTCAGCGAGTGCCCATCAATGAGCATCAGCGTTGGGGCCGGCCTGGCCTTCTTCTTTGTCTTACTCATGAATTACTCAGACTTGTTGGATGGCTGCGTGCAACGCTTCGGCTGAGCGGAGCGAGGACGAACGATAGTCACGCTGCGTGCAACGTTTCGGCTGAGCGGAGCGAGGACGAACAATAGTCACGGCTGCAGCGTCTTGTTGATTACTCGTTGGGCGGCGTCCTTCATCGGGATCCGATGGGACATCGCGGATTTTTGGATGAAGGAGAATGCGTCGGCTTCTTTCATGGCGTAGCTGTCCATCAGAAGACCTTTGGCTCGGTCCACGACCTTGCGGACCGCCAGCTGTTCGCGAAGATCTTCCAGCTCGCGGGTCAGTTCCCGAGCCTCGGCAAAGCGGGTGTGGGCCAGTGCAATGGCCGGTGACAGGCTGGCCTGTTCGTACGGCTTGACCAGGTAACTCATCACGCCGTACTCGCTGGCCCGCTGCACCAGATCCTGCTTGCTGAATGCGGTCAGGATCAGAACCGCACAGATCAGTTCTTCGTGCACGGTCCGTGCGACTTCCAAGCCCGACAACCCCGGTGGCATGTTGATGTCGAGGATCGCCAGGTCCGGGGTCAGGGTGCGAACGGCGGTGATGGCATCCTCGCCATTGCCGACGTCGGCAACGACGATGTGACCCATGGCCTCAAGCGTCTCTTTGAGGTTGAGGCGGATGATCGATTCGTCTTCGGCGATGACGATCCTGAGCGGGGTTGGGGCGGCGCGTGGCCCCGTCGCTTCGGCGTCGCTCATGGCAGTTGGTCCAACAGTTCGTCCTGGTTGCTTTCCAACTGCGCTATCTCGGTGCGAACCTCGGCCATGTGTCGCTGCATCGCTTCGCTGTGACGCCGGGTGGTCCGAGAATCTTTGTCCGCCTGCGGCGTTTCCGAAACCATGGCCCGAATGCGAGCATCTTCGGCTTCACTCTCCAGCTGCGAGTACTGCTCCTCGCTGACGCGGAGCTCTTCACGCAGCGACTTCAGCCGGCCGGAAATCTCAATGAGACGACGTTCAACAAGAGGACGAGACATGTGCCGCCACGTTACAGCGGCCAACGTTGGAGAAAGCGACGCCAGTCCCACTGCGTCACTGCGGTGCCCGAGGTGGGACTTGAACCCACACGACCCAAAGGCCGACGGATTTTGAATCCGTTGCGTCTGCCAATTCCGCCACTCGGGCCAACGACCGGAAACTCTACCGGTCTTCGCTCGGGAGACGCACATGTTTGATCCACATGTTCAGCCGAACTGCATTCGCATCGTGGCGCGTTGCTCGCATTCGGCCGACGGTCGTGCGACGATGGCCCGAAGGAGAGATTGAGTGATTGCGTTTACGTTTCCCGGACAGGGAGCACAGAAGTCGGGCATGGGTGCACCGTGGCAGGATCACCCGGCATGGGAACTGGTGGCTCAGGCGTCAGAGATTGCGGGCCGAGATGTGGCGGCCCTGCTCCTCAGCGCCGACGATGAGGAACTTCGTCAGACGCGAAACGCTCAACTCGCAACGTTCACTCTGAGCGCACTCATGGGACGAGCGGTGAGCGGAGCCGGTCTGCGCGCCAACGTCTTCGCCGGCCACAGCCTTGGCGAGTACACCGCCCTGACCGCTGCGGGCGCCCTGGAATTTGCCGATGCGGTACGACTGGTGACCGAACGAGGCGAGGCGATGCAGGTTGCGGCGCAGGAGAACGACGGGACGATGGCCGCGATTCTCGGTCTCGACGATGCCGAGGTCGAAGCCGTGGCCGAAGCGATCGACGAGTTGTGGGTCGCCAACTACAACGCGCCGGGCCAGGTGGTCATTGCCGGCGGCCCAGACGCCATTGCCGCCGGTTCTGAAGCAGCCAAAGCGGCGGGGGCCAAGCGAGCGATGGCGCTCAGCGTGGGCGGCGCCTTCCACTCTCCGCATATGAGTCCGGCCCAGGAACGACTGGATCAGGCGCTCAGCAACACGACACTGCACAAACCCACCGCTCCGGTGTGGAGCAACGTGGACGCCCGTGGTCACACTGTCGGCGACGAACTGCGCGAACTCCTGGGCCAGCAGCTGACCAGTCCTGTGCGATGGAGCCACAGCGTGGCCGACATGGTGGCTGCCGGGGTGACCACGCTGGTGGAGATCGGCCCGGGAGGCGCGCTGACCGGAATGGCCCGGCGCATCACCAGCGACACGACTAATCTCAAGGTCAACACCCCCGATGACATTGCGAACGTCATCGAAACCATCGCTGCGGAAGGATCGTCAACATGACCAGTCAGCCGGCCCGTGGTTCCCGTATCAGCGGCTGGGGCTCGGCGCTGCCGGACAAGGTCGTCACCAACGATGACCTGGCCAGGTCCCTGGACACTTCGGATGAATGGATTGCAGAACGGACCGGCATCCGTCAGCGCCACATCGGGACCAGCACCGCAGATCTGGGAACCGAAGCAGCGGCCAAGGCGATTGCCAGCGCTGGCATCGATCCCGCCAGCATTGATCTGCTGATCCTCGCCACCACCACCCCGGACAAACAGTGTCCGGGAACCGGGTCGGTCATTCAGGACCGGCTGGGACTCACCTGCGGGGCCTTTGACCTGCAAGCCGCCTGCTCAGGTTTTGTCTACGGAGTTTCGGTGGCCGCCGGGATGATCGCCACCGGCATGAACACCATTCTGCTGATCGGCGCCGAGACCATGAGCCGCATCACCGATTGGGAAGATCGCAATACCGCGATCCTGTTTGGCGATGGCGGCGGCGCGGTGGTCATCGAAGCCACCGACGGGCCGTCGTCGGTTCTTGGAACGTCACTGGGGTCATACGGCAATCATGAGCGTCTTCTGTATGCAGACCATGACGGTGGATGCCTGATCATGGAGGGCAAGGAGGTCTTCCGTCAGGCGGTGAAGGTCATGGCCGACTCCAGCCGTGAGGCCATGGAACAGGCCGGCGTCACCATTGACGACATCGCGCTGATCGTGCCCCATCAGGCCAACGTTCGCATCATCGAAGCCTCGTGCCGGCGACTCGGTATTCCCATGGAGCGGGCCGCAATCGTCCTCGACCAAACCGGCAATACCTCGTCGGCCTCCATACCGCTGGCCCTGGTGGACGCGCTCGAACATGACCGGGTCTCACCCGGCGACCTTGTCCTCATGGTCGGCTTCGGCGCCGGCATGACCTCGGCGGCGGCGGTTGTCCGCTGGGAGCCGTAAGCATGGCTGAATCGAATGAGAACGTGACCCCACCACAACGGGTGGCGCTGGTCACCGGCGCCGCAAAAGGCATCGGCCTCGGAATCGCCCAGGCGCTGGCCCGGCAAGGCCACAAAGTCGCCATCACCTACCGGTCAACCACCCCGGACCCCGCGGCCACCGACGGTCTGATGGCCGTGCAATGCGACGTCACTGACGCCGACCAGATCGACGCCGCCTTCTCCGAGATTGAGGAAGCGTTGGGCCCCATCGACATCGTGGTCAGCAACGCCGGAATCACCCGGGATGGCCTGCTCCTTCGCATGAGCGAGGACGACTTCACCACGGTGATCGATGCAAACCTGACCAGCGGCTACCGGCTGGCCAAACGAGCCACCAAGCCGATGATGAAAGCTCGCTGGGGTCGCATCGTGCTGATTGGGTCGGTGGTGGGACTTGCGGGCCAGGCCGGACAGGCCAATTACGCCGCCTCCAAGGCCGGACTTGTTGGCCTCGCCCGGTCACTGGCACGGGAGTTTGGCTCCCGCAATATCACGGTCAACGTGGTGGCTCCCGGCCCCATAGAGACCGACATGCTCAACGAACTTTCCGACACCCAGCGAGCGGCCATCATCGACGTTGTTCCGGTCGGTCGCGTCGGTCAGGTCAACGAGGTGGCCGCCGCAGTTGCGTTCCTCGCATCTGAGGATGCGGGTTACATAACGGGCGCGGTTGTGCCCGTCGATGGAGGATTGGGAATGGGCAGCTAGCCTCGCTCGTTGACCAATTGGTAAGTTAGTGAAAGCCCGGGCACCAACCGCCCGGGAAACAAAGAGAAGGAAGTGTTGCTGTGAGCGACGAGAATTTCGCCCGGTTCACCAAGTGCGCAGTCGAAGTGCTCGCCGTTGACGAGGCCAAGGTGACCAAGGAGGCATCGTTCGCCGATGACCTTGACGCCGACAGCCTCGATCTGGTCGAGCTGGTTATGGCGCTTGAAGAAGAGTTTGATGTCACCGTCGACGAGAGCGAGTTGGAAGGCATCGGGACCGCCGGCGCCGCCTACGATCTCATCGTCTCCAAGCTGTGACCCAAACCCGCCGCCGAGTAGTCGTCACCGGTATCGGAGTTGTCGGTCCCTGCGGCATCGGCCGGGAAGCCTTCTTTGACGGGCTGCTGGAACCACCGGTCACCCCCGAGCGCGTGGTTCCCGAGTTTGATCTGAGCCCGTTCTTCGAGAGCCCAAAGGATTCTCGCCGTCTGGATCGGTTCACCCATTTCGCTATGGCGTGCGCGCACGAAGCCCTGGAGCAATCCGGTGACCTTGCCCTTGATCCCACGCGTGTCGGAACACTGATCGGCACCGGGGTCGGCGGGCTCGACTCCATCGAAACCCAGGTCCTGGTCCTGCAAGAAAAGGGACCGCGTCGGGTGAGCCCGTTTCTGGTCCCGATGATGATGGCCAACGCCGCCGCGGCCAATGTGTCCATGAAGTACGGCTTTCAAGGCCCCTGCGAGGCCACCGTCACCGCCTGCGCCGCCAGCAATCAGTCCATTGGCAACGCCGTCAATATGATCCGCTGGGGTCTGGCCGACGCCATGATCTCCGGCGGCTCCGAAGCGCCCCTGACGCCCACCGGGCAGCAGGGCTTCATCAACATGACCGCCACATCATCGGCCGGCATCTCCCGCCCCTTTGACGTCGACCGCGATGGTTTCATGCAGGCCGAAGGCGCCGGCGTGCTGGTGCTGGAGGAGATGGAGCACGCCAAAGCGCGGGGCGCCACAATCCTGGCCGAGGTTGCGGGTTACTCAACAAACGCGGACGCGCATCACATCACCGCGCCCGCCCCCGGCGGGGTTGGTGCCAAGCGCTGCATGCGCGACGCCATCGCCGACGCCGGACTTGAGCCGTCAGACATCGCCCACGTCAACGCGCACGGAACCTCAACGCCGCTCAACGACGCAGCCGAAGCCGAAGCTATTGCGGAGATCTTCGGTAGCCCTGGACCGGCAGTGACCTCCACCAAAGGTGTGACCGGCCATGCGCTCGGCGCAGCCGGCGCGCTCGAAGCGGTCGCCGTTGTCATGGCCATGCAAAGAGGCATCATTCCCCCGACTGCGGGCTACGTCAACAAGGACCCGGAACTGGCCGAGGTGGACATCGTCCACGGCCAACCTCGAGCTTGGGAACCGGCACCGACCTTGTCAAACTCGCTGGGGTTTGGCGGCCACAACGCATCGCTGGTATTCACGCCAGCTGAGTAGAGCGCAGCGCCCGCTCGCTGGCCTTCACGGCGCAGTCGTCAAACGGCGACGAACATGAGGTCGCAGGAGCAGGCGAGTTCGTTGTTGACCGTGGCGCGGCCGGTGGCTTTGCCGGCTCGGGCCGACATGCGGGTGACCGTGATCTCCAAGTCGAGGCGATCACCGGGCACCACCTGGCGGCGGAATTTGACCTTGTCGAGACCCCCGAACATCGGAATGCGACCATCGAATGCGCCGGCCGCCAGGACCGCATAGGCGCCGAGCTGGGCGATCGACTCACACATCAACACTCCGGGCAGCGTGGGGCGACCGGGAAAGTGGCCGTCGAAGAAGGCCTCTTCGCCGGTGAGTTGCCAATAGCCGACGGCCGACACGCCCGGCTCAAATGCGGTGACTTCGGTGAGAAACAGAAACGGATCCCGGTGCGGGATGACGTCCCGGGGCGCAGGCAGTGGTTCGGTGGTCATGACGACGCTCCTTTGCTGTGTTCACGCTCGCGCACACGGTCCAGCAGCCGGGTGGGCGACTCAACCGGTTTGACCCTGGGCCAGGCGCCCTCGATACGGCCCGTGGGACTCGCACCGGTCTTGTCAGCAACGCGGCGCACCCGCTGGCGTTTGTGGGCGGTGAGCTGTTCTTTGTCTTCATGCTGATTCAGCAAGGTGAACGCCGGAGCGCGATCTCCCACGTTCAGCATGGGTTTGGTCGGTTGGGTTTGTCACAAGCGGCTGCCATGGCCCGACCATAGGGCTGAAAACGAAACAGCGGCAGGACCCCGAAGGATCCTGCCGCTGATCAGTTCAAACCCAGCTGGTTCAGCTGCCCTTGGCTGCCTTCTTCAGCTTGGAGCCCGCAGTGACCTTGATGGCCTTGCTGGCAGGAATGTCAATCGGTTCGCCGGTGCGAGGGTTACGACCTTTGCGGGCGCTCCGGTTGGTGCGTTCGAAGGAGATCCATCCCGGAATGGTGATCTTCTCGTCACTGCTGCCTACGTGCTTGGATACGACCTCAAACATCCCGCCGAGTGTTGCGTCGACATCGCTCTTGCTAACACCACTTTGCTCGGCGATTGCATCAATGAGCTCTGCTTTGTTCATCGTCGTTCCTCCTGTGGAATGCGACTCGTTGTATTGGGCCGCGAACTGCGGCCCGTTCAGTGAACCCCAGATGAGTCCGCTAGGGAGGTCAAGTCAAGCATTTGCAGGCCCTTTGGCGCAGAAAACCCGGAATTTCTGCCGTTTTTGGGGCGAAACAGGCCGAAGATCGCCTGCAGATCGGTGCTGAACAACGCTCATCGGGCCGGAGGTCGTTCGTTCAGGACCCCGAATGGGCCCCGTCCTCGCTGCGGATCGCGTCGATTTCAGCCCCGCACACCGGTCGACAAGGGGTGCGTGGTGGAGCCGAGACCACGGCCGTCGCCCGGGGCGGAGCGCTATCATCTTCGCAATGGTGGAATCACGGCCCGAAGCGCCCACTCGCAGCAGCGAGGACCCGTTTACCGACTTTGTGCTTCCGGAGCTCGAAGTGATGTACCGCGTGGCCCGCTCGCTTACCCGCAATCCCACCGATGCCGAAGATCTGGTGCAGGACACCCTGATTCGCGCCTACAAGGCCATCGACCGCTTCGACGGTCGCTATCCGCGGGCCTGGCTGCTCACGATCATGCGCAATGCCCAGCTGAACCGGGTTCGCCGCAAACGACCCGAGCTGATGCGGGACCCCGATCTCACCATGAAACGGGTCGCCGACACCTCCGAGGAGGGGCGCAACGTCGAAGATCAGGTCCTTGGAAGCGTCTTCGATGAACGAGTCGAAAGCGCACTCGTTGCGCTGCCGGAGAAGTTCCGCACCGTGATCGAGATGGTCGACATGAACGGATTGGCCTATCAGGAGGCCGCCGACGTCATCGGCGTGCCGGTGGGCACGGTGATGAGTAGATTGCATCGAGGGCGCAAGCGAATCCGCGACGATCTGGAGGCGTCGGGAATAACTCGGCGGTCCCCAGGGTCTCCTTCTGCACCGAGGCGCCAGAACCCCAAACCCGCCGGCGGCGACACCACCGATGATCGCTCCCCGGTAACCGTTGTTGTCAGCGAAGAAGCTGAAGCCAAAGAATGACTCCGAGAAGCCAAAGAACGACTCCGAGCAGCAAGGAGCAATTGTGAAGAAAATTCACCGCAGTGTTCTCTCCCGGATTCAGGGCGGGCCAAGCTGCAAAGAGATCGCCGACGTTCTCCAGAGTTTCCTTGACGGTGAGCTTGACAAAGGCGACATTCCCACCGTCCACGCTCACCTTGATGCCTGCCGCGACTGTGGACTCGAAGCCGAAACCTATGAGGCGGTGAAGGCCAGCCTGGCTGCTCACCGGGTGTCGGTTGACGCTCACGTCCTTCATCGGCTGCGAGACTTCGGTGCCCAACTGACCGATCGGTCAGGTATTGCATCCACCGTCGATGGCTGACTCGGTCGCCTCTGCACCGGCGTCCTTATCCGACAAGCCAAGCTCGACCGATCCCGATTCCACCGGCATCGAGGCGGTCACTCCGGTTCCTCGCGTCAGTCTGCCCAAACCGTCACGCCGCAATCGATGGGGAATGAACCCCGAAGACCGGGCGCGGGTGATGGAAGCCTGTCTTCTGCTTGAGCGGACCGGCTGGAAGCTCAACTTCGGCTGGATGATGACGATGGCCGGGTTGGTCGCCATCATGGGACTGGCCGCCAACTCCGCCGCTGTCGTCATCGGCGCCATGCTCATTGCCCCGTTGATGACACCGGTGCTTGGAATCGCCGCATCCATTGCGATGGTTCTTCGGGAGGCAATCATTCGCTCGATCATCACCGTTGTCCTTGCGACGGCCGGGGTGGTCGGCCTCGGCTACATCTTCAGCTTCCTGCTGCCCGGGGATCACATGCAGTCCAGCGAAATCCTGGCTCGCACCTCGCCGGACATCAAAGACCTGGGGGTAGCCATTGCTGCGGGTCTCGCCGGTTCCTACGCCACCGCACGACCCGATATGTCCAGCTCACTCCCCGGCGTCGCCGTGGCCGTGGCGTTGGTGCCACCGCTGGCGGTCATGGGTTTCACGTTGCAAGCGGGCGCATGGCGCTTTGCTCTGGGCGCCACGCTGCTGTACGTCACCAACCTGGCCTGCATCGTGACCATGAGCACCATCGTCTTCATCTCCACCGGCTTTGTCCCGATGGAGCGGCTGGCCGCCACCCGCGGCCGAGTCATTTTGGGCAGTGCCATCGCCATGGGACTGGTGGGTCTGGTGGCAATCCCGCTCACCGTCAGCAGTATCCGCTCCTCCGCCACCGCAAACAAGATCGACGCCGTTCGGACCGAGATCGTCCGATGGAACAACAACAGCAACACCATCGAGAATTGGGAATACTTCGGCAACTTCACACAGATCGCCGTTGACCTCGAAGGCAGCAACGAACCTCAGGACACGCAAGCGCTGGAAACAGCGCTCGAGGCCGCGTTGGGCTCCGACGTGGAGCTTGATGTGCGGTGGACCCAGGTACAGCGCAAGAGCATCGGGAGCGACAGCATTGTCTATGACATCAACAAAATCGACGACGTCATCAGCGAGTGGCTGACCTCGACCACCGGCGCGGCTGACTGGGCCGCCGAACCGGTGCTTGACAACGACGATCTCCTGACCGTCACGGTGACATCCACCGAAGCGCCTCCTCCGGTCCTGACACTCACGGATCTGCTGGAGGAGAACTTTGGTGCCAGTCCGGCCACCGAGATCGTGTGGGTGCCTCGGGCTGTCGAACAGCTCCAACAGCTCGAATCCCAAGCCGCTGCCTGGGCATCCGAGCGAGGCGTCCGAGCAGAGGAAGTTCACCAGTTCCAGAGCGACACCGGCGCCACGATCATCGATGTGGATCTGGTCGGCGAATCCGTTCCCGAAATCGACTCATTGAAGGCCGAACTGCGCGCCATCGCCGGCGCCGACGCTGACGTCCGGGTGTGGTTTACCCAGCGAGTGCGGGTGCTGCCAGTCACGTCCACGCCGGTCCCGACCGTGGAACCGACCCCGGTGCCAACCGTCGCTCCCACCGAAGAGCCGACCCCGAGCATCCTGTTTGGCCAACCGCTTGAGCCCGGTGACGGTTGAGCGGTGAGAATGGTTGAGCGGTGAGAGACCTTCTCCTGGACCTTGTCCTCCCGAAGACCGATCGAGCGGTGTTCATTCAGGTGGGTATCGCCGTCCTGTTCTGGGGCCTGGCCCTGATTGCGGTCCGCCACCGCCGCAAGGAGCTGCGACAGCTGATTCTGGGACTTGCGATCATGACGATGGCGTGGTTTGCCTTCCGCACCATCCACTAGTCACAACCGCCTAATCCGGCGGGCTGGGCATTCCTTCTGTCATAGTGGCCGCGGCTTCCGCTTCAAAGTCCGAGGCGGCGGCCCGAGCGTTGGCGACGAAGTCCCGGATGGCGAGCGCGTCCTTTTGACCCGGGCTGCGTTCCACCCCCGACGACACGTCAACGCCCCACGGTTTCACCTGACGAACCGCATCGGCCACATTGGACGGCCTCAAACCACCGGCGACCATGACGCTGAGGTCATCCGGAGTTTCGGACGCAAGCGCCCAGTCCCAGGTCTCACCCGAGCCGCCTTTCACCGCATCCACCAGGATGGGGTTGGTTCCCCAGTCGTTGGCCCGGCGTACCTCGTCGGAGCCGGCCACAAACGCTTTGATCACCCGTGGGATCCGTTCGGAAATCCACATGGTGTCTTCCGGTGACTCCCACCCGTGAAGTTGAGCGGCACTGAGTCCCTGACGGTTGACCGTCCGCACCACCTGATCCCGGCTCTCATTGCGGAACACGCCAACGGTCAGCACCGACGTTGGGATGCGCTTGGCAATGTCACCGGCTCGAACCGGGGCGATCTGGCGGCTTGACGGAGCAAGCAGGAACCCAATGGCGTCGGCCCCCATCGCCACCGCCACCAGCGCATCATCTTCGTTGGTGATGCCGCAGATCTTCACAAACATGGACAGGACAGTTTCAGGTCAGCGCAGACCGCGCAAATCCAATACGGCTTGGCGAGGATCGCCTGATGTCACCAGTGACTCGCCAACCAGAACGGCGTGGTAGCCGGCGTCGGCCAGTCGTCGAGCATCATCAGGACCCCGAACCCCGGACTCGGCCACCCGGACCACGCCGTCCGGCATCTGTGATGCCATACGGACGGCCCGATCGGTGTCGACGGTGAAGGTCACCAAATTGCGTTGGTTGACTCCCACCAGAGTGGCGTTCACCGCCATAGCCCGTTCGAGTTCGGCTTCATCGTGGATCTCCACCAGCGCGTCAAAACCGATGTCTGTGGCCAGATCGTGAAAACTGCGCAGCTGCTCATCATTGAGGGCGGCAGCAATCAACAACACCGCGTCGGCACCCATCGCCCGCGCGTCGTAGACGTCGTTGCGGCTGATGGTGAAGTCTTTGCGGAGCACCGGCAGCGACACCGCTCTCCGGGCCGCCTGCAAATCGGCGACCGACCCGCCGAAGTAGTGCTCATCGGTGAGCACGGACATACAAGATGCGGTCCCCGCCTCGTACAGGCGGGCAAGTTCGGCCGGATCCAAACTGGCAAACAGGTCCCCTCTGGACGGGGATCGCCGTTTCACCTCCGCAATGACGGCCAGACCGTCGGCTTCGGCCAGGCGGTCACGAAACCCGCGGGGTGCCGGAGCAGCGAGTGCCGCGCCGCGACACTCGTCTTCGGTTCGGGTGTCGGCGGCCGCCGCGTCTCGGTGGTCGGCCAGAATCTTGTCCAGGTACGTCGCAGACGGCATCGTGGGGATCGTAGATGGCGGTCAGCGTCAGGCGGTGCCGTTTCACCAAATACGCAGCTACACCGGAAACCCTGCCGGTTGAGCCCCGGAGGAACGTGTCAGAGCCGAGGGTCTCGCTCGGCCAGGGTCATGGCGGCCAATGGGACCAGGAAGAAGCTGGCAAGGGCAAAGACGCCGAGCATCAGCCCAATGGTGAACATGCCACCACTTTGGAGAAGCGTTCCGACACCCGCCACCACCACCGCGCTGATCAACGAACCCGCCGGCAACATGGTGAGCCACCGGGGCAGGCTCTTGCTGCCGCTTTGCGGCGTTGGGTCCAAATCAAAGTCTTCAGGTTCACTCGTATCAAATGGCTCCCACTCTCGCGAGGTGGCGCTGGTCCCGCCGGTGTGACTACCGCCGGAGCTGTCCGGAGCGGTCCCGAAGAGGAGCTTCTGGTCGTACGCTTTGCGCCGGTCCGGATCGCTGAGGGTGTTCCACGCTTCGTTGACGCGCCGCATGTTGTCCGCGGCCAATTCCTTGGTAGCGGCCTGATGGAAGTCCGGGTGGTACTTCCGAGCCAGCACCAGGTAGGCCTTGCGAACCGCAGGCGCGGGTGCGGCGGGATCCACCCCAAGAACGTCATAGAACGATTGCTTCATCGCCATCCTCTCGTGGTCCTGCTGGCCTCTTGCTGCTGACCGAGATGCCGGCGGCGGTCATTCGACCACCCCGCGCTGAGCGCCTCTACCTCAGGTTAGGGGCGCGTCACGCCCCACAGCACGATCTCACCGGGGCCATGAGCCAGCCGACCCAGCCGACCCTTTCGGGGAGGCCGGCAGTCAGGAGGCTTCGTTGACCGTGAAAGGAAGCGGCATCATGTGGCCAGGCTGCACCCCGGTCGGGGTTCGGACCCGCAACACCGAGGCGTCTTCGATGGCGCGACCCACGTAGGCGAGGGCCACCGTGGCGTCACGTTCGGGCGACCATTGCGCCGAGGTGATGGCACCGACGGACTTGGTCATATCTTCGTCGGTGGCAGCAAAGAGGTCGGTGGCGGGAAGGTCCGATCGCTTGATTGGTTCCCCTCCAATCTCCAAGCCAACCAGCCGGCGCGGCACGTTGCTGCCGCGGCTGTCCATACGCGCCACCAGTTCCTGGCCCGTGTAGCAACCTTTGGTGAAGCTCACCGAACGTTCAACCACGCCGGCTGCAGCCGGAATGGTCCGCTCGTTGAGCTCGGCTCCCATCAGGGGCTCCCCCGCTTCAATCCGTAGCAGGTCGAAAGCTTCGCAGGACATGGTGGGCGGTCGGTCGGCTTCGGGCAACGCGGCCTCCACCGCCGCGGTGGTGCCCAGCACATCAACGCCGGTTACCGTGCCCCACGCCACCGACGCAACCACCAGTTGGGACGTCGAAGTCAAACCTTCAACCAGAGCTGCGCTGTTCGGGCCTCGAAGCGCCACCGACATCCAATCCAGAGCGGTCACCGTTGCTTTGGTGCGTAGCAGGAATCGCTGCAGTCGCATGACCATCTGGTCTTCGGATCCGGCGTCGGTATCCAATACGAAGGCGTCATCGGCGGTGCGCGTGGCCCGCACAAAGACGTCCACCTTGCCCTGGGGCGCCAGAATCAGTGACCAGGCGGACGAGCCGACCGCCATGGCGGCCAGGTCCTGGCTGAGCTGACCTTGCAGGTACGAGACCGCGTCCGGCCCCTCAACCAGCACGGCCCGTCGAGTCCCGGGCAGCAGCGCCACCCCCGTGCGGAGTTGTGACAGTTCGGTGATCAAATCAGACATTGGTGTCTCCTGCAGGATCGTGGTTGGTGCCGGCGGCTCGTCGGATGGCCGCCATTTCTTCGGCTGCGGGGATTGCAGCCAGCAGTGCGCTGGCCTTGTGGAAGCACTCGTCGTTTTCGAGTTCGGGAACACTGTCGGCGACCACGCCGGCACCCGCCTGAATCGACACCTTGTTGCCTTGCATCACCATGGTGCGAATGGCGAGCGCGGTGTCCATGTTGCCCCGGAAATCGATGTAGCCAACCACGCCGGCGTACGGGCCGCGCTTGGTTGGTTCGAACTCGTCAATGATCTCCATGGCGCGAACCTTTGGTGCGCCGGAAACCGTGCCCGCTGGCAGCGTGGCTCGCAACACGTCGATGGGGGTGCGACCGTCAGCCAGGTCACCCGAAACCTGCGACGTGAGGTGCATCACATGGCTGTAGAGCTCCAAGCTCATCAGTTCGTCGATCTCCATCGAACCGAACGAAATCACCCGTCCAATATCGTTGCGAGCCAGATCGACCAGCATGACGTGCTCGGCCTTCTCTTTGGCGTCTTCGCGTAGCTCAGCACCAAGACGTCGGTCTTCGATGTCCGATGTGCCGCGACGGCGGGTTCCGGCGATGGGACGCGAGATCACCCGGCCATCGAGCAGTTGCACCATGGGTTCGGGGGACGCGCCCACCAGTGTCACTTCGGGCCGCCGGTAGAAGTACATGTACGGACTCGGGTTGATCTGGCGCAGCACGCGGTAGATGTCCAAAGGTGCGGCAGTGGTTTCCAGCTCGAACCGCTGGGAGAGCACCACCTGGAAGATGTCGCCTGCAAGGATGTACTCCTTGGCGGCGGCCACCGCCTGCTGGTAGGAGGCGCCGTCCATCGAACTCCCGGGCTTGGATACCGGCCCGTCCATTTCCGGCGGCAGGAACATCGGTTCGTCCAGCGGGTTGGCCCCTGATGCGGCCAACGCGTCGAGCCGAACCATCGCATCGTCGTATGCCGCGTCGATGTCCGCCTTGCTGCAGTTAGCGGGCAACAACACGTTGGCCACCAGGACCACCCGCTGTCTCCAGTGATCAAAGGCGGCAAGTTCGCCAATGACATCGAGAATTGCATCCGGCAGCCCAGTGTCGTCTTCTGGCGCATCTGGCAGGCGCTCGATCTCCCGCACCACGTCGTATCCCAGGTAGCCGACCAGGCCACCATGCAGCGGCGGCAGGTTCTCAACCTCCGGCGAGCTGAACGCTTCGAGCACCGCTTCCGCAGCGGCCAGAATGCCACGATCGAGGGGCACCTCGGCCGGGATTGAGCCTTCAATGGTGACCGCCGTTCCGTGCGCCACCATGGTCGCCAGAGGCCGGCGGC
>Ga0209831_1000766_pt1 | contig 30684 bp, 27 predicted proteins | sample Maine_Asex4_meta_FD_187451 | JGI IMG/M metagenome (GOLD analysis project Ga0209831, IMG submission 187451) | Marine algal microbial communities from Maine, USA - Maine_Asex4_metaG (SPAdes) (version 2) | ecosystem: Host-associated > Algae > Red algae > Unclassified | place: Maine, USA | collected... | reverse complement strand
CTGCGGTCGCAACCGCCAACGGCCTCGACATTGGACAGGTGAGCAGCGACGACGGCATCGGCAAGGTGAGCCTGGTGGGTGCCGGCATGAGGTCGAATCCCGGTGTGGCTGCCCAGATGTTCGAAACGCTCGCAGACAACGGCATCAACATCGAGATGCTGTCCACATCGGGCATCCGCATCAGTGCCATCGTCGACGCCGCCCGCGCCGAAGACGCCGTCAGCGTGCTGCACGCCGCCTTCGAACTGGACCGCCCCGTCTCCTGACCCCTTGACCGTGGGGAAATTCGGGCTTGCCCGCAGTCCGGTGGCGGTAGCGTGGTGGGCATGAATATCGGAATTGTCGGAGCCACGGGTCAGGTGGGCGGCGTCATGCTGTCGATCTTGGCTGAACGAGAGTTTCCTGTCGATGAGCTGCGCTTGTTTGCGTCGTCTCGATCGGCGGGGCGCACCATCGAATGGAATGGTCGAACCATCACCATCGAAGACGCTTCGACCGCCGATTACACCGGCCTAGACCAGGTGTTGTTCTCGGCTGGCAAGACCACGTCGGTGGCGCTGGCGCCCAAGGTGGCGGCCGACGGCGCCATCGTGATCGACAACTCCTCAGGTTGGCGTATGGATCCCGACGTGCCGCTGGTCGTGGCCGAAGTCAATCCTCACCATCTGGCCGAGATCCCCAAAGGCATCGTCGCCAACCCCAACTGCACCACCATGGCCGCAATGCCGGTGCTCAAGCCGCTCGCACTCGAAGCCGGCCTGAAGCGACTGGTCGTGAGCAGCTACCAAGCAGCATCGGGCTCGGGCCTCGAGGGCGTCGATGAGCTCGCCGCTCAACTCGAGACGGCGGGCGACCACTCGCGCCAGCTCACCTACGACGGCCAATCCGGCAGCTTCCCGGCGCCCAACAAGTTCGCTGCCACGCTGGCCTGCAACGTGGTCCCACTGTGCGGCGCGGTGGTCGACGACGGCAGCCTGGAGACCGACGAAGAACAGAAGCTGCGCAACGAGAGTCGCAAGATTCTCGATCTGCCCGATCTACAGGTCAGCGCCACCTGTGTGCGTGTGCCGGTCTTCACGGGCCATTCGCTGGTCGTGAATGCCGAATTCGACAACGAGCTCACGCCTGAGCAGGCAACCAAGATCCTGGCCGAGGCCGAGGGGGTCGTTCTCGATGAACTGCCCACGCCGCTCAAGTCCGCCGGGATCGACCCCACGCTCGTTGGTCGCATCCGACGAGACCCATCGGTCGAAAACGGTCTGGTCATGTTCGTGTCCAGCGACAACCTACGCAAGGGTGCAGCGCTCAACACCGTGCAGATCGCCGAAGTTCTCGCCCACCGCTGATCGCGTTCTTGAAAGAGACTTTGGAAGTTCTTGCCTACCGCCGATCCCGTTCGTGGGGGAGATCGCCGAAGTTCTTGCCTACCGCTGATCGCGTTCTTGGGGGAGACTGCACGTCTATGGAAATTGCTGAGTTCCAAGCCCTGATGGAAACGCTCTATGGAGCCGACGATCGCGAGCGAGGTATGCCCTCGACGGTGGCATGGTTGTGCGAAGAAGTCGGCGAGCTTGCTCAAGCGGTTCGCAAGGGCACCAAGGAACAGCAGCTGCACGAGCTCGGTGATGTACTCGCCTGGTTGTCGTCGCTCGCCAATCAGCTCGATCTGTCGCTCACCGACGCCGCAAACAGGTACGTAGAGAACCCACCCTGACTCACAGGCTGCGCACAGGTGGCGTCCTTATGGTGCACTCATGCGTTATCCCAAGATCACCAGCGGTCTCCTGATCGCTTCCATCCTTCTCGTTTCTGCGGCGTGTGGCTCGTCTGAGGCATCGCAAGCAGCCGCCCAGCCAGCCGACACCATTGCCGAATCGACATTGGTTCCCACCACCGAACCCGTCGAAACGCCAGCAGCTTCCGCCGACAGTTCCGAAACCGAGGGCGCCGAAGACGCGGTCTCGGCCTCGACCAGCGAGGTGCCTGTTGCTTCCACCGAAGCCGAAACCACAGGCACACGAGCGGGCGTAGCTGTGGCGCAGTGGGCCGACAATGTCTCGATCGAGGTCGGTGACTCGAGCTTTCGCTACGTGTCCAATGGCCTGCCGAGCCACGAACTGCCCGATCAGTTCCTGATTCCGCTCGAGGGCAACATGCCGCCATTCGATGGCGACGACATCAGCTCCGAGTTCGAGATCCGCGACACCGCCGGGCTCATCGTTGCCAGTCCACTCGACGTCGAGATCACACTCGATCCGGTGTACTCAGAAGAAGTCACCTTGACCAGTCTGAGCACGATCGGCGTGACCATCAGTGGGGCGCCGCTGTTCAACGACTACGAAGATCAGACACGTATCAACATCGCGCTCGACGACAACATCTCGCTCGACGGCGTGTTCTTCATCGACGCCTGCAACGGCCATCCGCTGGCATCGGGAGCGAGCTATCACTATCACGGCGTGCCCTACTGCGTGACCGACCAGGTCGACGTTGCCGGCGAGCACTCGACGATCATCGGCGTGCTGCTCGACGGGTTTCCGCTCTACGGCTCGAAGGACGAAGGCGGGGTCACCGTGACCAACGCCGACCTCGATGAATGCTCGGGCCACTTCGGTCCCACGCCAGAGTTTCCCGACGGCATTTACCACTACCACCTGACCGAAGACGCCAACCCCTATTCGATCGACTGCTTCCACGGCGAGATCGACTACGGCTCGGGCGGCGGTCAAGGCGGTCCTCCAGATGGCGGTGGCGGGGGCGGTGATCGCCCGGCCGGCGGTCCTCCAGGTGATGACGAAGGCGCTGCTGGTGGCCCTCCGGCTGAAGGTCAGGCGTCGGCTGATGACGAAGGCGGTGCTGGTGGCCCTCCGGCTGAAGGTCAGGCGTCGGCTGATGGTGAAGCGCCAGCTGGTGGCCCTCCGGCCGGCGGCGGCGCCGCTCCCGGTGCAGGACAACCTCCCGACTTCGCCCAAGCCGCCGCCACCCTTGGCGTGGCCGAGCAGGCATTGCTCGACGCGCTCGGCGGCCCGCCTCCCGATTTCGACGCTGCAGCCGTCACGCTCGACATCTCGGTCGAACGGTTGCAGGCGGCGCTCGACGCTGCGAGCTGAGTGGCAATACCTGGGCGTGCGCCGTGGATAGATTGCGGTCATGGACCGAGAACTCACCGAAGACGAGCTGCGACAAGCTGCAGCCGGTGACCTGTCTGTGCTGGCCGTGCTCATGCTTGTCGGCTCGGTCGGATTTGCTGCACTGAACCTGTGGGTCGGCACCATGGGCTGGATCGCCGCTGCGCTTGCCGTGTCGTCGACGCTGCTGTGGACAACCGGCCTGCTGCGGCGTAATGCCACGATCGCCGCCTTCGTGAAAATCGGCTTCGGGTTCAGCGGCCTGGCGGCGCCCGCAGTGGCGATCGTTGGCCTGCTCCTGGCGCTCGTCGGCGACTATCGCTGGGGCTGGGCCGTGGTGGCGGGCGCAGTCGTCTATTTCTTCTTCTCGCTGCTCGGCTTGGAGATCATCGAGCGAGCCCAAACCACAGGGGCGCTCGAACGGTTCGAGCTGTAGCTACTGATCTGGGCTCGGCCCGATCAGTCCGAATGAGGAGCGACTCGCGCCCACCGAAGTACCTGGTTCATCGCAGTCATCGCCGGGCGTAAGACCAGCGGATCGATACCTGGCGCTACTGGTAGCAGAAGCATCGACCGCGCCCAGCGGGGCAGCATGGCCACGGCGGAACTGAAGATCAATCCGTAGAACGGTAGGACACCGATCGGCAGCGCAGGGGCGAAGAGGAAGCGGGTGGCTTGGCGGCATTCTGGCGAAGGGGCGAGTTCGTCTCGATACGAATCGAGCATGGCCGACAACTCGGCCTGCGATACCGGGGCATCGTCGACGCCGAGTGCCGTGCCGATGATGCCCATGTCGGCGACGTAGCGATCGCACTGCTCGGGCGTGAGCTTGCGTGCGCCGTACTTCTTGTGGGCCACCAGGAAGCTGTCGACCTCGGTGGCATGCACCCAGCCCAGCAATCGGGGATCGTCGGCGCGATACAGCGTGCCGTCGGGCATGGTGCCCACCACTCGGCTGTGGATCTCACGCACAGTATTGATGGCGTCGTTGGCCTCGGCACCGGTGCCGTAGGTCGTCCTGCCGAGAAATGATGCCGTGCGTTGCAGCCGCCCGAGTGGATCGAACTCGTAGTTGCTGTGCTCGGCGACGCCGCGCATGGCAACCGGGTGCAGCGTCTGAAAAAGAAGCGCCCGCACGCCGCCGACAAACATCGAGGGATCTTCGTGAACGATGCGGACCGGGCTGTCTGCGGCGATCGGATTCGGGTCGTCTGGATCCCATGTGGCCACCGGTGTCGTGACGTTCTCGCCGATCACGAGCTTGCGAACCACGGTGGCAACACGCTGACGTACAAGCTCACCGGACATGCACGAACCGTATGGCTTCACCGGCTCGGGCACGCAACCGAACGGCCACTTCTCGCAGCGCACAGCAAACGCACAGGTTTTGTGTGTTCACTGGTCAGGTGTCGACGGCCGCCGAATCTACTCCAGGCAACATCCTGGTCGTCGAGGACGAAGTGTCGATCAGCGACATCGTGGCCACTGCCCTGCGTTTCAAGGGTCACCAGGTCACCCAGGTGGCCGATGGCAACGCGGGCTTGACCGCGGCCCTCGAAGACCGGTTCGATCTGCTCGTGCTCGATGTGATGTTGCCCGGCATCAATGGGTTCGAGATCTGCCGGCGGCTCCGAACGGCGAACGTATTCGTGCCGGTCCTGTTTCTCACGGCTCGAGATGAAGAAGCTTCTCGCGTTAAAGGATTCGTTGCCGGCGGCGACGACTATCTCACCAAGCCATTCAGCGTCGAGGAATTCGTGCTGCGCGTCGCCGCCCTACTTCGGCGCACCAGCGACCGCGGGCCGAGTTCGCTCTTGCGCGTCGGCGACCTGATGCTCGACCTGGCGAGTCACGACGTGGTGCGCAATGGAACGCCCCTGGATCTCACCCCCACCGAATTCCGCCTCTTGCACTACCTGATGATCAATGCCGGCGTGGTGTTGTCGAAGACGCAGATCCTGCTCCAGGTCTGGGACTACGACTTCGATGGCAGCGACAATGTGGTCGAGCTCTACGTCGGCTACCTGCGACGCAAGCTCGACGCTGTCGGCGGCGAAGCGCTGATTCACACCAAGCGTGGATTGGGATACATCATGCGCCGACCGCCGTCGTGAGACTGCGAAGTATCCGCCAGGTCGTGCTGGTACCCGTGTTGATCACGTTCGCACTCGGGTTCTCCATGTTTGCGTTCTACGCCGACCGAACCGTGCGCCAATCGCAGCTGCAAGACATCGAGCAAGAGCTGCAACGAGCCGAAGCCGGCAGCAATCTCGTGGCCGGGCCACGAGGCAGGCCGCCGGGCCAAGCCGCAGGATCAGGCGACGACGCTGGTCCCGCGCCGCAATCACAAACCGGCGTCGACGGTGCGGCAGCTGAAGTCGATTCGCTCGCCCCGATCACGTTGCTGGTTTCCGCTGATGCAGAGGTGCTGGCAGAGTCGGGGCGGCTGAGTCCATTTTCAACCGGCGACCTGCAGCAACTCGTTGCTGCCCCGGGGTTCACCACCCTGGACGACTACCGAATCCTGACCACGGTCCGAGCCGACGACCAGGTACTGGTCACCGCGCTTTCACTGGACGCCACAAACCAAGCCGCGAGTGACTTTCGGCGAGCACTCCTGCTCGGAGGAGCGTCGATCTTTGCGCTGGTTGGCGCCGCGCTCTGGGTCCTGACCTCGCGCCTGGTTCGTCCCGTTCGTGACATGGCCGATTCGGTGGCCGACATTGCCGCGGGAGATCTGGATGTGTCGATACAAGCCGGCGGATCCCACGAGATGGTGCACTTGGCCACCGACATCGACCATATGGTTGCCACGCTGAAGCACTCGATCGGTGAAGAACAACGCAGTGCAGCCGAGGCGACCGCAGCTCGAGCGACGATGCAACGGCTTCTGGCCGATCTTGCTCACGAGCTACGCACCCCGCTCACGGCTCTGAAGGGCTACAGCGATCTGTATGCCAACGGCATGTTGGAGCTCGATGGTGCCTTGGACCGCGCCATGGAACGGGTGGGCAGTGAAAGCGACCGCCTTCATCGAATGGCCGCGGACATGCTGCAGATCGCCCGTGGCCAGGAGGCGGAGTCCGATGCCGAGATGGTCGACGTGGGTGTCATCGCCGAACGGGTGGTCGCCGATCTTCGGGCGGCCTTTCCCGAACTTGCGATCGAGCTGGACATGGCCCCCACCGCTGGTCAGTGGGTCCATGGTCTGCCCGGGCCGCTCCACCAGGCGATCCTGAACGTAGGGTCGAATGCCTGCGAACATTCCACCGATGATGGGGCCGTGACGATCGGCGTCTCCTGCCTGGAACAAGCCATCGTCGTGCGAGTCGTCGATCACGGGCCCGGCATTGCCGAAGTCGACCGGGCGCGCATCTTTTCACCGTTCTTCCGGGCCGATGCATCGCGCCACCGCTCCGGCACCTCCGGTGCTGGGTTGGGGCTCACGCTGGTGCGCAGCATCGTCGAGCGTCACGATGGATCGGTCCACGTCGAGGACACCCCTGGCGGGGGTGCCACCCTGGTCATTGCACTGCCGGCTCACGCTGCCGCCTGAGTAATCAGTAGCTCACTAGCCGGCGACGAAACGGATCGCTCGGGACTTGATCATGAGGACACCCCTGGCGGGGTGCCACCCTGGTCATTGCATTGCCGGCTCACGCTGCCGCCTGAGTAATCAGTAGCTCACTAGCCGGCGACGAAACGGATCGCTCGGGACTTGATCAGGTCGACTCGTTCGTCGCCGCCGATGGACAGGCCTTCGAGCGTGGCGTACACGATCGTGCCCTCGTCGGTGGCTGCTGCGTCGTACACGATGATGGGTTCCAGTTCGGTTGGCTCGGCCGAGAACCCCGATTCGCCGAGTTCGACCTGCCACCAGGTCGAACGCACATTGTGATCCCCGTGGGCGTCGGCGGTATCGCCCAACGTCACGAGGCCGTCATCGACCGGGTCGAGCACGGCCACCTGGGTCAGACCATCGGCCGAGACCAGATGGTCGAGGTCGAAGTCGCGTTCTTCGAAATCGACAACAATCTGGTTGCCGCCGTTGTCGACCACACCGATCGACCGGCGAGCGCTGTCGGCGCCGACGTGGAGGTAGTACAGCGTGTCGTCATCGATGGCCGGGTCCACGCCGTTGGTGGCCCGCATCGTGATGGTGCCATCGAGGTCGATCTCGGCAATGGCGAGTTGTTCATCGTTGGTCGAGCGGTCGACATGGGTGACCAGGACACTGCTGCCGTCGCGCGACCAGACGGGATCGACCAGGTAGCGATCGGTTTCGGTTTCGAGCATCTGGGTGAAGTCGCCTGAATCCAGATCGAGTTGCCATAATCCGTTTCCGGCGATGCTGAAGTCGGTCGAATACGACACGGCAAGCGTCTTGGCATCGGGACTGAGCGCAATGCCGTAGATGATGGCGTCTTCGGGCACGGTGAAAACGGTCTCGACCTCACCGTCCGACGGGTCGAAGGCCAGGATCCGATAGAAGGGCCGGGCCCGTTGTTCCACTGCGTAGACCACATCGTGGTCGACCGACCCGACCACGTCGAGATCGAGGGAGAACTGGCTCGTGGTGTCGGGGATCACGGGGGCCGGGCCGTCGTCGCCACGGAACGCAATGAGCCAGACAGACGCAAACACCGCCAACGCAACCACCACCTGCGATGCCTGGATCACGCGCTTCCAACGACGAATTCTGGTGACTCGCTGCTGGGCAGCCAACTGGTCGTCTTCGGAAGCGGGGGTCGCGTCTGCCATGGCCGTCAGCTCGGGGGAGCAGGAAGGGCAGTCTCGTGGTCGGCTTCGTATGCGACCGGGGTGGTGGCGAGAACCAGGGCGCCGGCACGCTGCAGCCCAAGGACGGGTCGCGGAAACCTCGGCGAGATGGTCATGTCCCTATTCTGGCGGTCGATCCTGTGAGATGGCTGTGTGTCTTCTGTGTCTATCGGCTTGACGTGTCGCCGAGGAGCGACTTTGCTGAACGATGTGCGTGAACCGGCGTGGAGATCTCCATCGTGACCGAACTCGGTGAGCTGGTCGGGCAGGGTCGCACGAGCCGGGTGTATGCCTACGGCCGCGACTCGGTGGTCAAGGTGGTCGACCACGGTGTTCCTGATGCCTGGCCCGAACTCGAGGCCGAGCTGACCCGCAGTGTCTGGGCCATGGGTGTTCCGGCGCCACAGGTTCGAGATGTGGTGTCGATACAAGGACGCCCTTCGGTGGTGTTCGAATGGGTCGCCGGCCCATCGATGTGGCAGCAGATGGTCGCAGAACCAGATCGCGCCCCCGACCTCGCTCGCGACCTGGCAGCAATACAGAAGACGTTGTTGCAGATCGGGATTCCGCCAGGGATCCCCGACCTCGTCGATCGTCTGTTGCGCAAGATCGAACTGGCGACGGTATTGCCCGAGAACGAGCGGGCCGAAGCGGCAGCGCTCACGGCGGCGCTGCCCCGAGGTGCTGCGCTTCTCCATGGAGATCTGCATCCGGGGAACATCCTGATGGGGCCTCAGGGTCCGGTCGTGATCGACTGGTTCGACGCAACGATTGGCCATCCGGTGGCCGACCTGGTGCGATCGTCGCTTCTCATGCAACCGGGCACGAGCGCCCCGCCCCGTCATCTACCCGGCGCAACGAAACGGGTTTTGCAGCTGGTGCAGCAGGCGTACCTGCGGGAGTTCCACGAAGAACTGCAGGTAGCCGAGAGTGACCTGGCGCGTTGGCGCGGGGTGGTGGCGGCCGGGCGGTTGGCCGAACACGCCGAGACCGATGCCACCGCATTGCTCGACTTGTGGGCGGCGCGTTCCGACGATCAGGAGGCCAAGCTGGCCTTGCTCAGCTGACGAGTTGGCGTAGCTCGGCGGCGATCGTGGGGGCCGCCGCAAACGCGAGTCCGTTGCCGCTCTCGGCAGGAAGCTCGACCACGGCGCCTGCTTCGCGCGCCACGAGTTCGCCCGCGGCGTAGTCGTAGAGCTTGATGTTGCGCTCGAAGTAACCATCGAGCAGCCCGGCGCCCACCCAACACAGATTCAGCGCCGCCGACCCCATACAGCGAATATCGCGGCACGTCGGAAGTAGCCGGGTCAGCACCTGTGCCTGTTCGGCTCGAATCTGGGCTTCGTATGCAAAGCCGGTGCCGATGAGCGATGCCGCCAACGACTCGGGTTCGCCGGCGTGCAGGGGCGCACCCTGGTAGCGCGCACCGCCGCCCAGGGTGGCCGAGTAGGTGCCGCCGTTGAGCATGTCGGTGACCGCACCAGCAACGGTCTGACCGTTGTGCACCGCTGCGATACTGACCGAGACCACGGGCAGGCCGTACAGGAAGTTCACGGTGCCATCTATCGGGTCGACGATCCAGCTGACCTGATTGGCGCCTACGTGGTCGTCGTACTCTTCGCCGATGATGGTCGAGCCCGGGCAGCGTGACATCAGCTCTCGCCGGATCAGGCTCTCCGATGCCAAGTCGGTCTCGGTGACCACGTCGGTGGGCGTGGACTTGGTGGCAGCGGCCGTTGCCGATCCGTGGTGAGATCGCACGAATGCTGCGGCCTGCTCGGCTACTTGGATGGCAACGGACTCGAGCTGCGCCTCGCGCGAGATCACCAGTGCATCGGTGACGCTCATGCCTGGAGCACGGTGGTCCCCGAAGCTTCGATCTGTTCGATGGCGGCGCGGTCTGCCGCAGTGGTGGTGATCAAGATGTCGATGTCGGACCATTCGGCGAACCGCACGAAATGTTCCTTGTCGAACTTCGAGTGATCGACCAATGCCACGACTCGCCGGGCGCTAGCGATCATGGCGGACTTCAGGTCTGCTTCCTGGCGATAGGGCGTGGTCAAGCCGGTGCCAGGCGACAGGCCGTCGGTGCTGATGAACAGCGTGTCGACCGAGAGCCTGGCCAGCGAGGCGACGGCGTCGGTGTCGACCATGGCCATGGTGTTGCGGCGCACCTTGCCGCCCAGAACGATGACTTCGATGTCGTCGTGTTCAGCCAGGGTCTGAGCGATCGGAAGCGAATTCGTGACGACGCGCAGGCTGGTGGTTGCAAGCACGGCTTCGGCGAAGCGAGCCAACGTGCTGCCCGAATCGATGATGATGGTGCCCGAATCGGGCAGCTCGTTCACCGCCAGCTTGGCGATGCGGCGCTTCTCGTCGTCTCGCTGATCGTTGCGCACCACCAGCAGCGGCTCGAACTCGCTGGTCTCCCAGGCCACGGCACCGCCGTGAACTCGCCGGAGCAGGCGCTGTTCTTGCAGTTCGCTCAGGTCACGACGGATGGTTTCAGTGGTCACCTGAAACCTGGCTGCAAGATCGGAGACCTCGACCCGCCCGTGCAGCAGCGTGAGCGCCACGATTTCGTGCTGGCGCTCGGATTGGAAGAGCCCCGGCGTCGAGGAATCAGCTTGTGGGTCGGTCACCAGTGCTCTCGAGTTCGTTGAGTGCTGCGTCGATCGAGGCTAGTGCGCCGCCGCGGCGGAGTTCGAGGAGCGCCGAGGCGAATGTCGATCGGAATCGTTCGGAGTTTGCCAGCTCGGTGTCGAACACTTGGGCGAAGCCGAGAAATGCGGTTGGCTCGGCGATGGACAACTGTGCATAACGTCGAGCGTCATCGAGATTCGGGTCCGATGCCACTTCGATCGTGTTGCCGTGGTCATCGACACCGTTGAGGTACTGACACCACGCAGCCAGGGCCAGCGATGTCAGGCCGATCGGGCCGTCGGCGGCCAGCTGGGCTCGCAAGGTCGGTAACAAGAACTTGGGGAACTTCGAACTTCCGTCGAGCGCAAGGCGGCTGATCTGGTCGCCGATGTTGGGGTTCGAGAACCGTTCGATGAGCGTGTCGTTGTAGTTGTCGATGTCGATGCCGGCAACGGGCGGCAGCGCGGGTTTCGATTCGACGTCGAGGAATGCGCTCACGTAGCTCGTGATCTTCGGGTTGGCCATGGCGGCGTCGACGGTGTCGAGCCCGGCGAGCGCCGAGAGATAGGCCAAGCACGAATGGCCGGCATTGAGCAGGCGCAGCTTCATGACCTCGTAGGGCTGCACATCGTCGGTGACGATGATGTCGAGTGCTTCGAACGGCAGCCGTTCGCCGGCGAAGTCGTCTTCGACCACCCACTGGCGGAACGGTTCGGTCACGACCGGCCAGCGGTCGCCGATGTGATGATTCTCGGCGAGCCACACTCGATCGGTGTCGGAGGTAGCCGGAGTGATGCGATCGACCATGCTGTTCGGAAAGCTCACCGCCGAGTCGATCCACGAGAGCAATTCGGGGTTGAAGCGAGCGGCTTCCCCCAACACGGCGGTACGAGCCACCTTGCCGTTGTGCATGACGTTGTCGCAGCTCATCACCGTGATCGGCTTGCCGTGGGCGAGACGGCGCTGGTCCAGCGCCGCGGCAAGGATGCCGAATGCCGAAGCGGGGCCGGCGTTGCGCGACTCGGACTGGTAGTCGCCGGTTTGATCATCGATGGGGTAGCCGCCTTCGGTGACCGTTAGCGAGACGATCTGGGTCTCTTCGGCGGCGATCTGGTCGATCATCGAGGCAGGATTGGGCGTTGCCAGCAGATAGTCGACGATGCTGCCGATCACCTGCACGTTGGTGGCCGCGGCGCCACGGGTGATCAGTGTGTAGAGGTGGTCTTGGGCACCCAGGGCCTCGGCCATGGCAATGTCGCCCGGCAGTACGCCGGTGCCCACGATCGACCAATCGGTGTGGCCTTGGCGGCACAGCTCATCGATGTAGGTGGCCAGATGGGCACGGTGAAAACCGCCGACTCCGATGTGCACGATGCTGCGTCGCAGGGCGCTGCGGTCATAGTCGGGTACCGCGACCACGTCATCGATCGAAGGCAACATGGAGGCCCGGAGCGGCGTTGTGGCAGTGTTCTCGGTCACAGCCGCTGACCCTATACCAACACAAACGAAGACGCAATATGGCGAGAATGTGTCGGGAATATGTCGTTGGGATCACAAGAATGTGTCTAATTAGGGCATCGCGACTTGCATTGCCACATAAAACCAACTAAACAAGCTCAAAGCAAACGGATGGTACGTGCCGTTCGTGGTTAAACGAGGGGAAACTCATGAACCGAACCAAACAGGGCAAAGCGCCCTGGAGAATGTTGACGGCTGCGCTTATTGCGTTGTCACTGTTCGCAGTCGCCTGCGGAAGCTCAGATAGCGATACTGCTTCCGTAGACACTGCCGAACTCGACCAGGCAAATGCTGCCGCAGAGGCCGCTGAAGAGCGTGCCGCTGAACTGCAAGCTGAGCTTGAAGAAGCACAGTCTGCAGCAGCTGACGCCGGTGGCGACAGCGAAGCACTGGCCGAAGCCGAGGCCGCGCTCGCAGATGCGCAAGCCGAAGCCGACGAGGCCCGGGCAGCGCTCGAAGCTGCCGAAGAAGAAGCAGCCATGGCCGAAGAAGCCATGGAAGACGACGCAATGGCAGACGAAGAGGGTCGGTCGATCACCGTTGCTCTCGTCGGTAACGACAACATCACCCGTATGGGCGAGCTTGCTGCTGAGTTCTTCACGCCTGAGACCGGCATCGAAGTCAACCTGACCGTGCTCGACGAGCAAACCCTGCGCGAAGTCACCACTCGTGACGTTGGTGCCGGCGGCGAGCAGTTCGACGTTGTGCAGATCGGTATGTACGAGACACCACAGTTTGGTGCAAATGGTTGGCTCGTAGGTCTTAACGACCTGGCCGCTGCCTCCGACACCTACGACATCGACGACCTCATCCCTGCTGTGCGCAATGGTCTTTCGGTCGACGGTGAGCTCTACTCATCACCGTTCTACGCTGAGTCATCATTCGTCATGTACCGCGCTGACATCATGGAAGCCAATGGCATCACCATGCCAGACGCTCCAACCTGGCAAGAAGTTGCTGACATCGCTCGCCAGATTGACTCCGATGAAATGGCTGGCATCTGCCTTCGTGGTAAGCCTGGCTGGGGCGACCTCGGCGCTGCCTTCACCACCGTGCTCAACACCTTCGGTGGCACCTGGTGGCTCGCAAACGAAGACGGCTCCATCGGCGAAGCACAGGTTGATCAACCAGAGTTCGCCGAAGCGCTGAACTTCTACGTTGACCTCCTCAACGACGCTGGCGAAGACGATGCTGCCAACTCCAGCTTCAACGAGTGCAAGACCCTTTACGAAGAGGGCCGAGTAGCCATGTGGTACGACGCCACTGTTGCTGCCAGCCTCTTCCCTGAAGATGTTGTTGCAAACACCGCCTTCGCTTTGGCTCCAACCAACGTGACCGAGGCATCTGGTTGGCTCTGGGCTTGGACCCTCGCTATCCCGGTTAGCACCTCTGACCAGGATGCTGCATGGCAGTTCGTCGACTGGGCAACCAACGCTGACTACCACGAGCTCATCGCTCAAGAAGACGGATGGCGTGCAGTTCCTCCGGGCACTCGTCAGTCGCTCTACGAGCGTCCTGAGTACCTCGAGGCTGCTGAAGCTTTCGCTCAGCGCACCCTCGACGCAATGCTCGCCGCACCGATCGACAACCCTGGCACCACGCCACGGCCCGGTCTGCCAGGCGTGCAGTACGTTGGCGTTCCTGAGTTCCAGGACGTCGGCACCCGCTGTACTCAGCTCTTCTCGGCAGCTATCGCTGGTTCGATGAGCGTCGAAGATGCACTTGCTGACTGCCAGATCATCGCATCTGAAGTAAGCACCTGATCAACCCGTCACGCATGTCTGAATTCTGAGTTCCGAATTCTGAACTCGAAACCAGAAGTGACATACTGATTAGCAGTCCGGCCGGGCGTCTCGTACGCCCGGCCGTTCTTGTTTCTGAGTCAAAGCCAGACCATCTCATGGGGGGAGCGTTATGTCGACCGCTGTAGTCGATAGCGAAGGCAGTTCGGTTGATAGCGAAAAAGCGCGTGCCGAGCAGCTAAAGAGTTTAGAACGACGCGAAGGCTGGAAGCGCCGCCTTCCAATGCTGCCCGCCTTGATCTTCACCATTGTGGTGACCCAGATCCCCTTCCTGTTCACGCTGTTCTACAGCTTGACTGACTGGCGGATTGACAACACCGATCCCCGCGAGTTCATCGGTGTCGACAACTACACCTCGCTGACGAGCGAATCCGAAAAGTTCTTCCGAGATGCGGCATGGATCAGCGTCCAGATGACCGTTATGGCGGTCTTGTTCTCGCTCATCGTGGGCACCTTGCTCGCCATCTTGCTTGACCGCAAGTTCTTCGGTCAGGGTTTCGTTCGCACGCTGCTCATCACGCCGTTTCTGGTCATGCCCGTCGTCGCCGGCTTGATGTGGAAGACCCAGATGTTCAACTTCAACTTCGGCATTATCAACTGGCTCCTCAACCTCGTCGGTATCGAGTCCATCGAGTTTGCCAGCAGATATCCGCTGTTTTCGGTCGTGGTCGTGCTGGTATGGCAGTGGAGTCCGTTCATGATGTTGATCGTGCTCGCTGGTCTTCAGGGCCAAGACCCCTCGACCCTCGAAGCCGCCCGAGTCGACGGTGCCACGAGCTTCGGCATCTTTCGCCAGATCACCTTCCCGCAGCTTCGTCCGTTCCTGGAACTCGGCACACTACTCGGCGCTATCTATCTCATTCAGGTGTATGACCACATCGAAGTGATCGTCGGCGGTCAACCTGGTGCCAACAACTTGCCGTTCTACATCGCACAGCGTTCGATCGGCGGTGGCAACCGATTCGGTCTGGCCTCTTCGTACTCGATCATCGTGGTGATCGCATCGATCATCATCGCCAACATTGGTTTGCGAGTGTTGTCCAACCTGCTCGAGGATGATTCCTGATGGCTGCTTTGTTCACTCGTGCTCCTAAAGCCGAACCCATCCTGGGCCAAAACCGCATCGTCGCACATCTGTTGGCATTTCTGACGTGGATCGTCGGCCTGGCGTTCTTCTTCCCGCTGTTCTGGCTGACACTGAACGGCTTCAAGGAAGAGTCGGTCGCCAGCGCGGATCCGGTGCTGTTCTTCGATCCCACGCTCGATCGCTTCACCGAGGTGACCGAAGCAACCAACCTGTTGAGCTTCGGCGCAGCGTTTGCCAACTCGTTCTGGGTCGTGCTGATCTCGACAATCATTGTCATGACCCTCGCCGTGCCCGCCGCCTACGCGCTGGCGATCCGCCCAATGCGCATGTGGCGAGACGTGCTGTTCTTCTTCATCTCCACCAAGTTTCTGCCGATCGTGGGCATCATCATGCCGATTTGGGTTATTGCCCGCGACCTGAATCTACTTGGCACTCGGACCGTCCTCGTTGTGCTCTACTCAGCGATGAACCTGCCACTGGCGGTGTGGATGCTGCGATCGTTCTTTGCCGAAGTGCCAAAAGAGCTGATCGAAGCTTCACAGATCGACGGGGCCAGTTTGATGGGCCAGATCCGACAAGTCATCCTGCCGATTGTGGCCCCCGGCTTGGCCGCAACAGCCCTGCTGTGCGTGATCTTCGCCTGGAACGAGTTCTTCTTCGCCGTGCAACTGAATCCGACCGGTGCATCCACCATCCCGGTGTGGGTCAACTCTCAGCAAAAATTTCAAGGCCAGTTCATTGCCCAACTCAGCGCCGCATCGGTCTTGGCGACCTTCCCCGTCGTCATCGCTGGTTGGGTCGCTCAGAAACGAATGATTCGCGGCCTGGCAATGGGAGCGATCAAATGATCGCCGCCCCGCAATCCCACATCAACCCTGAAAGTTCAGCGGAACAACTGGAGCAGCATCATGGCTGAAGTCCGATACGAGGCCGCAAGCCGCATCTACCCAGGCTCGGAAATTCCTGCAGTCAACAAGCTCGATCTGGATATCACCGATGGCGAACTGCTCGTCTTGGTTGGTCCGTCTGGGTCGGGCAAGTCGACGGCGCTGCGCATGCTCGCCGGTCTGGAGACCGTTAACGAGGGCAGTGTCTGGATCAACGACGTCGATGTCACGCTCAAACCGCCGCAGGATCGCGACATCGCCATGGTCTTCCAGAACTACGCGCTGTACCCCAGCATGACGGTGGCCGAGAATATGGGCTTTGCGCTCAAGCAAGCCAAGGTGCCGAAGGAAGAGCGTGCCGTGCAGGTACGCGAAGCCGCACGCATCCTCGACCTCGAGCCCTATCTCGACCGCAAACCCAAGAACTTGTCCGGTGGACAGCGACAGCGTGTGGCCATGGGTCGAGCGATCGTGCGCAGCCCGCAGGTGTTCCTGATGGATGAGCCGCTGTCGAATCTCGATGCCAAGCTACGTGTGCAGACCCGCACCGAGCTTGCCGACCTGCAGGCCCGGCTGGGCACCACCATGGTGTACGTCACCCACGACCAGGTCGAGGCAATGACCATGGGACATCGTGTCGCCGTGCTCAAAGATGGCTACCTACAGCAGGTTGCGTCGCCCCGTGAGCTGTATCACCGGCCCAAGAATCGCTTCGTTGCCGGCTTCATCGGCTCACCCGCCATGAATCTGCTCGACGTGGATCGCGCCGAGGGGGAATTCCGCCTTGCCGGCGAAGCGATCGAACTGAGCTCGGAGATGGGCGCTGCGGCCAAAGCTGTCGAAGGCAAAAAGTTCGGCCTGGGTATTCGTCCAGAACACCTCGAGTTCACCTCCGCCGGGAATGGCATTGCGGGCGAAGTCGTGGTCGTCGAGGCGCTCGGCTCCGAATCCTTTTTGCACGTCAAGGTTGAGCACCAAGGCGAAGAGGAACTGCTGGTGGTTCACGAAGAAGGCGACACGCAGCTCGAGCGTGGCGACAATGTGACAATCACCCTCGACGGACCAGTTCACCTCTTCGGCCCCGACGGCGAAGCCGTTTGAGTTTCGTCAGACAACGAACCGGTGCCAGCAGGTTCAGCCGATAGTCGAGGACTTCGACTCGAAAGCAAGCTGAACCGTGGCCCAGCGGCCAACCCCGCGGGTTGCTTGCGAACAAGAGCGTGAAGGTGAACCTGGAGGCTTCTGAGCTTGTCGCTCCACCCGCGGCCGCCAGTCACCCGTTCGTTTATTGGGCTGGTGGAGTCACGATGTCGCGAAAACCCAGTTGCCGTGAATGGTCGGCTGTTCGCCAGTCGAGTGGCCAGTCCGCGGCATTGAGCGATGCGGTGCGGACAACTGGTCCCGCGGTTACGACTCTGAGGTGTTTGGCGACGTTGCTGCGCTGTTGCGCTATGAAGGGGGCGTCGGCGAAGTCGCCTTGTTCCAAGATCTCGGTCGTCAAATGTGTGGTGTGCACAGCATGTGGTTGGAGATCTGAGTTAACGAAGGCACCGCTGGCGATGGGTTTGATAAGGACGTTTTCGCCCAGAGCCTTTGTGATGAGGGCAGGGTCTGAACTGACGAGTGAACGAGGCGTTGTGATGCCGAGCTGGGCTGCAACAGTGAGTTGGTAGATGCGGTCCTGGGCGGTCTGGAGTGCGTCAAGGTCCTGGCCACCATTGGCTTCGAAGCCAGCCCACTGACGATGCACTTTTGAAGGCGGTCGAGTACCTCCGACAGATCAACGAGTCACGACAGCGCGTGCTCGGAAGCGACACGCCAACAGCGTTTGTGCCACCGCGATGGAAACAACTGGTGTTCACCGATGACGGCTCGTTGGATCGCCACTACTGGGAGCTGTGTGTTCTTGCCGAGTTGCGTACATCGTTGACCAGCATTGCGAACGTCCAGTGGGCCATGCCGAAGCGGTCCACCGCACTGCGCTGCATGCCACGGTCCGCGGGTTTGCCCCCTGACCACCATGCCGCAGGTGTGTTTGGAATAACGTCGCCGTGTGACCAACATAAAACCGCTTGTCGTCTGGACGACGTGCCATCCGTGGATTCAAGAAGTGGTGGCAGAGGTGCAGCCCGACGAGTTCGATGTCGAATTCCTGGACCTCGACGATGCCAGCGCAGTGGCGACCACGCTGCCGCGAACCGACTTCTTGATCTGTCTATCGCTCACGACCGAGCAGTGCCACCTGCTCGAGCGCTGCCAGCTCGTGATGCACAACGGCGTCGGCTACGACGCCATCGACACCGACACACTGGCCGAGCTGGGTATCCCGGTGGCGGTCACACCGGTGATGACACCCGAGGGCGTCGCCGAGCACGCGCTGCTGCTGATCCTGGCGCTCTCCAAACAGCTGCCCGCGGTCCAGCAGAGCATGAAATCGGGTGCCTGGAACATGCTCGGATGGCGCGAAGGATCACACCTTCTGTCCTACAAGACGCTGGGCATCATCGGACTCGGGCGAATTGGCAAGCGGGTCGCCCACCTGGCACACGCGTTCGGATGCCGTATTCTCTACACCGACGTCGTCGAGGCGCCGGCCGAACTCGTCGACGCCTACGGACTCGAGCGCGTCGAGCGAGAAGAACTCATTGCACAAGCGGACATCATCACGCTGCATGTGCCGTTGACCACCGAGACTCGGGCCATGTTCGGTGCCGAACAGTTTGCAGCGATGAAGCCCGGCGCGATCTTCATCAACACCAGCCGGGGTCCGACCTATGACCTCGATGCCCTGGTCGACGGGGTGGAAAGCGGCCACCTGCTCGGGGCGGGCGTCGACGTGTTCGACCCAGAGCCGCCACCTGGTGACCACCGGGTCTTCTCGGTGATGAACATCATCACCACGCCCCATATCGCCAGCGGCACGGTCGAGAGACAGTACGCCATCAACCGAGCGCAGTTCGCCAATGCACAGCGAGTGCTCGCAGGTGACGAGCCGAACGATCGCATCATCTGAGAGGCGACGGCCGCCAGAAATCGACGAAGACCACAGCCCGCAATCGGAGCTGTGGCCTCGTCAGTTCGAAATGGCGTGCGTGATCAGTTCAGGTCGGTGTCGGTTTGGCGCCGGGCGACGACCAGAGCAACTGCGCCCAAGCCGATCAGGCCGGCACCGGCGTAACCAAGGACTCGGCTCTCGGCACCGGTGAACGCAATCGTTGCTCCGCCGGAGCCTGAACCGCTGGTGCTGCCGGTTGCGGCGACGTTGTCGGCCGAGACAACAGCCGCACTGGTCGGTCCGGGGGACGCAGTCGGAACCGGTGTCGATTGTGCCTTGAAGCCGCCGGCGGGATAGGCGATGCAGTTGTTGTATTCTCCGCTGCAGGTCTGGGCCTGGGCGTTTTGTGAGGGAGCAATCGTCAGTAGCAGAGCGCTGACTGCGAGTAGTCCGAGTGCGATGGTGGTGATCTTGCGAATCATGAAATTTCTCCTACCGATGTACCGGTCGATGTTCAGCCGAGACTGTAAGCCGAATTGCCTACTCGCGTCGAATAATGCGGCTGTTCGGCGGACGTTTCTTGTCACATGTGTCGGAGGAGGCGGAAATCCACTGTGTTTTACACGATCATGGTTGTTATCCCGGTGGCCCTGAGTGTCACCCGCCCCACACTTTGCACCCATTCTTTCCGATTCGGATGCGATGCGGGTTCGGTGAGCCGGTTCCCCCGGCTACTCGTCGGCGGGAGTGTCTGGGGTCGGGGAGGCTGGGGTCGGGGAGTCTGGGGCTGGAGAGTCTTCTTCGGCGGGTGCTTCGATGTTGGCCACCACGGGTTCACCCTCGAAGACGGACTCGCCTGCAATCGTGGCCAGGGCAGCTCTGCGTAACCGGAACGCGTCGAGCGGCTTGATCAGCCACCCGTCGGCATCAGCCTGGCGGGCAATCCAGCGATCGGCGTCGCGGTCGAGCAGCATGAGCACCTTGGTCGCCTTGGAGCGACCCTCGGCGATGTCATGGCGCAGGTCTATACAGGATGCCACCCCGCCCTTGGTGCCGATCTGCAGGTCGAGCAGCACCAGGTCGGGCTCGAGCTGGCTCACGGCTTGGCTCACGTCGCGGCCCTCGGTGATCCGAGAAACGGTGGTTCCGGGTTCGGCCAATGCGGCGGAGACCTCGTCGAAGAGCCAATCTGCATCGGTAGCCAAGAGCACGTTTGTCACAAGGTGCAGGCTAGTGCTGTTGCCTGGAAATGGCGAGATTCTGCGGTGCCGGGCTGCAGCCAGGCCAGGTCGCGGCGGCGCATGTGTGATGAGAAACCTGGCGTAGGGAATGATGTGGCGCCTCGCCGGTTGGTAGCTTCTGCCCACGACCGATGCCCCTTTGGTATTGGTTCCTGTACGATCTGGTTCCACCGGGTGGAGGACTACATGTCTGATTTTGAGGTCGCAACCGAAGAGCACGAGAGCCACACCGTTCTCCGTCCTCACGGCGATATCGATGCCTACAGCGTCGGTCAGTTCCGCGAAGCGCTTTCGGGCCTTGCCGAAATAGACCGACTGCTCATCGACCTTTCCGAAGTTCCGTTCATGGACTCGGCCGGCCTGGGAGCGCTCATCGGTGGCATCCGTCGCAACCGCGACCACGACGGCGAAATCGTCGTGGTGTGCGACAAGCCAGCACTCACCCGCTTGCTGCACACCACCGGCTTCGATCGCATCGTGCCGGTGACCGAGACTCTCGATACCGGTGTTGCGACCCTGCTCGGCGACGATGCGCCCGAATCGTCTGACTGATCCATGACCTCACCTGATCAAGCCGTGGGGGGCGAGGTCACCAGAAAACGAACCGCTCGTGCGAGTCGCATGCTGGCCACATTGTTGCTCGTGGTGCCGCTGCTGGCGACGTTCAGCCAATCTGCCCGAGCGCAGACCGACCCAGAGTCCGGCAACGACAATGTCGGGGTGGCGGTTGTGCTGCAGGTCAGCGGCCTGCTCGACCCCCTGCTGGCCGACTTCGTCAGCGACGGTATTCGAGATGCCGATGCCGAAGGCGCCAAGGTGGTGGTGCTGCAGCTGAACAGCACCGACTCGGTCATCTCTGCTGACGCACTCAACGACCTGGCCGACGTGATCGCCACCGCCGATGTGCCGATTGCCATGTGGGTTGGTCCCAGTGGCGCCCGCGCAACCGGCCCATGGGCTCAACTTGCAGGCCTGGTCGATCGCATCGGTGTCGCACCCGGTTCGCGCATCGGCGACAGTGGCGAGCGCCTACTCGACGCGCGTTTCGGTGACCTACTCGGGCCTGCGGGCGCACTCATGCAGAACGACACCATTGGCTCCGACCAGGCAATAGAGCTCGGCATTGCTCCCAATGATGCTCCAACCGTGGGCGACTTCGTGGTGAGCCTCTCGGACCTGGGGGTTGCGACCTCGGTGAGCGGCGAAGGCGAAGACGCCCGCACCGTGTCCGACACGATTGTGCGCTTCGAACGGTTGTCGCTCGTTGCCGGTCAGCTGCACACGGTGGCGAGCCCACCGGTTGCCTACCTGTTGTTCACGATTGGTCTGGCCCTGCTCGTGTTCGAGTTCTACACCGCAGGCGTTGGTGTCGCAGGTGTGGTCGGCGCGGGCATGTTCTTGCTGGGCGCCTTTGGTCTGTGGGTATTGCCGGTGTCGCTCGTCGCCGTTGCTCTGCTGGTCTTGTCAATGTTTGCGTTCTCGGTCGACGTGCAGACGGGTGTTCCCCGTTTCTGGACGATCGTGGGTGCGCTTGCGCTGCTCGTGGGAACGGTCATTCTGTACCAAGACGGCATCTCGATGTCCTGGATCCCCATGGTGGTGGGCGTGGTGGGTATCACCATGATGATGGTCACCGGTATGCCCACCATGGTGCGCACCCGGTTCTCGACCCCAACGATCGGTCGAGAGTGGATGATCGGCCAGGTCGGCGCCGCCGTCGAAGATGTATCGCCCGACGGCATCGTCAAGATCGATGACGCCTTGTGGAAGGCCCGAACGAACCGCGCCACCCCGGTCGTCAGTGGGGATCGAGTTCGTGTTGTTGCTGTCGAGGGACTCGTGCTCGAAGTCGAGCCCGAGGAAGGTGCGGCGCGTGACTACAGAGAGCGGCGTTCTGAGCGCTGAGGAGCTGGTTTCCCCAGTTGAATCGACTAGTCACAACGCTGTAGGCGCTTATCCACAGAAGCTGTGGATAACGCAGAGTTCACAAAGAACCCCTTGCGCATGGGGTGATCTGGCACCTATGTTCGAGTTCTGAATCATAAAGCTTCACATCACCGGGGGGTGCTTGAGTGACAGCATTAGTGTCGGAAATGGCCTGGCAACACAGGGCTGCATGTAGAGGACCGCAATCGCGCACGTTCTTTCCGCCGCCAGCCGGTGAACGTCGTCATGAACGAGCCGAGCGCGAAGCTCGCGCCAAGGCCATCTGTGGCCAGTGCTCGGTCATGTCAGACTGCCTCGACTACGCCGTGTCCATTCGTGAGCGCCATGGCGTATGGGGCGGCCTGAGCGAGGCCGAACGTCGCACGGTGATCAAAGCGTCCGAAACCCGCTAGCCACCTAGCCGAGTTCAACCAGATCGGTCGCGTTTTGCCAGGCGCGGCCCGCCGATCCGTAGATCGTCGCGTCGGCGGGTGACACCGGTCGAGTCGAAATGCGCAAGCAGCGGTAAGGCGAACTTGCGCGAGGTGTCCCATGCCTCGCGAATGTCCGAGACGGTCACGCCCTCGGGAGAGGCCGCCAACAAGTCGGCCAGCCGACTCGCCGCATCATCGACGGCGGTGGCAGAGAAGTACATACCGTCGGTCTGCACCACCAAGCCGCGCCGCACGAGCTCGCGGACCTCGGCCCGGTCGTAGCGATCGGCACCGGGCGGGGCATAGGGCGACGCGTCGAGGGCAGCCAGGAACGGGTGATCCTTGAGTGCGTCGGCCGCGTCGATCACCCGAACGTGGGTGCCGTCGATCCCGATGTCGTCGATGAACTCGATCAGGGCCCGGTGGCGCTCATCGAGTTCGGCCAGCGGCAGGCCCAAGCCGTCGGCTTGTTCCACTCGCTCCTTGAGTGCCGTGCGAGCAGCGTCGAAGATGTCGGTCTGCACCACCCACTCGCCAATGGTCGCGTCGCGTCGCTCGCCCGTCAGTAGGAACAGTTGGTCGCTGGTGATCCAGCCTCGCTCGGCGATGACGCGATCGACGGATCGATCAGGCTTGGCTTCGGCTGCCTTGGTGACCGGATCGATATCGAGAATCTCGCCCCCGCCAATCGTTTCGGAACGGCCGCTTTCACGAAGCACAAACCGGTCGCCGGGCAGCATTGGATACGCCGATTTCAGGCGCAGGCGAACGAAACCCGCTTCGCCGGGTGAGAGTTCGTCGGGTCCGAGCACTCGCAGCGCGACCGGGTGCTCACCGGAGCCCAGGTAGGCCACATGGGCGCCGCGGCGCGACAGTGCATGATCGAGGTCGTCGAGTACCTGCAAGCTGGCATCGAAGACGGTGGTCTTGTGCCATTGTCCATTGCGCACGATGACGTCACCGCGCTGCACCTGATCATGTGAAAGGCCGGACAGGTTGAGTGCCACCCGATTTCCGGGGCTGATTTTCTTGGTGGACTGGTGCAGCGATTGGATGGCGCGGACACGAACCGGTCGGCTCCCCGGTTCGACCACCAGTTCGTCGTCGACCTTTAGCGAACCTCCTGTGAGCGTGCCGGTCACCACCGTGCCACTTCCCTTGGCGGCGAATGCACGATCGATCCAGAGTCGGGGCTGGGCGGTGTCGGCTGCTTGAGGAGTGTCATCGAGCACCAGGTCGAGCGCAGCGCGTAGTTCGTCGAGACCGGAGCCGCTGATCGAGTCGACCGCAATGATGGGGGCGTCGGCCAGAAACGTGTTCTCGAGATGTTCGCCGACATCGAGTTGGGCAAGTTCCAGAGTCTCTTTGTCGACCAGGTCGACTTGGGTCAGTGCCACCACGCCGTGGGAGACGTCGAGCAACTGCAGGATCCGCAGATGTTCTTCACTCTGGGGCATCCAGCCTTCGACGGCGCTGACCACGAACATGCAGGCATCGACCGCCCCCACGCCGGCGAGCATGTTCTTCAGGAACCGCACATGGCCGGGCACGTCGATGATCGCCACGGTTCGACCGCTGGGCAGAGTGGTCGAAGCGAACCCCAAATCGATGGTCAGGCCTCGTTCTTGTTCCTCGGTGAATCGATCGGGATTGGTGCCGGTCAGTGCCATCACCAGCGTTGACTTGCCGTGATCCACGTGACCAGCCGTGGAAATGACGTGGGTTGCGCTCACCCGCCGAGCGCCTTCAGGGCGGCGGCGATCACGGTGTCGTGCCCGGGTTCTACGGTGCGTAGATCGATGAGCGTCTTCTGGTCTTGCACCCGAGCGATGATCGGCGGTTGATGCTGGCGCAGGGTTTCGGTGTGGTCACCATCGATGATCACGCCGACAGATGGCACTTCGACGGTCGGCAGCGTGCCGCCGCCGGGAACCGACATGAGATCGACCACGGCGCCGACGCTCAGCGCCGTGGCGCGGTCTCGAAGCTCGTTGGGTGTGCGGGCGGCCATGCGCCAGAAGGGAATGGCATCGCCGTCGCGACGCAGGTAGGCCATGGCCAGTTCTTGCAGCGAACTCAGCACCAGGCCTCCGGGCCGAAACGCTCGTGCCAGTGGGTGCGCAGCGCACTTGGCGACCAAGTCTGCGCGGCCGGCAATGATGCCGGCCTGGGGACCCCCGAGTAGTTTGTCGCCCGAAAAGCACACCAGGTCGGCGCCGGCCGCCAACGTCTGCTTGGCGGCCGGTTCGTTCTCGAGCCACGGCGGTGGGCCGCTCGTGAGCCAAGGGCACGCAGCGTCGAGCAAACCGGAACCGATATCGCACACGAGGGGTACGTCGAGTTCGGCGAGCTCGGCGACCGTTGGTGCTTCGGTGAAGCCCACGATCTTGTAGTTCGATTGATGGACTAACAGGTTTACCGCGATGTCGGCATCGCTGTTCGCGGCCGCGGCGAAGTCGCTGGCCCGGGTGCGATTCGTGGTGCCTACGGCATGCAGCGATGCGCCGCTCTGTTCGATGACGTCGGGGACGCGAAAGCCGCCGCCTATCTCCACGAGCTCGCCTCGCGACACCGCAACGTCTCGGCCGACTGCCAGGCCAGCCATGGTCAGTGTGACCGCAGCCGCGCAGTTGTTCACGATGATGGCAGCTTCGGCATCACACAGGCGGGCGAAGAGCTGCCCGACGTGACGTTGGCGAGATCCGCGCTGCCCGGTGTCAAGGTCGAACTCGAGGTTCGAGAAGCTGGCTTCGGCCGAATGTGACCACGGGGCCCGACCCAGATTGGTGTGCAGCATCGTGCCGGTTGCATTGATGACAGGCTGGAGCAACGAGGCGGCCATGGAGTGAGCGCGAGCTTCGGCCTGTTCGTGATCGCCCTCGGCAATGGCGGCGCGTGCGACATCGACGAGCAACGGATGAGGGAGGCCGGTGTGGGCGAGCGATCGTGCCAGCCGATCTACCGAAGGAGGACGCACCGCCTGATTGTACGGCCAGCACTTCACCCCACACAGTCGAACTTGCCCCCGGCGCGGAATGTGATGGGGTAGTGGTGCGTTAGCTTGTCTTGCTGTGCGCCGATACCTGATTTCCCTCCTACCCCTGCTGCTGGGCGCCCTGTTCGTGCTCACCTCTTGTGCCGATGGCTTCGCCCCCAGGGGTGACGACGACGATGAGAAGTTCGAAGAAGGCGCTGCGCCGGCTGCGGCGTTGACCCGCACGCCCGAACCCGCCGCAGCAACGGCCGCCCCGCTCCCGACAGCCACGTCGGCGCCGACCGTTACGCCCGCACCAACGGCCACCCCGCTCCCGACAGCCACGCCAACCCCGCTCCCGACGGCAACGCCGACGCCGACGCCCACGCCCAGCCCGACCCCTACGCCGACGCCCACCCCCATGTTCCCGCCCGAGATCCTGCCGGCACCGATCCGGGCGACGGTGGGTGAATCGACGACCCAGGCCATTGCCACCGACATCGACAGTTCGATCGCCGACATTCGTATCATCGATGGCCCCGATGGGCTGTTCGTCAACGGCGATGAGCTGCGCTACATCCCCCAGACGGCCGAATCTCAAGTGGCTCGCGTCGAAGTCACCGACACCCAGGGCCTGAGTACCATCGGCGAGGTCACGTTGCTGGGTCGTTTCAGCGGTCATCCTCAGGCGCTGATAGCTCTCGGAGATTCGGTGCCCGCTGGCCATGGGCTCGACCTGCAGGATTACCTGGGTGGTGACCCCTGCTGGCGAGCCCCGAACTCGTTCCCTCGTCGGGTGTTCAACATGTTGAACGACGAGGGGGTCTTCCCTCCCGGTCGAGGCGAGTTCGCCCTGTTGGCATGTAGCGGCGCCGATGTCGATGATCTGTACGAACGAGAAGTCACCGGCGGTTTCTCGAATATCACACCTGCTTCGGGCACTCGTTCCCAGCTCGACTGGGCGATCGTGTCGAATCCGCGGTTTGTCACGCTCACGATCGGCGCCAACGACACCGGATTCGTGGGACCCGATCAGCTGTTTCTCGACGACGGTGTGACCCTGGATCGCCCGCAGGTCGATCGCCGCATGGCAGTGATCAAAACCGATCTGACGTTTGTTCTCGACGAGCTACTGGCCAAGACCGATGCCACCATCTTTGTGTCGAACTATTACAACCCGACATCGGAAAGCCCGCAAGGGATCCCGACGTGTCGGCGCGAGTGTTTCAAGGTGAAGGCCGACGAAGTACTCAGTCGAATGAACGACGTGATCGAAGAGGTAGCCGGCACGTACTCAGCCGAGCGAGTGGTGTTCGTCGATTTCGAGACACCATTCGTCGATAGAGGTGCGCCGAATGGGCTGGGCCCCGACGGCTTCCGCGAGGGCGGCTTCGGTGTGATTGGTGATCTGCTGGCCGGCCAGGTCGAAGATGTGCACCCGTATTGTGCTCGGGGCGAGACGGTCGGCGAGTCGTGGATCAATGCCGTCGACTGTGTGCACCCCGACGAGCGAGGCACGGCGGAACTGGCCGATCTGTTGGCGGACGCCATCCGAACCCATCTCGCGACCAATCCTTCCGCCTGATCGCCTCGCCTGACTGGAGTGTTGGCGAAGTAGGCGCGCTGCGGTCAGCCTGGGGGTGAGTCCTCGCGGTCGAGCCAACCGGGAAGCGCGTCGTTGTTGCCGATCGAGCGCAGGTCGTTCACCTGTGACTCGGCGGTCGTGAACTGGCGCAACCGGTCCAGCCAGGTGTCGCGGTACTCGAGATAGGCAATGTGCTCTCTCTCGGCGTTGGTCCAGTTGCTGCGCCGCAACGAGTCGATCGTGTTACGGCTGGCCAATACCAGGGCACTGAGCTGGGCTCGCATCTGTGGCGCGGGGTGTTTGGCGATGGCATCGTCGATCGCGGGCCCCAGTCGTTGGTGGCTGGCCATCAGATCAGCATTCAGGTCGATGGCCATGCCGCCCTCGGATACCTGCTTGAGTACCTGCTCGTGATTTTCGATCCACCGCTTCACCGCCTGGCCATGTGCCCGGTGCCAGATCCCGAGCTGAGCCTGAGTGACTTTGGTCTGGCCAACGATCGGCGCCGGCGAAGCTGCAGCCGCAACCGCGGCCGCAGCGACGGTGCTCGCCTTGGTCGCGACCTTGCCCCGGGTGAACGCCCAGGTGCCGATCATCAGCATGAGCGATACGCCGATGATGATCAGTGGTACCGCCGTGTCGGGATTGGAGAATTCAGGCACTCACGTGAGGATATCGGCCTTGCCGGGCCCCGGGCTGGCACCAGCCGACTCACTGATGCATCTGCCCCAGAAATCACTGCTGCGCTGAAGCGCTATCAGAGCCAGAGCGTGACGACGGTGCCGATGGCGTTGAACACGAAATGGGCGATGATGGCGGGGCCAAGCCGGTTCGTGACCACCGCCCCGGTGCCCAAGACCAGACCGACTGTCGCCAGGGCCGACAACAACACGATTGTCTCCTGCCAGCTGGCGTCGGCCTGCCAATGGGGAATCGCAAACAGTATCGACGAGATAACAACGGCGAACACGCCGCCAAGGCTCTTCTGCAGCACTCGAAGAATGAGCCCACGAAACAGCAGTTCTTCGGCGAGCGGCGCGCCCACCACCACCAGAAAGATCACGCCGACGATCCAGATCGATCCGCGATTGTCATCGAGAATCCCCGTGTTCGAGGCATCGTTGGTGTCTTCGAGGCCAACCAGGGCGGCCGCACCAAACGTGGCGATCTGGGATCCGATCACACACAGCACGGCGAGCCCCAAGCCGATGAAGATGTCGTTCGGTAGAGACGACACGAAGCGCCAGTCTTCTTTCATCCCGAGTCCCTTGCGTCGAGACACCAACCAGGGGTAGGTCGCTTGCATCACCTGGAATGCCGCCGTGCCGAAGAAGAGTGCGTACACGGGGTTGTCGGTGAGATCATCGCCGCCGATGGTGATGGCGATGACTGTGACGATGCCGGCGACGATCATGGCGAAGACGAACCAGACCACTGCGAGCAGCGCATCGATCTCGCTCCACCAGGGGCGCGTGCGTGCAGCGTAGGGTCCGGTTCGAGGTCCAGGTGCGGGCGGCGGTGCTGGTGAACTCGGTGGCGGAACCCGGGTCACCGGGTTATTTCGCGTTCTATTTCGCGCATAGGCACTACAGACCGTACATTTGACTGCTGTTCAATCACCACGCACAGCAAGGAGCTGATCATGGGAAATCTCGTCGAAGGTCGTGTCGCAGTAGTCACCGGAGCCGGTCGAGGTATCGGGCGCGAGCACGCGCTCATGCTGGCATCGCACGGAGCCAAGGTCGTCGTGAACGATCTCGGAGGCGCCACCGATGGTTCGGACACCGATGAAAGTCCTGCCGAGCAGGTCGTCACCGAGATCAAGGACATGGGTGGCGAGGCCGTGGTCAACGGCGGTAACGTCGCCGACTTCGCCGATGCCAAGGCCATGATCGACCAGGCCGTCGAGACCTTTGGTGGCCTCGACATCTTGATCAACAACGCCGGCATCTTGCGCGACCGCATGATCTTCTCGATGAGCGAGTCCGATTGGGACGGCGTGATCGGCGTGCACCTCAAAGGCACCTATGCGCCCACACATCACGCAGCGAACTACTGGCGTGAACGCTCCAAGGCGGGCGAAGACAACGACGCTCGAGTCATCAACACGTCGTCGCCATCGGGGATCTACGGCAACATCGGCCAGGCCAACTACGGCGCCGCCAAAGCCGGTATCGCTGCATTCACCGTCATCACCGCCATGGAGCTCGCCAAGTACGGCGTGACCTGCAACGCGCTTGCGCCGGCGGCGTACACCCGCATGACCGCCGACCTACCCGGCTTCTCACAGATGGACGAAGAAGCCCAGGAGAAACTCGGCCCACGCTGGATCGCCAACGTCGCCACCTGGCTGGCCAGCCCCGAAGCAGCTGGGGTCACCGGTCGCGTGTTCGACGTAGCCGGCCAGCGCGTGGGCATCGCCGAGGGCTGGGTGCTCGGCCCGCATGGTCAGCAGGGCGACGACGCCGAGTCCGTGGGCGCCGTGGTGAACGAGATCATGGGTCAGGCTCGATTGAACAGCAACATGTTCGGCCAACCCGAAGGCGGCAACGGCCGCCCCAGCCACGACTGACAAGCTGCATCAGGAAGCCACCTTCAACATCGCCGGGGGATCGGTCCCGTCATCACCGGGGTCGTTGTTGCCCGCAACGTCTTGACGCGTCACTGGCCAGCCACTGTCACTGGCCAGCCACTGCAGTGGCCGGTAGCAAGGCTTGCCCCTTTGATCGTTTCGTCGAGACCCCGAGGATCCTGAGACGTTCATGGAGCAGTCCGCTGCTGGTCTCACATCGTCGCTGAACACGATGGACGAACTGGTTTCGAGCTGACGCCGTACTGCTAGCGAACGTGGTGGAGTTCGACCTGGATGATGCGCCCGCCGACTCGCAGGCGGTCTCCGGGCTCGAGGGCCATGGTGGCCCCGGACGTGATCTTGAGCCAGTTCTCGGATTGCCCAGCCCTGCTCAGATAGGTGCCATTCGACGAGTTCAGATCCTGCGCAGCGACCGACCAGTCGTCGAGCACGATGCGCGCATGTTTGCGCGACAGCGACAGCGTGTCGTCGGTCAGGATCATGGGTGACGCAGTGCCGGCGAGCACATCTTCGTGCGATGTCGGCTCGCGGCCGATCACCAGGTCTTGGTTCAACGAGTAGGTCGTGCCATCGTCGACGACCAACACGCCGAGCGGGGGTCGGGGTCCGTTGATGAGCACGGTCGTGTGATGCACACCCATCTTGGTGCCGCATTGCGAGCAGTAGACCGCATCGGGATGGTTGTGGTGACCCTGGGAACAGTTGACGCCGAGCACCATCACGGGCCCAACCCTGGCGGCAGGCGTCGGTGTTGGTACCGCCGCAGCTACCGAAGCGGCGCGGGTGGCAGCGGGAACGGGGTCGGGGGTGGCTGGGGGTGTGGCGGTTGCGGGTGGGGGGTCGGCGGGTTCGGGTGTGGGTTGGGCCGGTGGTGGGCTGGCGGCGGGTGCGGGGTCGGGGTCCGGGTCGGCGGTGGCTGGGGGTGTCGCGGTTGCGGGTTCGGGGTCTGCGGGTTCGGTGGCTTCGGGTGCGTCGAAGGCTGATCCCGTTGACGGTTCGAGCGCAACATTTGGTTCGTCGGCGAGGTCATCGTTGGCGAACAAGATGCCGGCTGCACCGGGGAGATCTCCGGCGGCCTCGGGCACCACTGCC
>Ga0209831_1000764_pt1 | contig 30723 bp, 18 predicted proteins | sample Maine_Asex4_meta_FD_187451 | JGI IMG/M metagenome (GOLD analysis project Ga0209831, IMG submission 187451) | Marine algal microbial communities from Maine, USA - Maine_Asex4_metaG (SPAdes) (version 2) | ecosystem: Host-associated > Algae > Red algae > Unclassified | place: Maine, USA | collected... | reverse complement strand
ATTCCTCAACTTTGCTTTGCTTCTAAAAAGGCTAAAAAGCAATATTATGATGCCATTTGGTTCAGTCGCATTCGCGAAATTAAGTGCGTTACTAGTTAGCTTTTAAATAAATGTGTCAGGCAGTCAGGGGAAAATCTTTAGCCAAATTCATCTATAGACATACGGAAGGAAATCCCTTTTTTACCCGACATTTTTTAACAGGATTGTATGAAGCAAACTGTTTAAAGTTTGATGCGGAAGATAAGGTTTGGCAATACAACTTATCACAAATCTCTAATCTTAAATTGAGTGATGACGTAGTGCATTTTATGGTGGCACGTTTGCGCCGATTACCAGTCGCGACTCAAGAGGTTTTAAAGCTTGCTGCTTGTATTGGCGATCGCTTTGAATTAACTGCCCTTGCCGCAATTTGTGAGCAGTCAGAATTAGAGGTTACTAACAATTTATGGTCTGCATTGCAAGCTAGATTAATCATTCCTGAAACTGAAATATATTGTTTATATGATGACAATGAATTTTATGCCGCTTCGGAAAATAGAGTAATCAAATATCGCTTTTTACACGATCGCATTCAACAAGCAGCCTATACTTTAATTCCTCAAGCAGAGAAAGGAAAAACACATTACCAAATTGGTCAACTTTTATTAAAAAATACTTCAAAAAATGAACAAGAACAGAAAATTTTCGATATTGTTAATCACTTAAATTTTGGATTAGACTTTATCGTAGATTCTTCTCAGAAAGATCGATTGGCAAGCTTAAACTTTATTGCTAGTCGTAAAGCGAAAGATGCAACTGCATATGTTTCTGCTGCTAAATATGCTAAAAATTGCCAATACTTACTTCCCCAAAACAGTTGGGATTGTAATTACAAATTCACTCTTTTATTGCATCAACTGCAAGCGGAAATATTATATTTAAATGGCGATTTTGTGGGGATGGAAAAATTAGCCCAAGAAGTTTTAGAAAAAAGCAAAATAACTCTCGATAAAGTCAAAATTTATGAAATCAGGATTGAAGCACTTACCTCTCAACAAGATTTAGTGGGTGCTGTTAATTCGGGATTAGAGATTTTAGAAATGTTGGGAGTAGAATTTTCCAATCAACCATCACCTAATGATATTGATGCTGCATTTAAAGAAGTTACAGCCGCCATGGCAAATAGAGAGCCATTTGAGCTTTTAGAACTGCCACAAATGCAAGAGGATGAGTATGTGAGTGCAATGAATATTATGATGCACATAATCCCATCCACTCACATGACAAAGCCCCTGCTATTTCCTTTACTTGTCTTAAAGCAGATTTATTTATCTTTGAGTTACGGTAATGCAGCAACTTCAAGTTTTGCTTATACAGTTTATGCAATACTATTGTGGGATACTTTTGGTGATATTGTATCTGCATTCGAGTTTGCCTGCTTAGGATTAAAGTTATCATCACGATCGCCACAACACAAATTAAAACCAAGAACAGTATTTGTAGCTTATTGTTTTTCCATGCATTGGAAACAGCACTTAAGTCAAAGCTTACAACCTTTAGAATCTGCTTATTCTAATAGCTTGGCACTGGGAGATTTGACATTTGCAGGATATTGTGTGTACACTCGTACCCTTCAAGCATTTTATATTGGTAAGCCTTTAGACAAATTAGCTTTGACAACTGCTAGTTACAGTTCGGTTTTAGAAGAAATTAATCAAATAAATACTTTTAGCTACAATGAAATCTTGCTACAAACGATACTTAATTTAGTTGATGATGTAGAAAATAAGATTTTATTAATTGGTCAAGCTTGGGATGAAAAAAGTCAATTACCCAGACTAGAAAATGCCAATGATGGACAAGGATTAGCATTTTTATTGATTAATAAATTATTTTTAGCTTATACCTTTGGCGATTTCGATGAAGCTAGAGAAAATGCCGAAAATGCCGAAAAGTACTTGTATGCCATCGGCTCGATGTACATTGTATCCATATTTTATTTTTATTATTCTCTGTCTCAAATACAACAATACACGTCAGTTTCAAATAATAAGCAAGCAGATATCTCCCAAGCTGTAAACTCTAATCAAAATAAAATGCAAAATTGGGCGATTCATGCGCCGATGAATTTTCAGCATAAATTTGATTTAGTTGAAGCTGAAAATAATCGAGTTTTAGGTAACAAACTAGAAGCTTTAGAACTATACGACAAAGCCATAGCAGGAGCCAAAGAAAATCAATACATTCAAGAAGAAGCTTTAGCCAACGAACTCGCGGCTAAATTTTATCTTGATTGGGGCAAAGAAAAAGCAGCAGCAGGCTATCTGCAAGAGGCTTATGATTGTTATGCTCAATGGGGTGCGAAGGCCAAAACCAGACATCTGGAGCAGAACTATCCAGAATTACTACGCCCTATCCTACAAGCAAAAAATTATGCTTTTAATCACCTAGAGGCTTTATCGTCACTTTCTAGTCTAGGAAATGATAACAATCAGATTAATCAAGCAGATTTTAACTTTAATGATAATTTCGATTTAACAGCTATTCTCAAATCTGCTCAAGCTTTAACAGAAACTATCGAACTCGAAAAACTATTAAGCAAACTTAGTGAAATTATTCTCAAAAACTCAGGATGCGATCGCATTATTATTGCTTTAAAAGATGATCGTGGTGATTGGCAAATCAATGTGAGTGGAGACGCTGAAAATTCATTAGTCGATCTCAATTCATCGGAAATAGATATCGATAGTCCTGACAAACTAATTAACTATGTTTATAACACCCAAGAAGTAATTTTAGTTAATAATCTAGAAACTGAATTACCGATTATTGATGGCTATCTGGTCGAACAAAAACCGAGAAGCCTTTTCGCTTTGCCTCTCAAGTACGATGAAAAAACCATTGGGGTGTTGTATCTACATTCATCGTATATTACAGGCTTATTTAATCCCGAAAGAATTATTGTCTTAGAATTTCTTTGTTATCAAGCATCTATTGCCCTGCATAACGCTCAAATACACGCCGATGCCAACCTCAAGTCGAAAGTGATTGAATCTTCAGTGGATGGGATGGCAATTTTAGATAATGGAGTATTTACCTATCTAAACGAACGTCATGCCTTACTGTCTGGTTATCAACCAGAAGAATTAATTGGGGAATCTTGGTCAAAATTATATTCTCCAGAAGAAGTGGATCGTCTTCAGGGAGAAGTCTTTGCTTCATTAGAAGATACTGGAGAATGGAATGGAGAAGCCACAGCACTACGCAAAGATGGAACGACATTTACTGAAGAAGTACGCATATTTGCCCTGGATAATGGCAAGCAGATTTGTATTTGTCGTGATATTAGCGATCGCAAAGCTGCGCAAGATTCGCTCAAAGCTAGTGAACACCGTTATCTAACCTTAGCTGAAAATGTTTTGGTCGGATTATTTCGCACGGATCCTCTGGGTAATTGTCTTTATGTCAATCATCAGTGGTCTGAAATGACTGGACTGAAAATTGAACAGGCTGCTGGCTATGGCTGGATAGAAATAATACATCCTGAAGATCGTCAATGGGTTGATACTGCATGGAAGAAATTCGTTGACGAAACTCCCCCCTTTCAAATTGAATTTGAATGTCGATTGAAGAGACAAGATGGCAGAACAACTTGGGTTTATGTACAATCAATTGTCGAGTTTAATGATGAAGGTCAGCCAGTTGGCATTGTTGGTACCGTTACAGATATTAGCGATCGCAAAGCTAGTGAAAAAACCCTGCAAATAAGCGCATTGAGAGATCGAACTATTTTCGATCGATCATCAGTGGGATTTATTGAAATAGATGTCAAGACGCAAAACATAACTCGTGCCAATAATTTATTTTGTCAGATGACTGGCTATTCTGCTGAAGAATTAAGCCAGATCGAATTCCAAACGCTGACTCATCTAGAAGATCTAGAAAATTGTCTAAATCTATTTAAGCAACTTATTTCAGGGGAAACAGATAAGTTCTTTACCGAAAAACGCTTTCTAAATAAAGATGGTTTCTATTTTTGGTGTGAAACCACTGCCTATCCGATTGAATTTGAAGGTAGCTCAATCAAGACTATATTTGGGATTATTAAAGATATCAGAGATCGCAAACAAGCAGAACTAGCACTCCAAGAAAGCCAAATCCAATTCCAGCGTATGACGGAAAATGTACCAGGGATGATTTTTCGCTATATAGTTCATCCAGATGGTAATGATGAATTGACCTATGTTAGTTCTCAAATACAAGAGATTTATGAGGTCGAACTCCAAACCGCACTGCAAAATACTGACTCAATGTGGGCAAGAATTCATCCTGACGATATTTCCAGAATCCGTAAAGATATAGAAATTTCTGCCGAAACTTTACAACCATTTACTAGTACTTTTCGCCTAATTCTACCCAATAAAGGTCTACGATGGGCGCAAAATATGTCTCGCCCAGAACTACTAGATAACGGCGATGTGGTTTGGGATGGAATTACCGTCGATATAAGCGATCGCAAGTTAATTGAGGCAAAGCAACAAAGACAACTAGACATCCTCGAAACCACATCAGATTTTATCGGTACCGCCGACCCCCAGGGGAAAATTCTCTACTTGAATGAAGCTTGGCGAAATTTGTTGAAGCAAGATGAAGACGAACCCCGTCACCGCATCAACATTGCCGAGCAACATCCTGCCTGGGCTTTTGAAATTATAACGAACAAAGCTTTGCGAGTAGCTATAAAAGATGGAATGTGGGCAGGAGAAACAGCAGTTTTAGATGGCAATGGAATAGAGATACCAGTGTCCCAAGTGGTAATCGCTCACAAATCTGAAGATGGTGCAGTGGAATATTTTTCCACGATTTCTAGAGACATAAGCGATCGCAAAAGAGCTGAAGCACAATTACAAATAATTTCAGACCGTCTAGAAGTAGCAATTCAATCGGCTAACATCGGTATCTGGGAATGCAGTTTTCAAAGCGATTGTTTGTCCTGGAACGATCGCATGTTTACCATCTATGGCGTAGAACCCCAAGAATTTGAAGGTACTTGCCAAGACTGGTTAAAGCACGTCCATCCTGACGATCTAGATTCAGCCTTAATTCAACCAGAAATTTTTGACAGTCAAGGTAGTATCACTAAAGAATTTAGGATCGTCAGATCGGATGGCGAAATTAGATATATTTATTCCACAGCAATAATTCAAAAAAATCAACAGGGTCAATTGGTCAGTTCGGTTGGGGTAAATATTGATATCACCGAGCGCAAACTGGCAGAGCAAAAACTCCAACAAACCAATGAGGAACTTGCCCGTGCAACCCGCATGAAAGATGAGTTTGTGGCTAACATGAGTCACGAATTACGTACCCCACTAAGTGCAATTCTCGGCATGACCGAAGGTCTTCAAGATGGTATTTTTGGCCGTATAAATCAACAACAAAACCAAGCTCTTGATACTATCGAACAGAGTGGTTCTCACCTGCTAGAATTGATTGACGAAATTTTGGATTTAACTAAGATTGAGTCAGGACATGTCGAGCTAGAGTATTCTTCTGTAGAGGTGAATCAACTTTGTCAGTCTAGTTTAGGTTTTATCAAACAGCAGGCTCAAAAAAAACTGATTCAACTCCACTTAAATACGCCTTTCAACTTACCCAAGATTGAACTTGACGAAAGACGTATTCGCCAAGTTTTAATTAATCTACTCAACAACGCCGTCAAATTTACTCCAGAAAAAGGACGTGTCACCCTGGAAGTAAGCATTTCAGAACCCAAAAAAACGAGCGGTCTCAAGTACCTGCGATTTGCGGTGCAAGATACAGGCATTGGTATCGCTCTAGAAGATATTAATAAACTGTTTCAACCCTTCGTCCAAATTGATAGTTCTCTCAATCGGCAATATGATGGCACTGGACTAGGCTTATTTCTGGTAAAACGTATTATCGATCTCCATAGAGGCAACGTCACCGTAACCAGCAAAGTGGGAGTTGGCAGCTGTTTTGCGATCGAATTGCCCTACTCAACTGTACCTGCTAACGACATAACGAACGAACTAAAGACTTCCTCATTCTCCAACCCCAATCAGCAACAAGAGATCGCCTTAACCGCCCCAATAATTTTACTGGCAGAAGATAACAGTACGAATAGCAGCATCATCTCTACTTATCTGCAATCTAAAGGCTATCGTCTGCAAATAGCTCACGATGGTTTATCCGCTATTGAGTTAGCAGTAGCTAATCAGCCAGATCTCATTATCATGGATATCCAAATGCCTGGCATGGATGGGCTGACGGCTATTAAACATATTCGACAAGATGCCACTTTTACTCTAATACCCATTATTGCCCTGACAGCATTTGCTATGGAAGAGGATCGTAAAAAGTGTCTAGCTGCTGGGGCTAATATGTATCTTGCCAAACCAGTCAGACTCAAAAAGTTACTTCAGTCAATTCAAAAATTGTTGAATACAAACTATAGTTGTTCTAATTAATTTCCGTACTTTCTAAATCATCATCTTTAAGTATTAGGTTATAGGCGTTGAGCCGAGATACGCGTAAAATAGTGCCACATCGGACTATGACTATTGCGAGATAAAGCTTTCATTATTCACTGCCAAGCAATTTGCTCCACATCCCTTTGTAGATCTTCACTTGTTCCGCGAACATAAACCATCGTTGTATCCAAAGAATCGTGTCCCATAATTTGTGCCAAACGATGCAAAGGTACAGTTTCAGCCATTCGATAGCCGAAACGATGGCGCAAACCGTGAGGAGTGATATCGTCAACTCCAGCTATTCGGGCATACTTACCCACCAAATATCCCAAAGACGGCACATTCGTGCCATCGTCTTGCAAAGCAAGACTGGCAAAGCGATCTCGTTGCGTAGTGGTTATCGCTGATTTAGTTTTTCGAGAACTAAATAGCCAGTCACCCTTTACTGTGGTCAGGTACTCCAACAAGACCTTTTTGACAGTGACATTAAGAGGGACTAGATGCGGACAAAGGGCTTGCACGCATGTAGTCCTTTCTCGATACTTATTGCGTTTGCCATAAACCTGTAGATAGCCACGACGTTTTCTTAAGTAAATGTGTTCGCTTTTTAATTGATAGACTTCTGCTGCTCTTAAGCCAGTATGAAACATCAAAATAATTATCGTGCGATCGCGAAGCGAGCCATAATTGGTAACAGCCGAAACTATCGCCGATTCCTCCTCATCACTAAGTTGACGTGGCGAAGATTTAATCAGAGGAATTAATTTAACTACTTTTGCGGGGTTACTAGTAATTTTCTGACCTTCCACAGCAAGAGCAAAATAAGATTTAAGAGTTGCCAAATAGCGATTAATCGAAGCAGGAGCTAACTTGAGCTGTGACTGAAGATAGCTACGATAGCGAGTCATGACGAGCGCGTTCCCTTGCGCCTGACGGCGGACGGCGCATATGCGCCAGCGTTCCGAAGGAACTTTGCCCCGATAGGGGCTGTGGGTCGCTCGTCAAAGTAGGAGTGGTAATTTGATTTGTTTGAAACCCGACTTGTGCAGAGCTAATACTTTTGGTTTCATACCAAATAATAAAAGAGCGTAAATCTGACAGATAATTACGAATCGTTGCAGGACTAACATCACTTTGCTCGCGTAGATATGATTCGTAGGATGTTGATTCCTAACGACCTGATGGAGATAAAGATGAAATAGCACTAGGTTTCATAACTAGAGAATTGCTATTTAATTCATCAATGTTACCCAGAAAAAACCCTAGCAGATATTAAGAATTGAGGTTAACGGTAGCATTAGCAGACACGGCGAAAACCCATATTAATGGAGGTGATGAGAAATTACATCAATCGAGCGTACTGCTTACCCTCGTTTCAAACCTCACCCCAGTAATAAAGGATTAATCGAACTTTACACCCCAAGCGAAGCTGAAATTAAATTAGCTACATCCAAGACTTGTAGTGCAGCGCGTACGCGCACAAAGGCACGCGGTTCGGAGAACCGCTAGTCGCGAAGTGCGATCTGCGCGAAGCGCTGTGCCGCATGTTCGTCGTCTTCGACGACTGGTGAGCCGAAAGCTCACGCACGGACAGTTGTGAACCGAAAGATTTAGAAAAGGGAGACTGTTGGATTGCAATCAGCTTAACATCAGACAGTGGAATTATCATGGCTGCGCGGGTTGGAAAGCATACAGATAGATTACGAGAGAAGTTAGTGGTCAGTACTGAGGGAAAAAGTAGAACATTATGTTGGCAAAGATAAAACTCAGCGTCTAGAACGAACAAATGGAATTGTGAGACAGCAAACAGGTAGATGGCATAGGCGACAAAATAAGTTTGGCAAGATTGGGTCACAAACAGAGATAACAACCAGATTAGTAGTAAGTTATGCGCTGCGAAGCAGCAGACTGTTCGAAATGAACAGCTTCGGCGCAAAGCGTCGGCATTGAATCTGGTCTAATATTCGATGTAGAACGACCGCAGCCCAGAGAGCTGGATTAACTTCAGAGCAATGGAGTTGGGACGATCTTGTTAGCTATCCCACAGTTTTTTAATTCACGACCGTCGCAAGTATCTCAAAAGTTTAAGCATAAGTATAAAAAATCTATTTTTGAAACTTTGAAAAGCAATAAGCTAGAGAAATCTACGCTGAAGTTGATTCAGCAGAATTGCGATCGCAGCATCAAAGTTGAGGTCAACAATAAAGGACATTTTCTTTCTTTAGTAAGTTGTCGAAGTAATCCGATGGAATTTATAGATTAGATTAGCGATCGCTACCTTGACCTAATTTAGACCATCGATAAAAATTTGAATTTTTTATTAAGAATAGCGAGACAATCCGTTGCGGGGGTTTGCCCCGTGCAGGGTGTGCGCGCCCAAGTCGCGTTTAGCGACGCTCTGAGCCGAAGGCTCTGCGGAACTGTCGAGGGCGCGATCGCTACCATTGTCAGACGAGAGTTACGCTATCTTAGAAGGTAAGAAATTACTATATAAAAGTAGCCATGAAAAAGTTAGTGCTGCTGTGCTTATTTGTTCTGGGGATTGGGTTTTCTCTCTTCAGCTTCAAAGGATTGGCGCAACAAGGGGAATTTGACTCAATTATTTTAGATTTTAGAGAAGACGTGCCGATCGCTAAGATTAGCGAAGAGATCCAAGGGTTATCTTCTAAATACAATCAGCGAGTCGATTTAAACAGTGTCTTTTCGATTAGCGATCGCATTTATATTGTTCGGGGAGATAAAAAAGTTCTCAAGGAATTAAAAAGATCGGATCTGAAGAAAGATACAGAATATATTGAAGCCAACTATCTCTATTACGCCAACGCCGTACCCAACGATCCGCAGTACAACAAACAGTGGAACTTTCGGGACATTAATATCGAACAGGCTTGGGATGAGACAAGAGGCGCGGGGGCAACCGTTGCTGTTATCGATACGGGAGTAAGTAAAGTACCCGACCTGAAATCTACCAAGTTTGTCAAAGGCTATGACTTTGTAAACAACAAAGATGATGCTAGTGATGATAATGGACACGGGACACACGTTGCGGGGACAATCGCCCAGTCTACCAATAATGGTTATGGCGTAGCGGGAATTGCCTATGAAGCAAGTATCATGCCTCTAAAGGTGCTGTCAGGTAGCGGTGGAGGAACAATTGCCGATATTGCCGAAGCGATTAAGTTTGCTGCGGATAACAAAGCCGACGTGATTAACATGAGTCTTGGTGGCGGTGGTGCTAGCAGCATGATGGAAGAAGCGATTAAGTATGCCCACAATAAAGGGGTAGTAATTATTGCTGCTGCGGGAAATGAAGGCAGTAATTCCTCTTCTTATCCCGCTCGTTATTCAGAGGTGATTAGCGTTTCGGCGACTAACGCTGCTGGAGATAAGGCTGGCTACTCAAACTTTGGTGCTGGTGTAGATATTTCTGCTCCTGGTGGCGAAGGAATGAATGAGTCTGGCAGTATATGGCAAAACACGATTAATCCCGACCAAAGTCAAGCAGAGTCAGTATTTGCAGGTTTTCAGGGAACTAGTATGGCTGCTCCCCACGTTGCTGGTGTAGCTGCTTTAGTTCGTTCTACTGGAGTTGATAATCCCGATGAGATTCGCGACATTCTCAAGCAGTCTTCCCGTAAGGTAGACGAAGATCACCTCAACCACTTTGGCGCGGGACATTTAGATGCCAATGCAGCAGTTCAAATGGCGCTTAAGGGCAAGATTACCTTTAACGATTTCTTCCGTTGGTTGCGTAAGAGTGGTTATCTTAATCTCGGCTTCTGGATCGATGGTGGTGCAATAGCGCTACTACCAAAGTTAGGAATGGTGATTGGTTCTTATTTATTAGCTTGGTTGCTGCGGACTTATTTACCAATGACTCTTGCCCTGAATACAGGCTTGATTTTTGGTAGTTCGGGCTTATTTTTCCTCCAGGGACTATATTGGTTCGATTTACCTCAATGGCCGATGCGCTTATTTGGTAGTTCCCTACCCGAACTGGGTAACGTGGTTTTTGGCAATTCCAACCTAAATCCTTTGTTTGCCAGCGCTTTAATTCCCTTCCTCTTGACCGCTCTACTGTTGAATTCTAGCTTCAAGTGGTTTGCGATCGGTTCTAGCATTGGGGTAGCAGCCTGTTTGGGAGTTAGCGCCTTCACCGATCCTGGAATTTGGCTTTTGGGCAGTGGCGCGATCGCTCGTGGCTATTTAATAGTTAATGCTGCTCTCTGTCTAGGCTTGGCATACTTAGCCAGTCAGAAAGATGCTCAAAGAGTTTAAGCTGGCAAACGGTTACAAAACTCATAGACACATATAATTAGAACATGGGGTTTGGCATTGCCAGACCCTTCTTTATTACTGAGGTAGATGCAAAATGACAGTTATAGGTACAGTTGAAAAAAAAGGTTTTGGTTTTGGTACTTGGGCGTTGGTTAGCGAAAACGGTACAACCTACGAATTAAAAGACCCCGCAGACGAACTGAAGCAAGAAGGAATCAAGGTAGAAGTCAAAGGCAAGATTCGCGACGACGTAATGACCATGGCAACGATCGGTAAAGTTTTAGAAGTGGAATCCTATAAGCTACTTTAAAAGCTGGAGAATAATCTAAAACTAAAAATATATCTAGCTAAGTTCATAAATAGCTGGGCGGGGGAACAATAATCATAGAAATTTACTAGGATATCCATTCCCTTTCTATGTCTCTGCGTTTAAACAAGAAAGCCTACAAAATTATTGCTGCCGAAATCCAAAAAGCAGCAGCCAAGGATAATATTGCTGGAGATGTTTCTCGCACGATCGCAATTAAGCGTTTGAAACAGCTAAACAAGACTAAAGGTACACCCGTTACAGAAACAGAACTTAGATTGGAGATCGCCGATCTATTTCCTAACTTTAATCAAAAGGTCTTAAAAAAGGCGGTTCGTGCTAATCGATCGCCTAGCGGTTGTTGGTGGCTGCCAGCGATGGCTCTAGGATTAGGCGGTATGACAGGATTAATCTGGCTAGTAAACTTGCCCTATCCCATGATTCGTCGCCCTGTAGCTAAAACCGCACCGATTTTACTGTTGCCTAGCTATTTGAGCATGGATCGTAATTATCGAGGAGCGATCGCAAAGGTAGAACAGGCAGATCAGTTGGTAAACCGAGCTACTAGTTTAGAAGACTTACAGCTAGGGCAAGAAAAAGTAGATCGGGCGCAGAAAAACCTAGATGCCTTACCTGTTTGGTTTCTGGGCTACGAACCCCAGATGTATCGCACTATGTTTAGCTTTGGCTGGAAATTTACCTTTGATGAGTTTAAGCAAGCCAGAGCAGAGGTTGGACGGATGGATGCGAGAATCTTTCAGGAGATTAACGCCTACACCAAATTAGAACAGGCTCGACAGGAGATCGAACAGGCAAAACAGAGCTATCAGCAGGCAGAAGATACGGCAGCTAAACAGCGATCGATCTCTAACTGGCAGGCAGGAATCGATAAGCTGAATCAGCTTCCCGCACGTACTGTGGCGAGGGAACAGGCAAAGGATAGCTATGATGCTTATATTCGGGATTTTCGTCAAATATCAGGCTTGGTTGCGGGGAATAATCGTGCGAACAAAGTGATTAACGTCGCCAGACAATTTCATAGTAAAGCTGCTGCTGGCTGTGCCAATCCTCCCCACGGAGTTAATCGTTGGCAAGAGTGTTCTAACCTTCTCAGCAAAGCGATTAAGATTCTCGAAAAGGTTTCCTTAGAAGACGATGGTTACTTGGAAACCCAAACTTTACTGGCGACTTACGAAGCAGAATTGAGCGAGATGAGAATTCATCAACAGTCAGAGAATTCATCTCAAAGAGCTTATGATAAAGCCCAGCAAATGATTACAGCTTTACCCAAGTCTATAGATACATACAATCGAAATCGCATCGCCAGAGATATTCTGACTATTATCAACCAGTTAGAGAAGGTCAAACCCAATACAACCGTTTCGGATGATGCTGCTGTCATGATGAATTTTGCTAGCAAAAAACTGAAGCAGTTGAGTTGATGCGATCGACTCGAATAAATCTATATATATTTAGAGCGTTTTAGTCTCGTTTTTAGGATTTGCACCATACTGATTTGTTCCAGCTTCGCTATCTAACAGGCAAAAAATAATTAGTACTAAAGTACCTATAGTAGGAATGACAGTAATCAAATACCACCATCCGCTTTTGCCGATATCATGTAACCTTCTAACGCTTACGGCTAGTGAAGGAACAAATGTACCAAGTAAATAGAGCCAAGTTAAAGGAAATATCGGCGTTACACTTCTACTAAAGAGAAAGCTGTCAATTGCTACTAGAAGTACGATTGCCAGGAAATGAAATAGAACAAACATCCAGTACTCTTTTCTTCTAGATCGACCACGAAATCGAGAATACTTTCTTAATACAGCTAGATACCAATCCATGAGCAATACCCAAAATACAAATGTGCAGATTGCTAGAATACTACTGCAGTATATTTTGTCGCAGCCTCGATTTTTAAAGAACTTTGCTTCGACGATTATTGAGTAGAGTATTCGAGGTATAGAAGCATCTGGAATTTTTCAGTAAAAAAGTGAGTTGCAGGTCGATAATTGTATGAATCAAAAAATATTAAATTGCTTTTTCGTTCTAGGGTTGCTCTCAATTTCCAGCCCCGCTATCTCAAAACCAACTGTTCGAATAGAATACAAGTTTTATCAGATCTATCCCCGACAAAAAGAGGCTCTTGGACGAGAAATGCAGCAGAGAAGTCCTAACAGCGGTGTTAGCCCACGAAGGAGGATATAAGGATTCGGGATTATATGCAAGCAGAGAGATCGAAGAAGAATTGCTCTCAATGAGATCGGATGCAGATTGCTCGCGACTCAGGGAAACTGCTAATCAGAAGGCACATCAGATAATTCAAAAGTATCAACAGCGCGATCGCAACTACGATCGCCGAACCGAGTATGGTAGATTACAAAATGTAGATATCGACAATTTTATCTAAGCTATTGAATTTTAGGCGATCGGGAATAGGTTTTAATCTTGTTTAGCTGTCCGTTTCTTAAGCAAATACTGCTGATGATCTTCGGTAGCGAGATAGTATTCTTTAGCTGGCTTTATCTTCGTAACGATATCTTTGTCATACCTCCCAGACTGCTGTAGCTGTAGTTTCGATTTACGGGCAATCTCTTCTTGTTCGGCAGAATGGTAAAAAATTACCGAGCGATATTGTTCGCCTCTGTCTGCGCCCTGACGATTGAGGCTAGTAGGATCGTGCATTTGCCAGAAGAGATCTAGCAATTTTTCGTATTCAACTAGATCGCGATCGTATTCAACCTGTGCTACTTCCGCATGACCAGTAATCCTAGCCACGACATCTAAATAAGAAGGATTGGCAAAATCTCCTCCCATGTAGCCAACGGAAGTTTTAACTACTCCTGGTACTGATAAAAATTCGTGTTCTGTCTTCCAAAAACATCCCGCACCAAAGGTTGCTGTCTGTATGTTGTTCATTGTTTTGCTCGATTAAAATCTAATTGCTTCCTCAATCTCCAAGTCTCCCCGTCTAACTTGACTATTTCCCAAAAACGCAACACCTTACCTCATATACACTTCTTGGGCTGCGCGATGTAGTAGAGAGTGCCGATAGACTAATGCAGACATATCCTTGCCATAGCCACCGCCAATGACGCTAGCCACAGGACAGCCAAAAGCTTTACAGGTACTCAATACCATTCTTTCCCGCCGATAGATGCCAGAATTAGTTAGAGCTAGTTTACCCAAGCGATCGCTTACGTGAGTATCAACCCCCGCATCATACAGCACCAAATCTGGTTTTACCTCTGCTAATAGATCTGATAAGTGACTGGCGAGAATTTGTAGATAGCCATCGTCGTCTAAACCAATGGGTAGGGGGACATCTAAATCACTCTGTTGTTTTCTACCAGGAAAATTTGCCTCGCAGTGCATTGAGAAAGTAAACACGCTATCGTCATTCTGAAATATATAGGCTGTACCGTCCCCCTGATGAACATCACAGTCAATGATTAAAATCTTTTTAACTAATCCTTGCTGCTGCATGACGCGAGAAGCGATCGCCAGATCGTTGAAAATACAAAATCCAGAGCCATAGCTAGGAAAAGCGTGATGAGTCCCCCCAGCCGTATTACAGGCGCAGCCGTATTCTAAAGCTAGTTTCGCTGCCATAATCGTCCCGCCGATCGCAATTTGTGTCCGATGTGCTAAAGCAGCACTCCAGGGCAAACCAATGCGACGTTGAGCTTTGTATTCTAACGTGCCGTTGCAGTATGCCTGTACGTATTCAGGAGTATGGACGAGTTGAATTAATTCTAAATCTGGTAACTCTGGCTCAAATATTTGCTCTGGCTTAATTATTCGGTCTTTTAAAAGTAAATCCCGCAGAATTTTAAACTTAGGCATCGGAAAACGATGGACATTGGGCAAAGGCGCAACATAATCTGGATGATAAACAATAGCAAAACCGTACTTACCCATTGGCAGACTATCGAAGATTTAATAGGTAATAAACTGGTTTCAAATAAGACAACGAACCGAATATCTATCGCTGTATCGCAATTATCATAGCAGTTATCTAACTAGAGCCGAGTAGAGGAGATCGCTCTTCTGCTCTTACTATTACTCATATAAGATAATAGTATTTACCGCATTTATTTCAACATAATATTATGAATACTCCTGTAACGGATGCCAAAGACCGCAGTTTCGGCGCTTTAATCTATCTCTTTCCCCTTGTCTATTCACTGCCTTTTGGCATTATTCTGCTATCGCAATTTCCCTGGCTGTATCCTTTTTTCGCCCCTCTAGTTGGTCTTTACCGAGTGACTAATGCCCTTCCTTTCGCCAGCTTAATCATCTTTTTTGGTTTGTGGCTCGGAGTAGTCAGAAATGACAAGATGAGCTACTTTCTGCGGTTTAATGCGATGCAGGCTATTTTGCTTAACATTTTGCAAATTTTGTTTAGCTTAATTATGGGAGTTTTAGCTCCCGCTTTTGGCTCACAGAGCTTGATTAGCGAAACCCTATCTAATACTATTTTTATGGGTAGTATTGCTGCCTGTTTTGCCTGTATTTTCTTCTCTGTACAGGGTAAGTATGCTGAGTTACCTGGCATCTCCGATGCAGCCTCATCGCAGATACGTTAATTAAACCCGCAAATAATCTGTTTGGCGATCGCTTTTCTTTAGAGGCGATCGCTTTTTTTATTTTGAATACTTTTAAGATTGTCCTTAATAACCAAGAATCGATGCATTTCATAGCAGATTGTGCTTTACTCGTTAAGTTTTATAAGTTGCCCCAATCTTGGGGGTAGGTCTTCACAGTAATCTAGATACATCGGGTATTAAATCAAGATGTAATTTGACAGATGCTTAACAAAATTCTATATGCTGACTCTGGAGCGGAAAATGCTCAAGATATGCTCAAAATACTATTAGAGCTTCCCGCCACGAAAAATGCTCAAGTATCCATTTTAAAGGTTATTTCGCCAAAAACCACTCAGGAAGAGTTGGCAGCACAAAAAGATGCTGAGGCAAAAATAAATGAGCTAGCTACTCGCATTGGCAGTAATTGTGATGAGACTAGCTGCAAAATTGAAGAGGGCGAACCGAAGACTACCGTTCTCAAGGTTGCCAAAGAAGTTGACGCCGATCTCATCATTATGGGTTCGCGGGGTTTGGGCAAACTCCAGTCGATTCTGAGTAATTCTGTCAGTCAGTATGTGTTTCAGCTAACAGATCGCTCGATGTTGCTGGTAAAAGATGATATTTACGTCAAAAAGCTCAAGCGGGTAATGGTGGCGATCGATAAATCTCCCGCTGCTGGCTATGCTTTAGACCTCACCCTGGCTATGTTGAGAGACTATAAAGACGCAGAAATATTTCTTACCAGGGTTAACCCCGATTTAGACCCAAATTTGAATCTCTCTCAGGAGGATATGGAGAACAATCCAATCTTAGCTCCTGCGATCGCTAAAATTAAGAGGATGGGTTTATCCTATCGCTGTTTGGTTACAGGAGGCAGACCAGCACAAAAGATCTGTAGCCTCGCCGAAGCTAGAAATATTGACTTGCTAGTATTAGGTTCGCCCGAACGTCGTCCTTCTGTTGCCAAGAGTTTACCCGATATTGAAAGGTTATTAGGTAGTTCTCTTTCAGACTATGTTCGCATCAAAGCTCCCTGTCCCGTACTGCTCGCGAGGCAAGAAGTTAAAGACTAGGTTTTGGCTGCCCAACGATCGATATATTTGATTTTACCCTCTGTATTTCTCAAGCAGAGGGTTTTATATTAATGTCCAAAGTTTCTTTTAATCAATCTCGCTGCTTAGAATCGCGTATAAATATTCGTCGCACCATTCATTTTTAACAAAGCAATTTTCTTTAAAATGCCCTTCTCTTCCCATTCCCAGCCTCTCCATCAAGGCGATCGAGCTTTTATTTCTTACATCTACTGTAGCAAAAAAGTGATGTAACCCTGGTGTAATTCAATATTTAAGCAATTCTTTGCTAGTTTCAAATGCCGACCCTTGACTCCAATACTGCCGATTAAAGTGAAAGCCAATTTCTGCCAGCCAGCTTACGTTATCTTCTATGTTAATACAAACATAACCAATAACTTTGCGATCGCTTTTTAATTTCAACTACAAATTCATTCCACTTACCAATACTTCTAGGCACGATCTGAGATAGCTTATTAATTTCTTGTTTTGTATCGTCATAGCTATAGGGCGACCAATACTCATATTTAGCTACAATCGGATCTGACATAAACTCATAGGCATCAGCAATATAATTTTCAGAAAAAAGCCTCACTTTTGTTCGTTCAGTTTCATAGATTAAATTCATTAAGGTAATTTTTCTAAAACTTTTAGAGATAGCAAGTTTGTCTGAATGGATCGCTTTAATCGCTCCGATCGATCGGAAATTAAACCATAAAAAATCCCCCATCCGAAGATGAGGGATTGATTACTTAACGACCTAATAAGTCTCAGCTATTGCTAACCAAACTTACCTGCGGTCGAGGCAATCAGGAAGGCTGCATAGGTCAGGATGTAACCCACCGTGAAGTGAGCTAGACCAATTACGCGACCTTGAATAATGGACATTGCAACGGGCTTGTCTTTCCAGCGAACTAAGTTAGCTAGAGGAGTACGCTCGTGCGCCCAAACGATTGTTTCGATCAACTCTTGCCAATATCCACGCCAAGAGATGAGGAACATGAAACCAGTTGCCCAAACGAGGTGTCCGAAGAGGAACATCCAGGCCCAAACAGAAAGGTTGTTCACACCATATGGGTTATAGCCGTTAATCAATTGAGCAGAGTTTGCCCAGAGATAGTCACGGAACCAGCCCATCAGGTAGGTAGAGTTTTCGTTGAACTGAGCAACGTTACCCTGCCATACGCCAAGGTGTTTCCAATGCCAGTAGAAGGTCACCCAGCCCAGGGTATTGAGCATCCAGAACATCGCGAGGTAGAAGGAATCCCAAGCTGAGATATCGCAAGTACCGCCACGACCAGGACCATCACAAGGGAAGGCAAAACCAAAGTCTTTTTTGTCTGGCATTAATTTTGAACCACGTGCGTCTAAAGCACCTTTGACCAAAATCAAAGTAGTGGTGTGTAATCCTAATGCGATCGCATGGTGTACTAAGAAGTCACCAGGCCCAATAGCAAGGAACAAAGAGTTAGTTCCGCTATTAACCGCATCTAACCAGCCAGGAAGCCATGGATTAGCATAGTTAGGCCATGCTGTAGAAGCAATACTATCAGGATTGGAAAGGAAGATATCGAATCCATACAATACCTTCCCATTACAAGCCTGAGCCCATTGAGCAAATACAGGCTCGATCAGAATTTGCTTCTCGGGTGTACCAAAAGCTACAACAACATCATTGTGAACATACAAACCCAAGGTATGGAAACCAAGGAAGAGAGATACCCAGCTTAAGTGGGAGATAATCGCTTCTTTGTGCTGTAAGACTCTTGATAGGACGTTGTTTTTGTTTGCTTCGGGGTCGTAATCTCTAACTAAGAAGATTGCGCCGTGGGCAAATGCACCAACCATCAAGAACCCAGCAATATATTGGTGGTGAGTATATAAAGCTGCTTGAGTTGTATAGTCCCTAGCAATAAATGCATAGGACGGTAAGGAGTACATGTGTTGCGCTACTAGAGAAGTAACCGTACCCAAACTTGCCAGAGCCAAAGCTAGCTGGAAGTGTAGGGAGTTATTCAATGTATCGTACATGCCCTTGTGTCCTTCACCCAGTCCACCTTGAGGTGGCTTGTGAGTGTCAAGAATTTCTCTGATGCTGTGACCAATACCGAAGTTTGTACGGTACATGTGACCAGCAATGATGAAGATAACTGCGATCGCCAAATGGTGATGAGCAATATCTGTCAACCAGAGAGACTCAGTTTGAGGATGGAAACCACCTAAGAAAGTTAGGATAGCCGTTCCTGCTCCCTCAGAAGTACCAAATACATGACCAGCAGTATCGGGATTCTGAGCATACACACCCCAGTTAAGGCTAAAGAATGGTCCTAAGCCTGCGGGATGAGGAGGAGTGGAAAGGAAGTTATCCCAACCTACGTGCTGTCCGCGAGATTCGGGAATAGCAACGTGTACTAGGTGTCCAGTCCAAGCCAGAGAACTTACCCCAAACAAACCAGCTAAGTGGTGATTGAGGCGAGACTCAGCATTTTTGAACCAAGCCAGACTAGGACGGAATTTTGGCTGTAAATGTAGCCAGCCAGCAAACAAGAATACAGAAGAAAGAATCAGTAGGAAGATAGATCCTTGATACAGTTCTTGATTGCTAGTCATACCAATGGTATAAAACCAGTGGTAAACACCCGAATAGGCAATATTGACTGGGCTAGAAGCACCGCCTTGAGTAAAGGCATCAATCGCGCCTTCGCCAAAGTGAGGATCCCAAATCGCATGGGCGATAGGGCTAATGTTTAGAGGATCTTGAATCCACTGTTCAAAGTTACCTTGCCAAGCAACGTGAAACAGAGTACCGGACGTCCACAAGAAGATAATGGCGATGTGACCAAAGTGTGAGGCAAAAATCTTTTGGTAAAGATTTTCTTCGGTCATACCATCATGTAGCTCAAAGTCATGAGCTGTGGCAATTCCGTACCAGATCCGACGTGTGGTCGGGTCTTGGGCGAGATCCTGGCTAAATTTGGGAAATTTAGTTGCCATAGGTTATGGGTAGAATTCTCCTGTAAAGGTTGAAAATGAGTTTGAGTAAGTTTCCCTATTCGTCGCTCATTTCTGGCTTTTCACTATCTTCAATATATTTAGATAGTAATTTTGTTAAAACACGGTGGCTGATTTAGCCTGCTAGTTTGAATTTAACTAACTACCGTTGAATTTTCTTTACTGCGATCGATTTTAAACCTTAGTTCAAAATCGTAATTTGGCTCTGTCAATCTTACAAGACTGGCTTTTCAGCATCTTGAAAGACTGACATTACCTGAAAACAGCTACAACGATAGCGTTCTAGCTAAGAAGAATGCCCATGTGGTAACAATTCCTCCTAATAAGTAGTGAGCTACACCAACTGCACGACCTTGAGTAATACTCAAAGCACGAGGCTGAATAGCGGGAGCTACCTTTAGTTTGTTGTGCGCCCAAACGATAGACTCAATCAACTCTTGCCAGTAGCCACGTCCACTAAAGAGGAACATTAAGCTGAAGGCGAAGATGAAGTGACCTGCTAAGAACATAATGCCGTAAGCAGATAGAGCCGAACCGTAGGTGTTGATAACTTGAGAAGCTTGCGCCCACAAGAAATCGCGCAGCCAACCGTTGATACAGATGGCACTTTGGGCAAAGTTACCTGCCGTCACGTGAGACACCGTCCCATCAGGAGATACCGTTCCCCATACATCTGATTGCATCTTCCAACTAAAGTGGAAAATTACGACAGAGATTGAGTTATACATCCAGAACAAACCAAGGAACACATGATCCCATGCTGATACTTGACAAGTACCACCACGACCAGGACCGTCACAAGGGAAGCGGAAGCCTAGATTGCCTTTATCTGGAATTAAACGTGAACTGCGAGCATAAAGCACGCCTTTCAAAAGAATCAATGCAGTTACATGGATAGTAAAAGCATGAATATGGTGAACCATAAAGTCAGCAGTACCTAAAGTCATAGGCATCATTGCTACTTTGCCACCTACCGCTACAACACCACCGCCGAAAACGTGACTGACTGTTTCTACTGCTGTAGGAGCTGTAGTTCCAGGAGCTGCGGTATGAATACCTTGAATCCACTGAGCAAAAATAGGCTGAAGTTGGATCGCAGTATCTGAGAACATGTCTTGAGGACGACCCAAGGCTCTCATAGTGTCGTTGTGAATGTATAGACCAAAGCTATGGAAGCCGAGGAAAATACAAACCCAGTTAAGGTGAGAAATAATTGCGTCACGAACGCGAAGTACGCGGTCAACCACGTTATTTACATTCTTGGCTGGGTCATAGTCACGCACCATGTATATTGCTGCGTGCGCTCCCGCACCGACAATACAGAATGCACCAATCCACATGTGATGGGTAAACAATGATATTTGAGTACCATAGTCGATCGCCATATAGGGATATGGAGGCATAGCGTACATGTGCTGGGCAACAATAATTGTTACCGAACCAAGCATAGCTAGGTTAACTGCTAGCTGAGCATGCCAAGAAGTAGTCAAGATCTCATATAGACCTCTGTGACCTTCGCCACCAAACAATAGAGGATCGCCTTTGTGACCGTCTAAAATCTCTTTCATGCTGTGACCGATACCAAAGTTGGTACGGTACATGTGTCCAGCGATAATAAACAGTACGGCAAGAGCCAAGTGATGGTGTGCTGTGTCAGATAACCATAAACCGCCAGTCGTTGGGTTCAAACCACCTTTAAAGGTCAAGAAGTCGGAATAAACGCCCCAGTTGAGGGTGAAGAAAGGTCGTAACCCTTCCGCAAAACTTGGGTACAATTCCGCCATCAAGTCACTGTTAAGGATGAACTCATGGGGCAATGGTATATCTGCTGGATCGACCCCCGCATCTAACAATTTGTTAATTGGTAGAGATACGTGGATCTGGTGTCCAGCCCAGCCAAGACAACCTAAACCTAATAAACCAGATAAATGGTGGTTCATCATTGATTCCACGTTTTGGAACCATTCTAATTTAGGCGCTCGCTTGTGGTAGTGAAACCAGCCAGCAAAGATCATCAGAGCTGCCATGACTAATCCGCCAATAGCCGTGCAGTACAGCTGGAAGCTATTAGTGAAGCCAGAAGCTCTCCAAAGATAAAAGAATCCCGATGTGATTTGGATTCCGTGGAAACCACCACCAACATCAGCATTAAGAATACCTTGACCAACGATTGGCCAAACTACTTGGGCGCTAGGTTTGATCGCGGTTGGATCGAGAAGCCAAGCTTCATAGTTGGAGAAGCGAGCTCCGTGGAAATACATTCCGCTCAACCAAACGAAGACAACTGCTAAATGACCAAAGTGGGCGCTGAATATTTTACGCGAAATATCTTCTAAGTCACTGGTATGACTGTCAAAATCGTGAGCATCAGCGTGAAGATTCCAAATCCAGGCGGTAGTTTTTGGACCCCTGGCTAAAGTTCGGTCAAAATGACCTGGCTTGCCCCATTTCTCGAAGGAGGTAGGGACTGGATCTACATCGACTGTTACCTTGACTTTCGCCTCGTCTTTTTGAGGACTGATTGTCATGAGGATTCTCCTCTCAGGGCAATAGATTTTAGATTTAGATTTTCCTATTCTGAAGAACAGGTTTTTTATTATGTAAAAAGAGCGATTGAAAATCCCTGCTTTTTATACAACCTTAGCTTGCTCTCCCTAAATAGGTTTTTGGATTCAAGCTACAGGCATTACTGTATATGATCATATGACTCAGATCTCAGTAAAGTTGCTAAAGCTTAACAAAATTTTAAATGGATGAGATTATTGTGCTGACAGGGTTTCCACTACCCATGTTTTCTACCAAAACTATACAAATCAAAAATTATCTTTACAAAAAGCAATGTGAATCATCGACTTTAAATCTTCTAAATCCTGATTTAATTTAGTAAGCAGAAAGGATTAGTTTACGTTGCCCAGCAAAAATATAGCTTGTTATCGATCGTTTTAAATTGGTAAATATTTAATGAAAACCTTGAGAATAATCGTCTCGATCTTACTAATTAGTTGTTCGATCGGCTGCCAGCAGCTTCAGGTCAATGATTTTTCAAATAGAGATCGCTCTAAAGAATCTCTTGCCCTAGCAGCCACCGATAGCAATCTGAGTGAAGTAACGATTCCCAAAACGATTAGAGAATTAAAGCAAAGCCTAGAGCAATATAGTCCCCTGGTCAAGATAATTGCGCCCCAGCCAGGACAAACTTTTAAGCAGACAGATATTGAAATTAAACTAGCGGTTACAGACTTGCCTTTATTTCAAGACGATCGCCTTAACCTTGGTAATCACCTAAGTCTCGTTGTGGATAACGAAGCACTGCCACCCGTCTATGATTTGGAGCAGCCAATTTTGCTAAAGAATTTGATGCCTGGAACTCATACTCTACGAGCTTTTGCTACAGCTCCCTGGGGAGAAAGTTTTAAAAATTCGGGTGCTTATGCCCAAGCCACCTTTAATGTTTTGACAGAAACCAGCAGCAATTATCCCGATCCCAAGCTGCCACTACTTACCTACAATAGTCCTACAGGCAGTTATGGTGCAGAGCCAATTCTGTTAGATTTCTATCTCAATTACTCTAATTCTGTCTCCAATGGAAACGATAATGAAATTGAAAAACCGTCAGTCAGAGCAACAGTAAACGGCACTAGTTTTATCATCGAAAAATGGCAGCCATATTATTTGACAGGATTTGAACCAGGAGAAAATTGGGTTCAGCTAGAGTTAATCGATCGATTTGGCAATGATATAGAAAACACCTATAACAATACGGTCAGAGTGTTTAACTACAGTCCTCAGCAACAGGACACTCTATCAAAGTTAGTAACAAACAGAATATCTGCCAATGAAGCAAAGGCTATAGTCGAGCAAAATTATTATATTCAGCCAGTTGGAACTCCAGCAATAATTGGTTCGCAAAATAATTCCGAACCACAAGCGATTACCGATTTTTTAGATAATGAATCGGCAATTGTTTCCGAACAAGTAGATGAAAAAGATGCCTCAATAATTCAAAACGATCGCAACGAGCTACAAAAAGCAACAGAAAAGACGACCGTAGAATCTGCGATCGCCGAAGAAAAGGCTGATAATTCCGATCTTCCTGCTATAGTTCATAACGCTATATCTGAAACACAATCGGAGTTAGAATTAGAGCGTCAGAGTTCGAAGCTTGAGGATACTCCCTCCTCTAATTCGACAACTCAAACAGACTTGTTGGTCAAACCATCGAACATCGAACCCGTTACTATTGCCACACAGCCTAAATCTACTCCAACAAAAATTGTTATTAAAGAACTAGAAACAAAAGAACCTTTAGTTGAAATTGAAATTCCTCAGCCAGAGTCTTTGGAAATTAAAGAATCAGAAATAGCGATCGCACCTTCTCCAAAATCCACAGAGGCGGAGAAGCAAAAGCGATTAATCGTAGAAAATAACCGACTCGCAACACGCGAGCTACCAACTCCTAGATCCGAGCAGCAATTAGATTTGCCAGAGGTCGAAACAAAAACTAGATTCTTGTGGTGGAAAAAACTATTAGTCGGACTGCGCCAAACAATTGAATCATTAGCCAGACAATTACCCCAAGAAGTGTAGGTATATCAGTAAATTAGTCAACTAGTAATTCAGGTTACTTAAATTAAATAAGTAAGTTTTAACAAACCAGAAATCTTGTTAACGAATGGCGAACAAGAGTTCCTTTTACCTTTAGAATAATTTACTGCACTCATAAAAACATTAACCCAGAATCAAGTTTAGAGATACGGTCGATCGGCAAAATTGACCTCTATCACTCTAAAATCACGATTTATAGGCAATATCCCCTGATTACAGGGAATTAGACAACAATTCATGACTATGGCAAAAGTTCTCGTCTCCGATCCTATCGACCAAGCTGGTATCGATATTATTTCCCAAGTAGCTGAGGTAGATGTAAAAACCAAGCTGCCTTTAGAAGAATTAATCAAAATAATTCCCGAATATGATGCTTTGATGCTGCGATCGGGTACTCAAGTTACAGCAGCAGTAATCGAAGCTGGCACAAATCTAAAAATTATTGGACGGGCAGGAGTTGGTGTAGATAACATTGATGTAAAAGCTGCTACCCGTCATGGCATCGTCGTAGTCAATTCACCAGAAGGTAATACGATCGCTGCTGCAGAACACGCGCTGGCAATGATGCTGGCTCTTTCTCGTCAAATTCCCGATGCCAATCAATCTGTCAAAAACGGCAAGTGGGAACGGAAAAAGTTTGTCGGCAACGAAGTATATAAGAAGACTTTAGGTGTTGTTGGTCTGGGTAAAATTGGCGCGCACGTAGCCAAGGTAGCCAGATCTATGGACATGAAATTACTGGCATACGATCCTTTTGTCTCAGCCGAAAGAGCAGAAAGAATTGGCTGTAGTCTTGTCGATCTAGATTTACTATTTAAAGAATCAGATTACATTACCCTGCATATCCCCAAAACTCCCGAAACGGCAAACTTAATTAATGCTGAGGCGCTATCAAAAATGAAGCCTCACGTCAGAATTATTAACTGCGCTCGTGGGGGTATCATCGATGAAGCTGCTCTGGCAGAAGCACTCCAGGCAGGCAAAATTGGCGGAGCAGCGCTAGACGTATATAGTAGCGAACCACTAGGTGAATCACCCTTAACGGCAGTTGGTTCAAATCTAATTCTAACGCCCCACCTAGGAGCCTCTACTGCCGAAGCCCAGGTGAACGTGGCGACAGACGTAGCCGAACAGATAAGGGACGTATTGTTGGGTCTTCCTGCTCGCTCTGCGGTTAATATTCCAGGTCTAAATCCTGACGTAATGGAAAAACTTAGACCCTATCTAAGGCTAGCCGAAACTCTTGGTACGATGGCTGGTCAACTGGCTGGAGGCAGGATTGATGAGCTTAATATCCGCTTACAGGGAGAGTTAGCTAATAATGATAGTCAGCCGATAATTGTCGCTGCTCTAAAAGGCTTGCTATCTCAGGCGCTCAGAGAAAGGGTAAACTATGTCAACGCGGCGATCGAAGCTCAAGAGCGAGGTATTCGAGTAATTGAAACCAAAGACAGCTCAACCCGTGATTATTCTGGCGGTTCTCTGCATGTAGAGGCTCAAGGTGCTAACGGTAAGCATTCCGTCACGGGAGCGTTGTTAAGTGAAGGAGAAATCAGAATTACTAATCTAGATGAATTTCCCATCAATGTTCCGCCTAATGACAATATGCTCTTTACTTTGCACCGAGATATGCCAGGCATCATTGGCAAAATTGGTTCTTTGCTAGGTAGCTACAACGTCAACATTGCTAGTATGCAGGTAGGGCGTAAGATTGTTAGAGGTGAAGCAGTAATGGTACTAAGTCTCGACGATCCTTTACCAGAAGGTATTTTGCAAGAAATTACTAAGGTTGATGGTATTAGAGATGCATATACAGTCAAATTATCTGTATAAGATCTAATCTCGATTATTGTTAACTACCCGAATCTAGCAGTCTGGTTAATCTCATAGAGCAAACAAAGTTGGTGAAATTTTCGCCAACTTTGTTGTTTTATAAAGTAATTATCGACATAATTTTTAAAAACCAAATTTCACAAACGTATTAGGGAAGACTATTACTAGAACCAAGTAAATAGTGGATAAAGTGTAAATCTTGGCATAAAGTAATGATGATATATTATTATGCCTGGTTATTGATATTAAACAATCTTCAAGATCGACTAAATTAATAAGGCGATCGCCAATTGGATAACTATTATATTACGGTTCTACTCAGATCATTCTTGTATAGCTCATAAGAACAGAAAATTCATGTCTAATCGTTGGTGGGAAATCGTTGTCAAATGCGAGCCTGTTTTAGAAGAGTCCGTCTTTTGGCGGCTCGAAAAATTTGGCTGTTCGGGAACAGCTACCGAAGTCAAAGTTTTGGATGACGAGCTGAGTTTCAAATCTGAAGCAAGTAACAAGAAAATCTTAATCAAGACCTATATTCCTGAAATTGATACTCAGTTGTTAGATTTGGCAGCTCTATCACTATGGCTAAAACAAGATGCCAAACTACTAGAAGTATCCGTTCCCGAAGCTCAGTGGCAGCTAATTGATGAAGAAGACTGGGCGAGTGGCTGGAAAGATTACTGGAAACCAATGGAAATTGGCGATCGCTTTACCATTTATCCTGCCTGGGAAACACCACCAGAAGATTCAGAGAGATTAATTCTACGTCTCGATCCTGGCGCAGCATTTGGTACGGGAACTCATCCTACCACTCAGCTATGTTTAGAATCATTAGAAATGCGACTGTCAGAAAATGCCCGACATCAAACCGTAGCGGACATTGGCTGTGGTTCGGGGATCTTATCCTTGGGTTCTGTTCTATTGGGAGCAAAAAAAGTTTGTGCGGTAGACACCGATGCTCTGGCTACCAAAACTTGTCGCAGCAATTGCCAGCTAAATGAAGTTAGCCGAGATAGCATTATCGTGCGCGATGGCAGTATTGAAAAGCTAGTCCTAGAAGGGGAAACCTTTGATGGCATCATTTGCAATATTCTTGCCGATACCATCGTTGAATTATTTCCCCAGTTTAATCAAATCACCCACGAAAAAAGCTGGGCAGTTTTAAGCGGCATTCTGTTAACTCAGGCAGATCGAATCGCAGATGCTGTTGAGCAGCAAGGATGGACTGTGGCAGCACTTTGGAAGCGAAAAGACTGGTGTTGTTTTAATATTCGACGCTCAGAATACTAACTTTTTCTAAATAGCTTGGGTGAGAATATCTACTCCATCTTTAGTTACAGCAATAGTATGCTCAAATTGAGCAGAAAGCTTCTTGTCTTTGGTGATGGCAGTCCAACCATCATCAAGCATAACTGCTTCCCATGTTCCTTCGTTGATCATTGGTTCAATTGTAAAAACCATTCCAGGCTTAATTTTTTTCCTTTGTCGAGGATCGTAATAGTGAGGAATTTGTGGAGCAGTGTGGAAAATATGACTTACACCATGACCGACAAAATCTCTGACAACAGAGAAACCCTGCTGTTCTGCATACTCTTGTATCGCTGCGCCAATGTCGTTAATTCTCGCTCCAGGTTTAACCGCAGCAATACCTCTTTTTAAACATTCTTCCGTAACCTCCACTAATTTCTTTGCTGTCGCCGAAGGAGTACCTACAAAAAAGGTTTTAGAAGTATCTCCGTGATAGCCGTCAACAATCGGAGTTACGTCAATATTAATGATGTCACCATCTTTCAATATTTGCTTGGCATTAGGAATACCGTGGCAAATTACTTCATTAACGCTGGTGCAGAGTGAACCTGTAAAAGGATTTTCTTTAGGTCCATATCCTAAAGGAGCGCTGACTGCACCTTTTTCTTTTGTCCATTGTTCGGCTGCATCATTTATTTCTAGAGTGCTTACCCCAGGTTTAACCATTGGTTCCAAAAAATCCAAAAGTTCCGCAGCCAAAGCTCCCGCTCGTCGCATCTTTTCAATTTCTCGGCTGGAGAGAAGGGTAATCTGTTCTGTTCCCATTACTATTTATGCTGTGGTAGATTCTGGCTATATATTTTTATTTTATCAATTCTTGAACCTGGAATAGTAGTACAAATCGTTGCAAAAAAAAGACCTAGATCTGAGTCTAAGTCTTTGGCAAATTTTATTTGATAAAAATCATGAACCTTATGGATTCTATTTTTCTGGATGAACTTCATTCATTTTCTTCTCTTCCTCGGAGGCATTTACCTGAATTGAACCTAACAAATCATTCAATTCTCCCAGTGAATCATCGGACATTTCCGTTAGTTCATCGAGTTTCTTGTCGACCGCATCAAGAGAATCGAATGTAGCCAGATCCTCTTCATCTTCAAATTTCAAATCAAAAGTATCTAAATTGCCATCAGACTCATCATCCGCAAATACGTCCATAAGCTCATTAAAGTCTGAATCATCATTAGAAGCTTCTGAAAGGTCGAGATGTCGATCGGATTCGCTGTCCTGCGGAAATTCTTCGAACAATTCATTAGATGGAATTTTTGAGATTGAAAAATCAGCAAAGCCAATTTCAGATTTAGATTCGGATTCTTCAGAATCGGTTAACGCTTCGATAGATTTGACAGGGTTAGAATCAGCAGAGATTGCCATCTCATCCATTTCCGATTCAAAATCCAACCCATCTAATGCTGATTCTGATTCATTTGCATCAAGTAGCTCCTTCATAAACTCATCGGGTTTAGAGTCCGAAGCCGAATCTTCTTCTAAGGCTAGCTCGTTGAAAACATCATTATCAGCTACGGAAGTTCCTTCCAAACCAAGCTCGTCGAAGTTTAATTGATTAGAGTCATCGAAACTCAGTTCATCCTCTACAACTAAGCTTTCCATAACATCGTTAACTACAGAATCTTCTTCGGAAATATTTTCTAAGTCAAATTCTTCTGATGGTTTATCTTCATCAATAAACTGACCCATAAAATCGTCCGATTCTGACTCACTCATTGGCGTTGCATCAAAATTCAGTTCATTAACGCTATCAAGGCTAAATTCGTCTGATGAGTCATCTTCTACAACAAGCTCATCCATTGACGATTCTGCTTCCGATGCGATCGCTGATTCACCAAAGCTAAACTCTTCTGGGGAATCATCTTCTATGACCAATTCATCCATTGACGATTCTGGTTCACTGTCAAAGCTAAACTCTCCTAAAGATCCTGATTCCGATGCGATCGCTGATTCATCAAAGCTAAACTCCTCTGGAGAGTCATCTTCTACAACAAGCTCATCCATTGATGATTCGGGTTCCGATGCGATCGCCGAACTTTCATCAAAGCTAAACTCCTCTGGAGAGTCATCTTCTATGACCAACTGATCCATTGATGATTCGGATTCGCTTTCAAAACTAAACTCGTCCGATGGTTCTGATTCAGTTACAATCGCCGAACTTTCATCAAAGCTAAACTCCTCTGGAGAGTCATCTTCTATGACCAACTGATCCATTGATGATTCGGATTCGCTTTCAAAACTAAACTCGTCCGATGGTTCTGATTCAGTTACAATCGCCGAACTTTCATCAAAGCTAAACTCGTCTGGAGAGTCATCTTCCATGACCAACTTATTCATTGCTTCTTCAGACTCAGCAACTTCAAATGATGATTCTACTTCTGGTTCCGATGCGATCGCCGAACTTTCACTAAAGCTAAACTCGTCTGGAGAGTCATCTTCTACAACAAGCTCATCCATTGATGATTCGGGTTCCGATGCGATCGCTGATTCATCAAAGCTAAACTCCTCTGGAGAGTCATCTTCCATGACCAACTCATCCATTGGTGATTCGGGTTCGCTTTCAAAACTAAACTCGTCCGATGGTTCTGATTCAGTTACAATCGCCGAGCTTTCACTAAAGCTAAACTCTTCTGGAGAGTCATCTTCCATGACCAACTCATCCATTGGTGATTCGGGTTCGCTTTCAAAACTAAACTCGTCTGGAGAGTCATCTTCCATGACCAACTTATTCATTGCTTCTTCAGACTCAGCAACTTCAAATGGTGATTCTCCTTCTGGTTCCGATGCGATCGCCGAACTTTCATCAAAGCTAAACTCGTTTGGAGAGTCATCTTCTACAACAAGCTCATCCATTGATGATTCGGGTTCCGATGCGATCGCTGATTCATCAAAGCTAAACTCCTCTGGAGAGCCATCTTCTATGACCAACTCATCCATTGGTGATTCGGGTTCGCTTTCAAAACTAAACTCGTCCGATGGTTCTAATTCAGTTGCGATCGCCGAACTTTCATCAAAGCTAAACTCCTCTGGAGAATCATCTTCTATGACCAACTCATTCATTGCTTCTTCAGACTCAGCAACTTCAAATGATGATTCTACTTCTGGTTCCGATGCGATCGCCGAACTTTCATCAAAGCTAAACTCCTCTGGAGAATCATCTTCTATGACCAACTCATTCATTGCTTCTTCAGACTCAGCAACTTCAAATGGTGATTCTCCTTCTGGTTCCGATGCGA
>Ga0209831_1000763_pt1 | contig 30729 bp, 46 predicted proteins | sample Maine_Asex4_meta_FD_187451 | JGI IMG/M metagenome (GOLD analysis project Ga0209831, IMG submission 187451) | Marine algal microbial communities from Maine, USA - Maine_Asex4_metaG (SPAdes) (version 2) | ecosystem: Host-associated > Algae > Red algae > Unclassified | place: Maine, USA | collected... | reverse complement strand
CCAACACAAATGTGTGCAACTTGACCACGTCTTGCAAATGTACCATGTGGGGTACCATAAGGGTCACCGACCATCATCCATCCGCGAACCGCCAGTGGAGTCGGCGACGAGCATCACAGTCCAACAAACACCAGCATTTTTTGAATCAGATCAGCGATTTGCCGCAACTTCTTGAATACGGATAAGATACATAGCCGTAGCCAATACAGGACGCATTTTGATAAGAATACAGATTTCATCCAGAATATATCAGATTGATAAACAAGTCTGTCCCACTGGACTTGCTGGCAAGGCTAATTTCCAAAAAAAAAACAAAGAGCGGGCTGTGCTGCAAGTTGTGAACGCGGCCCGCGCCAGTCCATGACCAGCAGGGAGCTTGCGGCGGACGATGTCAGGCCAGGGGCTTTGAAGTTGGTGGACATCTTGGAGTCTCGGTTAGCCTTTGGTCTACAGACTCGTTCTGACGTCTTTGGGCCGTCTATGAGCAGCCGCGCGCGACTGTCGACAAGAACCTTTACCGTCGAGGATCGGCCCTGACCTCGCTCACTACTGTTCAGCACTTTCATAAGAAGTACTTGCGTCGTTGGACCCGACTACCAGTGTTCTGAGGCGCCCGCAAAGTGCTGTTTCCTGATGTAGTCGGATGGCGGCACGCTACAATTGCTAAGTCACTGGTCTTGCGGAGATCCGTTCTGAAGCCATTGAATGACGTCACCATTCAGAAAATAACATGCAAATTCGGGCTCACAATTTTCGAATATGAGTATATCCGAGTATTGCTTTCCTTAAAAAAAATGTAAGTTGCAGAGAGAAGGTACGCAAAGGCGACGACACAGCATAACTCTGCAGTCGGATTGGCTGTCCGACGAGCCACGATCGTACTACTGGCTGAGAGTTGCCGCCAGTAATCTTGCAAGCCAATCAACGTGTTTTGCATGGGTCACGCAGACCCATTGCAACCCGCAAAATGATTTTTTCCTGGGATGTTTAGGCCGTTTTCTTGGTCCTGAAGAGGGCATGGAGAGGTTTCTTGGTCAGATCAGTGGTTTCTCTTGAGATCAACAATTTTCTTTGGATATCTTGAGATCCTGATGTGCGTTTCCATTGCGCAGAGCTGCATGAGGAGACTGTATATCAATCCATTATACCAGAGTGCCATTGGTTCATGAAAGCCCCTAGTGACGGTCCCGAATGAGTTGGTTCAATCGGCGCCACCACGCTGCTTGTGCCGTCGCAAACGCGGATGCCTAACGCACGGAGCATGTCCAACCAGTCGCACTTGTACCGCAAGAGCTTGACGCCCGAGCTGTGTACGGCGCCACTGGCGGCGGCGATGGCGAAGATGCTCTTGGTACCTATCGTCCTAATCGCTCTGATCCCGGGCGAGCGTATTGTGCTCGTGGTGACATAGGACCCGGTTCCTATTAAGGTCATCATGCTGCGGGCGTGCACGAATCCCGCGGCCGAAGCGTTGGACGTGCGCCACAAGGACCCGAAGCCCAGGTTCTGGGCGCTGCTAGAGGGATTAGTGAAGCTCAAGAAGGTTATGACTAACGACATGTCGACGGTCGTGCGATTGGAAACAACGGAGGTGGCGCCGGTTAAGGAGTGGTAATCGGCCATCGTCTCGATTGCGATGAGGACCGGTGAGCCCGCGGTGCTCCTACTGACCCAGGAGCCGGTGTCGATCACCTTCATGTGGATGGTGGAGGACATGGTTCCCGCCTGAGAAGCGTTGAACGCGCACAGCAAACATTTGACGCCCGAGACGCTTATGGTGCTCGACGACGTCATGACCAGCGACGTGACGATTATTGATTCGCAGTTCGGATAGGGGATGTTAAATCACAGTGGAGTGGTTGAGTTGCTTGAGCTTCTGTGTGCTTGTGAGAACGTTCTTTGTTGGTTGTGTTTCGGTTCGCCCACTTCTCCCAGCCGAGAGCTCCTTTAAAGTGGTCACCACCGAGCCAAGTGCTCCCCACTTTTGCGCCCACACCGATGCCCACGCCCTCGCAGCAAATCGAATCACTCACGAAGTAAAAAGCCACTGGAGAAACAGTCCATCAAACCAAGCAATGCCCAAAGTGACGCCCCAAGATGACCCAAGACTAATCTGCGCAATTTGACCACGTCTTGCAAATGTGCCATCTGGGGTACTATATGGGTCCCCGACTTTCATGCATCTGCGAAGCGCAGGTGGAACCAGCGACGAGCATCATAGTCCAACACTCCTGCTTGCTTGTTGCTGCGGCGTTTTTTTTTTGCAATAAAGCCTCAGGGCCTCGACATACTTGTCCTGTTGGTCTTTCCGAGCTCCTGCGTCATCGAATTCGCCACTATGTCGTCTGTTGCACAATTCTCCTGTGTCACCTAGTCCGCCGTGATGGCCTCGCGCTCGCAGTGGTAGCGAATGTCGGCGTGCTTAGTGCGCTTGTGCGCGATGGGATTCTTGCAGAAGTCAACGCACCCGCTGTTATCGACCTTGATGCTCATCGACCTGCCCAAGATCGCCTTCCGCAGCCCTTGAGATGCCAGACCTTGCACGAGCTTGTTGCGCCGAACACCCTTCTCGCGGGCCTCACATAGAGCCGTGTACTCTGCCCAAATTGTTGACAGCGCCACCGTCTTCTGCAACTGAGAACCCTAGCTGACATCTGCTCCGCCAATAATGAGGGTGAATTCCGTCGTGGAATGCCGCGTCTCGTGGTCACCCGCCCAGTCGGCATCACTAAAGCCCTGTAGAACACAGGAAGAAATCTTGTCGAAGACCAGCTCCTTGTCCATCGAACTCTTGACATACTGCAGAACGCGCTTGATCGCCGCCCAATGCTCCTTGCCGTAGCACGAGACAAACAGACTCAGCTTCCCGATGGCGAAGGCGAGGTCAGGACGCGTCCCGACCATCAGGAACATTAGACTGCCGACGGCTTCGCGGTAGGGCAGCGCGTCGTCGCTCTCGTCGGCCGTCGCCAGCTGCAGGCCAACCTCTAGCGGCGTTCCGATAAATTCGCTTCCCGACATTTCGAACTGATCCAGCACTTGCGCCGCGTACTCGCCCGACGAAAGCTTGAGGGAGTTCAGCGTCTTGTCACCTCTGGTCTCTGGTCCGAAGAGGACGTTCGCCATGCCAACGTCCTTCATCTCGAAAGGCACTTGCAGAGTATTCTTGGTCTTGTTGATTGCCGCCGGGCTTGATGCCGTTAAAAGCGGGTCGTCGACGTTCACCAGGACGATGATGATTTCGCCATCATCCATCAGAGCATTCCCAGCAATGTCCGGCCAACGCCATACTGAGCACACGTTGCAGAAACGTGTCTCAAATTCGCCGTTGGCCAGTTCTCGGGGCGGGTCACAATGTCGAACGAGCACGCGGCGTTGCCAACGGAGGTCAAGCGAGTTAAACGCGAATGCTCCTTCATCCGATTTGTGGTCGCAGCCGTTGGCCCAGGGGACAACGAGTTGCCACCGGAGCCTCCGTTGGCAACTTAGTGGCCCTGGGGCCAACGCGTTCTGTGCTGTGATTGGTCCATCGCGGTTTCACGGGGTTAAATGAGTGACATGTGGCAATTCATATTGTCCTCAAATTCCCCGATTTATCAATTATTGTTTCGAGAGCTACCCACGGATGGAATATGGGACCTCTCGGAACTGGACGGCCGCGTGACAGCTCGGCCCCAGGGTCCCGATCGTTGGAGTGTGTCACGTATTTCTTATGCGGTGGCGCGTGGTCGAACGCAATTTTTGGCCCGTCGGACACGCGGCGCGAGTTCACCAATACTGCCAAAACCAGTGGATCAGACCGATTGCGGTACCCCCCCCATCGTCACGGCCCGCCGACTGTCCCATCCATCCCCATCGTCACGGCTGGCAGAATCCCCATCCAAACGGGGTTTAGATGGGCCTTGGATGTTGCCTCGTCACTCTTTGGTTGTTGACGGATGGGCTTCTCCTGCTCATCCAAGCCCATCCAACAGAAATTTGGATGGGATACCGTTGAGCTCTGGATGAGCTTCGGATGGACGTTTCCAGTCCACGGCGTGGTCCCCAGTTCCGCCCGGGAGTCCTTCGTGTCGAGGTGGCGCGCTCGAGAGACACCGTGTGATCCTCGGCAGGCTCGGCCGTTTCTTATTCAGAAACCCGGTGTGAAACCACAAGGCCGTGTCATTGGCTACCAGTCGCACGTGGTTTGGCCACACCGCGCAGCAGCTTGGGCCGATCCAATTGGTCTGCTGAGAGTTGAAGTAATCTGTTCCAAAGCATGCCAATTGCACGGGCCTCGGTTGGAGCTCGCCGTCCTCACGACCGACAGCGAATCCGACGAGGTGAAGTTGCTGCGGCAGCAGAGCTACAGCGTTTGTGAATTCAGTGCCGCGTTGCATGTGCAGGCGTCCTCGCGGGAGCCGAGAGATTTAAGGAGTCAGATAAAACACTGTGCAAGTGACGGAAGTTTTGCACTCTCAAAGCGATTAGCGGAGCGCAGCGTGGAGCACGGCGTTTCGCGATGTCACGGACTCATTGCGATTTTCAAGGCCAAGTCATCTTCTGTTGCTGTCTGTCGGCATGAACAAGAAGACCGTCGGTCTGGTCGTGACGTCGACGCCGTGGACACAGTGTACAAAATTTGAATGTCGAGTACTGAGAATTAAGGGAGTTGTATCGCAGGAAAGCAAGAGTCGAGCTCGTGCCGCAGACGCCGCGGAGCAGAAGGACCTGATGGGAGCAGTGCGAGGGCTACAGTGAGAATGGGCCCGCCACAAGAGTAGAAATGGTGCTGGCCAAATGAGATGGCGTGAGTTTTCCGCTGACGTGACGAGGGCCGGGAAGAAACGGCTGTGCTGCACAAAAGTGTGGTGACTTTTGACTGGCCTCGGACAAGAACGCTCATCCCAGAAACTCTTTGGATGGGGAATCGGGGGGCGCTCACAGACGTCAGACGGATAATATCCAAGGCGCGCTGAAAAGGTAGCGGGCGCGTTCTTCAAGCCGAGAGGCATTGATAACCAGTGGTATATCCCACAATGGGTTGTGAACGCCGTCTTCTCTTGGTCTTGCTTGCGTAAGGGCATTTGCCAGTACCCCGCTGTGCAGTCGAGAGACGTGAACACCTGGGCATCCCCCAAGGAGTCGAGGCAGTCCGTCATCCGAAGCAAGGGATGAGCATCCTTCTTGGTGATTTTGTTCAACTGACGATAGTCGACACAGAATCGGGCTTTGCCGTTCTTCTTTGGTACAACTACCACGGGGCTTGCCCAAGCACTATGGCCAGGGGCAATGACGTTGAGCTTCAACGTCTGGTTGATCTGATCAGCAATGATCTGCCGTTTGAACGGCCCGGTACGGTAGGGTTGAGACCGTATGGGCAGAGCGTCTCGAGGAGTGACGATGGCGTGCTGCGTAGCACGGATGACGCCAAGGGTTCCATCCCACATCGACGAATGCGTCTTCAGCATGTCTCGAATCTGCTTGTGCAGAGCCATGGGAGCCTCACTGAGGTCAAAATCCTCAAGTGGGTCACGACTCGCGTCGTCCGATGAAGAATCGGTCCCATCTTTTGGATTGTTGTCATCCAAGACGGCGGCCAACATCGGCCCTTGGTAGGGTTCAGGAAACCCCAAGGTTGACTTCTTGCGAACATTGACTGGTTCTTTGCCAAAGTTGCATACTTTTACTAAGAAGGACATATCGGGCTTGACGATGGCCAGGCCGCGGGCGGCAGCCATTGGCTCATGTCGGCATAACCGAGCGTTCAGTGTGATGGTATCCATACCAGGGGTGTCACATGTGCCCATGATCCACTCCTCTTGCTCTCCGTCGACACGTTCTTGTTTACAGGCTCTCACCCTTGCGGGTTTGTCTTGCCAATGGCTGTCCCAGGCACTGTAATTAAAACAAGCCAAGATCGGCGCTGGCCGAGGAAGCTCCTCCGTGCAGCGCACGTGTTCCTGCCAGACGATCTTACGCAAACGCGGTAAGATGGCCTCAACGATTTGTTCAATGAACTCGGTGCCGAGGATGCACGGGACTGACAAGTTGTCGGAAACCAGGAATCGGTCAAATAGACGTACACCTCCGGTGTCTACATACAAATGTATGGCAAACTTCGTCACGAGACGATTGTTGTTTGCATCTCGGATGCGCGGAAGCGTGGTCAACCCGTTGGCGTAAGCCATCCAGTTCGCACGGAGGACATCAGTACGCAGTATGTTCACCCCGGCACCAGTGTGAAGAATATGGCGGCAGCTCCGCATCACACGCATGCACGGGCCAAGCGTGGCGGTGATGTAGTTGTGCCTTAAGGCACGGCGCAACAATCTTGTTACTGTACGCTTTCGCGTTCCGCCGGGCAACCCCAAGTGGGGCACCCGGCCTAGGCGTTTTTTGAGTCCTCCACGGCGTCGACCGGATGTTCGATCTTGTGTTCTTCGACGTTTCCGTCGGAAATGGCATGAACGCCGATAGGCGGTCGGCGACGCTCGCGAGGGCCATATGGTTCGGCACACTGTGCAGCGAAGTGCCCCGGATTGCTACCATTTCAACGAATGTCAACTCGACTGGCTTGAAGGACGGCGGCCCGCGGGGGCGGTGGGGTGCGAACCGGGGTGAATGGTCGTTCCGTCGTCGTCCGCTGGTGCTGTGTCGCGTAAGCGACTTTGATTGCCGTTGGGCGGGTCATCTTGAGCTGCAAGCGCAGCTTGTTGGTGCCGACTCAGTACATCTAGGCTGTACCAACAGTCCCGGAAAGGGACCGGAACCACGCCCGCAAGTCGATGGCTTACGCCTTGCGCGCCAAGCGACCGTATCGACAAAATCATAATGCCACGAGGCAGCGAGAATGTTCTCGGGAACACCGTGCCGCGAGGCACGATGAAGGCGATGGTATCCCATGCTGCTCCACCAAACGTGGTATTTATGACATTGGTTCAATTACCAGTTTTTGAGACCGACGGTAGCCAAGCAATAAAGCGAGTTGTATCGCCGTCGCGGCGAGGAAGAAAGACTTTTTGTTGAAAAGAATCACATGGGGAGCCGGGTGGTGCCCACGACGGCGACCCCGGACGCATGATGATTTAATAGAACGAGGGCACTGGTCGAACGACCGTCCGATCACAATAGATCGTAATGAGTGCCGGCAGACAGATAAGACAGGCAAGCAAACAAACAATAAAAAATGAACAATGCCGAAATAACCCCCCAAAGGGCGTGTCACAGGCCAATTCCCACAATACGTGGGCTTTGGCCGGTCAAGTAGGCTACTTGTGGCCAATTGCCAATAGGGGTCAGAGATATGCTCCAAGGACGTCGAGTGGCTCGACGGGGTTCTGCCCGCGAGGTTCCACATTCTTCTGCACCCTGGCTGATTTGGCTCTGATGAGCAGATGATGCTTGCCGGCAATGCAGCCGCCAAACTGCACAACATGGTCGTTGAGCAGACGCATGGCCGGTACGTTGCTCATGAGCGTATGGCAGCGGCGGTGGCCGCAAGAGATAGGGAACCTGCGTTCGCCGCCGGTGATGGCCATGCCCGTGGCGCAGGCGACGTCGGCTGGGCTGGCGATGCGGGATCTGGTGCGGCGGCCGCCGTAGATGTCAAATCGGCAGCGGCCGCCCGCGGAAACCCAATCGCCGGCGCCGTTCGGAAGGAAGAAGCGGGTGCCGATGGCGTCGCTGCCGCGGCCGCCGGCCTTTGCGCCGCGGCGGCGGCCGCCGGCCATTGATCGCCAGCGGGCGTCGGCTGTGGCGGAGAAGCTGACGATGCGAGCGCCACCGCCGCGGCCGCCGGTCTCGTTGGCCCGGCGGCGGCCTCCCACGGTTGTTCGTCAGCGGGCGTGGGCGGCGGCGGAGGAGCTGGTGCAGCCGGCGCCGCCGCCGCGGCCGCCCACTTCGGTGGCTCGGCGGCGGCCGCCGGCGGTGGCTCGCTAGCAGGCGTGGGTGGCGGAGGACGAGCTGATGGTGCGGGCGCCTCCGCCGTGGCCGCCGTCCTTGTCGGTCCGCCTGCGGCCGCGGGAGGCGGCTCCACAGAGCGTGTTGGAGCCGAAGGAGTCTCTGATGGTGCGAGAACCGCCGCCGTGGCCGCCGACTTCTGTCGTGTGGCGGCCGCCACCGACGGTGGCTGGACAGCGGGCGTGGGTGGCGGAGGGGGCGCTGACGGTGCGAGTGCCACCGCCGCGGCCGCCGACATTGGTGGCTGGACGGCGGCCGACGGCGGTGGCGCGTCAGCGGGCGTGGGTGGCGGAGGAAGCGCTGACGGTGCGGGCGACGCCGCCGCGGCCGCCGACTTCGGTGGCTCGGCGGCCGCCGCCAGCAATGGCTCGCCAGCAGGCGTGGGTGGCGGAGAATGCTCTGACAGTGCGGGAGACGCCGCCGCGGCCGCCGACTTCGGCAGCTCGGCGGCGGCCGCCGGCAGTGGCTTGTCAGCAGGCGCGGGTGGCGGCCGAGGCGCTGCCGGTGCGGGCGCCGCCGCCGCGGCCGCTTGCTGTGATGGCTCAGCGGCCGCCACCGGCTGTGGCTCCCCAGCAGACGTGGTGACAAACATGGCTCTGATGGTGCGGGGGCTGCCGCCGCGGCTGCCGACTCAGGTGGCTCGGCGGCGGCCGTCGGCAGTGGCTCGTCATCAGGCGTGGGTGCCGGCTGAGATGCTGATGGTGTGGGCGCTGCCGCCGTGGCCGCTGATTCAGGTGACTCGGCGTCCGCCGCCGGCGTTGGCTGGGAAGCGGGCGTGCGTGCCGGAGGAAGAGCTGACGGTGCGGGTGCCACCGCCGCGGCCGACGCCTTTGGCGGCTGGGCGGCCGCCGCCAGAAGTGGTTCGCCAGCGGGCGTGGGGTGCCGCTGAGGACCTGTTGGTGCGGGCGCCGCCGCCGCGGCCGCCAACTTTGGTGGCTCGGCGGCTGCCGCCGGCCATGGCTCGCCAGTGGGTGGGGGGGGCGGCGGAGGTGCTGATGGTGCGGGCACCGCCGCAACGGCCGCCGGCCTTGTCGGAGCGCCTGCGGCCGCGGGAGGTGGCTCCACAGCCTCAAAACGGGCCGCTGATGTGGCCGCCGCGGCAGGCGCAGCTCCCCGTTTGGCGCATTTGCCGCATGCTCCAGTAGTTTTGGGCGGGGCAGACCCCCCGCCGGGTTGCTTTCTGGTCCAGTTGCTGGCGCGCCAGACCGCCACGGATAGAGCTGAATCCTTTTCTTTCCGCGACAACCTGACGGCCCATACCTTTCTTAATCGCGGGTCCCTTCTACAGCCGTATCTGTAGCGTTCAATGTTTTTTTTTTACCATCATGGCGTTTTTTCTTCCTCGCACATTTGCACGTCAGCCGACGCCACCACGCCGACCCGGGATAGCAAAGACTCTTGAACAGCCCTGGCTGTATCTAGGAAGACGGATGAGGCCGCCGCTCTGTCTTGCGTAGGCGGATTTCTGCCAGCGCCTCATACTTTCGTGCTGCAGTATGACTGGTGTACAAGTAAGGGGATCGTGCCGTGCTCGCTTCTCGGACGGAATCGCAGGGTTGGACAGAATCGGTGTGGAGGAAAAAAAAAACCGGCGAAGGGGAACAAAAAAACCGTGTATGATTGTCGTGCAACAGTTGATGCAGTAGTCGAGCACTTCGCACGCGCAGAGACCCCAACGTCACAAATGTCAACAGAGATACAACTCAAGCCATCTCACCATCCGCGCGATCTTTGCCACTAGTACCACAGGCAGCGTCCTCCTCTTCGTCGCCCGATTCGCTAGCGGTCGCATTATGCAGCCGCGGCGTCATGAAGCGGCTTGGAACCGATACGCTGCTTCTGGCCGCCGTTAATCGGGCCTACTTGATTTGCAACAGGTTCCAGCCTTGCCTCTTTCTCCGCTTGACCAAGCCGACACCGGCCGAGGCCGGAGCGCGGCGGGCAACGGCCGCGTTTGCGGCCGCGGCTGGTGATGCGCCGGTACGCGACGACGAGTCGACGCCGCCAAACGGAGAAGATGCAGACGGAGGCAATGCGGCCGCTTTCGAAAGACTTTCTGGACGTTGAAATGGTAAAGCGTTCAGCCCGTGGTTGCAGCCAGAGCAAAGTGGGCCCGTCAAGTACCCTCGCTGAGCTCTGGCATCCACGTGTCGTCAAAGTCCCGCCTCGGTACTAGGTTGAAGCCTTTGGCCACGAGGCGGGCCTTGTACCGCGTCATCTTGCCCTCGTCGTCGTGCTTGATGTCGAACATGAAACACGTCTTGATGGCCTTGTGCTTCTTGTTGTTAACCTCAATATTGGACCAGGTGCCAAGCTTTTTGTGTGCTACCACCTCCTCCTGAATGCCTCGTTTCCATCGCAGCCGATCAGGAAGAGCACGCGCCTTCTTTTAGTTTTTCGCGGGCGTGTGCAGGTCGCAGCAAGCCTCAGCTAAAATGTTGCTTACGCTTGCCAGGTACGCCTCAGGTTCGTTTCCCCCCCATTTACATTGGGGGCTGGCTTTCGCTTTGAGCGACCAAGCCCAGGTGCGGCGTTGTCACATAAAGCAGTTCCTTGACCGCCCGGTGGTGTCATGCCATCGGGGCCATCATCGTCGTTCCACTCGCTATGTTCAGCAAGGGAGGGAGGACCGACTGCGTTGTCGCTGTCAGAGGTGTCGTCGGGGGCGTTGATGTCCTGCCGCCCGGCTTCAGCGTCCAGCATGTCAGTTGCCTTTCCCGTGCCGTCATCCTCGTCGCGATCATAGTCTGCCGTCATCCGGGAACGTGCGCTTGACCCGACTGCCGACGAACCGACCTTAGAAGGGTCCTCCTCCATCAGTTTGTCTCGATGTTTGAAGTCTGGGTTCGTCTCATCCTCGAGGATGCGGTGGGCCTTGCCACCGTCCTTGTAGCTGACAAAACGGCCGACGTCCGTCCAGTGCTACAGCTTGCGATGCTGCTTCTTGGGTTTGAGCGACCACGCCCGACTGCCTCAAACACGGAATCCCGAAACGTTGGGGCGTCGACCCGTTAAGGCATCCAGTGGTGTCGCGTCCAGCCCCGAATTGGGAGACCTGTTGCGCACATGGCCGTTGCAGGCCGCGGCCCCAGCCCACAGCTCTTCGTCTGCTCCGGCATCGAGCAGAGCAGCACGCACGCGCTGTATCGGCGTGCGGCTAACCCTCTCCGCTTTGCCGTTCCGCTGTGACCTGAACTACGCCGTCATCTTCAACTTGATTCCCATTTTTTCGTAGAATGCGTTCTCGTCGTCGGTGACGTACTGCTGGGCACCATCATGACGGACACGCTTGACCTTGACCCCTGTCTGCGTCGTAAGCTGCTGGATACGCGTCTTGAGTCCGCCCGTTGCCAACCGTCTTGTCTTGGTAGGGTTGGCGCAGGCGGGGCTCCTCCTTCACCTCCTGGCGCTGTCCCGAGGAAATCGGATTTTCCGCTAAACTCTGGTGCCCGAACCGCTGCGAGACAGCGACCATTCGCCGCTCCATAATCTTGAGGGGCCACTCACAATGCGCCACGCATCGAGTCGGAAGCGCTGTACTATCGCGTTGGTGGGCAGTCATGGGCTGGCTCTAAGACAACGTACAACAAGCTCAAACGGCCAAGTCCCAGGCCTGTGTGTCACCGTCAGGAGCTTCGGAATAATTATTCGGATAAAGCACGTTTCTGTAAGCAGCAACGTCCTGCATACAGCAACATCTCAGGTTGATCAGTTTTTCGACGTGGAGTCTGAGCATGAGGTAAGCTTTGCAGCAGTGTCTTGCGTTCCAATCTTCCATTAGATGTCGAAAAAATTTTAACGGATGTATCCGGATATATGTGGATATGTTCCAGATTGTGCTGAAAAACCTTCGGAAAGGCCCTGGTCGTGACTCACTCGAGAACGGTGACCTCAGTGAGGCTCCAGAACATCTTATCGAACTGATGCGATTAAACAAACTCAGAATGGGCCTCGCCCCCGGTGCGCTGGGGCGACATCACTGTCACCACAGGTGGGTGAGGACAACAGCAGACCGGCCTCGGCATCTGACGTCGATCTGGACGGCAGGCCTTATGCGATCAATCAAATGCGCAACGTGGCTTTTTTCTGTAATGGCAGGAGCTCTTTCGGCTCGTTCGTCTCATATTCCCAGAAGTTCCCGCTTCCAACTACGTGGCGCCACACGCTGTGAGATTGTCGCCACAAAATTGCAGGGATGTAACCAAAAGACACTGGCGTGCTTAACCGCGGACGATGGCCGACAAGGAGTTGAGGTTCTCTGACGCCGTCGGCCCCCTGCCTGTGTTGACCGACCCATCGATGTGAGCGCCTGCGTGAGCGTGCCAGGAGGCGCGGCCCGACAAGACCGACACGCTGGCCCACGTGACGTGCTTGGGCTTCGTCTCAGTGTGCCCCGCTAACCCATTCGTCGATCTCATCTCCGCGATGCCCCACGCCCGCGTACTGTCCCTGGACGACCGAGGTTCCCGATCACCGTGGTACGGCGTTGCCTCGAGGTAGACTCCCGCTGCTCGTACCCGAGCTTCATGGACGACGCCCCCGACGACCCGCCGTCAGTGCCTACCTTTGACTACATCTCAAAGTCTACTCCGTTCATCGAAACGTCCGACTCGGGGAGCCGCACGACGGTCCAGTTGACGACGGCCTGCAAGCACCGAGGCAGGCTCACCGGCCATCTCGTGACGTGACGCCAGGTGATATATTCGAGTTCTGCCACGGCGATTCGCTCGCGCTTCTACCTGCAGACTCCGGCGTCGTGGCCCGGTCTTGAGGTCCCGTACGGCTCCAGTGCGGAGCTCCCGTGGGTCCACGCATACGCCGCGGACGACCTCTACGCGGGGCGGCTTACCCTATGGGCCATCTTTCGTATTAAGTGGGCCATCGAGGAGGCCGTCGTCCTCTTCGAGACCTTACTTAACCGCCGGGTCTTGTCGCGGGTCGCCCTGCGTTTCTGCGGCCGGATCCGTTCCATGGGCCGGCCAACATCTGAGTCAGCTCCCTTGCCTCTGACACGCAGGCGACCGCCGTCCTCATGGCGTAGCTGGACCTCGCGGACCAGCTCACCGACCCGGAGGTCTTCCGCCAGCGTCGCCGCGCCCGCAGCACCGATCGTCTCGACCGCGAGGGTTGGGTCAGGGCCGTACTCGAGGTGGATGACAGCGGGACGCGTGCAATGGTCGCCGTGGATCGCCGCCCCTTGGACCTGACATACTTTGCGGACATCGGCGAGGCCCGTGGCTACGGCCGGGCCCGTGGGGGTGGCTCGACGTTTTCCCCGCTGCGCGGAGACCGCACTACTCCGGGGCTGCTACCAATCCGCCTGCTTCTTGAGTGGCGACGTGCGCCACGGGATCAACCCCCGCGTTTCCGTCGCTACCTGCCACTCCCGCCTCCTCTTCAAGGGCAGCTCCTTCGGCAACGACATCGTCTTGTTTGACCCATTTGAACACCATAACATCGCCGACAGCGCTTCGAACCAGCTGGACTACGTGCTCTTGGATCGCGTCCCGCAGGAGTTGGCGCATGTTGCTGCTTGCAACTGCGGGAAGCTTCGCGGCTGCACCACGGGGACCTTGATGACCGGCTTGTGCCACACCGTGGTCATTTTTTGAGACTCGATAGCCCAGTGGGCCCGTGACAAACCCCGGGGTCCCGTCCCGCAAAGTAGAGGAGATGCTTTAACTGTCGGGTCGGCGCAATGCCCGCGCTGTCCTTCTTCGCGTGACCAGCGTGGCCGGCGGTGGTGCCAGCGGCCGCTATGAGCTCCAGCGCGACCGCGACGCCTACAAACTACAGCCGCCGTCTCAGCGCTCTCGTGGTCCGCCCGGCCACGGGTGGGGTTGAACCTCGTCGGGTCTGTTGGGATTCGAAAATTGTACCACTCAGCTACAGCCACAACACCGGAGTGAATGGTCCTGAGGAGTTCAAACTTAAAGTCCAACACTCCTTCTAACTTCACAGGACCTCAAGCCGCCAGGTCTCTCTCACGAAGCCAATCCCCAGACTCCTGCGGTTTCAAGTCGCCCTCAGGTGAGATTTGAACCTGCGACCTCATGCAGAGCCAACCAGCTTTAGCTGGAACTTTCTGGGCCCATGACATGTTGGGATTCGAGAATTGTACCACTCAGCTACAGCCACAATACCGGTGTGAATGGTCCTGAGGAGTTCAAACTTATAGTCCAACAGGGTCCATGTTGAACAAGGGGGGTACCCACGACGGAAGAGTTGATACCACCCGAGGGGAATCATATTTGTAGCTCATAGTGTAGTGGTTCACGTTCTGTCACCGATGCCGTGCGGCACGTCAAGTGACCAAAAATTCCCGCGCGGGTCGTTTGCGTATCACACTTGACGATGCCCCTCGTCCCTTGGGCCGAGTCCCGATCCCACGTTTCGATCCGCCGTCTGACATGTCCGCACAGGTGAGCCGTCACGTACCGCCCCCTCTGAATGCATCCATACTATCCGGCCGACTTGGCCGTCTCCGGGTCGCGGGGAGGACCTTCATCCCGCCGTGCGGTAGAACTGGTCGCCATCAAGGCCACGTGGACCCTGTCGGCACACGTATCCGGGCCAAAATTCTGGTACGATTCGAAAGTTGATAATCATGTGTCCCGCTCGGAACTTCTCTTAGGCCAGGAAGTCAACGACCGTCCCGGCCGGTTCGACTTGTAGGACCACACGCCTCATATACTGGTGCACCTTGCGCAGGTCGAGCCGGATGGCCAATTGTGCGGGCTCCTTCTCGGGGGGACATCTTCACTGGCGGGTCCATTGGTGTGACGTGCAGTCGTTTGCAGTCTTTTGGCACACAAAGAACTTCCATACGACCTCCTTGCCAACGGAATGATGCCTTCAGCGACTACAACGTCTTGCGGTACCCCGAGGTTCTGCAAGAGCGCCTGTCGATCTCTTGCCAGGCCCGGCGCCACCGCCGTGACGTGAACGCTGCTCACAGTCTTCGGGTACCTGCAAATGTCGGTCAAGAATGTGGCCTCCACGCGGAACAGCAACCTGATCGGCCCGGCCGCGCGGGTCCCAAGATTATCCCTGGTCCGCGCTTAACCGAAGACGAACGCCCAGTCGCCTTCTTGGACGTCTTTGCTGACCGGTCTGACAGGATTGTCGTAGTTCCTTTGTGTCGTCGATGTGCCAAGGTAAGGGATTGCTGTGACACACGAAGGACCGGAAGCTTCATGCTGTGCAATTGAATCACGAATTTTTGGCCCAGCTTTGTCGTGAGACCGGACAAAGACACTTCGTGGCCAGATCTGGACCATCTTGGCTGTCGCCTGATGCGCAATTTCAGTCTAAACGTATGCTGCCTTCTCCAAGAGCATGCGACATTGTCTTCAAGATAGGGGCTATAACAACGGTCTTCAAATTTAAGCTAATCCTTGACGGCAGATACCATGTCAGATCCTGTGTGGAGCATCATTTGTGTCAGTCGCTGCCAGTCACCCAGCAGATGCGTTCCGTGCGGCCGGAGGCGCTAGCTGCTTACGCACCAGAACGAGCGGCTCCCGGCGGGCCCTTCCGCATCTGCGAAGGGCAGGTTCAGACGCGGCCCCTGATGAGCTGCGCTAGGGAATTCCATTGGCGCTATACTTACACGCCGGCTGTTGGTAAGCCAAGCTTGTGTACTTGTTGGCATTTCATTGTTGTATGACTTGTACTTGTTTGTACTTGATTTGCGTATCTCTTAGTGAGCTCCCCTCTTCTTGTGGGGAGCTCCGGGAAATTGTGCGTGGCTTGCTGACTGAATTGTGTGACGGTAAACGGCTTCTTACGGGGGGGGCATATGCTCCGCTTTGGGAGGTGCGCCGCGGGCCCTGCACACGAGTGACAACACGCTCAGCCCACCCCACCCAGTTCGGGGGAGGGCGAGGCAAACCGTGTCGCCGGGTAGTCCTGTCGGGGAATACCTGCCCCGGAAGGAAACCCCGAAGAGCACACACGCACGGCGTCGACCGGGGGAAGGCGCCCCAAGCGACAAACACGAGTTGTGTGACCGGAAGTTTACTTGCCCGCGTCGAAGGCCTTGAGGCGACACTGACGCCTCACCCTCTTATCCCATCCGTTCCCCTCGGACCCTCGGAAAACCCTCCTCAGACACCCTCAAAGGACCCTCGGAAAACCCTTCCCAGACTCCCTCAAAGGACCGTCGGAAAACCCTCCTCAGACACCCTCAAAGGACCCACGGAAAGCCCTCTCCTCAGGGCCCACTGGGCCCATAACCCAGAGGACGGCCGAAGCTTCGAATACCGCCTTGAGTAGAGGCGGGGGGAAGGGTGCTACGTGACACCCTCGCGGCGCCCCGGAGTCAGGGGCACAAAGTGACATAAGCAGATAATCCAAGTTGGGTTTACACAAAATTAGGCCCTTAAGTAGGGGACCGCTCGAGAGGGTTACGAATCCCAGGGAAGTGTTGAGATTGCGGTTATGGTTGGTGAGCCACGAGATGATCACAAGTGGGTCGCCAACGGAACAATTTGAAATATGCGTTAGTGGGGCATATTTCCGGGGAATCTGGATCCCGGAGTGTGGGGGCCATGTGACGGACCGTCACAACACGCAGGGAGTGGCAGTGACTGGGGAGGCGCTCATAGGGTGGTCTTTTCTGCGACTTGCAAAACGGTCGCATGGGGCATATCAGGCGGTCCTCTAGGATCCAAGACCGCCATCGAATAAAATCAATGTATCCACCTATTTCACTCTCTCTTTACATGTTATGGGCTCAGCTGTCGCTGGTGGTCACCGTCGACTTACCTGCGGTCGCTGGTTGGACGACATTTCTCGCATTGCGGTGTGTTCCGCCGTCGCGCCAGTGGATACCGCCGTCGACGTCGTCAGTGCAGCGCTTGGTCGCGCCGCTGTCGTAAACATGTCGGACTACGGCCGCTCCAGCGGCCCGCGGTTTGCGCAGCTGGACAAAGATTACAAGGCGTGGGCGGAATACCAGTGTGCGCGGCTCAAAAAAGAGGAGCTGTGGACGGCCGTCGTGACGGACAGCCCTGCCTCTGGTTCGGACGACACGAAGTCCGACCCGGTGGTCAAAGCGGGGGACGCCATGAACGAGAAGGCGCTGGCGACCATCCAGATGTCGGTCAAGCCCGTGCATCTCAACACGGTCAAGTCGGTTGACACGGCAAACGAGGCGTGGGACGCGCTCAAGGTCATGTTCGAGGCGCGTGACGACGCGCAGGTGCTGCGGCTTGTAGACAAGCTGAGCAGCCTGAAGAAGGGCGACGACGAGAACATCATCAGGTCTGCGTCGCGTGCCAAAATGATTCGGAACGAGCTTTCCATGCTCGGCAATCCGGTTGACGACAACACACTCGCACTGCGTGTCTTTTCGGGGCTCGCGTTGGAGAACGGGATGCTCAGGACCGTCTTGGAGACCAAGGACACCAAGCTTGTCACGTCGGACGTGATTGCTCAGCTGCTGCAACTGGAGCAGTGGAGCATGACCGTCGCCACGTACAAGCCTTCAGGCAGTGTCAAGTCACAAGCATTTGCAGCAGCGGCGCAAACGAAGTCGTTTGAAAATACGTCGTTCGTGTGTTTCTCCTGCAACAAGAAAGGGCACATGCAGCGCCACTGCTACAAAAATAATGCGGACGACGCCAAGGGCAAGGGCAAGCCTGGCGGTGGTAGTCGTGAAGGCGGCCACGGCGGCAAGTTCCAGGCGGGTGCCGCTCTGGCCTACACTGCTTCCACAGGAAATTCAGGGAGTAGCAAGGCTTACGGAAGCACACGCGGATTATCACCCTGGGTGCTCGACTCTGGCGCAACCAACCACATGACCGCCGGGGATAAGGGCTTCACTATTAGGACGGCGGGAAGCGGGGCCAAGGTCACCTTGGTCAACGGCGACAAGGTACCCATCAAGGGGCACAGCCACGTCTTTATGAACGTTGGAAAGGGTGAAACGAAGACGCGCGTGGTGCTCGGGGAGACTATGATCGTTCCGGACTTGACTTTCATTCTGCTGTCAGTTCGAGCGGTCGACCGCAATCAAGGTGCGCTGTAGTTTGTCGAGAACGCCTGCTACATTTTTGGCGACGGGGATGCTGTTTGTTCGAGCAGTGTGCTCGACAAGGCGTCTATGGTCGGCAAGGTAAACGACGCGGAGCAGTATGTGCTTAAGGTGACGCCGGTCAAAGTGTCGGCTAAAGCGGCATCCGCGCAAACAGCTGAAGAGGCGGAGCTGTGCCACCGTCGTTTCAACCCCTTGGGGTCAGAGAAGCTCAAGCGGGCGGCCACAATGGTCGACGGCATGCCGTCGTCAGTGGCAGACGCCAAGCGCGTTATTGGCACTGTGTGTGTGCCGTGTGTGGCCGGCAAGATGTCATTGGCGCCGAGCCCCTGCTCGGCGACAGCGACGACCAAGTGCTAAATGGTGCATACCGACATTTGTGGCCCACTCACTGAGTCGCTGGGTGGTTCCATCTTCTTTATGACGGTGCTAGAGGACTCCTCTAGGTTCATTACGGCAACGCCTATCAAGAAGACAGGGATGGAACTAAAGGTTCTGAAGACGCGTATTAAGCAGCTTGAAACGCTGACGGGGGTCACGTTCAAGCGCGTCGGTCATCAGGGTGCCAAGAAGTCCGTCATCAACGACCTGTAGGCATCGTACGAGGACAAGGGCATCCCGTCTGAGATGAAGGCTGCGTACAAGGCACAGCGGAACAGCAAAGCGGAGCGGGTTAATTGCTTGCTGATGGAGCGCGTGCGTGCATCTCTGCCCGATACCGGAGCGGACGAAGAGCTGTGTGCTGCAGCCGTGGCCTCTGTCGTCCATGTCCTCCATCAGTCCCTCAAGGCCGGGCTGGACGTGACACCGCTGGACGACCTGACGGGTCGACGCCCCAACGTCGCGCGATTCTACGTTTAGGGGAGCCGGGCGTGGGCGCTCAAACCCAAGAAGCAGCATCGCAAGCTGGGGCCAAGGACCGACGTCGGCCACTTTGTCGGCTGCACGGTCGGTGACAAGGCCCGACGCATCCTCGAATATGAGACAAACCAAGTTTTCGAGCGTCCAGACGTGCTGATGGAGGAGAACCTGGCTAAACTCAAGGCGTCGGTAGTCGGGTCCCGCGCTGGTCCCCGGCTGACGGCGGGAAATGACGGCGGAAAGGATGACTCAACGGAAGAGGCAATTGACATGCTGGACACTGAAGCCGGGCGACAGGACTACAACGCCCCCGACGAGACCTCTGACGGCCACTACGAAGTCGGTCCTCCCTTCCTCGCTGAACATAGCGAGTGAAACGACGATGATGGCCCCGATGGCACGACACCACCGGGCGGTCAAGGACCTGCTATCTGTGACAGCGCCGCACCGGGGCTTGGTCGCTCAAAGAGAAACCCAGCCCCCAATGTAAATGGGGGGAAAACGAACCTGAGGCGTACCTGGCAAGCGGTACCAAGAGTGCGGCTGAGTCGGGCTGCGACCTTCCGCATTGTCGTCTAATACCTTGACCACTAAGCTTCGGGTCCAATCGGCCTTTCAACTAAGCGAAATCTGGACGTTATGTGTCTAGATCATTAGGCAATCTGCCTCAGGGTATGCCGGAACAAAGCAGCCTCTATGCTGTTACACCGCAATGGCGGGCCCATCGCGTGAACAAGCAAGCGCCAGTCGACGGTGGCAAGCTCGACGGCCGAAGCGGTCTACGTGGCCGCCGCGATGGCCACCAGGGAGGCGCTGTGATTACGCAAGCTGCTGTCGGCTTTGGGCGTCGATGGCGATGCCGCTCCCATGGGTGAGGACAACCAGCCTTGCCTCGGCCTGGTTGACAACCCTGAAGCCACCGGGCGTAGCAAGGACGTGGACTTTGCGTACAACATGGTACGTGACAACGTGGCGCGCGGGGAGGTGACGTTGTACTTCCTTCCTGGCGCTGACATGCCGGCAAACGGGCTGAGGAAGCTGCTGCCGGCCCCGGCATTTATCTTGTTTTGGCGCTTCATTGGCGTTGGAGACAATGTGTGCAACGCGGGGCTCGGCGCTACGCCGGCTCCAAGTCCTGCTTTTAAATGCTGAGCCCCTCAGTGGACGGCCGAGGTCTGCGGCAGAGCGACCATGGTGACGTGCCCAATGCCCTTTGCGTATGGCCTCAGCTTTGCGGTGGTTTGGGCCGGTTGTGGTGCCCGGATGGTCGGCTGGCGTTTGTCTTGTTGGTCTGCGAGTCGGCGGTGGTCGACTGAGCCCCGTCTGTGTTTTGCACTAACGGTGAATTCTTCTAGTGGACGGTATCGATACCGTCCACAAGAAAAATTGCGCAGTGTGCTTGGGGCGGATTGGGCCGGTTCTGGTGGCCGGACGTTCGGCTGGCGTATGTCATCCTGCTGCCCGAGTCGACGGCGGTCTTCTGAGTCCCTTTTGTGTTTGTGCCCAGACAGCGGTTTTTTTCTTGTGGACAGTAACGCTACTGTCTACAAGAAACCTGGCGCGGTGTACTTGGGACGGTATCGATTCCGTCTGTTCCGGTGAACATACATGAAATTCAATGTAATTCGGGGAGTGTTGAGCTGTGCTCGGGAGTTCCATTGGAGCTATACTTACACGCGGGCTCTTGATGACTCAAGCTCGTGTACTTGTTGGCATGCCATCGTTGCATGACTTGTACTTGTGTGTACCTGATTTGTATATTTCTTGGTCAGCTCCTTTCCTATTGTGGTGAGCTCGGGGAGTTTGTGCGTGGCGTAGTGACTGGATTGTGCGGCGGTGGGCGGCTTTGCACAGGAAAGGCGCTTGCTCCGCTTTGCGAGTTGCGCCGCAGGCCCTGCACAAGCGGAGAGTGGAAGTGCGTGGGGGCGCACTGAGAGGGAGTTTTCTCTGCGACTGGCAGAGGGGTCGCCTGGGGTATATCAGGCGGTCTGAGTGGGCCCAAGACCGCCATCCGAGAAAAACCAACGCATCCACCTATCGACCTCCCGCTTCACAGCCGCGCACACAGGCCTTTGTTGTCTGGTATTCGATTGACTTGCGGGTGAAATCAGTGGCGTGGCTGTACGTGAGTTGCGTGCGGGAGATATGTCGTTTCGCGGGGTGCGGAGTGGCTTGGACTGCCGAAAATGAACTGACATTGCATAGTGCCGTGCGTTGTGCCGTGAGTTTGTGGCACGCCTCTTGCGCGTCGCGGTCGATTCCGACGCCGACACAGGTCCTCGTCTTGGGTCCTTCCTTATGACTCTCCTTCGCCCTGGTGGCGTCCGGCCATGTGCTTGTTGTGCATGATTAACTGCATGACGTATGGGTTTTTGGCTGTAACATTCTGCGGGGTCGCGGGCGTACAGTAATGCAGGAAGGGGGTGAGGGGGGCACTGGAGGAGAAGGTGGGGAAGTTTTTGCTCGCGGAGAAGGGTGACGCGGGGAGGTAGAAGTAGCGTTGGGAGAGTGGGGTGGCGAGGTGCGAGGAACGTGGCGAGGTGCGAGGGACGTTGCGAGGGGGAGCGGCAGGAACGATGAAAATCAAACGCTTTAAATCGCATGGCAGCCATGTGCACAGTGCATACATCTTTTCAAGGAGCTCCGCCGGTTCCCTTAAGTGTTCAGCCTTGATGCTTCTAGCATGTGGTGGGAAGATATCCGGGCATCATAGGCTTCCTCAGAACTTGAAGGATCCGCGTCAGACATCTCACTTCATCCGGGCACAATTCAAGAACTGGCTCTAAAGATCCCGATTTTTATCGCTGTGCAGCAAATCACGCGACAGCACGTGGCACCTCGAAGATATTTGCCAAAGAGAACCGCCTCTTTCCCCGCCACAGGCTCGCCACTCGTTCGCGCGCCGCACACCTAGTCGAACTGCGCCCGCCGCGTTGCCCCATCCTTCTTCCCTGGCTCTGTGCCCCCGTCGCCCCCGCGCCAGCCCGGTGCCACCCCCACAACCCGAGCCCACCTCCCCCTCGTCCGTCATCTCTCCTCCCATCGCCCCCCTACTCATTCCTCAATAAGTGAATGCCCGCCTCTGCCGCGCCGCGTGGCGTGCCTTTTACAGCCGCAGACAGCGATGCCCAGGGCGGGTGGCGTAACCACATGGGGAGGGGGAGCGGGGGTGGGTGGGGGGGAGGGGGGGTAGAAGGGACATTTGAAACGGTCGCAGGATCAGTGGCCACGAAGGCGGTAGCGGGAGGCAGGGGGGGCGAGGATAGACGGCGGCGGCGCAGGATGGGGGTGATGACAAAAGGCAGGGAGTGGGCGAAGAAAGCGTTCGTGAGGAGCCGAGGGTCGTCTGGCGAGGCGCAGTGCCCGCGCTTGAACGCCTCGCGCAGCGCTTTCTCGCCTTTGCAGAGTCCTGGGGCAGCCTTTTAGGGCCTGGCAGTGCCAGCCGACTCCAGCTCCTCGCCTCACCCCCTCTTCATTATCGTCGCTGCACCGCTCCCATCGGCATATTTTACCCCATTTTTCGTTGCTAGTCTTCCTGTGGCCGCTGTTTGTGACCACCATTGCCAAGCTCACAGTCAGGCAGGTCGCGGATGTGATGGCAATCAAGCTCAACAAAAGGGCGGGCAGGCGCCGGCCTCCGAGGCCGGCCGCCATCCGCCTACTGTTTCACTTCTTGCGGATGATCGAGACGTTGGCGAAGGACTACACGACGATGAACTTCCACGTGCACATGTTGGGCTTTGACGAGAACGGCGACGTGTTCTGGACGCCAGTGTTTGAGGACAGGGCCGTGCTGGATAGCTCCGCAGGTGCGGTACTCGGCTCCGTTTACCGATTTGCGGAGTCGGTTGGCGCGATGGGCGCTGCCTCGGCCAATCGCATGCCCTCCATGTGCGCTACCCGCCGTCCGAGCACGGACATGGGTGACGTCGGTGAGCTCTTCATCGACGGCGTGGGTAGTGCTCGCGGCGAGCAGGCCAAGGGAGGCCGCTGTTGCCGGAGCGACAGCTTGTCGCAGATTGAGTGGGCGGAAGAGAGCGGAGACACAAAGCGCAGCCCCGCTTTGAAGACAAAGTTATCTTCTGCCTCGGGAGCCGCATGTTGAAACGCAGTGGGGATAGAAGTTGGGGGACCACGGTGAAGTGGTTGAATGGCTTGAGTTTGTGTGTGTGTGTGCGATTGTGCTTTGTTGGATTGTCCTAAGGTTCGCCTGCCTTTCCCAACCGAGCGCACCTCTCAAATAGTCCCCACCGCCCCAAGTGCTCCCTCCTCTCGCGCCCAAACCGACGCCCACGCCCTCGCACCATATCGAATCACTCACCAAATCAAAAGCCACAAGAGCAAAGCGAAGATCAAATCCAAAACATGCCAAAATTAATGCCCCAAGATCACCCATCACGAATGTGTGCAACTTGACCACGTCTTGCAAATGTACCATGTTTGGTACCATAAGGGTCACCGACCATCATCCATCCGCGAACCGCCAGTGGAGTCGGCGACGAGCATCACAGTCCAACACTCCTTCTTGCTTGTTGCTGCGGCGGTTTTTGGTTACAATAAAGCCTCAGGGCCTCGACATACTTGTCCTGTTGGTCTTTCCGAGCTACGATGGTGCTCGTTCAGCGGCTTCTTTCAATTGGCGACGTCCGGACGCACATGCGGACGCTGATGCCACTTTTTGGGCAACGCCATCGCCGACACGCTCGACATGAGCAACATCGGGGCGAAGATACGGCTGGAACGGTGGCTGCGCAAGCATTTAAAGGACGCGTGGGTTTTCGAATTGGAGCTTTTGTACGAGCTGCGTGCCAAGGTTGACAAGCGGACGCTGAAGGACGCATTTGCTCGACCCGTAAAGGTGTCGCTGCCGCATTTCTTTTGCCCACGCAACCGCGTCGACACCGACGTCCGATTGGCGCATCTCGTGCTCATGCTTCAAATGGAGGAGTCGGCTCGCGTTGCGTTTGACGACTTCATCAAGGCCAACTCCAGCACCGAGCTCAGTCGACCGCGCAAGCAGACGCCCGCCTCTCTTGCGTCGCTTGCACATTTGCGCTCGGCTTCACGCGTACCCCCCTCCCCTGCGAGGCTTTCGGCTGTCCAAGTCGTCTCTTTGCCTCCTGGTGCAACATTCTTCAACACCCTCCTTCGAACGCGGGACCACGTGTACAAGGGATCTCATCTCCCAACTCACCTCACTTGCATTTCTCCATCACTTTTGCTCGCTCCTCTTCCTCCTGCTTCACTAGAGTCTTGTGGTAGCGGTCGGGGGAAAAGACCGGCTCGCATTCCGAAGCGAGTGCAACCAGCAGCTTTGCACCCGTCAGCGGCAAGTGGACGAACTCGCACGCCCAAGTGGGCGGCTTCGGCGGCATGAACCACGGCAGATGCGAGGACACTATCTACAGCGGAAACATCGGCGGCAGCGTCTCGTGCCATTGCGGCAAGGGCGCGGCCGTCCGCTGTGTCGTTTACTTCGGTCGCTGCTCAACGTATGGCTAAGGTACTTCCTCGAAACAGCTTTCGGGGAGCACGCACACCTTCGTCGTGTACGCCACGTGCATTGCAGGAACACCAGCCCTCCCCGCCGTCCGCATCGGCGGCTCTGCCGCTCTTGCCATCCTTGACGGCGGCACTGCTGCCCCCCCCGTCGAAACAGGCGTCAGCACCGCCGCCCCCACCAACTGCGGCGACGGCGTCGCCGTTACGGCTGTCAGAATCGCACGTGCAACCAAACCCACGGCCTCCTTTGGGAGCGACGCCACGCGCACCCCCTGCTTCTGTAGAGGCGTCATCCCCACGGCATTCTTTGACTGTAACTTCGACCTTGCATCCTTCGATGGCGGCTGGGGTGGCGACTAGTGCGGCGGCCGTAGCCACAGCCGAGTCGTCGGCGCCCAAGGGCCAGCCCCGGAAAAGGAGCATCGCGTCAGACTTTTCCGCCGAGGCTGCAATGCTTGCCCGCACGAGATTGATCAATTCGTTCAAGAGCGCGAGTACCCAAACGGCGGCCGCGGGTGGATCCAACAAGAATGCCGTTGTGGGCGCCCCGGCGCCTTCCGTTTCGCTGACCACCCTTCTACCTTCCTTCTCACCAGACACGCCGCCGCCATCGTTGCTATATGGGGCGGGCGTGGTTGTTCCTCCGGCCGCAGTGGAGGCTGCGCACCCCTCCCCTGCGGCAGCCGTGATATCCAACCCTTCTGGAGCGAAGGACGCTTCGGCGCCATCCATCCCGCCGGCCGCCATCCTCCCTGCACCCTCACCAGGCACGCCTTCACCGTAATTTCTCGGCGGAACAGGTGCGGTGATGCCGTCGACAGCAGTGGACACGGCGGAGCTGTCGACCAGCGCCCTCTCTTTTTCTGTCCCAGCGATCAAACCGCCATCGCCGGCGGTGCCACGGGCGGTGGTCACGGGGGCCGATTCATCCAACGCAACGGTGAAAACTCGCCAGAGTGTAAGAAGCGGGCGGAGCGTGTACTTCTTTCGAAACACCCGCACTGGTGTGCCCGTCAGACAAAAGACTGAAGAGAGCTCTCCGTCATCTGCTGAATTGGATTCAGCAACTCCCCAGGATCAGTCACACCGGTCATGTGGCGTTGTTGGTTTTGCGACCTTCACAGGTTGTGGGCCCAGCTGTCGCTGATGTCAACCGTTGTCTTACCTGCGCTCGTCGGCGAGACGACGTTGCACGGATCGCGATATCTTCCGGCGTTGGGCGGGCGTGTTCTGCTCCCTACGTCGTTAGTGCGGCGCTGTGCGGCGCCGAGGTCATCAAATTGGCAGACCACACCCGCTATGGCGGCCCCCGGCTCGCGCAGTTGGACGAAGACTACAAGGTGTGGGCAGCGTACCAGCGTGCGCAGCTCAAAAAGCAGAATCTCTGGGCGGCGGTCGTGACGGACCGACCAACATCTTCGTCCGATGACAAGAATGTTGACCTGGTGATCGACGCGTGGGACGCCATGACCGAGAAGGCGCTGGCGACCATCCAGATGTCGGTCAAGCCCGTGCATCTCAACACGGTCACGTCGGTTGACACGGCAAAGGAGGCGTGGGACGCGCTCAAGGTCATGTTCGAGGCGCGTGACAACGCGCAGCTGCTGCGGCTCATGGACGAGCTGAGCAGCCTGAAGAAGGGTGGCGACGAGAACGTCATCAAGTTTGTGTCGCTCGCCAAGATGATCCGGGACGAGCATGCCATGCTCGGCATCCCGGTGGACGACAACAGGCTCGCACTGCGTGTCCTAGCAGGGCTCCCGGTAGAGTACGGGATGCTGAGGACGGTGTTGGAGAACAAGGACACTGAGCTTGTCATTTTGCATGTGACGGCTAAGCTGCTGCAACTGGAGCAGTGGAGCATGACCCTCGCCACGTACAAGCCTTCTGGCAGTGTCAAGTCACAAGCCTTTGCGGCAGCGGCGCCTATGAAGCCGTTTGACAAGAAGTCGGTCGTGTGCTTCTACAGCAACAGGAAGGGACACATGCAGCGCGACTACCACAAGAAGAAGGCGGACGAGGCCAAGGGCAAGGGCAATCCCGTCATTTGTGGTCGTGAAGGCGGCTCCGGCGGCGGGCCCCACGCGGGTGCCGCTCTGGCCCACACTGCTTCTACTGGCAGTTGCGGGAGCAGAAAGGCTCACGGGAGGTCTCGTTGTTCATCAAATTGGGTGCTTGACTCTGGCGCAATCAACCACGTGGCCGCCAGGGATAAGGGCTTCGCCGTCCGGACGGCGGAAAGCGGGGCCGAAGTCACCTTGGCCAACGGCGAGAAGGTGCCCATCAAGGAAGCACCAAGACGCGCATGGTGCTCGAGGAGGCCATGCTCGTTCCGAGCCTGACAAGCAACCTGCTGTTGGTTCGAGGGGTCGACCGCAATCGAGGTGCAGTTGTGTTCGTCAACAATGCCTGTTACATCCTCAGCGACGAGGATGCTGTTCGATGAAGCGGGGTGCTCGACAAGGCTTCAGTGGTCGGCAAGCTGAACGACCTGGAGCAGTATGTGATCAAGGTGACGCCGGTCCAGGCGTCAGCTAACGCGGCATTCACGCGCATAGCTTGGGACGCGGAGCTGTGGCACCGTCGTTTCAACCACTTGAGGTTGGAGAACCTCAAGAAGGCGGCCACAATGGTCGACGGCATGCCGTCTTCAGTGGCAGACGCCAAGCGCGTCAGTGGCACGGTGTGTGTGCCTTGTGTGGACGGCAAGATGGTTCAGTCGCCGAGCCCCCGCTCGTCTACAGCGACAACCAAGTGCTAAATGGTGCCCACCGACACTGGTGGCCCACTCGCTGAGTCGTTGGGTGGTTCGATCTACTTCCTGACGGCGCTGGAGTACTCCACGGGGTTCATCACGGCTACGCCAAGCAAGACAAGAGGAATGGCCCCGGATGTGCTCAAGAAACGTATCAAGCAGATTGAGACACTGACAGGGACCAAGGTCAAGCGCGTCCGTCATGATGGTGCCAAGGAGTACGTCACCAAGGATTTCAAGGCGAAGTACGAGGACAAGGGCATCAAATCGGAGATGAAGGCGCCGTAGAAGTCCCATCATAACGGCAAAGAGGAGCGGGTGAACCGCACGCTGATCGAGCGCGTGCATGCTGCTCTGCTCGCTGCCGGAGCGGCGGAAGAGCTGTGGGCTGAGGCGTTGGCCTCCGTCGTTTATGTTCTGAACTGGTGCCGCAACTCGGGGCTGAACGTGACGCCGCTGGAGGCTCTAACGGGGTGACGACCCAACGTCTCGGGATTCCGCGTTTGGAGGAATCGGGCGTGGGCGCTCAGAGCATTCCCACCAATGTCGGGCCAACGCCATACTGGGCACACGTTGCAGAAACGTGTCTCAAATTCGCCGTTGGCCAGTTCTCGGAGCGGGGAACAATGTCGAACGAGCACGTGGCGTTGCCAACGGAGGTCAATCGAGTTAAAACGCGAATGTTCTTTCGTCCGATTCAGAGTCGGAGCCGTTGGCCTCGGGGCGAACGAGTTGCCAATGGATCCTCTGTAGGCAACTCTTTGGCCTGATGCCAAAGGGTTGTGTGCGCTGATTGGTCGATCGCGGCTTTAAGGTGATATATGAGTGACATGTGGCAGTTCATATTGTCCTCAGATTGCCTAATTTATCATAATTTTGTTTCGACAGCTACCCACGGATGGAATATGGTACCTCTCGGAACTGGACAGCCGCGTGCCAGCTCGGCCCCAGGGCCCCGATCGTTGAAGTGTGTCACGTACCTCTCGTGCAGTGGCGTGTGGCCGAACTCGGTAACAAGCCTGTCAGACACGCGGCGCGATCGCACCGGCACTAGTCAAACAACTGGATTGGAGCGCTCTTGCGAGCTCACGAGGTGGGGCCTGGCCCCTGGCCCCGCGCCCGGACGCCAAATTGCCGCACCTGCGGCGACGTACTGAACTCAGCAGAAGCCACCACGCTTGACAGCACACAAGGGCGCCCCTTGACAACCGCCACACAGCAACGGCCGTTGAAGGTTCGGGCTTAACGCGTCTGCTTTTGGTTGTGCATTTTTGGGCGCTGTCGTCAGCTTTGACTAAGGTTAACGGAGCCCAACGGTTCTTTAAAGGACGGCCCGTTGAAGACAACCTCCAACTACACGCGAAACCGTTGGGCTCCGTTGAAGCTCAACGGAGCTCAACACAGCCCCAACGAACGCCATTTCCAATCGGTGTTTCCAGCCCATCCGGGAGGGTGGCTCGCGATGGTCACATGTCGCATAAGAAAAACTCACGATGGTCACATGACGAACACGATGGAGACGCGGTAAGGCCCCGTCAAAGACCGGATTGGTGCAATAAAGTAGATCTGACGAAGGTTGAGGACTCCAGGGGATTGCAATGAGAGATCGTGGCAATGGTAGTTGGCGTGTCCTTCGAGCGCGGACCCACTCAAAGACACAGTAAGAAGCAGTATCCACACGGCCTGAGGGGACCTAGGGGTTCCCCAGATGGCCTGAAATCGCTCCCCTTCCAGTCACCTTGATTAGGTTAGCTCAGCCTGAGGGGACTTCCTAGAACTGGCCAGTTTGTCATAGGAGATTCCTGTACATCAATACACGAGCACCAAGTCTCCCTCAAATTGTTCTTTACGAAGTCGGCCCACTAACAACGCTGCTCTATTTCAGTAGGTGACCGCCACCAGTGCGCCGTGTAAAGAAGTCGGCATTTCCGCCGCCCGTGCGAGCGGCGTCGTTCCTCCCCGATGGTATCTCTCCCCGCACGTGCCCCTCCCAGCTGGCGCCTCTCGCTGCTGGTGCCCGCTCCCGCTGGCGTGCTTGCCCGCTGTCACCCCTATCAGCAGCTTTTCCTGCATGCGTGCGCCTCTCGCTGCCGGAGCCCCTCGCCGCTGGCGCCTCTCCCTGACGTCCCCCTTCCCCGTTACCTGTGTGTTGGAACACTCCCTCGGTGTCGCGCTCTGCCGTTGGCACGCTTTCCTGGTCGCACCCCTCCATGCTGGCGCTCTTCCTCACGACCGGGCCGCTCGCCTGCTATGCGGTACGTTCGCCACTTGCTTGGGCCACAACGACCAGCGAGATGCGTCTGGCGTACTCGCTACACATTTGACAACCTGGCATTGAGCGCCCGGTTGTGGTAACGTAAAAAATGTATATGCACAACAAGCAAATTAAAATTCTCTCTCGATTTTTGCAATCCATTTTCGACATGGGGCATCGTAGCGGCGAATAATCTGGTATGTCTCTCTGCCGAGACAGAAACACGAGAATCCTTTTCACTTTCTCGCTGTCTCAATGATCCAATCAAATTTCAGCATTGCAACACAAGCCAGGCTGACAGTCCTCATTCTGACGAAGCGCATCCGGATAAAGCGCGCCGCGCCACGCGCCTTACGCCGCGCGCTCCGGGCGCAACACCTGGCCCCACAAAATGCGCGACCCGTTCGCTCTACCCCGAGCCCCGTGCGTCCCGCCTCGGCCCATGCCCTGGGCGCTACGCCCGTTTCCGAGCCCCGAACATGGGACCCGCTCCGCAACAGAGGCGCCCCGTCCCACCCAGGAGGCCTGCTACCGCGCCGAAGCGCTGGCCCACCGCTCTATGCCAGTCATGCCCACCGCAGCATCCTGCGTCCCCACCCTTTACGTCCCGCCCCACCCCGTTCCCCACACGTCCAGCCTTGCCACGCGCTCAGCGTGTCGGACCTCAATCTGCGCCCATCGAAACCTGCCCCGACGCATGCTTACCATCGCTCCTCGCACTCCATGCCCAATGGGCCACACTTTGACCACTGCACATCTTTATGGTCTGCAATCCACGCGCAGAGCCCGGCGCGCCGCCCCACGCCCAGTGCGCCTTGGCGCACCCCGCGATCAGTCCTCCCTGCCACGCCCCATTTCCGGCGCGCCCCGCCCGCGTTGTGCCCTGCCTGCCTCACCCCGCCCCGCTCGACGCTCACTCCTGTGCATCTCGGTGCGCTCCTGGCCACGGCTGGCAGAAATACACGCGTTGCTTGATGGAGGTTGTCTTTTGGCCATTGATGCTGAGCTTGATGCCGTTCGTAGAACTCCCCATGTGCTCCATGCTGCAGTGGAACACGTCAAAAAGAAGCCAACCGGAGAAGCATGCAACGTGGGGCAGATGAGAATAAGCGTGCTATTGGTTTCAGTTCGTAACCTGCATCGCAGAGATGACGCAGAATTAGAAAGTGTAGTACTACGCCAGAGGCGTTGTACTCGTGGCTGTGGGCGCTGGTGCTCGGAAGCCGGGTGGTCGGTGGTGTGTCGCCTTTGTGGCGTGCCACTGCGGCGTGTGAGCGCCTGCGGCGCACGTGTCTGGGTGAGCTCGTCGGATTGTCCGGTGCTGACAGCGGGGCGTGTCAATCCAGATTGGGTAGTGTCATGCATTGGAGGGAATTA
>Ga0209831_1000759_pt1 | contig 30776 bp, 29 predicted proteins | sample Maine_Asex4_meta_FD_187451 | JGI IMG/M metagenome (GOLD analysis project Ga0209831, IMG submission 187451) | Marine algal microbial communities from Maine, USA - Maine_Asex4_metaG (SPAdes) (version 2) | ecosystem: Host-associated > Algae > Red algae > Unclassified | place: Maine, USA | collected... | reverse complement strand
CGGCTGCGCCATCCGGACCGGCGCCCGGAGCGCGACCTGTTCGCCGCCCTGGACACGCCGGCCCGCGACGAGCTGCGCCACGCCGTGCGTCAGGCCCGCCTGAGCGGCGCGGCCGGCCTGGTGCTCGGCGTGGTGCTGGACACGCCCGGTGGCGAGCGCGAGACGTGCGACGTGCGCATCGAACCGGTGTCCGCCGGTGGTGCGCCGACCGAGCACGTCCTGCTGGCCTTCGGCGAACCGGATCCGTCGCGGCTCGCCGTTCCGGCACCCGAGCGCATCGTCGATGCGAGCGGTGCCGGGTCGAGCGACGCCTCGCCGGGCGATGCGGCCGGGCAACGCGTGCTGCGCGAGGAGATCGACGGCCTGCGGGTGCGGCTGCAGCAGAGTGCGGAGATGGCCGAGACCGGTCGCGAGGAGCTGCAGGCCACCAACGAGGAGCTGGTCGCGGCGAACGAGGAGCTGCAGTCGAGCAACGAGGAGCTGAACTCGGTCAACGAGGAGCTGCACACGGTCAACAGCGAGTACCAGGGCAAGATCGCCGAGTTGCGCGAGCTCAACGAGGACATGAACCACCTGCTGGCCAGCACCGACATCGGCACGGTGTTCCTGGACCGCGAGCTGCGCATCCGCCGGTTCACCAGCGGCATCCAGCGCGGCTACGACCTGACCCCGGGCGATGTGGGCCGTTCGATCACCTCGTTCGCGCACCGGCTGGAGATCGACGACCTGGTGGCGCGGTTCGGCGAGGTGCTGGAGAGCGGGCGCACCTTCGAGCGCGAGGTGCGCGACCGGTCCGGCCGGGCGCTGCTGCTGCGCATCCTGCCCTACGAGCTGTCCGATCAGGTGATCGGCGTGGTGATGACGCTGATCGACATCGCCCTGCTGGACGATGCCCGCGTGGCGCTTGCCGACAGCGAGGCGGCGTTGCAGCGGCGCGTCGCCGAGCTGCAGATGCTCTACGCCACCGCCCCGGCCGGGCTGTGCTTCATCGACCGCGACTTCCACTACGTGCGGGCCAACCAGCGCATGGCAGAGATCGACGGCGTGGCACTGGCGGACTACGCCGGCCAGCACATGGGTCGGGTGCTGCCGGCGGCCCTGGCCCGGCGTGCCCAGGGCCTGATGCAGGCCGTGTTCGACACCGGCGAGCCCTTCCTCGGGCAGACCATGAGCGTGGTCACCAAGGCGCACCCGGACGAGGAGCGCGAGTACGCCGTGAACTACTACCCGGTTCGCGAACCCGGTGGCACCATCACCGGCTGCAGCTGCGTCATCGTCGAGCGCTCGTTCCTGGGCGATGGCCACGCGGTGCCGACCGGGGACGCCGTCTGATGTCGCCACGTTGATTCATCCCTCCACCGATCCCGGACCTGCCACCGATCCCGGACCGGCACGCGTCGGCACCGGCTCGCGGCAGTCCCTGGAGTCGCTGGAACGCGATATCGTGCTTCGCCTGGCCGGGGACAGGGATGGCATCGATGTCGCGTTGAACGGTGTGCTGGAGCGGCTCGGCGAGGCGTTCGCGGCGCCTCGGGCGGGTATCTGGCGTGTCGACGTGGCCGGTCGGGTGGAGCGCTGCGCGTTCGTCGGCACCTCGTCGGACCGGGCGGGTGCGCCCGCCACGGTGCCCGGTGCCCTGGAGCGCTTCGCGCTCGACGCCCTGGCGGACATGGCACCGGCCGTGCTCGAGGAGCGCAACCTCGTCTCGGAGAAGGGGGGCGCGCCCGGTACCGGTGACGGGCAGCCCGTGATCGCCTGGCGCATCGCGCTCGCCGACGGCGAATCCCGTCTCGGAGCGCTCGCGCTGATGCCCTCGATCCACGCCGCCGCCGCGCCGGCGTGCCGCGCCCTGCTCGAACGCCTCGGTCCGACGTTGTGCGCGTTCGTGCGCCGGCGCGAGAACGCCCACCGGCTGGAGCAGCGCGAACGGGATCTGGACACGCTGACCCGGCACCTGCCGGACGGACTGCTGCGCATCGACCGGGGCCGGCGCCTGAGCTTCATCAACTCGGCCGCCATCCGGCTGTGCGAACCGGAAAGCGAGCCGCTGCTCGGCCGCCCGGCCGAGCTGATCGGCCTGCCGGCCGGGGTGCTCGCCTCGCTGGATGCCGCGTTCGCCGGCACCGCGCCGAGCACCGGCGAGTTCGACCTGAACGGTGCCGACGGCCAGCGCTGGTACCGGGTGCTCTGCGTGCCGGAGGAGGACGAGGGCGGAGACGTGGTCTCGGTGCTCGCCATCCTGGAGGACGTCTCCGAGCGGCGACGGATGCTCTCGGCGCTCGCCGAACGCGAGCGACGCATGGAGCGCGCGCTCGACGAGGTCGACACGCTCTACCGGAGCCTGTCGGTGGGGCTGTGCGTGATCGACCGGCAGCTGCGCATCGTGCGCATGAACGACGAACTGGCGCGGATCAACGGCGAATCGGCCGCCGTGCTCGAAGGGTGCGGGCTGGACACGTTGCACCCGGTGTTCGCCCGCATGATCGGCGGACTGCTGGATCACGTGCTCGAGCGCGGTGAGGGTGTTCTCGGACACGAGTTCGACGGTGCGCTGGGCGAGCACGGGGAACGGCACTACCTGATCGTCGACCTGCTGCCGCTGCGCGACGGCAGCGGCGGCACCCGGGCGGTGAGCTGCACGGTGCAGGACATCACGGCGCGCAAGCTGACCGAGCAGCGGCTGGCGGTGCGCGCCGCCGTGGCCGAGGTGCTCGGCACCGTGCGCGATCTGGATGCGGAGATGCCGGCCGTGCTGGATGCGTTCGAGCGCATCCTCGGCACGGTGATCGGCGAGTACTGGACGCTCGATCCGGCCCGTGGCGGGTTGAGCTGCAAGGTCTTTCGCTGCAGCGACCGCTTCGGGGACCGGGAGGCGATCAGGCGCTACTTCGACAACCGCCTGTTCGCACCGGGGGAGGGCCTGCCCGGCACAGTCTGGATCGAGGGGCACGCGCGTCGCCTGATCGACATTCGCCACGACACCGGCAGCGTGCGCACGCTGGAGGCGCGCGAGCTGGGATTGCGCACCGGGCTCGGCCTGCCGATCGTGCTCGACGGGCGCCCGATCGGCGTGATCACGCTGTTCCTGGACGAGCGACTCGCCACCGATGCCCACCTGCTGGATGAGCTCGAACAGATCGGGCGCGACATCGGCGAGTGCGAGCGGCGCCTGCGGGATGCGCGCGCGCTCGAGCAGGCACGCGCGGTGGCCGAGCAGGCCAACCGCAGCAAGAGCGATTTCCTGGCCAACGTCAGCCATGAGCTGCGCTCGCCGCTGACCGCGATCCTCGGCTACGCCGACATCCTGGAGACGCGCCTGACCGATCCCGATGACCGTCACAGCGTGGCGACGGTGCGCAACAACGGCCGCCATCTGCTCGCGCTGCTCAACGATGTCCTGGATCTGGCGAAGATCGAGTCCGGCAAGTTCGAACCGTCACGCGACACCGTCGCGCTGGTCCACCCCGTGGGCGAGGTGCACGCGCTGATGGTCGTGCGCGCGATCGAGCGCTCGATCGATTTCAGGGTGCGCTTCGACGGGGCGCTGCCCGAACGCATCGTCACCGATGAACTGCGGCTGCGCCAGATCCTGCTGAACCTGGTCGCCAACGCGATCAAGTTCACCGACAGCGGCAGCGTCACGCTGGCGGTCAGGCTGGAAGAGGGGGTCTTGCCGCGGCTCGTGTTCGACGTCATCGATACCGGCATCGGCATGACCGCCCAACAGTGCGACCGGCTGTTCGAACCGTTCACCCAGGTGGACAACTCGAACACCCGCCGCTACGGCGGCACCGGTCTCGGACTGGCCATCAGCCGTCGCCTGGCACGGCTGCTGGACGGGGACATCGGAGTCAGCAGCACCGTGGGCAAGGGCACCACCTTCAGCCTGTCGATACCGGTCGATGCGGCTCCCGACGCCGAACGGGTCCATCTGCAACTCGACGGGCACGAGGTGCCGGTGCCGGAGCGCGGTGCGGCCGGGCAGGGTCTGCCCGAGCTGGCGGCCAGCGTGCTGGTGGCCGACGATCGACCCGACATCCGCATTCTGGTGCGCCGCTTTCTCGAAGGCGCCGGGGCGCGGGTGTCCGCCGTCGCCGATGGCGAGGCCGTGGTGGATGCGCTGCAGGATGCTGCCTCCTGGCCGGACGCCGTCGTCATGGACATGCAGATGCCCAGACTCGACGGCTACGAGGCGACCCGGCGGCTGCGTGCCTCCGGGTTCGACCGGCCGGTACTGGCGCTTACCGCCGCCGCGATGAAGGGCGAGCGCGAGCGTTGCCTGGCGGTGGGCTGCAACGATTACCTGACCAAGCCGATCGACGGGGCGCAGCTGGTCACCACGCTGGCGACGCTGGTCGAGCGTTACCGCCAGGGCGAGCGGCAGGCACGAAGCGGTGCGTCGAACGAGACCCGGGGCGGATTGCGCATCCTGTTGATCGACGACAACCGGGATGCGGCGACGGCGACCGCCCGTCTGCTGACGCACCATGGCCACGAGGTGCGGACCGGCAACGACGGCACCTCGGCGCTGCACATGGCGCAGGCGTGGTCACCGGAGGTGATCCTGCTCGATCTGGGTCTGCCCGATATCGGCGGTGAGGAGGTCGCTCGCCGGATCCGTGCGATGCCGGCCGTCACGCCGGTGCTCGTCGCGCTGACCGGGCAGGCGCAGGATCCGTCCCGGATCGAGGGCTCGCCGTTCGACCACCACCTGCTCAAGCCGGCCCGGATGCGCGTGCTCACCGCGCTGCTGTCCACGGTCTCCTCGCGTGCGAGCGTTGCCGACACGGCCGATCCGGTCTAGGGGTCGGATGGACGGGTCAGGCGGACGACCCGTCATCCAGTGCGGTCACGGCGTGCTCCTCCAGGCGGGCGAGCCCACGTTCCAGCTCGACCAGCGCACGCTCGGTGGCGGCCAGCACATCGTCCAGCTCCGCGGAACGCTCCTGCGCGTTCGACAGCAGCGTCACCAGCTCGATGTTCATCGACAGGGTGTTGAGCGGGTTGCGCAGGTCGTGGACGAGCTGTCCGATACGGACCGCATCCGTCACCTTGCCGTGGGAAGGGGGCGAGCCTTGCATGCGGGTGTTTCCATCGACTTTAAAACGGCAAGTTCTCACGCGGGCCGCCCGTACGTCTCCGCCGTTGCAATGTGTCCATGACCCTTCCGTTCCGCCGGGTGATCATGGCCGGGCTCGGTAGTCGCGCCGCCCACCCTGCGGCAGTTCCCGAAAACGCCGGTACGACCACAGGTACTGTTCCGGTGCCAGCGCGATGCACCGCTCCACCGCCCGGTTCAGCGCGGTGGCGGCGAGTACCGGGTCACGATCGCCGATCGCGTCGTCGCCCTCCACGAACCGGGCGATCCAGCCGCCGGGTCGGCGCTCCACCACCAGGAACAGTACGGTGGCACCGCTGCGTGCGGCCAGCTTCGACAGCAGCGTCATGGTGAGCGCGGGCGTGCCGAACAGCGGGGCGAACACGCCTCCGGCGCGATCCGGTTCCTGGTCGGGCAGGATGCCGACGGTACGGCCCGCGTCGAGCAGCATCAGCGCCCGACGGATACCGCCGGCGTCCAGCCGGAGCGCCTGGCCGCCCAGGCTGGAGCGCCCGTCGAGCAGCACCGGCTCCAGCGTGGCATCGCGCGGTACGCGGTAGAAGTAGTGCAGCTCGCCTTCCACGGCGCCGATCGGCAGGCTGGCCTCCCAGGCCCCCAGGTGAGGCGTGGCCAGCAGCACGCCGCGCCCGCTCGCCAGCGCCTCCTCGTAGCGCTCGACACCGAGCACCCGCACCCGGTCGGGCCACCAGTCGCCGACCGGGCGGTGCCAGCACCAGGCGGTCTCGGTGGCGCCGATGCCGGTCTGCACCGAGGAGCGCCGTGCCAGGCACCGGCGCTCGTCCGCCGGCATGCCGGGAAAGCACAGGGCCAGGTTGTCCTGCGCCACCCGGCGCCCACGGGTGCGCAGGTGCCAGGCGATCGTGCCGAGCGCGGCTCCCAGCGCACGGTTGACGCGCAGCGGCAGGCGACCGAGCGTGCCGATCAGCAGGCGTGCGAGCGGCAGGCGCCACCCGCCGGTCCCGTTCCTGCGCCCGCCTGTCTCCTCCACCGCATCCGTTCCGCTGGCACCGACATCGCCGGGGGCCGTTAGGATAGCGGCGCATGAACACGCCCGCAGAGTCCCCGTCGATCCCCGCTATCAGCCCCGAGGCCGCCTGGCAGCGTCTGCAGGCCGAGCCGGGGGCGGTGCTGGTCGACGTCCGCTCCGACATGGAATTCCTGATGATCGGCCACCCGAAGGGGGCGGTGCACGTGCCGTGGATCGATGCGCCGGACTGGACCGTGAACCCGGGGTTCGTCGCCGCGGTGCGTCGGCTGCTGCTCGGACGGCGCAGCGGCGGGCGTCGCGACGCCCGGCAGTCACCCCCGCCGCTGCTGCTGATCTGTCGCAGCGGCAACCGGTCAGCCGATGCCGCCGCGGCGCTGGTGGCCGACGGCATCGATCACGTGCTGATCGTGGAAGGCGGGTTCGAGGGACCGCTCGACGAGGCCCATCACCGCAACACGCAGGCCGGCTGGCGTCATGCCGGGTTGCCGTGGGAGCAGTGCTGATGGGCCCGTATGCACGGCGCCCGTGTGCACGGCGCCCGCCGGCATGATCGCCCTGCTGCAGCGGGTCAGCGAGGCGGAGGTCTCGGTCGCCGACGAGTCCGTCGCCCGGATCGGCCCCGGCGTGCTGGCGCTGATCGGCATCGAGCGCGGCGACACGTCGGTGCAGGGCGATGCGCTGGCCCGACGCCTGCTGACGCTGCGCCTGTTCGACGATGCCGACGGGCGCATGAACCTGGACGTGGCGCAGACCGGCGGCGAGGTGCTGCTGGTGTCGCAGTTCACGCTGGCCGCCGACACCCGGAAGGGCCGACGACCGGGCTTCTCCACCGCGGCCGCGCCCGAGCGTGCCCGCGAGCTGTTCGACCGGTTCGTGCAGACGGTGCGGGCGGCCCATCCCGCCACCCGTACCGGTCGGTTCGGTGCCCACATGCGCGTGGCGCTGGTCAACGACGGGCCGGTGACGTTCCGGTTGCAGGTCGCGCCGGCGTGTATTCTCGGCGACCCCCCGACCGCCCCGGAGACAGGATCGTGAGCGACCGCCGCGCGCGCATCGAGCGCGACACCAACGAGACGCGCATCCGCGTCGCGCTCGCGCTCGACGGCACCGGGCAGGCGAGCTTCGCCACCGGCGTGCCGTTCCTGGAGCACATGCTCGACCAGATCGCCCGTCACGGCCTGATGGACCTGGACATCGCCTGCGACGGCGACACCGCCATCGATGATCACCACAGCGTCGAGGACATCGGCATCACGCTCGGTCAGGCGTTCGATGCCGCGTTGGGCGAGCGGCGCGGCATCCGTCGCTACGGGCACGCCTACGTACCGCTGGACGAGAGCCTGTCGCGGGTGGTGATCGACTTCTCGGGCCGGCCGGGCATGCACCTGCACGCCGACTTCCGTCGCCCGCGGGTGGGCAGCTTCGATGTGGATCTGGTGTCCGAGTTCTTCCAGGGGTTCGCCAACCATGCCCGTGCCACGCTGCATCTGGACGTGCTGCGCGGGACGAACGACCACCACAAGATCGAGACCCTGTTCAAGGCCTTCGGCCGCGCGTTGCGCCAAGCCTGCGAGATCGACCCGCGCGCCGGCGAGGCGATGCCGTCGACCAAGGGGTCGCTCTGAACCGGGGGCCGACGGCGTGAGCGCCCAGCGGATCGCCATCATCGACTACGGCATGGGCAACCTGCGTTCGGTGTCGCGCGCGCTGGAGCACGTCGCGCCCGGCAGCGAAGTGGTCATCACCGACGACAAGAGCGTCATCGCCTCGGCCGACAAGGTGGTCTGCCCCGGCCAGGGCGCGGCGCGCGACTGCATGGCGGCGCTGCACGCCAAGGGGCTGGGCGAGACGGTGGTCGGCAGCCTGCACGATCGGCCCTTCCTGGGTATCTGCATGGGCTACCAGGTGCTGCTGAGCGCCAGTGACGAGAACGGCGGGGTGGCCTGCCTGGACGTGCTGCCCGGACGCGCGCACCGCTTCGCCACCCCGCTGATCGATGCCGACGGGCAGCGGCTGAAGGTGCCGCACATGGGCTGGAGCCAGGTCGATCAGGTGCGCGACCATCCGTTGTGGCACGGCATCGACAACGGTGCGCGCTTCTACTTCGCGCACAGCTACTGGTGCGAGCCGGAGGCGACCGACTCGGTGGTCGGCCGCTGCGACTACGGCCACGAGTTCGCGGTGGCGGTCGGCGGGCCGGGCTACTTCGCCTGCCAGTTCCACCCCGAGAAGAGCTCCGCCGACGGGTTGCGGCTGCTGCGCAACTTCGTCGCCTGGGACGGCGTCTGACACATGTCTGATACATCGCCACCCGTGTGCACATGCACCCCCTTCGAGAACATCGCATGCTGATCATCCCCGCCATCGACATGAAGGACGGGCGCTGCGTGCGGCTGCGCCAGGGGCGCATGGAGGACGACACCGTGTTCTCCGACGACCCGGTCGAGGTGGCGCGCCGCTGGCTGGCCGAGGGCTGCCGGCGCCTGCACCTGGTCGACCTGGACGGCGCGTTCGCGGGCGAGCCGCGCAACGCCGAGCTGGTCGGGCGCATCTGCGATGCGATGGGCGAGATACCGGTGCAGATCGGTGGCGGCATTCGTGATCACGCCATCGCCGACGCCTATATCGAGCGCGGCGTGCGCTGGCTGATCGTCGGCACGCAGGCGGTCAAGGACCCCGCGTTCGTCGATGCGCTGTGCCGTCGCCATCCGGGCCGGGTGATCGTCGGGCTGGACGCGCGCGACGGGCAGGTCGCCACCGAGGGCTGGGCCGAGGACTCGGGCATGGACGTGGTCGATGTGGCGCGACGCTTCGAGCGCGCCGGCGTGGCCTCGATCGTCTACACCGACATCGGCCGCGACGGCATGATGCAGGGCGTCAACGTCGAGGCCACCGCCGCGCTGGCCCGCGCCGTGGACCTGCCGATCATCGCCTCGGGCGGGGTGACCGACCTGTCCGACATCGAGGCGCTGATCCGCGTGGCCGCGGACGGGGTGGCCGGCACCATCGCCGGGCGTGCGCTGTACGAGGGCACGCTGGATCTTTCCGCCGCGCAGGCGCTGGCCGATCGGGCCGGCGAGAGCATCGCACCAGCCGGCGCGACCGAGGTCGGTGGGGCCGGCGGGACAGGGCCGGCCTGATGGGGCTCGCCAAGCGGATCATCCCCTGCCTGGACGTGGATGAGGGCCGGGTGGTCAAGGGCGTGAAGTTCCTGGAGATCCGCGATGCGGGCAACCCGGTGGAGGTGGCGCGTCGCTACGACACCGAAGGCGCCGACGAGATCACCTTCCTGGACATCACCGCCAGCTCCGGCGAGCGCGAGACCACCGTGCAGATGGTCGAGGCGGTCGCCGCCGAGGTGTTCATCCCGCTGACCGTGGGCGGCGGGGTCCGGAGCGTGGCCGACGTGCGCCGCCTGCTCAACGCCGGCGCCGACAAGGTCGGCATCAACACCGCCGCGGTCAGCGACCCCGAGCTGGTGGCGCGCGCCGCGGACGCGGTCGGCGCGCAGTGCATCGTGGTGGCCATCGATGCCAAGCGGGTCGGCGACGGCTGGCAGGTGTTCACGCACGGCGGGCGGCGCGAGACCGGGCTGGACGCGATCGCCTGGGCGCAGCGCATGCAGGCCAACGGCGCCGGCGAGATCCTGCTGACCAGCATGGATCGGGACGGTACGAGAAGCGGGTTCGACCTGGCGCTGACGCGGGCGATCAGCGACGCGGTGCAGATTCCGGTGATCGCCTCGGGCGGGGTGGGCTCGCTCGATGACCTGGCCGACGGGGTGCAGCAGGGAGGGGCGGATGCGGTGCTGGCGGCCAGCATCTTCCACTTCGGGCAGCACACGGTGGGCGAGGCGAAGGCGCACATGGCGGCGCGGGGGATCGAGGTGCGTTCGTGAAGAATTTCGCTTCCCGATTGCTGCGAAGACACCCGTCTATGTCGAGCCGCTCTCTTCGAGACTGCGAACATCCTCGATGAGCTCGGTCGGTGTCATGTGAGGGTGCTGTCGTGAGCCGGTGACGGTTCACGAACGCCGCGTCGGAACGGATGCGCTTTCTCCATCCAGGTCCAGGCTCGGTTGCGAAGCCGGTGTGCACACGTGCCACGGCGCGTCCGGTTCCCGCATCCGACTCGCTCGCGCCGGTCGGGACGGCGGGTCCGTGAAGACCGTCCTCACTCGTTCCACCAACGAAGGGCGATAGTCCCGGGAACCTGCCGCCTGATCGGCAGAGGGGGCGTGTTGCCGTGACGGTCTGCCGGCCGAAACCGGATGGTCGAGGATTCGGCGCTCGTGCGAAACCATCTGAAGAACATGGACAATGTGTAATTTTCCTGTGTTTGTCCGATCGTCCCGAAAAGCCGGCCGCAGTCTCCATTTGCGCGAAACAGGCTGACAAGAGCCGTTACACAAATACGTCAGAAAGAATCGACATGTAACGTTTCATTGCACTCTTTCTCGAAACCGTTGATTTCCGTCGTGTGCAACGCGATCAGCGAGCGCAGCCACGCTGGTCGAAGACGTTGCGGAGGGTGCTGGCGAGGAATACGGTGAGTGCCGAGCGACGAGATACGACGCCACATTCCGACGGTGTGAGGCGCATGTATCGGGTCGTGCGTTCTCGGCAGCGAACGCTGCTGCAATTGACCTCGCTTGACGGTCTCTAGCTGAAGGAGAGAAAAGCCACATGACCTTGACGCTGAACAAGATAACTTCCCAACGGGGAATATCTGTCGGTGATGCGACCAGGAAGATCGCCGACCTGGGTTGGAATCCGACCTACGTGCAGGAAGCCAGTACCTACCCTACCGACTACAAGATCACCAAAGCCCCGCGCGACCCGATGAAGCAGGTCTTGCGGTCCTACTTTCCGATGGAGGAAGAAAAGGACAACCGTGTGTACGGCGCGCTTGACGCAGCGCTTCGTGGCGACATGTTTCGAAATGTCGAGCCACGCTGGATCGAATGGATGAAGTTGTTCCTGGCCATCATTCCGTTTCCGGAAATATCGGCCGCGCGATCGATGGCCATGGTATCGAGGCTGGCTCCCGGCGAGGAGCTGCGCACCGGGTTCACCATGCAGATGATCGACGAGTTCCGACATTCCACCATTCAGATGAACCTGAAGAAGTGGTACATGGAGAACTACATCGATCCGGCCGGATTCGACATCACCGAAGAAGCATTCGGCAAGTGCTACGCGACGACCATAGGGCGTCAGTTCGGTGAAGGCTTCATCACCGGCGACACCATGACTGCCGCCTGCATGTACCTGACGGTCGTTGCCGAGACCGCCTTCACCAACACCCTGTTCGTGGCCATGCCCTCGGAGGCGGCGCGAAATGGCGACTATGCGCTGCCGACCGTATTCCTGTCGGTGCAATCCGACGAGAGCCGCCATATCGGCAATGGTCACTCGTTGCTCATGGCCGCACTGAAGGAGCCGGAGAATCATCTGCTGCTCGAGCGAGACCTTCGCTACGCGTTCTGGCAGAACCACGCCATCGTGGATGCGGCGGTCGGTACGTTCATCGAGTACGGTACGACGAATCGAGACAAGAACAAGGAATCCTATGCGGAGATGTGGAACCGCTGGATTTTCGAGGACTATTATCGAACCTACATGCTGCCGCTCGAGAAGTACGGGGTCAAGATCCATCACGATGATGTGCAACAGGCCTGGAAGCGGATAACGGAAGACAACTATGTCCACAAGGTGGCTCAGTTCTTCGCGGTGGGCTGGCCGGTAAACTTCTGGAGGATCGAGGCTCAGACCGAGAAGGACTTCGAATGGTTCGAGCACAAGTATCCGGGGTGGAATGCCGAGTTCGGCGAGTTCTGGAAGTGGTACGCGAAGCTGAGCGTACCGGGGCAGAAGGTGCTGATCTTCAACGAGGAAGTCGGCTACGTCTATCCGCACCGTTGCTGGTCGTGCCTGGTCCCTTGTCTGATTCGTGGCGACATGGTGGTCGACGAGATCGACGGTCAGTTGCACACGTTCGCGCACGAGCTGGATCGCTGGACGGCTGTCGAAGCCTTCGCCGACGAGTACCAGGGGCGCAAGACGCCGGCGATGGGCAAGTTCTCGGGAAAGCGTGAATGGGAAACGCTCTACGACGGGTGGGATCTCGCCGATGTGATCAAGGATCTCAATTTTGTCCGGGAGGATGGCAAGACGCTGGTGCCGCAACCGCATCTGCGTTTTGACGACAAGGACATGTGGACGCTGGATCATGTTCGTGGCCACACGCTCGGTTCACCGCTCAATTCGCTGCGCAGCATGAACGACGCAGAGCGGGACGCTCATCTGGCCGAGTATCGCGCAGGTTTCACGATCAACGCCTGCAACTGAGCGGTGTAATCCGGTTGTAACCGCAAGGCGTGCAAGGGCGCGACACGACCCTTGCACGCCGAGGCGAGCGAAGCGATCACGAATCACATAACCGAATCCGCCAGGGGTACGTATGGTCGATACCTACACTGTTCGATTGCAGCCAGTGGACATCGAATTTGAAGTGCAGGAAGGTGAAACCGTCCTCGATGCAGCCTTTCGACAGGGAATCGCCTTGCCTCATGGCTGCAAGGTAGGGCAATGCTCGGCCTGCAAGTGCATAAAGACCGACGGGGAAACGGAGCTCCTGAAGTATTCCACGTTCGCACTCAATGATTCCGAGCGCGAGAGCGGTCACATACTGATGTGCCGCACCATTGCCTATAGCGATATCGAGATCGACCTGCTCAACTACGACGAGGAAGTGCTGTCGAAGTCCATTCCCGTCAAGGAGTTCTCTGGGAAGATCGTCGGCTTCCAGCCCCTGACCCATGACATCAGCGGAGTGGAGATAGAAATCGACTCGCCTCTGAAATTCTGGGCAGGTCAATATGTCGACATCACCGTGACCACGGGGAACGGTGAAAGGATCACCCGCTCGTTCTCCATGGCGAGCTCTCCGCGGGATGCGCGCAATCTCGAGTTCATCATCAAGAAATATCCGGGTGGGCGCTTCTCGAGCGAGCTGGATACTGGTGGAATTAGGAAGGGCGCGACGGTAAGCGTCAACGGACCGTTCGGAATGTGCTTTCGACGTGAGGAACGACAGGGCCCGGTGATACTGGTGGGCGCGGGGTCCGGAATGTCTCCCGTCTGGTCGATATTGAACGAGCAGATCGCCAGCGGAGAAGACCGCGCCATACTTTTCTTCTATGGCGCACGTACCCCGGAAGATCTTTTCAAGCTGGACGATATCGCGGAGCTGGTGGAGATGTATCCGCTACTGGAATTCATACCGGTCCTGAGCCATGTGGACGATACCGCCGACTGGGCGGGTGAGCGCGGGTTCGTGCACGAGAGCGTCGAACGGCGCCTCAAGGAACTGGATCTCGATGGAGAAGGTGATGTGTACGCATGCGGCCCTCCCCCGATGATCGATGCGTTGAGTCCAGTGTTGTTCATGAACGACTTCGAGTCCGAACGCATATTCATCGACAAGTTCACCCCGACATCCGGCGGATCGTCGGTCCACTGATCGTTCTCGAATATCTGTGTTTTCCAACACCATTGTTCTGTGGAGGCTGTCATGGTAGCAACATCAAGTTCCGTCGGTTCCGGTGCGGCGGGTGCGGCGACATTCGCCGGTTCGAGCAGTCGAAAATATAATTACTACGAACCGCGGGGCAAGCGCCCCACGCACTACGAGGACATGACGGTAGATGTACAGCCGGATCCGGAGCGTTATCTAATCCAGGACTGGATCATCGAATTCGATGGCGGCAAGGGGGGCGGGGCGTACACCAAGGACAGTACGGCTGCGAAAAGCTCGAACTGGCATGAATACCGTGCGCCGGATCAGGAGTGGGAACGAACGCACTATCAGCGACAGTCGAAGATCGTGACGATGGTCCAGGGCGTCGTTGCCAATTCACGCAAGTCCGGAGCGCATCGGGCTTTCGACAAGTCATGGAATAGAATTCTCCAGGCACATCTGGGTGCCTGGAAGCACGTCGAGTTCGGACTGGGCACGTCACTGATGCAGGCCCAGCGCTACGGCTACACCCAGATGATCAACAATGCCACGTTGACGAATTCATCCTACAAGATGCGGCTTTCGCAGGACATCACGCTCTACCTTGCGGAAATAGGCATGGACATAGACGGGTGGGACGACGAGCTTGGCAAGAAGACCTGGCTGGAGGATCCGATCTGGCAACCGACTCGTGAGGCCGTCGAATCCATCATGGGTGCCGAGGACTACCTGGAACAATACTTCGCGATAAACATCATGTTCGAACCGTTGGTTGGCGAGCTCTTCCGCTCCGGGTTCCTGATGCAGGTCGCCGCCGCGAACAGTGACTTCATCACGCCATCGGTCATCTCTCCGGCCGAGTCGGACTACGAGCGCAATCTGGCGAACACGATAGATCTGATGTACCTGCTGGCGAACGACGCGAACCACGGTGCGAGCAACAAGGCGTTGTTCAAGACCTGGATCGAGAAACATGGCGATCTGGCCGACAAGGCTGCGCAGGCGTTGCAGCCGGTATGGTCGCAGTCGCACTCCAAACCCGTGTCCTTCCAGGAAGCGAAAGCGGTCGCAGATGAACGCGTCGGTCAGATCCTGACCGAACTCGACCTCAGTCGATAAACCAGGGGAGCACTCGAAATGTCAAACATAGCGCGCAACGCGTCCAACACGAACATCTTCAAGTCCATGAAGGACCTGAAGTTCGATCAGACCATTTCACACCAGTGCGGCGTGACGATGAACGATTCGGTCGAGGCTCGTGCGATCGCGGAATTCATGGACGAAGATCCCGCCGTGACCATCACCTACAACCCGGCAACGATACGCGTGGACGGTGAAGGAAAACTCGTGTTCAAGATGGACGAGATCGGTGAATTCCTGGGCAGGGAGATGAATGCCGAAACATTCGAGGTGAACACATCGACGCACTACGGGCGAATGGTTCGCGTCGATGACAACACCATCATTCTCTTCGGAGACATGGAGGAGATGTTCCAGTACATATAGCGGGCTTCGATCGCACACGTTCCCGAAGATGGATCGGGATCGGGTGTGCATGAATGCCTCTACCTGCCGTTCGACGGATACGGAAATATCCTGGAGCCGTCGTTCGTCCGATTCCGGTCGGATGTTCGACAGCCATCATTGTGCCGAGGAGATGAAATGTACAGAACCGCCGAAGGTAAGGACATATTCGTGGTCGACGGCCACATCCACTACTGGGATGGAAGTCCGGAGAACCAGAAGAACGTTCACGGAAAGCAGTTCATCGACTGTTTCTACGCGTACCACTCGAACCTGAGCCCACCCGAACAGCGTTGGGAAAAATCGAAGTTCGAAAAGTACTCCGAGGATGACGTGTATCGTGATCTCTTCATCGATGGCCCCGATGACGTGGCCATCGTTCAGACCACCGTCCTGTCCGACTTCTACAAGAACGGGTTCTCCGATGTAGGGCGTAGCACGTCGATGGCTGCCAGGAACCCGGAGCGATTCATCGTCAACGGTTCCTTCGATCCGCGGGATGGAGAAGAGGCGCTTGATCACATCCGCTTCCTGAAGGAGAAATACGATATCCAGGGCGTGAAGATGTACACCGCCGAATGGAACGGCGATAGCAAGGGGTGGCGGCTCAACGACCCGGAGGCCTACAAGTGCTTCGAATTGTGCGACGAGCTGGGGATCAGGAACATCCATGTTCACAAGGGCCCGACGATCATTCCCCTCAACCTGGACGCATTCGATGTTCGCGACGTGGATCATGCAGCGACGGACTTCCAGAACCTGAACTGGATCGTCGAGCATTGCGGGTTGCCGCGCCTCGACGAATTCTGCTGGATCGCGACGCAGGAAACCAACGTCTATGCGGGATTGGCCGTGGTGATGCCCTTCATTCACACGAGGCCACGATATTTCGGTGAAATAATGGCCGAGCTGCTCTTCTGGATCGGGGAGGACAAGATCCTGTTCGGATCGGACTACGCGATATGGACTCCGCAATGGCTGGTCGAGAAATTCTGGAACTTCCAGATACCCGACGACATCGCTTCGGAGCGCGGTGTCCAGCTGACGGATTCCGTCAAGGAAAAGATCCTCGGTCTGAATGCGGCCCGGCTCTACGACATCGACACCGGTACCAGGATCAAGCAGTTGAAGGAGTCCCCCGCACTGTTGGCAGCAGGGTAGTTCGGTGAGCTCTCGATTGGCCGGCGCTGAATCGGCGGGTGCTGAAACCGAGGTGTGGAACTGTCTGGGTCAGGTCATGGACCCGGAACTCGACGAGCCCGTTACCGACATGGGATTCATCGAGACGGTCGATATCCATGCCGAAGGACAGGCGGTGGATATCGAGTTTCGACTTCCGACGTACTGGTGCTCACCGAACTTCGCCTTCCTGATGGCTCACGACATCCGTGCCGAGGTCGGCAAGCTGAGCTGGGTTCGACGTGTCAGCGTGAAACTCGTCGATCACTGTTTCGGAGATCGAATCAACAGCGGCGTGAACGAGGATGTGGAGTTCAGCTCGGTCTTTGCCGAGTATTGCGACGGCGAGACGCTGGACGCGATACGTGTCAAGTTTCTCGAGAAGGCGTTCATCCGTCGCCAGGAGTCGGTTCTGCTGGGGCTGTTGCAACAGGGCCTGGACAGCGGCGCTGTCGTCGCGATGACGCTGGACGTCCTCGATGCGATCGAGTTCGACGACCAGGGGACGGTGCTGCAGAAGCATCGCTATCGCTCTCTCCTGATGTCGCAGGGGTTGGCGAGAGATCGTGCCGATCCCGCCTTTGTCACCTGGGCCGGCGAGAGACTCGATGCGAACGAGCTTGCCGACTATCTTTCCCGAAGTCGTGGAGTGCGGATCAACATGGAGTTCAACGGTGCTCTGTGTCGTGGACTAAAGAGCGTCCGATACGAGGAAATGTCCGTCGGCACACCGGATCCCGTTCCCGTCCCTGTTCGTTTCATGCGGGACGCTGTGCCGCACTGACGCAACGAGACATCCAGGAATCGGGTGTGCGACCAGGCAAGGGCGCACCCGGCCTCGACTGCCGAAACCGGAAATGGTGAAATCGTATGGCGAAGATACTTGTCCATGGTGGTGTGGCTCGGCGAGCCCTCTCGAAGGGCGTCGCACGACTGGCAGCTTCCGTCGAGCCGACATTGGGTCCGAAGGGACTGAACGCGATGGTCGATCGTCCGATCGGAACGCCCGTGATCACCCGTGACGGGGTATCGATCGCTGCCGAGATCGAGCTGCCGGACAGATTCGAGAACATGGGCGCACAGGTGGTGCGAGAGGTGTCCATGCAGACCAATGAAGTCGCAGGCGATGGCACGACCACGGCTATCGTCCTGGCCAATGCATTGATACAGAAGGGCGTGAGTGCAACCGAGGAGGGCGCCAGGCCGGTTGATCTGTGCAAGGGCATCGAGATCGCCGTTCGGACCATAACGAAGGAGCTCGGGAAGTCAGCACGCTCCTGTGCGAACAACCCGAGTTACCTGGAATCTGTCGCCAGGGTGGCAGCAACGGATCACAAGCTCGGTGCCATGGTTGCCGAGGCCTACGACCGGGTCGGAAAGGAAGGTGTGATCAACACGGACTTTTCAGTAACGGTGGAGACGACGCTCGATGTCGTCGAGGGCATGTCGTTCGAGCGCGGCTATCTGTCGCACCACATGGTGACGGACAAGGAAAGGATGGAGGCCGTCCTGGTCGATCCGCTGATCCTCATGACCGACCAGAAGATACTCGATCCGGATGTTCTCTCGAATGTACGCAAGATCGTGGACGAGGCGGATCGACCCCTGCTCATCATCGCGGAGGAGATCTCCCCCGCGGTGATCGTTTCACTGATGGACAGCGGGGGGGCCGGAAAGTACCTGATCGTCCATCCGCCCGAATACGGACAATGGCGCACCGCCATGATGGACGACATCGCCATTCTCACGGGCGGAGAAGTTCTGGCCAGGGATCTGGGAAGGAAGATCGAGAGCGTCGTGCTCGCGCAGCTCGGCGAGGCGGAATCGGTGGTGGCGAGCTCGACGTTCACCAGCATCATTCGCGGCTGCGGAGATGCGACGGCGATCAAGGCTCGCCGCGAGCAGGTGCAACGGCTCCACGATGCCGCCCCTCCCAATATCGAACAGGACAAGTTGCGGGAAAGACTCTCGAAGTTGGCCGGGGGGATGGCGCTCATCAGCGCCGGTGGTTTCACGCCCGTGGAGCAGAAGCGAAAGATCCAGCTGATAGAGGATTCTCTCTGCGCCGTGCAAGCTGCCGCCGCCGATGGTGTGGTGGCGGGTGGGGGCACCGCACTGGCACAGATGGGTCGCACCCTGGACGGCGTCATCTCGACCAGTGAAGGGGATGTACGCATCGGCATCGAGCTGGTGCGTTCCGTGCTGACGCGACCGGTCGAGCGGATAGCCTTGAATGCGGGGGGGGATTCGGAGGCCATCGTCAGGAATGTTTCCGAAGCCGGGAACGGATACGGCTACGACGCCTCGACAGGAGAATACGGAGACATGTTCGAAGCGGGCGTCATCGATCCCGTCAGAGTGACGACGAGTGCCCTGGTCAACGCCGCATCGGTGGCACGACTCATCCTTACCACCGAAACGCTGATTGCCGACCTTGCGGAAGGCGAGGCGGATCCCACGGCGGGTCCTGCGCTGGGCGGCGGTGCGGAACTGCTGGGTCGACCGTGACCGTATCGCGATCGTGTCTGTTCGCTTCCCCATAGGACAAGGAGTCAGGAATGAAATCCGCCAGATTGCACGAGTACGATCCCGAGGTGAACGTTCAGCTCAGGATCGAGGACGTGGCCGCCCCGACGATCAATTCCCCGGACGAGGTCATCGTGAAGGTGGGGGCTGCGGGATTGTGTCGCACCGATCTCCATATCGTCGAGGGCGTCTGGAAGGATGTCATGGACGTCGAGGGCGATCTGCTGCCTTACACCATGGGCCATGAGAACGCCGGCTGGGTCGAGGATGTCGGTTCCAACGTCACGTCCGTGAAGGTCGGCGATGCGGTCATCTGCCACCCGCATCGCAGTTGCGGAATATGCCTGAGCTGCAGGTACGGTCACGACATGTACTGCGACCATGGTCTGTTTCCGGGGCTGGGCCTGGATGGCGGATTTGCCGAGTACTTCATCACCAACGAAAGCTCGTTGATCAAGCTCAACACCGGCATCACGCCGATCGACGTGGCGCCGATGGCCGATGCCGGCATCACCGCGTATCGGGCTGCCAAGCGTGCGGCGAAACTGGTTCATCCGGGCGCCTACGTGACGGTTCTCGGTGTCGGCGGCCTGGGACATATCGCCATCCAGTGTCTGAAGCAACTCTGCGGGGCTCGCGTGATTGCCGTCGATCGAGAGCCGGCCGCCCGGAAACTGGCAAAGGAATTGGGTGCCGACATCGTGCTGGACGGCGGGACGGACCTGATAGAGCAGGTGAAGGATCTGACCGGTGGAGGAAGTCACGTGGTCATGGATTTCGTCGGCGAGCTCGGCGTGGAGAACATGTGCTGGAAACTGCTGCGTCAGGGCGGTGAGCTCATCGTCGTCGGTTACGGTGGAAAGATCGAGATCCCCACGCTGGACCTGGTGGTCAACGAGATCAGGATCGGCGGCAGTCTCGTCGGCGATTTCATCGAACTCGTGGAACTGATGGAATTGAATGCGGACGGCCTGGTCAGGATGCACTACACCGAGTATTCCCTGGAGAACATCAACCAGGCCATCGATGATTTCAAGAACCGGCGTTTCGTCGGCAGGGGCGTGATCGTCCCGTGAGCGTCAGCGGTGCTCGGGCAGGGACGTGCCATCGGATCCGTGGAAGTACATCCATGCATCCACTCGGGTCGAATCCGACGGGTATCGCGTCTTCGCGATCCTCGATGCGGGAGCGATGTCCGATCACGCGGTCGTGACCTCGGTCGCCGATCACCCCACGGTCGATGGTCTCGCCGTCGGACAGCCACGGGCTGCGGGGTGAGCAACTCTCATTACGCAGGCATACGAACATGAAAAATTCAGGTAGCGAAACCGAGATGCCCGAGGCCCATATCGGGTTGCGGGCAGAGTCGCGGGCCGAGAGTTGTTTCCGACTCGTCTATCGCAGTCGCAATCTGCTGCCCGACGAGCCTGACGGAGGCGGTCCGGCACTCGCTTCCATCCTGGAAGTGTCTCGCAAGAACAACCGGAAACAGGGTGTGACGGGTGCGTTGGTGCTGTACGCGCACGACAGACGATTCGCTCAGGTGCTCGAAGGGCCTGAAGACGACGTTCTCGAGGTGTTCGAGCGGATAAGGAATGACAAGCGTCATGACAGCCTGGAGATATACGAATCCGACCCGGTGCCGAAGCGACTCTTCAGTCGTTGGGCGATGGCGCTGGTGGTCGAGCACGACGAACCCGATGTGCCACTGGTCGTCACGACCGGTGGCCTGGCCGAGGCGGCACCCTGGCCGGTGGACGACGACCAGGAGACGATCTTGTCGCGGCTGCGTGAACTGACGCGTGGGTACGGACGTTGATGTCGAGACCCGTCGCGGGCAGGCAATTTCGTCAGGGACCCTGACGGCCACGAGATCGAGGTTCTGCAACGCGACGGCCGTTTCCGCTGGCACCGTGTGGCAACTCGAATCCCTTCTGGAGAACGATCATGATCAAGGTTGATTCGGTACACGCCCTGGCATTCACCCCGGCGCCGAGTGCGTTGCGCAGGATGAGTCGGCGCGAGCTGTTGACCTGCGGGCTCGCCGTGGGCACCGGCCTGATCGTCGGCCCGACGTTCATTGCGGGCAGCGGCGGTGCCTGGGCGCTGGAACTCGAAGCCCTGTCACCCACCTCGGTGGCGACACTGTTGCAGATGGCACGCGACGTCTACCCGCACGACAGCTTCGGTGACGAACTCTACGTCGCAGCCATGAAGGGGCACGAGGAACGGGCAGTGATCGACACGCAGTTCAAGACGATGCTCGAGGACGGCGTCACGCAGCTCGACCAGCTCGCCGTCGAACGCGGTAGCGCGAGCTACCTTGCCACCGGGTGGGAGGCCGACCGCATCGAGATCCTGCGCGTGATCGAATCGGATCCGTTCTTCCAGACCATCCGCGGCGGACTGGTCGTCGGACTGTACAACCAGCCGGCGGTCTGGGCGCTGCTCGGATACGAGGGTGCATCGTTCGACAAGGGCGGGTACATCGATCGCGGTTTCGACGACATCGCCTGGCTGTAGCGCGACCGCGGTCGTGGCGGTCACACGTCGCGTGGATCTCCCGTCACAAGAACCCATCGAGAAGAACGGACATGGCAGCTCCCTACGACATGGACGACGACTCGGTCGTCGTGATCATCGGCACCGGCGCGGGTGGTGGCACGCTCGCCAACGAACTTGCGCAGAAGGGCATCGCTGTCGTGGCGCTGGAAGCCGGTGGTCGGCATCTGCCGGACGACTACGTCAACGATGAATGGGAAAGCTTCGGTCAGCTCGCCTGGACCGACATGCGCACCACCTCCGGTAGCTGGAGAGTGGCGCAGGACTTTCCGAACCTGCCGGCCTGGATCGTCAAGGCGGTCGGCGGTTCGACCGTTCACTGGGCAGGCGCGTCGCTGCGGATTCAGGAGCACGAGTTCAGGGCACGAAGCACGTACGGCGACATCGAGGGCGCCAACCTGCTCGACTGGCCCTTGACGCTCGCCGATCTGGAGCCCTGGTACGCGCAGGCCGAGAACAAGATGGGCGTGACCCGTACCAACGGTATTCCGGGGTTGCCCGGCAACAACAATTTCAAGGTCATGAAGGCCGGTGCCGACAAGCTCGGCTATTCGGAATGTCACACCGGACGCATGGCGATCAATCCGGAACCGCGAGACGGACGTGCATCCTGTCGTCAACTCGGGTTCTGTTTCCAGGGTTGCAAGATGGGCGCGAAGTGGTCCACCGCCTATACCGAGATTCCAGCGGGCGAGGCGACGGGCAAGCTCGAGGTTCGCGAGAACGCGCAGGTGCTGATGATCGAGCACGACGGGACCGGCAAGGTGTCGGGCGTCGTGTATCAGGATGCGGGCGGCAATCGCCAGCGCCAGGCCGCACGCGTGGTCTGCGTGGCAGGCAACTCTATCGAGAGTCCGAGACTGCTGCTGAACTCGGCCAGCAGCATGTTTCCGGACGGTCTGGCGAACTCGTCGGGTCAGGTCGGACGCAACTACATGCGACACATGACGGGCTCGGTCTACGCCGCCTTCGAGGAACCGGTTCACATGTATCGCGGTACCACCATGGCCGGCATCGTCTCCGACGAGGCGAAGCACGATCCGTCGCGGGGATTCGTCGGCGGATACGAGATGGAAACGGTCTCCATCGGCGTACCGTTCACCGCAGCCTTCCTGAACCCCGGCGCCTGGGGACGCCAATTCACCGCCGCCATGGACAACTACGCACACCTGGCGGGCATGTGGCTGGTCGGCGAGGACCTGCCGCAGGCGGCGAACGCGATCACGCTCTCGGACGAGAGGGACGCGTTCGACATGCCGGCGGCCAACGTTCACTTCGACGACCACCCCAACGACATCGCGATGCGCAAGCACGCGTACGCCCGCGGAACGGCCCTCTACGAGTCGGTCGGCGCGACGGCCACCTATCCCACCCCGCCGTATCCGTCGACGCACAATCTCGGCACCAACCGCATGAGCAAGAAGCCTGCCGACGGTGTGGTCGATCCGTTCGGCCAGAGCCACGACATCGCGAACCTGTTCGTCTCGGACGGCAGTCAGTTCACCACCAGCGCAGCCGAAAATCCGACGCTCACCATCGTTGCGCTGGCGATCCGTCAGGCGGACTACATCGAGAAGCGGATGAGCGAGAAGGCGATATGAACACCGACCGACGCGATCATCCATCTGCAGGATCGGCGACCCATCGGATCGGAGGGTCGGTCCTGCGGCGGGTCGAGCCGGGGTAGCACCGAGCCACCGGAGCTGCGCGATATCGTGGCTCGCTCCTGCCGTTTCCCCGATGTCGACCGTGGCCGGACGCCACGCGCTCGTCGACGATCGTCGGGGGACGGGGTTCGTCGTCGCGGTCACCGCCGTGCCGCCATGCCTCCCGCACCTCTCGGGCAACGTCCGTCCGGGCCGGTGCCCAAGCGGCATGCGATCGGCGTTGTCGCATCGAAGCTCTCACTTCGGGACGACACAGCTTGCAGTACTCGTACTACGGCACAGCACATGTGAGATAGTGACAACAGTGATGGCGCGCAAGCCGCCCCGACAGGGTGCGACTGCCTTGCCTGCCGGTGAAGTACCCGTTTCCGCGCCCGTATCGCCGACACCGAGGACATCCAGCATGGTCGACATCATCTCCAAGCGGAAAGGACCGAGGCGCGAAGATGTTGCCGCCAAGCGGATGATCAGTGACAACTGGTCAACGATCAGCCGCCTGGCGGATCAGTTCAGCAACGGTGGCTACTCGCGATCTCGCAAGGCGAACGCCACAGCGAAGGAAGAGCCTGCACTCGACAACCTGAGCATCCACATCATAGGCGGAGGCCCTGCAGCCGTCGAACCCGATCCGATCGTGCAGGTCAGCAGGAATCACCGCGTCATCGTGATGGATGCGCGATCTGGCAAGCAACTCCAGTTTCTTGGAACGATGCGTTTTCAAGGCAGGCAGAAGTACTTCTCCCTGGCGACTGCAGGCAACAACTTCGTATCCACGGTCGATGCCGATACCGAGCTCAAGCTGGCTGACTTGAATGGAGTGGTGATCGAGTCCGACGAGATCGAAGAGGCCTTTGTGGCGGTGATCAGGGAACGGCTTGAACTGTAGGAACGACGATCAGTTGCCCGATCTTTCCAGCAGCCACCGGTAACTCAGAGCAATCACGAGCAACAGGCAGATACCCGAGAGAACATGCGCCCGACCTACTTCAAGACTCAAGGGAAAAATGAATTTTCCAATGCACCCGCGGTGGAATATCGCAATCGTGACACCATGCATGCCTGGGAGAGCTTTGTAGAATACGGGGAAGAGGGCTGCGAGATCCGGAATGCCGTTCGTTCCGAGATATTGGCAAGCTGGATCAGGTGCGCGAACTCCGGCGTAAGTGCGCTCAATGCGGCAACTCCTAGAATAATCAACGACAGCGGCGTCGACTTGCTGAGGAAGAAGAGCCGTACTCTTCGTGAAGCCGCTGCTCCGGTTTTCAAGAGACTGGCCCAGCATCTTGCCGGCACCGGCGCGATGCTGATACTGACGGACCGGAACGGCACCGTGATCGAGACCAAAGGCGATTCCCGGACCATAGAGAACGGACGCGAGATTCAGCTCGAAATCGGCGGAGTCTGGGACGAGAACACGATTGGAACCAACGGAATAGGCACGGCACTGAGCACGGGCAGGCCGACGTATGTTCACGCATCCGAACACTTCTGCCTGGGTATAAAGGATTGGTCCTGTGTCGGCGTTCCCATCATCGATGCTCTCGATCGATCAGTGATCGGCGTGGTGGACCTGTCCGGGCCTTCCGGTATCTATCATGCTCACAACATCGCGTTGATGGCTTCTGCAGCGCGAGAGATCGAGTTGAACCTGGCGCAGAGACAACTGGAAGAGCATACGGCATTGCTCGAAGAGTTCATCAGCATCTCCAGGCGGCATGCCAGGGACAACATAATAATCCTGCTCAACAGCGCCGGCAGGGTCGTGTACAGCCGAAACGCCGAAGGATTGACGAATGGCGACTCCACGAATCTCGAAAATTTCGACATCGGCACCAGAATGCTCGATATCTACCCGGACATGCCGGCCGATGAGCTTCTGGCGGAAATCTCACCGACCATGCCGGCAAGGGATATCGATCTGATCAAGGTCAATGGCAGGACTCAAGGCATTGCGCTTTTTCTCGACGCCCAATCGTATGCGCGGTCTGATGCGCGACACTCCGGGGTCACCATCAAGCCGAGGTTCGGCATTCTGGAAGACGAGATGGAGATAGTCGGCGAGAGTGCAGGGATACTGAAATCGATCGAATTTGCCCATCGCGCCTCCTCGATGAAGGTGCCGGTCCTGATCCTGGGAGAAACCGGCGTGGGCAAGGAATTGTTTGCGCGCATGATTCACGGCAATCTTGCAGAGGCAGCAGCTCCCTACGTCGCTGTCAACTGCGCAACCATGTCTGCCGACTTGATCAGGCGTGAACTCTTCGGGTGCGCGGCAGGCTCAGGCGCGGGCGCGGGCGAAGGGAAATTAGGTAAATTCGAGCAAGCCGACTCGGGCGTCCTGTGCCTCGATGAAATCGGCGACATGCCGGTCGAGCTTCAGACGTACCTGTTGCGCGCGCTCGAGCAGAGGACCGTGTACCGGGTTGGTTGCGACATACGTCGGCCGGTCGATGTGCTACCGATTTCGATATCCAGCAGAAATCTTCGGGACGATACTCTCGATGGTCGGTTCAGGAGGGACTTGTACTATCGTATAGGAACCATCGTCATCGACATACCACCGCTGCGGGAGCGTGGGAACGACATAGATCATCTGATCGAGTTCTTCAATCGCAAGCTGTCCAGAAAGTACGATCGCGACATGCTGGAAATCGACGCGGACTCCATGGGCGCACTCCGAAGATATCAATGGCCTGGAAACGTGCGAGAGTTGAGAAATACGATCGAGAAACTGTACGTCCTTACCCGAGACAGAAGTATATCCCTGGCGGAGCTGCCCGTCGAAATAGTCGATCCGTATCGGGTCGGGGGTCTGCCTGCGATGGGCTCCTCCTATCCGAGCACCGCCTCGATGAGTCTGGAGGAGATCGAGTCGCTCGCGATACAGCGATCCATCGAAATGGCCAAGGGCAATCTGGCGAAAGCTGCCGTATCACTCGGGATATCACGTCCGACGATCTATCGGAAGATCAAGCGCTACGGGCTGGAGCGGTAGTTCCACTGGCTGGACACGAGAGCATGATCACGTCGAACGAAGCAAGCGACATCGGCAGCTTGATGAGGGCGCGGACCGCACTGGTCGGCGATCTGTCGCATGCCAACGCCGAGCTCTTGCGCACGCTTCAACGTGCCGGTGGTCTGGATATCCTGCGGATGAGAGATGCCCGATCGCTGGAGAATACCCGGAGCGAGCCGGACGCTGACGGCAGGATCGCCTCCATCCGAACCGTCATCGACGGATTGGAGTCCGATCTGGCGAAGATCGACCAGCAGATAGAAGGCGCAATGAACCAGGAGTCATAGCAATGACCGAGAACCGCTCAGCTGGAATGTCGCTGTTCGATCTGCTTGCCAGACAATGGAATCTGGATGCCGGGATCGTGCAGGCGGTATTCAGCTACGACGACTCTGCAGTGCTGTTCCGTACGCTGTCCGGCAAGGTGGCGTTATTGTCCACCAAGGACGCCGAGAGCCCCGGGAGCCGCACACGAATCGAAGGCGACACCGGACGGACGACCATTCGTCAACGAAAGAATCCCGTACCGGAGCCGAGAATCGCCACGACGGAGGTGAGTTCGCAGTTGCCCGTGGTGGGCTTCAAGCACGAAGGATTCGCGGCCGTGGATACAGGTGGCGCCGTGCAGCTCATCACATCCCGCGGGCAGTGCATCGAAAAGGTGCATCCCGACGGTTCTGCCGTCTCCGCTCTCTGTGGTGACCATGAGGGAAGTGCACTCGCAATCGCATTTCGGTCACGCGTATCGATCTATCAGACATCGACCATGGATGTTCGGGTCGAATTCGATCGGGATCGTCCTGTCCGGTGCATGGCGCTGGATCCCACTCGAAGGACACTGGCTGTCTGGGGAGACGAGTGCGTGGAGTTTGTCGACATCGACAAGTCCGGGAATTTCCCTGGCAGGAAGTTTCCCGGAAAGATCGAAGGAGTATGCAATGTCACTCGAATGACATGGGACAGATCGGGCAGATATCTCGCGTGCGCTTCGTCCGACAAGGCCTTCCATGTGTTCGATATCGATGCCGGTACTTTCCAGAGAGTGGAAAACTATCCCAGTCATGTCGGCGTCGTGGATTTCTGTGAGACAGGCAATGCTCTGGTGACGTCCGGCGCGTATCGACTGGTCGGGTGGGCGATCGACGATCTGCCGCGGGGCGAACACCCTGGAACGCCCTTGACCACGGGCAAGGCCGGACTGGTCATCATCGACACGATCGCTGCACATCCCCATCGCAGCCTCGTCGCTTCAGGCTACGCCAGTGGGCTGGTAACCATCTCCAGCATCGGCACGACCCAGGAGCTCATGGTGCACCAGGAACATTCATCCAGGGTCACCAGCCTGATGTGGTCGAACAATGGCGAGCATCTGGCCATCGGGTTCAGTTCCGGGAAGGCTGCGGTCGTGAACTTTCCCGATCGTTTCTTTAAATGATATTCGGAGACAACCATGCAGGAGCATGACATGAGCGACAAATTGACCGACGAAGAGGTCAGCAAGGACAAGTATTTTTCCCGGATATCGAGATTGTCCGAGGAGATGATTGCGGATCATGGCAAGGATTTCGCCATGGGAGCCCTGGTGCTGGCAGCTCAATGGATAGTCGATGGCAACAAGCGGGCTTCGGAAAGCAGTACCAGCCATTGAGTGCACTTCAGGGCCGTCGCTCCGGGAAATATCCGATTCTTCAGCGGAAGACCGGATCGAGTCGCACCTGAAAACCGCTGACTCGGTCACTTCACCCTCGAGCTGTGGAACCCGCGGCAGCTGGCGCTCCAGCGTCTGTGGCGTCAGTCCGCCTCGACCCTCTGCAACCGTATCGCCCCCTTCACCGGCGGTCGCACCCGTTCGCCGCGCTGCGTGACGATCAGCCACCCGTCGGCCTCCAGTTGCCAGGCAACCTCGCGGGTGCGTGTCATCAGCTCGCGCCATTCGTCCCCGTCCACCACCCGCGCCGCCTCCGACGGGCAGATCGTCTTGCCGCTGTCACGGTGTCGCAGCAGACAGCGGATCGTCGCCGTCAGACGTTCATCGAGCGAGGCATCGGTCGGTACCTCCCACCACGGCGGTTGACCGCGCTCCCCCAGCGCCACCTTGGCATCCTGCACCCGCGCACGGGCAGCCCGCATCTCCTCCTCGACACCGCTCGCCTTGGCCGCCTTGACCGCACGGCGCGCGTTCATCAGCTCGTCGACCAGCTGCTGGCGCAGGGTTTCCGGGATGGACGGGTCTGTCCGTCGCCAGCGTCGACCCTTGATGGTGAAGTAGCGTTCATCGTCAGTGGTCGTGTTCGCATCGTCGGGCATGCCGGGGCGTCCGGTTCGGGTCACTAACGGGATGCTAGGCTCGAAGCTGATCGCCGGGGAACGGCGCTACCCGTCGTGTCGAAATGAACGCAGCACTGGAGTCCGCACGCGATCCGTCGCGCGGCGCCGTCAGGAAGCGGCTGCTGGATGTCGTCGATTACCATCGGATGGCCGAGGCCGGCATCTTCGGACCCGAGGAGCGGGTCGAGCTGATCGAGGGAGTGATCGTCACCGTGCCGCCCATCGGTTCCGAACACGCCGGTCTCGTCATGCACCTCACTCGCCTGCTGGTCGACGCCGTCGGTGATCGCGGCATCGTGAACGTGCAGAACCCGGTACGCCTGTCGCAGCACTCCGAACCCGAACCGGATCTGGCGCTGCTGCGCCCACGTGCGGATTTCTACCGCACCGCGCACCCGACGCCTGCCGACACGCTGCTGGCCATCGAGGTGTCGCATTCGACCCTGGCGTACGACCGGGACATCAAGGCGCCCTTGTACGCCCGTCACGGGATCCCCGAGCTGTGGCTGTTCGACGTGCAGGCCGGATGCGTCACCGTGTACCGCGACCCGGAACGGGGGCGGTATGCGCTCGAGGTGGTGCACGTTCCCCCCGATACCCTGAGGCCGGTGCTGCTGCCCGACGTGGCGATCGAGCTGGCCGGACTGTTCGAGCGGTCGTGATCTCTTTCGACGATGCACCGGATGGCGGGGAAGCGGCGAACGACGCCTTGCTCGACGCGGTCAGCTTCGACAGCGCCGGGCTGGTGCCCGCCATCGCCCAGGACGCTGCCAGCGGTCAGGTGCTGATGGTCGCCTGGATGAACCGTGAGGCACTGGCCGAGACCGTCGCCAGCGGCCGTGCGGTGTACTTCTCGCGCTCGCGCCGGCGGCTGTGGAGAAAGGGCGAGGAGTCCGGGCACGTGCAGCGGGTGCACGGGATCCGGCTGGACTGCGACGCCGATGTGATCCTGCTGTCGGTGGAGCAGGTGGGCGGCATCGCCTGCCACACCGGTCGGCAGCATTGCTTCTACCGACGGCTGGAGGACGGGGCGTGGGTGATCGACGAGCCGGTGCTCAAGGATCCGGCGGCGATCTACGGGGCCGGTTGAGTCGGTCCGGTCAGGAGCGGCAGGGAGATCATCACGTTTTAACCTTGCATTCCTGGAGTTGCGGTCCAAAATTGTAAGGATGTTTTCCAGAGATCTGTATGCCCGGGTGCTGGATGGCATCGCCTCGATGCCGGTCGTGGCGATTCTCGGACCTCGTCAGGTCGGCAAGACCACGCTGGCGCTGGAGATCGCCGGCCGGATGCCTTCGCTGTATCTCGACCTGGAGAACGACGAGCACCGGGCTCGCCTGCAGGATCCCGGCTGGTACCTGCGCGAGCACCCGGACGAACTGCTGGTGCTCGACGAGATACACCGGGTCCCGGACCTGTTCCGCACCCTGCGCGGGGTTGTCGACGAGCGACGCCGTGCCGGTCGCCGAGCGGCGCAGTACCTGATCCTGGGCTCGGCCGGCATCGATCTGCTGCGCCAGTCCGGAGAGAGCCTGGCGGGGCGTATCGCCTATTACGAACTTTGCCCGTTGAACGCGCTCGAGATCCTGCCGTCGCGGGACACGGGCGAGCGTCCGAAGGCGGCGGATGCACCCGAGGCGGCGCGCCTTCTCGATGAGCTGTGGCTACGAGGCGGCTTTCCCGACTCGCTCACGGCCCGGGACGATCGCGCCAGTCGACGGTGGCGTGCCAACTTCATCCGTACCTACCTGCAACGCGACATCCCCGAGTTCGGTCCGCGCATTCCGGCCGAGACGTTGCGCCGGTTCTGGACCATGCTGGCGCACCTGTCCGGCGGATTGCTTAACGCGGCAGCCCTGTCACGCAGCCTGGGCGTCGACAACAAGACGGTGGCGAGCTATCTGGACCTGATGGTCGATCTGCTGCTCGTTCGCCGTCTGCCCCCGTGGCACCGCAACACCGGCAAGCGGCTGGTCAAGTCGCCGAAGATCTATCTGCGCGACAGCGGACTGCTGCACACGCTGCTCGGCATCGACGATATCGATGCGCTGGCCGGTCACCCCAAGATCGGCGACAGTTGGGAAGGGTTCGTGGTGGAGAACGTGCTCTCGGTCATTCCGGATGGCGCGTCAGCCGGTTTCTACCGCACCGCGGCGGGTGCCGAGATCGATCTGGTGATCGAATCGGGTCGCGAGCGCTGGGCCATCGAGATCAAGCGTGCCAGCGCGCCGACGCTCACCCGCGGGTTCTTCAGCGCGTGCGACGACATCGCATCGACCCGACGCTTCGTCGTGCACTCGGGCAGCGAGACGTTCCGCCTGCGGGACGGGGTGGAGGCGTGCCTGC
>Ga0209831_1000754_pt1 | contig 30845 bp, 29 predicted proteins | sample Maine_Asex4_meta_FD_187451 | JGI IMG/M metagenome (GOLD analysis project Ga0209831, IMG submission 187451) | Marine algal microbial communities from Maine, USA - Maine_Asex4_metaG (SPAdes) (version 2) | ecosystem: Host-associated > Algae > Red algae > Unclassified | place: Maine, USA | collected... | reverse complement strand
TTCTAGCATCGTTTCCCAGTCTTTCTGTACCTGGTATGACGTTCTGATTAAGCAAAAGTTCGCCGAAAGAGCTCCCTGTACCGCGTTTCTCCCTCTATTTACGCGCGAAACAAGTGTTTTGTTTAGACAGATTCTGCGGTTTGCTGGGATATCGTCCCGTTTGCATGCTTGCAAAAGGCTGATTAAACGATTTCGCCAATCAAACCGATCCAATGCTACCCAAAAATCCGATAAATAAGTAAATCTGTCGGGCTGTTTGGTCAGATACCTCCCGAGACAGCAATCCTTAAATACACTGGGTGCTTACGTGAAGCTGGATGTTTAGGAGCTTTGAGTTTGGCCCTCGAAAACTAGTTTTCAGGGTCGAAAGAAGACAATCTTCGATTCGTCTAAACTTTGGTGAGCTCATTTAGACAGAAATGTTGTCCAACCTTTTCTGGTTGATAGACAGTTAAGCGACGATTGTTCACGTTCGTCGCTCGAAAGCAGTTAGTCTAGCGAAAGCAATTGATGATGAACGAAGACCCCAAGAATCTGACCCCCAAGGCGCACCGGTTTTCGTTTCATTCTGCAAATGCGATGCTGCCTTTGGTCCAATCAATCGCCAAAGACGTCCACATGTTGCTCAAAACGATCGGCGAAACGAAAGAACGATTGTCGGCGATTAACGTCACAAAACCATCGAGCAGCCGCTCGCCCAGCTTCAGTGACCCTCAGGCAACGCCCTACGCGCGTGAAGTTCAATCCATCATCGCCAACGTCGATCAAAAACAAGTTCGTTTGGATGATTGTGTCAAAGAACTGGAAGACTTGAATTTGGTGGCGCCGGAAGTTGACCGCCCTTTCGTTGATTTTCCCGCGATCTATGATGGAAAAGACGTTTGCCTTTGCTGGAAGATCGGCGAGGACAAGATTCTGCATTGGCACCTGCCCGAAGAGCCGTGCGGTGACCGTCGTCCGGTCGATCTGGATTTGGTGCCCACAAAGAACGAGCTGTCCGGCAGCCTTTGATTCGCCTCGTCGTGCTGAGATTGTTGATCGAAGTCAAATTTTGCGAAGCAACGATCAGCCACTGGGCGATAGCTCAATGGCAATTCCTTTAGATTGATGCAACGCATTAACGCACCAGATGCCACGCGATAGCGTCCGGTCCCACGCGTTTAATACCGGACGCTATCGCGTGGCGGCTGATTAAACCAATAGCTCATGAACTTCCTGTCTCTCAAACGAGACGATTTTTTGTAATCAATTTTTGTTAAAGATCTCCTACCTGTTGAGATCTGAAGAGCTATGTACTTTGACACGCACTGCCATTTAGATAACCGGCAACTCTCCAGTGTGGTCGAGGATGTTGTTGAACGTGCAGCGGTGGCTGGGGTGTCGGCGATGACAGCGATTGGCACCGACGTGCTAACCAGCCGTCGATGTGTCGACATCGCAGGTCAGTTCGATCAGGTCCACGCTGCGGTAGGAATTCACCCCACTGTTTGTCAGGACTTTTCTACTGATGATTGGGAGGCGATCGTTGAATTGGCACAACACCCGCAGGTTGTTGCGATTGGCGAGACCGGATTGGATCTTCACTGGGATACGTCAACCTTTGATGTGCAGAAGCAATGGTTCCAGCGTCATATTGATTTGTCATTTGAAAAAGAGCTGCCGCTGGTGATTCACATGCGGGACTGTGAGCCTGAGATCGTTGAGATGCTTGAGCAGTCAGCGATTGGCGGCCGAATCATTGGGATCATGCATTCGTTTACCGGATCGGTCGAATCGGCCCAGCGCTGTCTGGCGCTGGGCATGTACATCAGTTTCGCCGGTATGGTAACGTTCAAGAAATCGGATGAGCTTCGCGCCGTGGCGGCGGCAATCCCCGACGATCGTTTGCTGATCGAAACGGACGCTCCGTATCTTTCGCCTCATCCCTTGCGTAACAAGCGGCCCAACGAGCCCAGTTATCTGGTCCATACCGCAGCGTGTTTGGCCGACGTGAAGGGCATCAGTCCCGAAGCCTTGGGGATGATCACAACGGAAAACGCGCGACGTGTTTTTCGTTGTTGAACTGTCGCTCTTTGTGATAGACCAGATGGGCGCACAAAAAAACCGGACTCAGATGAGTCCGGCGAATCTTATTTCTAAACTACCTGCAGCCGACGGCTATTCCAGCAATCCGCTGTAGTTTCGCATCACCAAGTGGCTGTCGATCTTCTGAACCAGATCAAACGCCACGCTGACTGCGATCAATAGGCCCGTACCACCGAAGAAGCTGGCCATCAAGAAATCGACACCCATGGTGGTTGAGATCAACGTCGGCACAATCGCGATCAACGCTAAGAATCCAGCACCAACGTAGGTGATACGCTCCATAACAGCGTTGATATATTCCTCGGTACGACGACCAGGGCGATGACCGGGAATGAACGTTCCAGAGTCCTTCATGTTGTCGCTGATCTCTTTTGGATTGAAGATGATCGCGGTCCAAAAGTAACAAAAGAAGTAAATCATTGCGATGTACACAAGGTTGTAGATCACCGAAGCAGGGCTTTGGAATGCGGCGCCCAGATTCTCAAATTGGCGAGCGAAAAATCCAGTGCCCATGCCGCGACCCATATAGGTCAGCAACAGCGGCGGAAGCATCAGAAGGCTCTGAGCGAAGATAATCGGCATCACGCCGGCTTGGTTGATCTTCAGCGGCATGTATTGGCGAGTTCCGCCATACATCTTGCGTCCGCGTACATGCTTCGCACTTTGCGTCGGGATACGACGTTGGGCCAGCGTGATGAACACTACGCCCACCACAACAGCAATAAACATGAACAGCAACATTAAGATCTTCTCAAGACCCACACTGCCGCTGGATGTACCCTGCAACGACAATGTTGCGTTGCCTAGGAAATTGTGGAGCGCTGGAGGCATCTGAGCGACGATACCGGCCATGATTAACAGGCTGATACCGTTGCCGATTCCGTACTCGTCGATCTGCTCACCCAGCCACATGAGGAAGACGCTGCCGCAGGTCATGATCAAGATGGAGGTCAGCCCCCACATGAACGTCAAATTTCCGCTGGCATTCTCAAACTGTTCGGCGATCATATTTTGACCGCCCTCGTTATTACTCATAATGAACCAGAGATAACCGGTACTCTGAATCAAACAGAGCACTACCGTCAGATAACGGGTGTACTCGGTGATCTTCTTACGGCCTGCCTCTCCCTCTTTCTTTAGTTCCTCCAGTGGCGGATAAACGGTGCCCAGCAACTGCAAAATAATCGATGCAGAAATGTAGGGCATAATCCCAAGGCCAAAGATCGTCGCGCTGGTAAGCGAACTGGCGCTAAAAATCGCAACCTTTGATAGGAAGTCGGAAACGGTGGAATCCATGTTTTCCGAGAACGCGGCGACCTGCTGCTGATCGATGACCGGCAGAGGGATCTGCCAACCAACGCGGTAGATCGCCAACAAGAAGATCGTTAGAAAGATCTTCCGTCGGAGTTCGGGAATGGTGAAGATTACACGTAACTTTTCAAGCATCGTCTAATTCCTAAAACCGATAGCGTGGTGCTGCCGGCAGTTTTGTGGCGTTGAATTAAGGTTGGATTGTCCAATGATTTGGTGTTTGCGTCTATACCGTTGTCGTACCGATTTTCGCTTCGGTAGGCGACCTTAAGTCACTGTATTTTCGAATTTCGCTATTTGCAGTCGCCAAAAAGTTGGGCTGCGATTCGCTATGTTAAATGTGAGCCGCAGGGCGCTAGCCGCGGGTATCGCAGCCTGCTAACCATCGTCAACTTACCGGCGAAAAAGCGCCTTGCCGCTCACTTCATCATACGCAAAAAGCGAACTTCCGGCAGAAGTTCGCTTTTGATGTCGATTAAAGCAGCCGGCCTACTTTGGAGGCTTGGTGCCAACTTTCATCTTGTTTTTAACAACTGGCTTGGCCATCTCAAGGACAACGACTTTGCCGCCGGCCTTTTCGATTTTCTCTTTCGCCGAAGCGCTGAACTTATGAGCCGAAACCGTCAGGGCTTTGGTGATCTCACCAGTCCCCAAAACCTTCAAGGCTTTGTAGCGATAGTTCGCCAAGTTTCTATCCTTGAGCATTTCGGGGGTCACTTCTGTGCCGGCATCGAAAGCCTTTTCCAATTCCCCGACGTTGACTTCGCCGACTTTAACACCGAACTTATTGTTGAAGCCACGCTTGGCGACACGTCGGATCATCGGCATCGCTCCACCTTGGAAGGTTGGATGCTGCGAATGACCTGCACGCGAGCGTTGACCTTTATGGCCGCGACCAGAAGTCTTGCCCAGGCCTGAACCTGTACCGCGTCCGAGACGCTTACGCTTCTTATATTTTACAATGCCCTCATGGACGTCGTGAATGTTCACAGTTCGACTCCTCGTAGGTTCTCAATGTCTTCTTTTGTTCGCAGATGCGTCAAGGCGTCGATCGTGGCTTTGACCAAAGTGACAGGATTGTTACTGCCAAAACTCTTGGTCAAAATGTTGGAAACTCCCGCTGCTTCGCAAACCGCACGGACCGCAGCACCGGCGATAATACCTGTACCAGGACCAGCCGGCAGCAATACAACTTTCGCCGCACCGAATTGTCCGTCCACGCGGTGCGGGATAGCTCCATCGACCAATGGTACTTTTTGCATTGAACGCATGGCTTGCTTGGTCGCCTTTTCTACTGAAGGCTGAACCTCGTTGGCTTTGCCGTAGCCCCAGCCAACTTTGCCGTTGCCATCGCCGCAAACGACCATCGCCGCAAAACTGAAACGACGTCCACCTTTGACAACCGCTGCACAGCGTTTGATTTTGACCGTTCGTTCGATCGTGCCTGATTGTTGATTGTCTTGTGCCACAATAACCTCTTAATGAATCGCCAGAGGGTTGACCTCTGGATGGAATAACATTCGCGTTTTGTTCGTTTGTACTTTTAAAATTGTATCTGTTGAGCTCAAATTAGCAGCGGAAATATCCACCGGAAATTAAAATTCGAGTCCGCCTTCGCGTGCCGCATCAGCCAGTTCTGCCAATCGTCCGTGGTATTTGAAGCTACCCCGATCGAATTGGATTTGTTTCACACCAGCAGCGGTGGCGCGCTGAGCTATCGTTGTGCCGATCAGCTTTGCCGCTTCGCGGTTTCCGCCGTATTTGACTTTTGACGCCAAATCCTTATCGCGGGTACTTGCCGAAGCAATCGTTTTACCAGCTTCGTCGTCGATGACTTGGCAGTAAATATGTTTGTTGCTGCGGTGAACGCTCAAACGAGGCCGCGCTGCATCTCCACGAACCGTTTTACGGACCCGGTTGGCGCGACGCCATTTTTGCTTGTTCGCTATTTTTTGTTGTTTCACCGTATCGCTCGCTTATTTAGCTTATATGTCTTTGTTCTGAACTGTCTTGGGAGCATCAATTCCGTCAACAGGCAGATTGATTTTCTAACCAACAATGCCAACTGTACCACTTTCGGCGTTGGTTACGCCTTCGCAGATTTACCAGGCTTGATTTTTACCTGTTCTCCGAGGTATCGAATTCCCTTACCTTTGTAAGGCTCCGGCTTTCTGAGAGCACGGACTTCCGCTGCGAACTGACCTACTTTTTGTTTGTCGCAGCCCTTAACGTCTATGTGTGTTTGATCGGGGCAAGTAACTTCCAAGCCTTCAGGGATTTCCTTGGCTAATTCGTTAGCAAGTCCGACGCGTAGTGTAAGAGTCTTTCCCTTGAGCTGACAAACGTAACCCACGCCTTGGAGTTCCAGTTGCTTTAAGTATCCGTCTTTAACGCCAACGATCATATTGGCGATGACAGCCCGTGTCAGACCGTGCATCGCACGGGCATGACGAACATCAGATGATCGTGAAACATTGATCTCTTTACCATCTTCGTTGACTGCGACTGAAATTGTCGGATCAATCGGGAAGTTTAATTTACCCCTAGGGCCTTCCACATTGATGGTTTCGTTGGAGACGTCTACTTTGACTCCATCAACCATCGGAACCGGTTTGTTGCCAATACGTGACATTAAATTACTTTCCCACAATGAGGGCCGAAGTTGGCCCAAACAGCTTTGATTTGTTTTTTGGGATGTTTGACGAAAACGCTCGTCTCATCCGATTTATGTTTTTGACAGTAACTGCAACAGCAGCGACTACCAGATTTCGCACAGCACTTCGCCGCCGACTTTGGCTTGGCGAGCTTCGCGATCACTCATTAATCCCTTGCTGGTGCTAAGAATCGAAATTCCTAGGCCATTGAGGACAGGACGCAAATCCTTGGCACTGCGATATACGCGGCAACCAGGTTTGCTGACCCGTTTGACGTGGCGAATTACTTTTTCACCACTGGGTCCATATTTTAGGTCGATATGCAGTTGGCCAACTGGTTTCGCTTCTTCAGCTTTCCAGTCCCAAATGAAGCCTTCGCGTTTGAGCACGTCGGCGACACCGGATTTCATTTTCGAAATCGGCATATCAACATTTGGCCGTTCAACGCTTACAGCGTTGCGGATGCGGGTAAGCATATCGGCAATCGGGTCAGTCATCATCGTGTTATAGTTCCCCTTACCTAGCCTTTACCAACTTGCCTTGCGGACACCGGGGATTAACCCCTGGTCTGCAAGGTTGCGAAAGCAAATACGACAGATTCCAAATTTTCGGTATACGCCACGAGGTCGTCCGCACAACTTGCAGCGACGCTCTTGCCGAACCGAATATTTCGGCTTTCGGTTCGCTTTGGCGATTTTTGATTTTTTTGCCACAGCAGCAGCCTGTTAAAAAAAGTTTTCTTGATCTTGGTTTGTCAGCACTTAGTACCAAGTCATCGGTACTGAATCCTGAGTCGTCAGCACTGAATACTTAGTACTTAGTACTGTTTGACTTAGTTCTCTTGCTTTGAGTCTTCTTTAAAGGGCATTCCAAATGCACGAAGCAGTTCGCGCCCTTCATCGTTGTCTTCCGCAGTTGTGACGAACACAATGTTCATCCCTTGCGACCGAACAAATTTGTCCGGGTTCAATTCTGGAAACACTAAGTACTCGTTCAATCCCAGGCTGTAGTTTCCATTGCCATCGAAGGCCTTGGAGCTAACACCGCGAAAGTCACGAACACGAGGCAAAACCAGCGTGAACAGTCGATCCATGAATTCATACATCCGGTCACCACGAAGAGTAACCTTACAGCCAATTGCTTGACCTTCGCGTAACTTAAAACCGGCAATTGACTTGCGAGCCTTAGTGATGACAGGTTTTTGACCTGCGATCAGTGTCATCGCTTCACTGGCATCTGCCAGGTCTTTTTTGTCTTGTGTCGCAGAACCAACACCCATGTTCAGCACGATCTTGTCGAGCCGAGGCAGTGAGTTGACGTTTTTGCGACCAAATTTCTCGCCCAGTGACGGTCGAATCTCTTTAGTAAATTTTTCTCTTAATCGAGCAGCCATGATGGTTGCTAACTCCTGGAATAGTGGAGGCTGGTTTAGTACAGCTATGGTTGTGTTTTGTTGTTGTCTTTCGATTCGCGAAAGAAGCGTACTTTCGCGGAGCCAAAGGCGACTAAGGACTCTTAAGTCAAATAACTTCGTTTGCCAGTGAAACGATCTTCATGAAGTTCTTGCCACGAAGCTCACGAGCGACCGCACCGAAGATGCGAGTGCCGCGCGGGTTGCGATCTTTGTCGATCAGCACTGCCGCGTTGGTGTCGAACTTAATGTAGCTGCCGTCTTCACGACGTGTTTCCTTCTTGCAGCGAACAACAACCGCCTGGACGACTGATTTCTTTTTCACGTCGCTGCCGGGAATCACGCTTTTGACTGAACACACGATGACGTCGCCAAGGCCGGCAGTTCGTCGACGTGATCCACCAAGCACTTTGATGCACATCACTTCGCGTGCACCTGTGTTGTCGGCAACTTCAAGTCTTGTTTCTTGTTGAATCATTTCAGTAACGCTTTACGTCTTACGGTGGATCGTTTTGGTCGAATCTCTATGTTTCAGGCTTCGCCGCCGGATTACTCGGCAGCAGCTCCTTCAGCAGGAGCCTCTTCCGTGGAAGCTTCTGGATCAACGGTTTCATTCTTCTCTGGCTTTACCTGCGCTTCGGCGATCTCAGCTTTGCGAGCATCTTCCAATCGGCGCGCCGCACGCATTGCGGCAACATCAACTTCACTGCTCTTTTCAATGATCTTCACCAACGTCCAACGTTTCTTCTTGGACATTGGAGCAGATTCGATGATCTGAACAGTGTCGCCTTCACCCGATTCATTGTTCTCATCATGCACGTAACAAGTCGTACGATCGCGATAGAACTTTTTGTATTTCGGGTGTTTTACCAAGCGAGCGATTTCAACGACGCGTGTCTTTGACATTTTGTCGCTTTTGACGCGGCCGGTTAGCATTCGTTTAGGCATAAGTCTTGTCTCTGTTTTGTTTCTGTCTCTACGACGGAAGTCGTTTGTAATTGCTTGATGAAAAAGCGGATTGTTTGGTAGCTGGATTCGCCAAAATTCAGTTATTGATGGTTTACCGAAGTCTGGCGACTCCAGCTACTGAACTCAGGCTTGCGTGCCCAGTTTATCGCGTTCGGTTTGCAGTGTTTTGATTCTGGCAATCAGCTTCCGGTTGCGATGAAGCTCTGAAGGAACCTCAAGGCGGTCAGTTTGAGCTTTCACTCGCATGTTGAACAACGTCTTACAGGCTTCTTTCAAAGTCGCAGCCAGTTGTTCATTGCTCATGTCGCGTAGTTCGTGCATGGAAGCCATCGCTGAAATTCCCAATCAAATCTTGCTTGTTCAAAATCGTAAGTTGGGCTCTCAGCCCGACCACTGTTGTTCTCAATTCGGTCGGGCTAAGCCCAACCTACGGTGCCGCAAGCGCCACCGCTTGCTACATCGTTTTTCGTTTTACCAATCGAACTTTGAATGGCATCTTATGAGCCAAACGTGCAAAGCAAACTTTTGCCTGCTGTTCGTTGACACCGGACAATTCATAAAGAATCGTTCCGGGGCGGATCGTGGCGACCCAAAATTCTGGTTCACCCTTACCTTTACCCATCCGTGTTTCCAACGGTGTCGAAGTAACACTTCGATGCGGGAAAACGCGAATGTATAGTTTACCTGTGCCGCGAATATACTGCTGGGCAGCAATACGGCCTGCTTCAATCGTCTGAGTCTTAAGCCAACCTGGCTCCAAGGCCTGTAATCCGAAATCTCCGAAGACAACTCTGTTGCCGCGAGTCGCATTACCTTTTATATGACCTCTTTGGACCTTTCGATGCTTGACCCGCTTTGGCATCAGCGCCATTGTCTTCGTCTCCGTAATTACCTTGGTTAATCCAGACTTGAACCCCGATATGCCCCTGAGGAGTCAAAGCTTCGGTTTTACCGTAGCTAATCTTCGCTCGCAGCGTACTCAGAGGAATCGAGCCACTAATCTGTTTCTCACGACGAGCCATCTCAGCACCGCCGAGTCGACCAGCCAGTTGAATCTTAATACCCTTTGCACCCGCATCCATTGTTTCCTCAGAAGCACGTTTCATCGTGCGGCGGAAACTGGAGCGACGCATCAATTGTTCAGCGACTTTTTCGGCGACCAATTGAGCCTGCATATCTGGTCGAGAGATCTCTTCAATCTTGAGATTGATCTTACGCTTAACCAGATTTTGGATTTCGTTTTGAAGTCGTTCGACTTCTTGACCTTTCTTGCCGATGATGATGCCGGGACGAGCCACGAATAGAGTGACTTTGACTTCTTCACGGGTGCGTTCGATTTCGATCTTGTCGATACCGGCCGCTTTGTAATTTTGCGTGGGGTGCTTCTTTACGAACTTGCGAATCTTAAAGTCTTCTACCAAGAAGTTGGCAAATTCGTTCTTCGGTGCGTACCAACGGCTTCGCCATGTCTCCATGACTCCGGTGCGAAATGCGATTGGATTTACTTTTTGGCCCATAACTTTTCCTAAGTGTAAATGTGGAGCAGGTTTCTAGCCCGCCGCCGTATTGCTTGGCAAGTTAAAACCTGCCCCACTTTTATTTCTTAAACTTCGTCCAATGTTACGCGAATGTGAGACATCCGCTTCAATAGAATTGCTGACATGCCGCGTGCCTTCGGCTGCATTCGTTTGAACATCGGACCACCATCGATGCACGCTTCTGAAACGAACAAGCGATGCTCTTGAACGATCTGGCCAGGATTTTGATCCGGGTCCTGAGCGTTGGCCAAAGCCGTCTTAATGACTTTTTCAAGCATGCGAGCACCACGTTGCGGTTGGTACTTCAAAATGTCCAAAGCTTCATCGACAAATTTGCCGCGCACCATATTGGCCAACGGACGCACTTTGCGTGGGCTGATTCGTGCGAAACGATGTTTTGATTGAAATGGCATAATATTTCTGAGCGGGTTGATTGTGCTGGTGGCCGATTGTTAAAAACAAACAAGTAAGCCGAAGCGGTTGTAGATTTCGAAGTCATCAACTTCGATGCTAATGTTTTGACTATCTCTTTTTACCAATGTGACCGCGGAAGGTACGCGTCGGAGCGAATTCGCCCAACTTGTGACCCACCATGTCTTCGGTGATCGCGACTTTCACGTGTTGCCGGCCGTTGTGAACCATGAACGTGTATCCAATGAATTCAGGAACAACTGTACAGGCTCGTGCCCAAGTTTTGATGGGCTCACGATTACCAGCGGCAATCGCTTTTTCGACCTTCGCGAACAACTTCTCGTCGACGAACGGTCCTTTTTTCTGTGATCTACTCATAGTGATTCAATTCTTAGCCGCGAAAGCAGCAACAATGTTATTTCTGAACTTTCAATTGACCGTAACGCTTCGACTTGCGGCGACGAACGATCGCTGCGTTTGAAGCCTTTGCCTTCTGGCGAGTCCGGCCACCTTTGGCGGGAACTCCTGAAGGACTCACTGGGTGGCGACCACCCTTGGTACGACCTTCACCACCACCGTGCGGGTGATCGACCGGGTTCATCGCAGAACCGCGAACGGTTGGGCGGATACCCAACCAACGACTGCGGCCGGCTTTACCCAAAACAACTGAGCTGTGTTCGCTGTTGCTGACTTTTCCGATAACGGCGCGACAGGTTGAAGGCACACGTCGGATCTCACCACTTGGCAGAGAGATCTGAGCCCACTTGGCTTCGCGCGCCATCAAAACGGCGTTTGTTCCTGCGCTTCGGCAAAGGATCGCACCTTGGCCAGGTCGCATTTCCACGTTGTGAATCACGGTTGCCAACGGAATGTTCTTCAAAGGCAAGCAGTTACCAGGTGTCGGTGGTGCATCAGGACCACTTTCAACCGTCATGCCCGCGGCCAAACCTTCAGGTGCAATGATGTAACGCTTTTCGCCATCTTTGTACTTCAGCAGTGCGATACGTGCACTTCGGTTTGGATCGTACTGGATTGAATCCACCAAAGCCGTCACATTATCTTTGTTTCGCTTGAAATCAATAACGCGGTACAGTCGCTTGTGACCACCACCCCGGTGACGACAAGTGATAACGCCTTGGTTATTACGACCGGCATTCTTCTTGATCGGGCGAAGGAGCGACTTCTCAGGCTTAGCACCTTTGGTCAGTTCCTTGAAGTCGCAAACGCTGGCGTCGCGACGACCCGGTGAAGTAGGTTTGTATTTTCTGATTCCCATTTCTTTTTCCGTTAAGCTAGTTCTGAAACTTCCTGATCTCTCGAAGTCATACGACCTCAAAAACCAAGACTAGAACAACTCGATACGATCCTCTTTGTCCAAACGTGCGATGGCAATTTTTGTGTCTTTGGTGCGTCCCATTTTGAAACGAGAGCGACGAAATTTACCTTTGCGAATCATTGTCGAAAGCCCAATGACCTTAACTTCAAACAAACGCTCGATGGCGGCTTTGATCTCAGTCTTAGTCGCGACAGGATTTACCTTGAACGTGTACTGGTTCAACTCAGTTGACTGGTACATGCCCTTCTCGGTGACAACCGGCTTGATGACCACTTGATGTGGCTCCAGCTTCAGCGTCCGCTCGGGAGCAGGCTTTCTGTTTCGCTTGGTGATTACTTTGCCCATTTTGATTCCAACTTTATCTTTGTTTTGTAGCACGGATGTTCAATCCGATTATCCGTGTTAGCCAGCGGACCTAAGATCCCAGCCATACATGCCGCGATTCTTACGAGGCCTGTTCTTTCAATTTGTCCATCGCACCTTTATCGACGATCACACGATGCGGAGTCAAAACCGCCAAAGCATTTAGATCAGACGCCGGCATCACTGAAACACCGGCAACGTTGCGAGCGCTTTTGTAAAAGATCGGTGATAATCCATCAGTCGCAATCAAGGTCGTCTTGCCGGTCAGCCCCATGCCCTTAAGCATTGCCGCCACGACAGAAGTTTTTGGTGCGTCCATCTTTAGACCATCAACGACCAAAACCTGGTCATCTTGAATCTTTCCAGCCAGCGCCATTTTGGTTGCGGCGCGAACAGCTTTGCGAGGCAAGCGATACGAATAATCGCGATTGTCGCGAGCAAACGCATGACCACCACCACGGCGAATGTTAGAACGGCGTGAACCAGCACGAGCATTACCTGTACCTTTTTGGCGGTACATTTTCTTCTTGTTACCAGCAACCATCGCGCGACTTTTCGTCTTGTGAGAACCCTGCCGCTTACTGGCTTGGTACATCAAAACAACATCGTGCAACAACTGCTTGTTGATCGTCGCGGCAATTTTGGTCGGGTCGATTTCGTACTTCCCGACTTCTTTTCCGCTGATGTCAAAAATTGGCAAACTCGCCATGACTACTACCTAAAAATCTTTAATCGTTTTGTATTCTTAAAACTGAAAACCAGCCTACTGCCTCAGAGCCTTCTAAAGCTCTTGGCTCGACTACTTCTTCATGTTTGTCTCGCGGATGACAAGCATTCCACCGTTTGGACCGGGGACAGCCCCTTCCACCAACAGCAAGTTATTCTCTTCGTCAACGCGATAGAGATTCAAGTTGCGAGTGGTAACCTTAGCGTTGCCGTACTGACCAGCCATACGCTTGCCTTTGAATGTACGACTTGGCCATGCACTCATGCCGGTACCACCAGCGTGACGGTGACATTTCTTAACACCGTGACTGGCACGTTGGCCGGAGAAGTTATGACGCTTCATAACACCCGCGAAACCGCGACCTTTACTGATGCCCGAAACGTCAACGCGATTGACTTCCGCCAACACATCAACGGCAACATCCTGACCAACTTCGTAGCCTTCAGTATCACCGCGTAGTTCGCGGATAAACTTCTTAGGACTGCCGCCAGCTTTAGCGGGAGCTTCAACGCCAGCTGCCGCGAGGGCCTTGCTGCGCTTGCTTTTAATATCTGCCACATGACCACGCTCAGAACGAGCGGCCTGTGATTGGCGTGAGCGGTTGTCTTTCTGTGGACGTTTTTTGTCCAAGAAACCCAATTGGATCGCTGAATAGCCGTCTTTTTCCTGCGTACGAAGCTGCAGCACCTTGCAGGGGCCCGCTTCAATCACCGTTACCGGCGTCGCAATTCCAGTCTCAGGGTCGAAAACCTGAGTCATCCCAACCTTACGGCCGAGTATGCCCTTCGTCATGACTATTCGCCTTATTTATTTCCAATTGGTACTGCCTTAAAGAAGCGTGCCCAGCATTTCGCGGACAGCTTATCCTCAAGACTTCCAAACCATATTCTTTAATTCGCTGATTTACTATTTAAAACCGGCACTCGGGACGACCACCTTTAATAGGGCCAGCCTTCGTCAGGTTTACGCCGCGTGGCGATTAACCCGATTAACCCTTTGCCAGAGCTTTGATCTTGATCTCAACACCGCCAGGAAGGCTCAACTTGTTGAGTGCTTCGATTGTTTTTGCGGTCGCTTCGACAATGTCGATCAGACGCTTGTGCGTCCGAATCTCAAATTGCTGGCGAGCCTTTTTGTTGACAAATGGTCCTGATAGAACCGTGTACCGCTCAATGCGAGTCGGCAGTGGAATCGGCCCGTGGACTTCAGAGTGAGTCCGCTTTGCGGTTTCCACAATTTCCTGAGCACTTTGATCCAATGCTGAATGGTCGTAAGCTTCCATTCGGATTCGAATTACTTCTTTTGCACCAGCCACTCGGGAGTCCTTCAACAAAAAATAAAACACAACCTCTACATAGACACCGACACAGTTGTCCGCGTTTTGAGTCCAACCCATCTTCGTGAGAAACACGAAAAAACAGCAATGCGTTGGCTAAGAGGCCGATTTCCTAAATGATTTAGGAACCGGAGAATTTATTGTCGCCGTGTCTAATCGTCAACAGCAAAAACTTAAAAACTCTACTCTTTTGGAAAACGGTCGGACTGTTGGGCTGACCATCGTCCGTGGAATAGTTTCCGTCGGCATTTTTTAGCCAGCAATTAGGTGGAAGTCACCGTATTTTGGAGTTTTGCCGGCAAATGTGCCACTGCTATAAAAACCGTGCCCGCTGGGACGCAAAATTCGAATTCCTGCCTCTCGAGACTCGCCGCGGTGTGCGATTTTTTTGTCTAATTAGATTAACTGCTTCGGCGCTCAGTTTAACGACAAGCCGGCGGGCGACCGCGTCCTGAGTCGCCAAAACACGAGCGCCTGCCCGCTAGTCGTGAAACATTGCCCACGATCGAGCAAACCGCGTATAATCAACGGACCGCAGTGTTTCAAAGAACAAGGATCCCTCCATGGCCGCCCTCTCAAGCAAAATGCTTTTCGGATTAGCGCTAATTGCCGCTGCCACCTCGGCAGAGCAAACTTTTGCCCAGTTTGCCGACACAGCCGTCCCATTGCCGACCTTTCGTGTGACGCAGTTTAATACGGCTGTCAGCGTTCCCGACGGCGGCACCATGCGGCTCGGCGGAGTCTCGCGCGGCCAATCCCTTCCCGGCGGTCGCTCGACCACCGCCGGCAACGTCCAGGTTACCGCCCATATTCTTATCATGAGTGAGCTCGAGAAAGAGATGTTGGCCAAGGCTCGACCAGTGATTCTCCAGTCGAACTTCAACCAACAACAGCTCAACGGCCCCCCCAGAACCCAAGCCCAAGCCGATTTTATCTCCGAAAATATCAATCGCGGCTGAGCAGACTGTTGGGTACTTCGCGTTGCTGAGTCATTTCGTTTTCGTTCGAGTGCACTAGAAATGGCTGGATTTTCGCCAGCGTTTTCGCACCTACGCCTTTGACCTCAACCAGTTGATTTACCGAACCAAACCCGCCGATTGCTTGGCCGTGTTCGACGATTGCCTTCGCTGTTTTTTCGCCGACCATGGGAAGATTGGCGAACTCGGCCCATCGTGGGCAATTGATGTCGACGCGGTATCGAGCCTGCCGCTGCGTCTGTGTGTCGACGTCAGTACTGCCGGAAAAGTAGATGGGCAGACTAACAAGCATCAGCACCGACGCTGTCATTGCTAATCCAAACATCGTTCTCAGATGCTGGTAGGGCGTGGGGAGCTGGCCGAAAAATTGTCCGAAGTCGTCAAACTTGTCAGATGTGCTGCGGTCAGAGGCTCCCGCGAGATCGGTTGTTGCGTTGTCTGGACTCCGCCGAATGCGTTTGCTCATGAAGTTTTACTTGGAGCGTTTTGACCACTCGTCGGCTGAAATAATGCCGTCTTCGTTTTTGTCAGTTTTGCGAAATTTCTGGAGCGTTACTTCGTCCCACTCCTCTGAGAATTCGGACATTTGAATTTGCCCATCCGCGTTGGCGTCCCGATCGCCCATCGCACCGCGAGACTTTGCTCCGCCTTTTGCTCTGGTGCCACTGGAGGTGTATTTTTTGGTGGCTATCTTGCCAGAACCTTTGGAGGGTGTGTCTCGTCCTCCGTCGCCTGGACGAGCACCGGTGTTGGATATCGCTGTGGTGGAGACGCCTTTATTCTTCGTTTTGTCACCTCCTTTGATATGGATGGTCGCTTCCTCCTTGGATAGATATCCATCGCGGTCTGCGTCGCCTTTTAAAGGCCTTCTCATCTTTTTCAGTTCGGCCGGAGAAAGCCGATTGTCGCCATCGGCGTCATATTTTTTGTACACGCCGTCGATGTAAGTGGAGTATGCCTTTTCCTCATCGGCAGCTCGTCTCGTGGATCTGGATGCATCTTTGCTCGAGCGACTACTAGAGGATGTTTTGGTCGATGCCTTGCTTGACTCACTTGCTGACGTTCGCCCAGAAAGGTAACTTTGCCGATCCGAGTCTCGATCTCGGCGATCGTAGTCTCGATCTCTACGATTTGAATCTTTGTCCCGGCGATCGTAGTCTTTTTCTGCTTTCTTCGCCCGTGAGGCGCTTTTGTCTTGTAAACGTTGAGCCATCTCGAGCAACGAGATACGGCCGTCGTTGTTAAGATCACTTTCGGCTGGTTTAGGATCCTTCCACCGCACGCGGTTGATCTCGTCGCCTTCTAAGAACCCACTTTTGTCACGATCGTACCCGTCGAGCATCTTGCGGGCATCCTTGAGCGTTTTTTCCTCGAAGTCTGTCATCTTCAGCCCGCTCAAACGTTCGTCGAAAGTCGCGACCTTCGGTTCTTTCGCCTCGGTCATACCGAAAGAGGAAAGTCCCATCGTTTCTGTTTCGGTGCCGAACGTCTGAAGCTTTGGACCGGCTTGATCCTCGAACTTTTTGCGCTCAGCATGGCGCTTATCGGCATAAGAGGCTTTAGCTTTTTTAACCGCCGCATCAATTTTTACCGGGTTTTGGGTGTTGATCCCAAATTTCTCTAAGAACTGACGGGTGCGTTCACTTTCCAATTCCTTGCCTTCAAGCACACCGCTTTTGTTGTTGTCAAGTTTTTCAAGATAGCTCTTCAAATCAAATTTTTGTTTCCACTTCTCACGCTCAATGTCACGATCGAGATCGCGCGAGTCTCGGTCACGGCGGTCGTCTCGGTCACGGCGATCTCGGCCTCTGTCGTCTTGCGCAACCGCTGGAAGCGAAAACATTGCCAGCGAGACAATCACGTAAAATACCATTGCCAAAAATCGTTGAATTTTGATTTTAGAGATTTTCATCGTATTCAAATTATAGCACTGAAAAGGAAAGAAGCGGTGACTCTGCCAGCATAGCGATCGGTATCGACCAAACGATCACTCCAGTATTCTCATTCGCTGCGATAATGACACGCAATTTGAGACGTTTAAGGACCTTTTTTCAGAATTAGCGCTTTGGATCTTTTGGTTTCTGGGACTGCCGGAGACCGAAAAGCTAACGACCGACCTGGTAAATGTAACAGATCCACAAGACCCATCTGAACAAACGACGCAGTTCGAATAATCTTCTGGTGCTGAGAATTACAATCGTGAGCTACAAAGACAGCAGTACGCTGAACGGACCGATGTCCAAAAAAGCTAACCAGACCGTCTCACCAGACCGTCTCCATTGGTGTCCGCCTCAGCGCGGTAGCCAGCAACTCGGGACATGTTTTGCAGAAATCCGCCGTTTTCCAGACTTCCGCCGCTAATGTTCACCACGCTGCCTTCACGGGCACCCAAGCTAGTTTGGATCAAGCAGCTGGGGCGATGGGCCAATGGCACTTACTTTAGAGAAATGAACTCATTGGCGTAGCCAATTCGAATCAGCCGCCAACGGAAAAGCGTCCGGTTTAGGTGTGTAGGAGACCGGACGCTTTTCCGTTGGCGGCTGACGGGTTGATGCGTTGCATCAAGCTAAAGTAAGTGCCCTTAGACGATGGGTCCGGAGTCAACACCTACGCTGATGCAGTCGCGGAAAAAAGAAAAGACAGTAGTAGGGTGGGCAAGAATCGAATTGCTTGTCTTGGAAATTGCTTGCCTTGGAGCGTATTAATCTTTGAGGTGGAGGATATTCCAATTGTAAGAGACGGCACGGCCAAGGAGTTCAGGGATTAAAAACACTTTGATTTGACTTGACGGTTCGAAGGCGCAGCATGGCTCGCTATTTCCCATCCTTTATAACCGTTGTTGTTTTTCGCGGCAGTTCTAAGGTGCCCTTCGGGTGCTCCGCCGGAGTAGCACTGGCCGTGATTGCCCGGAAGTGTCTGCCTTTTACGTGATCTTTCTGGGACGAGGTTCCTTCTTGTGCAAAGGCTTTAGGGCTCTGCGACTGATACGCGTGGTAGGCAGTCATACGCAAATTGGGACTGATCCGGACATTTTCTCATATTTGTTGACGAGAGTTTTTCGTTGGGGGCAGAATGGCCCATTATATGTTTGACCTTCTTTTGAATCGCATTGATAATGCATTGGTTCGAACTCGAAGGCTTCTTTTACACTTGCTCTTTTTCACTTCCCATTCCGAGCATTAAACCCGGGCTTCACCTCGATGAACCAATGTCCTAAGTGCCAGTCCAATCTCGAAATGTTTGCGATCAAGTGCGAACATTGCGGTTGGAGCATTATTGCGTCCGAACCAGCGGACGTTGCCCAAGTTCAGGGTAATCGACCTCCGAGTGATCGACCCGTTTCGTTGCCGCAAAACAATCATGCCGCTGACGAATCCGACGCGTCGCTCAGCCCGACGATGCAATTAAAAAACAAACGCTCAAACAAATCGTCGAATTCTCATCCGTCTTCATCAAGAGCCAACCAAACAGCACCCAGTGACGATAAATTGGCTCAATCCGCTAAGGCCGCCGCACGCGAGTTCGAGCGTGGGATGGAATTGGTCGAAACCGAAGACTTTAGAGACGCGTTAGCTCATTTCAATCGGGCTATCGTGATCGCGCCGGTCGAACGATTGGGCGAGTTTTATTCTTTGCGGGGATACTGTCACCTGAAGCTGTCGGAATTTCGCCGGGCGGCAAAGGACTGCACCGAAGCCATCGCGCTCAATTGCTGCGATCCGCAGACGTATGCATGGCGAGCCGCCGCGCGGGGTGAGCAACTGAACTGGCCGGCTGCCTTTGATGATTTAGATATGGCTTGCGTTGCCGCTGGTTCTCAACGCGATGCTTATTTGGAACTGATGGAGTCCTACGCGGTTACTGCCAGCGATTACTATCGCGAAGAGATTGCCGCCGGTAATGATTCGGCGAACTTGTTTTTCTCACGAGGCTGGGTTTACCTGCGATGCGGCAAGTACTACAAATCGTTTCGTGATTTCCAGTTGGCGATCAAGCTTCAGCGCAACCACCCATGGGCTTGGACCGGCATCGCGAAGCTGTGGACCGAAGGGCATATCGACGAATCGACGTTTAATAAAATGGACCAAGATGTCGAAGTTGCCGCTTTTGCCCCCAATGATGAATCGGACATCATTCGCTGGTGCAGCCATGGCGAAGAGGGTGGCGTTGACTGTCGCCGTGAAGCGCTAAAGATACGATCGCGACTGTACAGGGCAGCCGGGAAGTTGGACGCCGCAAAAAACGACTTGCAAACTTTGGAAGACATGGCCGGCGATGATCCCGACGCGCAAGTGGCATGTTGCGAGCTCCGTTTTGAAATTGGGCAGACGATGCCGGCCGTTACGCAACTGAATCAAGTACTCAAGGCACACCCCGAATTTCAGAAAGCGCTCTTGCTGCGAGGCCGCTGTTTCGCCTGTGTGAAGAATTACGCGTTGGCGACCAGTGACCTCACGCGCTATCATCAACTCAACCCTGAAGATCACGCCGCAGGTATCGAACTTGCGAAGGTATACCTGGCGACTAATCAAATTGGAAAAGCCGAGGTGCAGTTTGAAAAGGCGATCAACGCCGAACACGGTAGCTTCGATGCGTACCACGGTTTTAGTCGCGTGTTCTTAAAGAAAAAGCGATTAGATGTCGCGTTGACTCAATGCCAAAAAGCCATCGGCTTCGACAACCGTCGCGCCGAAGCATTTGCAACCCAGGCCGAAATTTACTTACAGTTGGGTGACGACACGCGCGGCATCGATAGCTACTGCAGAGCCATTCAGATTGAATCCCACGAAGAAGCCAAAGCAAATTACTTATATCTACGAGGCGTCGCTTATTACTCACTGAATCAGTTCGATGCCGCGCTGAGTGATTTTCAAAAATCATGTCAACTACGTCCCAATCACGCTGGTGGATTGGTGTGGAAAGCGGCCGCTTGTTCCCGTTTGGAGCAGTGGACGCAGGCGATTGTGTGTTTAAATCGAGCGATGGAGATCCGCCCTGACGCGGCCGGGCAATATCAACAACTCGGCCGTCCAGTTGCCAAGAAAGCGATCAAGCATTTCAATCGCAGGTTGCTTGAGGACGAAGATGACATTGACACTTATCGTGACCGTGCGTTGGCCAATCAATTCCTGAGCATGTTTGCGTCTTCGATCGAAGACCTTACGACGGCGTTGGATATGGATCCGAGCAATGCTGACGTGATGATTCGACGTGGTCAAGTTTACGCGATCACTGGCGATCATAAATCAGCAATCGAAGACTTCTCACGTGCTGTTAAAATCGACCGCCGGAATCACCTTGCCAGATACTATCGGGCTCAATCGCGTGTAAAATGTGGCCAAATTGATCGGGCTCAGCGTGACATCCAAAAAGCGATTCGCATTGATTCGCTAAAACCGGCGTATCACTTTCTATTGGCAGAGATTTATTTACAGAACGATCGGCCGGATCAAGTCGTGCTGTCGTTGGATCGGACGATTCTTTTGGATTCCACTGACGTCACCGCGTACAAGATGCGAGGTGATATTCAGGCCAAACGCAAGAACTATTTCTCCGCCGTCAGCGATTATACCAGAGCGCTTGAACTGGATCCTTCGCTAACAGAGTTACTAATCCTTCGCGCACAAACGCTGGTCCGCGCCGAAAAGCCGCGCGAGGCGATCGAGGATTTTGAGATGGCTTTGACACGCGACCCGCAATTGTCCAAGGCTTACTCGGGACGCGCCTTAGCGCTGGCTTCGTTAGGCGAGCAAGAGTACGCAACGATCTGGCTGACCAAAGCGTTCCACCGGTTTAAGAAACCGCGTGACCTTGCCGAACTGTTGTTTACGCGTGGGAAGATCTTTTATCAGATGGTGCTGTACGCGTCTGCGACGATCGACTTCACTGCGGTTTCACGCATCATGCGGAAAGACTTCAAAGTCGTTGCTGCGGCAAAGTACGCTCGCGCGATCGCACGCGTACAGACGGGGCAACGAGATTTAGCGGAAAAAGACTTCCGTGAAGTATTGGAACTGGAACCCAATCATGATCCGTCCAAATTAGCGCTATATTGGATGTCCAACCGCGATTGCGTTGAACTCCCGCCGTTTTTGGTCAAGCCGATCTGCAACAAGCGTCCTATGCGTCCGCCGGTGGTTCGGTCCAAAGTGACAATGACGACGCGTCCGCGAGACTGGCGCGCCGAACGGCAATACGACACTTGGATTCTACGAACCCTTGAAAAGAAAGAATACGGCCCGGTTCAACGCGATGTATTAAACCGCTGGATTGAGGAAGGTCGAATAGATTTTGGGATGAAATTGTTGCGGGCCGATTGGTCGAAATGGCAACGGGTCGAACGCGTGTTCAAAGAGCTACAGCCGGTCGCGGCTGAAGTTGAGCGAAACGACTCGACGGTGTTTCCAGAAATAATTACAAATAAGCCTGATTCAATGCCGTGAAGGGTTTCTTTCCAGGATCTATTTTGCCGTTTTGGCGTTGGCCACGGTTTCGTTGTGCGAAAGAACCGTGGCTATCGCTAAAATGGTTAGTAAAGTGCGTGTATCGGAGCAAAATCTTTTCACGGCTTTGCCAGTTTAAAATTTGAGACGGAGTCATCTTTGGAGCAAGACAAACTTTCGATGGTCTACGTGGCCAACGTAGAATCGCCTCCCCCGGAATCGATTTCCAACGATTTTGCGAAGTATACGCGCTTTAAAGAGCTAAATTCGGGAGGCAAAGCGGTTCTTTACAGCTGCTTCGACACCAACCTTGGCCGGGAGGTCGTGCTCAAGAAGTTGCGTCCTGAATTCCAGGATGACAAAGTCGAACTACGCCGGTTGCTACGCGAAGCGAAAATTACTGCTCAGTTGCAGCACCCCGCGACACCACCTCTGTACGAACTGGGCAAAGACGATCAGGGGGCTTGGTATTTCGCGATGAAGAAAATTGCGGGATACACGCTGTTCGAGATCATCGTGTCACTGGCCAAGCGGCAGCAGCAAGCCGAATCTCATTTCACGCTGACCCGATTGCTGGGGATCTTCATTCAAATCGGTGACGCCGTGCAATTCGCTCATTTGCGGGGCATTATCCATCGCGATATTAAGCCTGAAAACATAATCATCGGAATGTTTGGCGAAGTCAACTTAATTGATTGGGGCGTCGCGAAGGTCTGGGGAATGCCTTACGACGATAGTGACGAATCGCACGCTCATCTTCGCGGGGGAACGCCGTTATATATGTCGCCCGAACAGGTGCTCGGGCATCGACCGGTTGATGAACGATCGGATATCTTCAGCATGGGAATTGTGTTGTACGAAATGTTGGCTCAGCGCGAGCCGTTTCGTGGCCGGGAAAAACGCGAGACTTTCGACAATATTATTAATGAAGAACCAACACCGCCCAGCGTCGCAGCGCCCCATCGGCGGATCCCCGCAGCTCTCGATCAAGTTTGCTTGAAAGCGATGAAGAAGGATCCTGCAGACCGCTACCAGTCGATGCGGCTAATGGTCAACGATGTTGAATCGTTTTTAGAGAATGCAATTCAGCGTGGATCCAGATAGGCGAACCCGGATTTATTCCAAGGAATCGCAATCGCCAACGAACCTACCTTTAGTATCAGCTTATATGGTAAGATCGAAGGGAAATGATTGCCGATGTCCTTTTTCAAAAAGAGCACTGTGAACGACAAAGATATTCAATTTCAGCGTTTGGAGATGAAGGTCAACGCATTGATGGCGATTTGCGTCGTTCAGGTGTTGATGCTGGCAGCTCTATTATTCGCCAAACTTTTCGTCCCTTCGACGTTTACGGTGCTGGTGTTCCTTGCGATTTTGGGTGTGGCCGGATATCTGTTCCGCCAGCAGTTGCCGAGTGTCTTCAGCAATATATTTGGTACCGTTTTCCGCCTGTTGACTAGGAATAGCAGTTCCACTGATATCGATGTTCCGTCAGAGAAATCGATGACAAACGAGTTCGATACGTTCGACAAAGAAAAGTTCAAATAAGATCCTGAGCCTCGTAAGGTAATAGTGAGCGGCAGAGCCCCAACCGCCGGTTGGACGCATTTGATACCGGCGGCAAGCGATTTACCGCTCAGTCTCGTGCAAAATAGAGATCGAAAACCGAACTAAGTTCCCTGCTTTTTTTCGCCAATCTATTTTTTCTTTCGTGTGGAACTTCACGCCACGCCAAAACGTCGGTAGGTTTGTCACCAACTCCGCTTAGAGCTGCCTGCTCTACACTTTCAAACTAAAAAGGGCGATCATGCGCAATGTAACGAATTCGATTCTGTCGAGTTCCAAAGCAGCTTTAATCCTGACGTTACTGCTGCTTTCGAGCTTCATCATTTCTATTGCATATGGGCATCCAGTGGATGAAAACAAGTCGCGCGATCAGCTTTGGGACGAGGTGAAACAAGCTCAAAGTCAGCGTCTGCCAAAGACGGAAATGGAACTGTTGCAACGCATCTACGTATCTGCGACTGCCGAAGAAGCGCTGCCCGAAGCGGCACGAGCCCTATTTCAAAAGATTGTCGTTGAATCGAGGATCAACCAACCGGCCACTCCGTTCGCGATCAAAAAACTCCAGCTTGAGAATGAAAAGGTGCCCGCGTCGCTCAAACCGATCACCGATGCGGTTTTGGCGAACTGGATGTACGCTTTCTTTCAAAGTAATCGTTGGCGGTTTCAACAACGGTCTCAGACTTCGGCCACCGTCAGCGACGACATCGAAACGTGGGACCTTCGTCAAATTTTGAAGGCGATTGACCAATCGTTCACCGACGCGCTTTCCCAATCGGATGAATTGAAGAAGATTCCGATCAAACAATTTTCCCGGCTGACCGAAGGAGGCAACGCTCAGGGGGATCTTAGACGGCCAACGGCTTACGACTTCATCGCTCATCAGGCGTTGCAGTTTTATTCGCTGGATGAACAAATCACACGAGGAATTGATTCGTTTTTCGTTTCCGCTGACAGTCCGATCTTCAGCGACGACAAACAGTTTCTCAGTTGGGATCCCGGCACCGAAGACTCCGATTCGTTCGCGCTGAAAACGGTCAAGCTCTACCAACAGTTGCTCACCTTCCACCAGAACGACGAAGACCTAACGGCTTATTTGGCCGCCGATCTTCAGCGATTGTCCTATGCCAATACGGCCGCCAAAGGCCAAGAAAAAAAAGTTCAATATCAAACGGCGCTGCAGCGGTTCGCTGATAAGCATAAACAACATCCGATATCTTCGGAGGCGTTGGCGGATTTGGCTCAAAGTCACTACGGCGAAAACGATCTGGTACAGGCTCACCGCATCGCCACAATCGGACTCAACCGTTTCAAAGACTCAGAGGGTGGTGTCTTATGTCAAAACATGATCTCGAGAATCGAGCGACCCTCGGCAAACATCTCCACCGAGCTAACTTGGAATGCGGCGGAACCTGAGTTTTTCATCAACTATAAAAATATCGATCAAATTACCTTTCGTGTGGTCGAGTTCAATCGGGATGAGTGGGAATCGGGATTCCAACTTCATCGTGGTCGCAACGTCAAAGAGTCTCGCCAAAAATTGCTGAATCGGCCCTTCGTCAAACAGTGGAACGTTGAACTGCCGGCGACCGAAGATTTTCAGATGACAACGCAGGCCATAGATGCACCGGATGATCTGAAAAAGGGAGCGTACATCATTCTTGGTCTGATGGATGCCGGTGAGGGAGACGACAATCAAGTCGTTTTTGCTCAGCAAGTTTGGCGAACGGACCTCGTGAACGTTGCCCGTGTCAGAAATAACACCCAACAAATCGAAGGACAGGTTTTTGATGGCATCACGGGCAAGCCCGTCGAAGGAGCCAAAGTAAATATAAAAGCGTTTGTCAACGATGGTAAAGGAATACGCCTGAGCGAGACTGCGAACGTCGTCACTGACAAAGACGGTGTTTACGTAGCAAAGGTGAAAAACAAAAGCCGCAAACACCATCTCACGATCACCCAAGGCGATGATACGTTGCACATCGTCGACAACAACTATCGCCGCTACCGAAACGAAAGTAGTCAACGGATTCTTCGATCCTCGTTCTTCACCGATCGTAGCATCTATCGCCCCGGTCAGACGATTCACTTTAAGGTCGTTTGCACCAACAGTGATATGAGATCGAATAAATACGCCGTTTCGCCCAATGAAAATTTGGGCGTCGAGCTTCTAGACGTTAACAACCAAGTGATCGAAACGATTGATTTAGTAACCAATGATCTGGGCTCGGCCTCTGGCGTGTTTACTGCCCCCAGTGATCGAGCAACGGGCCACATGAATTTGCGAGTCACAAAATCGGGGCACACAGGGATGACCTCTTTCCGCGTCGAAGAATACAAACGGCCCAAGTTCAAGGTCGATGTCGACAAACCCCAAGAGTCCTTCGCGCTCGGCGACACCGTTACTGTCACCGGTCACGCGATGGCTTACAACGGTGCGCCAGTGGATGGTGCCAAGGTGTCTTATCGCGTCGTGCGAAATGTGCGATACGCGGGTTGGTGGTATTGGCGTTGTTGGTGGGCGCCGGTAAATTTGACTCAACAAGAAATCGCTCAGGGAACGTCTGAAACTAAGACCGATGGAACGTTTGAGGTCAACTTCGATGCGATTGCTGATCCGGCCGCCGATCGCGAAGGTCAGCCAACCTTCGCTTTCACCGTGTATGCGGACATAACGGATTCCTCTGGCGAAACACGTTCGGCGCAAACACGCGTCAACGTTGGATTTGTTTCTCTCAACGCAACTGTATCGCACGAACATTGGTTGACGACTCAGTCTCCGGTCGCGTTCAAAATCACTACTGAGACGCTCGATGGCGTTGGGCAATCGGCAAAGGGAACGCTGGTCGTTAAGAAACTCACTCCGCCAGAGAACGTTCATCGCAAACCGCTGTTAAATCACTACGGAGCACGGTCGAAATCTGAAACTCCCGAAATGTCCAACTATGTACGATGGTCGGCGGGTGATGTGGTCCATCAGCAAGAGGTGACGACCGATGAGAAGGGCACTGCAGAACACGCGTTTGAGATGGCAGCGGGAGCATTTCAAGTCACGTTTGAGACCACCGATCCCGCCGGCGAAAAAGTCCGGGCCGAATCAACGTTGCTAGTGATTGATCCAGAGGCGAAGAAGTTCCCCGTTAAAATTCCCGAGTACATCTCGGTCAAAAAATCATCTTGCCAACCGGGCGAAACGTGGACCGCCGTGTGGGGTACCGGATACGATACAGGTGCGGCCTATGTGGAAATATTTCATCGTGACCAACCGGTATCGGCGTTCTGGTCCAATGCAGGCGACGGCAAAGATTCGACGCAGTTGAAGATTGAGATTCCGATCGAGGAGAAACATCGGGGTGGTTTACACGTTGTCGTGACCTACGTCAGGGCGAACCGTTTGTATTCGCGCCATCTCCAAGTCTTAGTGCCGTGGAAGAATAAGGAATTAACAGTGAAGTGGGAGCATTTCGTTTCCAAGCTTCAGCCTGGCGGCAAAGAGACTTGGACGGCCGTGGTGACCGGGCCCGATGCCGAAAGTTCGGCGATCGAAATGGTGGCGGCGATGTACGACAGTGCCCTCGATCAGTTTGCTCCCCATCAATGGGCGGAAGCGTTGGGCTCGTTTTATCAGGACCGGCTCTACCGGAGCAGTCAATTCAGCAACCGTCAATTGCAGCTCAATAGGCTTGGTCGATTTAGTTCTGGCATTACTCGCGGTGAGCGCGTCGTCTATCGCCGTCTTTCTAGTGGAATCGCTCTGGCGGGTATGCGACGCACTCGCTATTCGAGAGGAATGAAGGAGCAGTTTGGGATGAGACGAAAAGAAAGCTTCCAGTTGGGTGTGGACGTAGCGGGGATGGCGATGTCGAAGAGTGCGCCTGCACCTGCCTCTCCGATGGGTGGGGCTATGGTCGCGGCAGATGAATCCGATGAATCTTTCGACTTTGCATCTTCTTTGAGCGAAAGCGGAGGGGAAGGTGGCGAAGCAAACGTTGGCCCTGATCTTGCGCACGTCTCCATTCGCAAAAACCTTCAAGAGACCGCGTTCTTCTATCCTAACCTTATCGCCGATGGGGATGGACGGATCAAAATTGAATTTGAAGTCCCTGAAGCCCTCACGACATGGAAATTCATCGGGTTGACGCACGACGCTGATCTGCGCACCGGGATGCTGACCGATGAAATGACGACCAGCAAGGATCTGATGGTGCAGCCCAATCCTCCGCGTTTCCTCCGGGAAGGCGATCAATTGTACTTCTCGGTCAAGGTCACCAACCAATCCGATAAAGCTCAAACGGGCATCGTTCAATTGCAGCTGAATAATGCATTTGATGAAAGCTCTGTCGATGAAGCGTTTGGAAACAGTGATTCCAAGCAAACGTTCGACGTTCCTCCGATGGAATCTCGGTCATACCATTGGAAACTGGAGGTGCCGGACTACGTGGGCGCGATCACTTACAAAGTAGTTGGAGCCAGCGACACTGTTTCTGACGGTGAGGAAGGCATGCTGCCGGTGCTGTCCAAACGGATTCTGGTCACCGAGTCACTTCCGTTGCCGATTCGCGGCAATCAAACGCGCACGTTCACGTTTGAAGAGCTAGAGAAAATGGATCGCAGCGATTCATTGAAAAACCAATCGTTAACGGTGCAAATGACGTCCAATCCGTCATGGTATGCGGTGATGGCGCTGCCGTACTTGATGGAGTACCCGCATCAATGCAGCGAACAAACGTTCAACCGATTGTACGCCAACGCTTTGGGGCAAAAGATCGTCAACAGCAACCCGCGCATCAAAACGATTTTTGAGCAGTGGCGGGGAACCGACGCGCTGAAAAGCCCGCTTGAGAAGAATGACGACCTGCGTAACGTCACGATCGCAGAATCCCCGTGGTTAATCGACGGAAAAGACGAATCGCAATCCCGCCGTAACGTGGGATTGCTGTTTGATGGCAATCGACTGAATCGCGAAATTAAAAAAGCGACCGATCGTATGGCACAAATGCAGCTGGGAGACGGTTCGTGGCCTTGGTTCTCCGGCGGCCGGAGCAGCGAATACTTGACCCTGTACATCACGACCGGTTTTGGTCGGCTGAGGAACTTGGGCGTAGACGTCGAGGTTCAATCAGCGATCCGAGCCTTGAATTATCTCGATGCGGATATTAAACGGCGCTACGATCGAATCGTGTACAAGGAACTTTTGCAAGAGAACAATCTAAATTCGACGATCGCACTGTATCTCTATGGCCGAAGTTTCTTTCTCGAGGACCAGGGCGTTGCCGATCAGAATCGGGCTGCGTATGACTACTTCGTCCAGCAGGCAAAAACGTACTGGCCGAAGCTTGCATCGCGGCAATCGCAGGCTCATATTGCGATCACGCTCAAACGACTAAATGATGCGACAACGGCAACTGCGGTGATGAAGTCACTGACTGAGCGATCGCTGCGGGATGATGAGCTGGGGCAATACTGGACCGAGAGCGATAGTTTCTGGTTCTGGTATCACGCACCGATCGAAACACAGGCGCTTTTGATCGAAGCGTACGATGAGGTGATGGGCGATGCCGAGTCGGTGGAAGAGTGCAAGATTTGGTTGCTCAAGCAGAAACAAACGCAGGCTTGGAAGACGACGAAGTCGACTGCGGATGCTGTTTACGCGCTGCTGTTGCGGGCAACGGATCGGCTGGCCTCTTCAAAATTGGTTGGCGTCACCATCGGCGGAAATAAGATCCAACCCTACAAAGCCGAAGCGGGAACAGGTTTCTTTGAAACGCGATTTACTGGCGGCGATATCAACTCATCCCAGAAAACGATCGAGGTCGCTAAGTCCGATGATGGAATCGCTTGGGGCAGCGTCCACTGGCAGTATCTGGAAGACGTTTCCAAAATCGAACCGTACGAAGGCACACCGCTGGCGGTGAAGAAGAGTCTGTTCGTCAAAAAGAACACTGACGACGGCCCAGAAATTTCTCCCGTTACCGGAGCCGTAGAGATTGGGGACGAATTGGTGACGCGGGTGGAGATTCGCGTCGACCGCGATATGGAGTTTGTTCATCTTAAGGACTACCGAGGCAGCGGCACCGAGCCGGTCAATGTGCTTTCGCAATATCGCAGTCGCGATGGGCTTTGGTATTATGAATCGACCAAGGACACAGCTTCGCACTTCTTCATTGATTACCTTCGCAAAGGGACTTACGTGTTCGAAACGTCCGTTCGCGTCCAGCACGCCGGAAAATACGAAACGGGCATTGCAGAATTACAGTGCATGTACGCTCCGGAGTTCAACAGTCATTCAGAAAGTGTTGAGATCGAGGTCAAACCAGCAAATTAACCTCGATGCGGCAATCACTTTAGAAGTTCATTCTTGGAACGTTTCGTTCGTTCAACGACAAGCCGGTAGGCGACCGTGTTTTGCGGGGCGAAACGCGAACGCCTACCGGCTAATCGTTAAACGAGACATTCATCGTCGGGCCTTCTTGCCTTAGGCGACGTGTTGATAAAGTCAAAATTTGCGAAGTAATGATCAGCCGCCACGCGATAGCGACCGGTTCCGTGCCATAACCGAACGCTATCGCGTGGCGGCCGATTAGTTCAACAAGCCCTCGCGGGTCGTGTTAAAGTTTGCGGGCTGGCAACCTTTTCCAGTTGTTTTATTCGGGTTGTACCGATTTATCCGAAGGGGCCGGTAATCCGCAGCTGACGCCTGTGATTCGATTATACATAAATCGCGGTCGACCAACCCAAAACACCTGACTCAGGAGCGATCCATGCTTCGATGGAAAATCCCATTCGCCATTTGTGCCATTGCAATTTCGGCTTGCCCGCTAACGTCATTCGCGCAGCTAGTCGTAGAAGTGGCGCGGCCCGAAATCGCAATTCCACAGCAGCAAGCCGCCGCAGTCAATCCGATGCTTCAAACGTACACTAAAACATCTGGCGTCCGCACTGCCTCGTTTAACCGGTTGGCTCCGCTGGCTCCGACACAGAGACATGTCGAACGCGGCGAGTCGCCCGAAATCACGATCCGCACTCCTTTCGTGCATCCCCAGAATCCCAACCTCTACCTGTTTGTGGTCGAAAACGTAGGCACCGTTGACGCAACCTCGGCTACGGTTGATTTGTACGTTCCTCCAAACGTCACGATCACCAATGTTATTCCCTCGTCGGCGTCCAGCAACGCCCGACTCGCTCATATTCGTTTGACAAATTTGGCGGCTGGCACAAAGTCGATCATCGAAGTCGAAATTAGCCCCACTAACGATACCGTTCTCTTTCAAACGCGTATTGCGTTGGAGTCAGTTCACAAGTTCACGACTTCAGCCAGTCAAAATTATGTAGCGTGGTTAAAACCAAATACGATTGCTCCAATTTCTCCACTTGCGATTACAGCAAACGCTGCACGGGCACGAACGTCCAAATCTACAGCGGCAGCGGGTCAAGCTTCGGTCGACGCAAAATTGTTGAAAACCGTTAATTCACTTCGTGCAGCAGGCCAAAACGCACTAGCCGACGCCTACATCGCGGCAGTCGCGAATTCGGATACCTACGGTGCTGAGACGTTTTAATTGGAATGCGACGCTTTTATTAGCCATTTGTGGGCTAGCCCCGAATGGCACTTACTTTAGACGAAACGTGGGATAATTTTATCAGCCGCCACGCGATAGCGTCCGGTCCTACGCGCTAAAAACCGGACGCTATCGCGTGGCGGCTGATGCGCAGATGCGTTG